>Ga0209160_1001994_pt1 | contig 17131 bp, 19 predicted proteins | sample GraSoiAngelo_153_FD_186167 | JGI IMG/M metagenome (GOLD analysis project Ga0209160, IMG submission 186167) | Grasslands soil microbial communities from the Angelo Coastal Reserve, California, USA - 14_1009_12_40cm (SPAdes) (version 2) | ecosystem: Environmental > Terrestrial > Soil > Grasslands ... | reverse complement strand
TTCTAGCTGATCTCTTCCCAGGAGGTGGCGTTCCCCTCGAAGGGGTCCGGCTCGGCCTCTTCCTGGTTCCCCACCTTCTGGTGGAACCTGCTCGCGATCATCTGGTAGGCCATTGCCTTGGGGATGCCGAGCTTGGTGAGCGACTTCACCTCGTCGGCCATCACCTTGTCGCGCGCCGCGTCGATTGAGGCGAGCACCTCTTCGATCGATGCCGTCTTCTTGACCATGCGCAAGTGATTCTACCGGGTCGGATTTGACCCGGCCTTAGACTTGTTGGACACAACCAAAGCGGCCGCTTCTGGTGGGGGTTTGGATGGCGACAGGGTACGCTCCGGACAAGATCAGAAACGTGGTCCTGCTGGGCCACTCCCATGACGGCAAGACCACGCTCGCCGAGGCGATGCTCTTCGCCTCCGGCGCCATCGCCCGGCTGGGCTCGACCGACCAGGCGACCGCGACCATGGACTACGAACCCGAGGAGCAGAAGAAGAAGATCTCGATCAATCTCGGCGTCGGTTCAGTCGAGCACAACGGCTACAAGCTCAACATCCTGGACGCGCCCGGCTTCTTCGATTTTGCGGGCCAGGTCCTGAGCGGACTGCGCGTGGCGGAAGGCGCTGTGGTGGTCGTAGGCCCCAGCCCTCAGCTCGCGGTGGGGACGGAGATCGCGTGGGAGCACTGCAACCGAACCAACAAGCCGCGCATCGTCGTGGTCAACAAGCTCGACAAGGAAAATTCAGACTTCTACGGCGCGGTGGCCGCGATGCGCGATCACCTCTCGCCGCGCCCCTTTCCCCTGCATCTGCCCATCGGTTCGGAGCAGGACTTCCGCGGCATAGTCGACCTGCTCCACCTGAAAGCTTTCGTGACCACGCCCGACGGGAAGGGCAGCGAGGTTCCGATCCCGGACGATTTGCAGAAGCTGGTCGACGAGTATCGCGGACAACTGATCGAGGCCGCCGCCGAGAGCGACGACTCGCTGCTCGAGAAGTATCTCGACGCGGGCACTCTGAGCGAGGAGGAGATCCAGCGGGGTTTGCGGGAGGGGATTCTCGAGGGCAAGGTCGCCCCCGTCGTCTGCTGCTCGTCGACCAAGCTCCTTGGCGTGCGAACGCTGATGTCGACCATCGCGGAGCTCATGCCGCCTCCCGAGGTGGAACCGGAGAAGCCCGTCAAGGCGTTCGTGTTCAGCACTGGCGGCGATCAGTTCGGTCGCGTTAGCTACTTCAAGGTGGTCGCCGGCGCCGTCACGGCCGACGCCCATCTCCCAAACCTCACCCGGGGCGGTGAAGAGCGCCTTGCCCAGATCTTCTACCCGCGCGGAAAGGAGCACGTCGCTGCTTCTGAGGTACGGGCAGGTGACATCGGGGCCGCGACCAAGCTCGCCCACACGCTTACAGGTGACACGCTTGGGATCAAGGACGGAGGACCCCTCCCACCACTCGACCTGCCCGGGCCCGCCTACAGCGTGGCCATCACGCCCAAGGCCCGCGGAGACGAGGAGAAGATCTCCAACGGCCTGGCACGGCTCAGCGAAGAGGACCCGACATTGCACGTGGAGCGAGTCGAAGAGACCAAGCAGCTGGTCATCGCTGGGCTCGGCGATGTACATCTGGACGTCACGCTCGAGAAGCTCAAGCGCAAGTACGGTGTGGAGGCTTCGACCCAGGTCCCACGCGTCGCGTATCGCGAGACCGTCTCGGGCCACAGTCGCGCCGAGGGCCGGCATGTCAAGCAGTCCGGTGGCCACGGCCAGTACGGAATCTGCGTCATCGAGGTGTCCCCAACCAAGCGCGGCGAGGGTTTCGTCTGGGAGGACAAGATCTTCGGGGGCGCGATCCCCCAAAACTTCCGCGCCTCGGTGCAGAAGGGCATCGTCGATAACATGGCCAAGGGCGTGGTCGCCGGTTATCCCATGGTCGATGTCAAGGTGACGCTGGTCGACGGCAAATACCACGCGGTCGATTCGAATGACATGGCGTTCCAGATCGCCGGATCGATGGCGATCCGAAAGGGAGCCCTGGACGCGGGCCCGGTGCTCTTGGAGCCCGTCGTGGAGGCCGACATCCGCGTCCCAGAGAAGAATTTGGGCGACATCATGTCGGACGTCAACGGCCGGCGGGGCAAGATCCTCGGCACTGAGCCCGACGACGGTTACCAGAAGGTGCATGCGACGGTGCCGGCGCACGAGATGCTGCGATTTGCCCTCGACCTCCGTTCGATCACCCAGGGCCGAGGCTCATTCCAGCAGCGGTTCTCTCATTACGACGAGATGCCCGCGCACCTGGCCAAGGCGATCATCGAAGAGTTCCAGAAAGAGCACGAGGCGGCCAGCGCGGCGCACTAGTATCCCGAACGTGACCGCGCCGAGCGCGTACGACGTGGTGGTTATCGGCGGCGGTGTGACCGGCGCCGGCGTCGCACGCGACCTCGCGCTGCGCGGCCTGTCTGTCCTCTTGCTCGAGAAGGGCGATTGGGGCGCGGGCACGAGCGGTGCTTCGAGCTGGATGATCCACGGCGGTCCGCGCTACCTCGAATACGACTGGGACACGACGCGCCGGTCGTGCATCGACGCCGGGCACATCGTGACGATCGCGCGGAATCTCGTCTACCGGGTCGTCTTCATCATCCCGGTCCTGCCCCACGACCGGAACAACATCGAGCGGATGGAAACAGCGATGGAGGTTTACGACCGGTTCCAGCCGCTGAAGAAGGCGCACCCGCACCGGCGCCTCACCGCAGCCGAGGCACGCCAGGCCGAGCCCGGGCTGTCGCCAGACGTGATCGCGGCCGTGACGATGGAGGAGTGGGGCGTCGACCCCCACCGGCTCGTCTACGCAAACGTCCAGGACGCGATGGCGCACGGCGCCCGCGCGCTCAACCACACCCGTGTGACCGACCTTATCCGAGACGGTGGAAAGGTGATCGGGGTGCGCTATCGCGGACCGGACGGCGCAACTTCAGAGGCGCGCGCCCGTGTGGTGGTCAACGCAACCGGCCCTTGGTCGCCCGAGATCGGCACGATGGCCGGCGTCAAGGTCGACCTCAGACCCGCCAAAGGCATTCACATCGTCTACCCGCATCGCATCTCGAACTTCTCGATCAGCGCCGAGTCGATCGACGGACGTGACTTGTTGATGGTGGCCCACGCCGGGTTCACACTGCTCGGCACGACCGACGACGACTTCTACGGCGACCTCGATTCAGTCGACGTGCAGGAGGACGAGGTCGAGTATCTGCTGCAGGGATTCGAACGTGTTTTTCCGGCGATCCGCGACTACCGGCCGGTGCGGACAACGACCGGGGTACGGCCCACGCTGTTCAAGTGGCGGCGGTATGAGGACGAGCTCTCGCGGCGGTACGAGGTGATCGACCACTCGGCGTCGGGCGCGGAAGGGTTCATCACGATCGCCGGCGGCAAGCTCTCGATGTACCGGCTGATGGCCGAGGAGACATCCGACGCGGTGTGCCGCAAGCTCGGCCACGAGGCGCCGTGCACGACCGCGACTCGGCCCCTGCCCGGTAACGAATCCGACCCTGAGCCTGCCTCCGATCTGGCGTCGCGCTGCGGCATTCCGGCGCTTGCCGTCGTCAGGCTGCAGGGCCGGCACGGCTCGAACGCGGAGAAGGTGCTCGACGAAGCCAATACAGCACGAATCTTGTGCCGGTGCGAACCCGTCACCGAATCCGAGCTGGTGTATGCGGCGCGGCACGAGCAGGTGGGCACGCTGGCGGACGCCTTCCGGCGCGTGGGAGTTGCAGCAGGACCATGCGCGGGCGCGGCGTGCATCTTGCGCGCAGCCGAGGTCGTCGGACGGGAGCTCGGCTGGAGCGCGACGCAGAGGTTCGACGCAGCGCGCGAATTCGTACGCGGCGCATGGCTGGGGCGGGCCCCGGTGCTGCCCCATGCAGGATGGGCACAGGAAGAGCTGGCACAAGGCGCGATGCGCGGCTTGATGCGGAACGAGAGCTGATATGGCGCGCACCGACTCGCTGGCCAAGCTCGCCTGGGCCTACGGAGTTCACCTCGCGCGCCGGCGCCTGCGACGACCGCGGCCACAGCTCGGTGAGCTGCTCGAGACCTACTCCCCCGATGGCATACGAACCATTTCTCCAGCAGAACGCGAACGCCACCCCCGCCTCGTCACCTGCATCAACTGCGGCCTGTGCGCGCTCGCAGCCGGCCGCATCGGCATGACGCGGCTGCCCGATCTCGCTTCCTCTTATATGCGTCTGTACGCCCGACTTGGCGATGCGTCGTCTGACGTCGCAGGTGACTCGCCGGACCTGGCGGCCGCGTCCGCCGTCTGTCCGGTGGGACTTCCGCTCGAGGAAGTCGCGGCGGTGGTCCGGCGCATGACCATCCGCTGAGGGCGGGGGCTCACCCGCCAGGCGGCGAGCGCGATCCGGATCACCCGCTGGACCTGGTCCGCACTGCGATGATCCAGGTCCCTGACCAGCGGCGGGGCCGGCCGCAGCCCTGGGTGGCATCGGCGGAGCGAGCTCGAGGCTGGCTCGAGCGGGCCCTTTGGCCGCATTGTCGACTGCGCCAGGACTTGCGGGTTATCCACATTCTGTATACAGTCTGTGGAGATCACACAACATCTAGCCCCAATGGTCAAGAAGATTTTTCAACCCCTCAGGCGCTGGCCGGTCGTGGAAAGCTTCTTTTTGCGCCTCGCGGGCCAGTTCACGACCTGGCCGGCCGACGACTTCGGCCGCTTCGTCAGAGCTTCGGTAGGCACTGGAATGGCTGGGGCATTCGCCGCTATGCCACCTTCCTTCGAACCCCTTCGACCGCCGCCCCAGGCGCCGGCGACTCCCGCCACAATCGAGATGCTCTTCATGAGGCTGCATGCGGAGGGACGCTTCGACGAGATGTGGGACATGCTCGCCGAAGACGCACAAAGGGCATGGGGCGGGCTGCAGAACTTCATTCGGGAGATGCCGCGACTCGACGAGTGGCTGGAGATACTCGACATGCAGGTGGCAAGCGTCACCGTGCTCGAGAGCTGGACCGACCAATTGCATCAGCGCACCTACAACAATGTGGCGCGTTTGGTCATGCGCTACCGAGTCCGCCAGCAGTGGAAAGAGTGGACTTTCGACCGCCAGGTCCACCTCGTTCCGGCGGTCGGCGGGTGGCGAACTCTTTGCTATCCATCAAGAGCAAGGACTGCGGTAGGTCACTGATATAGTGGGTTGGAGCCCATGCTTCAGCAGACTATCGAGGAGCAGGAGCGGTATCGGCGATGGCATCGACGCCGCACGCGCGCGATGACGCCTCGACGCTTACTGCAGGAATCGGATGAGCTGCTTTTCTGGGTTGAAGAGTGCCTGGTGCAGCAAATCAGGATCGTCCCCGGCTGGTTGGTCCCCAGATTGATGACGGTCCTTCGTCAAGCGCACCCCCAATTGCCGGCGCGACTTGGTCGCGAACGCAGGCCCGAGCAGGTGATGGAGATCATCTACGACGCGCAAGCGGCGCTCATGGAGCAGGCGTGCATCAGTCGCGGCCCTGCGCAAGTGATTCCGCTGTTCGCGCGCTCTCGCGAGCGAATGCTGAAAGAAGCCGCGCTCTAAAGCGCGGATGCTCCGCGTCGATCTTCATCTCCACTCCAACTTTTCGCACGATGGGCGCAGCTCTCTCCAGCAGCTGCTCGACCGTGCGCGCGAATGCGGTCTCGACCGCCTGGCGCTGACTGATCACAACACGGTCGAAGGAGCGCTCAACTTCGTGCGCATGGCGCCAGAGCTCGCCATCGCCGGTGAGGAGATCAAGACTTTGGAGGGCGAGGTCATCGGCCTGTTCATCACCCGCCGGGTGCCGCCTTATCTCGCGCCGGAGGAGGCGATGGACCTCGTTCACGAGATGGGGGGACTGACGTATGTGCCTCATCCGCTCGACCGGCATCGCTCAAATTTCCGACTCGAGCGAATCGAGGAGCTGGCGGGGCGGATTGACATCATTGAGACCTACAACCCGTGGTGCGATGCCGCAGCGAACCAGGCTGCGTCGCAGCTGGCCGACGAGCTCGACAAGGTGATGGCCACCGGCTCCGACTCGCATTCAGCTGAGGAGCTCGGACGCAGCTGGATGGAAATCGAAGACTACTCGGGGATCCCGGACTTCCTCGAGAAGCTGCGTTACGCGCGCCACGTCGTGACCGCGAGCAGCGGTACCGGGCGGCGTGCCTGACGCACCGGAGCTGCTGGTGGTCGGGTCGATCGCGCTCGACACACGCGACGGGCCGTTCGGCAAGATCAAGGATGAGCTTGGTGGCTCCGCCCTATATTTCGCGCTGGCGGCGAGCCTGATCCTGCCGGTGAAGCTGTCGGCGGTGGTCGGGCGCGACGCTGCGGAGCGCGTTTCCTCGGCGTTCGAGGGACGGCCGGTCGACACCACCCTCCTCGAGGTCCTCGACGCGCCGACCTACCGCTGGACCGCGCGCCAGGAGCACGGTCACAACGTTGACCTGGGCAGCGCGGATGACATCTACGACAGTTGGGTGCCGCACGTGCCCGCTGATTACGCGGGCTGGGCGTTCATTGGCTCGATGCGCCCAGACCGCCAGGCCCAGGCCGTGAAGGCGCTTCACTCGGCGCGACTCATCGCAGCGGACGCGATGCTGTCCTACATCAAGGAGCAGACCGCGGTGTCCAAAGACGTGCTCCAGCGCACCCAGTGGTACTTCTGCAACGAAGACGAGTTCGCTGCCCTCGGTGGCGGAGTACCAGAGAATTTTCGACGTCAGTGGTGGCTCGACGGCCTGGTTTTGAAGGCGGGCGCGGGGGGAGTGACAGCGCACACGGTGGCCGGCCCAGTCCACGTGCCGGCCCTCCTGAAGCATCCGGCGTTTGATACAACTGGGGCCGGGGACGCGGTGGCGGGTGGAATGCTGGCCCGGTGGCTGAGCACCGGCGCTCAACCTTCTGGGTTGCAGGACGCACTCGTATGCGGCGTGGCGTGCGCATCGCTGGCGATTGAGTCAATTGGGATTCGCGGTATCGCGAGCGCAACGCCGAAGCTGCTCGAGGAACGCGTGGCAGAGGTGAGGGAATGGATGAAACACGAGTTGTGATCATTAGCGGCGACCTGGTGGAGCAAGAGGTAGACGCCATCGTCAACGCGGCAAACAACGACCTGCAACTTGGAGGCGGAGTCGCGGGCGCGATTCGCAGGGCAGGTGGCCCTGAGATCCAGGACGAATGCGATGCACATGGATCTGTGCTAGTCGGTGAAGCGGCCATCACCGGGGCCGGCAAGCTGCGCGCGCGTTACGTGATCCACGCCGCGAGCATGGCGCTTGGCGGCCGCACGACCAGAGGTTCTCTCAGGTCGTCGATGGACGATGTGTTTCGTCTCGCTCATCAACATCAGGTCGAGACGATCGCGGTGCCCGCGGTCGGCACGGGCATCGCCGGATTTCCGATCGACGAGTGCGCACGCGTGATGGCCGAGTCCTTGAACGCAGCGTTAAGTGGGGGCTGGCAAGCGACCGAGGTGCGCTTTGTTCTCTTCGGGGAAGAGTCTAAACGGCCTTTTGAGACCGCTTTCTGGCACGTTTTTCGGGCCCCGGGCCTGAATTCAGTTTGAATTGGGGTTGTGTTGACCAAATACGCACCCCTAGAATGGGCGAGTCCGCCCCCACGACAGAATCTCTAATAAGGACGGTGAGTTTGTGGAAGGCTACTGCTTGAAGGACAAAAGAAAGGTCGAGATGAAAGACCCTCAGCCGATCACGATGAAGAACGGCAAGCCAGCAACAGTCGGCACGTGCCCCTATTGCGGCACCAAGATCTACAAGATAGGCAAGGCCTCATAACGGAGACATTCGACTAAGGGCCGCTCATGATGAGCGGCCTTTTTTTATTTCGTCAGGTGGTGATTGGCGGCTCGAGCGCCGCGAGGAGGACGTCAGTTGCCGACACCGCTTCGTCAACCCCGAGCGTCTTGAAGATCTCGACGTTGGACGGATTGTTCACCCGGGCGACCGTCTTCTTGACACGGAAGTGTTTCTTTGCCATTTGCAGCGCGATCAGGTTGTCCTCATCGTCGGCGGTCACGGCCACGATCGCATCGGCGCGCTCGATGCCGGTCTGGGCGAGGAATCTCACCTCGCAGCCGTCGCCGCGCATGACGATGCTGCCGAGCTGAGTCTCGAGCCAGTCAGCGCGCTTGGCATCCCTCTCGATGAGAGTCACCTCATGGCCGCGCTCAACGAGGTCGCGCGACATGTAATACCCGACGGTTCCACCCCCCACGACGATCACATACACGTCGCTATTTGCTCTCCCGCTCCAGCAATACCTTCTGGATATGGAGCGCGCCTTCGATGGTGGGGCAGATCGTGTGGAGGCCGAGCTTTTCGTATGCCTCCGCCCGCTCCGGATCGTATATACGGGCCACGACGTGCGGGACTTTGAAGACGTGCTTGGCGATCTGCGAGGCCATGATGTTGCGGTTGTCGCCCTCGGTCACGGCGACGAATCCGTCCGCGTGCTCGATCCCTGCCCGGCGCAGGACATCGGCGTCGGTTCCATTGCCCACGACCTGGTCGCCCTTGAACTCCCTGGTCAGCACGCCGCGCGTCGATGCGCGGGAGAAGGCGTTGGGATCTCGGTCGACGATCACAACCTCATGGCCAGACCGATCCATATCGGCTGCGATCTGTGAGCCGACCCGTCCACACCCAACGATGACGAGCTTCAACGCCGGTTGATTATAGGGAGGCCCATAAACCACCCTCCGGCGAACAAGTCGGAGGTTGCTAGGATTTGGGCGCTTGCGTTTCCCATTCACCTTCATGGGCTTCATGGCGCTCGCGATCGGGATCTGGGTGGTCGCCTACCTGGCTGCGCATAGAACCCTCGACCCGATCTCGCAGGGCCTCGCCGCGGGCTCGGCGGCGGTCTGCTTCGGCTTCGCCGCGTACGTCCTTGTCCGCCGCGTCAGGCGCGGGCCGCAGCACTGATGGCCGACCGAACCGCGCATACCCATCCGACAACGTCGCGCAAGGTCTTGGTGGCCGTGGGCGGGCAAGACATCGACGCAGAGACCGTACGTTTGGCATGCCGAATGACCGATCCGCAGGGTGGGCGGCTCTACGGTGTGCATATCATCGAGGTCAACAGGTCGCTGCCTCTTGGCGCGGTGCTCGACGACGTGGTAGAGCGCGGGGAGAAGATCCTCGACGAGGTGGAGAAGTTGGCCGCCACCTCGCAGCTGCCGGTTGAGACCGAGCTGGTCCAGGCACGGGACACCGGTCCGGCGCTGGTCGACGAGGCGGTCGAATGGGGGGCCGACCTGATCGTGATGGGGCTGCCGTACAAGCGGCGGTTTGGGGAGTTCAACCTCGGCAAGACAGTGCCGTACGTGCTGAAGAACGCGAACTGCCGCGTGATGCTGTTCCGGGAACACCGAGAGCACCACGACGAGGGCACACGGTAAACCCGAGCCCGGCCCCGCTCGCCGGCATCCCCTTCTCGGGCCCTCCCTCTCCCAGCGGTTCCCTCCCCCAGCCTGCCGAGCCTGACATAGACCCTGGGCGCCGCAAACACCGTTAACAACCCTGCTTGTTAAGGTCAGTCGCGATGGCCAGGACCGCGCACCAGCGTCCCCACTATTTCGCCCGTCTGTGGCACGAGCTCGGCACGATTGGCGGCGAGCACGACGCATTTATCAAGGTCATCATCGTCGAGCGTCTCGTCAAATCAACAATCCTCATCCTCCTCGCGATCGGCCTTCTGGTCGCAGGCCGCAAGGGATGGCTCGACAACTGGGCCGACTACGCTGAAAATCAGCTGAACCTCAACGTCGGGCGCGGGATCATCATGCAGCTCTTGCTGCGTGGCCTCGTCTACGTCGGCGCTTTCAGCCACATCAACCTGCTGGCGCTAAGCGCCATCGCGTACGCCGCGCTCGAGGCGACGGAGGGGGTTGGGCTCGCGATGCGCCGGCGCTGGGCGGAATACCTGACCGTGATCGCGACCGGGATCCTGATTCCTTACGAGGTCTACGAAGTAGTCGTCCATCCGACCCTGTTCAAGGTCGGCGCGCTGCTGTTAAACCTGGCTGTGGTGGGCTACCTGGCTTACCGCAAGCGCCTGTTTGTCGGCATCTGAGGCGGGGGTCAGCCACCGCGACCTGAAGCCGGCCCGGTGCATCACGTAACGGACGAGCGCGCCGAGCGTCTTCAATCCGTAGATCGTCGATGTCTTAAAGCTCGTCGAGCTCGCGTCTGCGTGGTACCGGCCAATCGCGGGCACCTCTCCGATCTTGAAGCCGAAGGTGGCCGCCTGGACGAGCACCTGGGTGTCGAAGACGAAGTCATTGCTGTTCTCGAGAAATGGGATGGCCACCAGGAAACGCCGCGAATACGCGCGATAGCCGGTGTGGTATTCGGAGAGTTTCAGGCCCAGCACCCGGTTCTCGGATGCGGTGAGGAAGCGATTGCCGAGCCTCTTCCACCATGGCATGCCTGCCTTGGCGGGGTCGAGACCCAGCCACCGCGAACCGAGCACGATGTCGGCCTCTCCACTCTCGATGACGCGGCAGAGATTCGGGACCAGGGCGGGGTCGTATTGACCATCCGGGTGCAGCATCACAACGACGTCGGCGCCCATCGCGAGCGCCTGCCGATAGCACGTCTTCTGGTTCCCGCCATAGCCAAGGTTGCGTTGATGTCGAATCACGTCGAGTCTGAGCGCGGTCGCCACGCTGACTGTCGCGTCGGCGCTTGCGTCGTCCACGAGCAGGATTCGATCGGCTGAACCCTGGGGAATGTCACCGACCACCTCGACCAGCGTCTTTGCTGCCCGATAGGCGGGAAGCACTATCACGCGCCGGGGCCGCGGGCCGCTCCACTGCAGCTCGCCCAGCGGAATCGGGTCCGGCCGGACGGCCATCCGTTCGACTGTGAGATAACCCGCGACGGCCAGCGCGCCTACCGCCGCCGACCAGAAATTGATTGCGAGCGTCAGATCGATCGCGGCATACGCGAAGAAAAGGACTGCGACAGCGACGTGTGGCCAGCGAAGCTGGCCGGCGAGTGCCAGGTCCGCGAGCGCAAAGCCGGGGATCACCAGCAGCGCAAGATCGTGCACGTTCTGGTGAGGGCTCAACACGAGCGACGCCGCGATCGCAAGGGCGAAATCGAGACGTGGTTTGTCGGGGCGCCAGCTGAGTGAGAGGGCGACTAGCGCCAACAGCAAGACCAGGATCACGAAAGCCACGACCTTCCCGCCGCCTGGAACAGCCTCGAGAATGTTGCGCAGCGAGTACACCGCCGGGTCGGTGTAGACAAGCTGACCCGTGTTCGGCAGGTGGCCCGTGATGGCCCACGTCCCGACGGACGTCAGGTAGGTGATCACGGGACCGAAGCCGAAACCGGCCACGGAAATCCCACCGAGCGCGAGCAGGACTCCGGCGAATGACGCGAGCGCGCGCCAGGAGCGCCTAGCCAGGAACAGAATCGGGATCAGCAGCAGGAGCTGCGGTTTGGAGAGCGCGAGCGCGCTCAACGCACCAGCCATGCCGTACCGGCCCTTTGCCCAGGCGGCGTATGCGCCGGCCAGGGGTACCAGGACGACCAGGTCCGACTGCCCTTGCAGCACAGTCACGAAGAGTGGAAAGAAACCGGCGATCATCGCAGCGGCCACCATCCAACCGCGGCCTTGTAGGCGAAGGCTGCTTTTGACCAGGATCGCAACCAGAGCCGCGACCAAGAGGGCGTTGAAAGCGGCCATCACGTAGTAGGCGTTGCGGTAGTCGAGATATGCGAGAGGAGCGATCAGCAGGGTGTAGTAGGGCGGGTGAAAGTAAGGCAAGACGATGAACCGAGAGGGATCGGCGCCGGTGATCTGAAGCTCGACCTGGCGCTGCATCGCGATGTCGTAAACGGCCGACCCTCCATTTGAGACGAAGAGTTTCGCGGCGGCGTAAAAGTTGAAAAAGTCCGGACCGCGCAGGTTGCCGCGGACAAACGAGAACCAGTAAACGGTCCAGAAGAGGAACGAGCCAATCCCCGCTCCGGCCGCAGCCGCATAGCCGAGCCGCACCAAGCGCATGGCCAGCCGCGGGTTCATCGGCCGCTTTCGAGTCGAAGAGCGAATCGCTCCGGGAGCCGGGCTTTTCGGATCGCGCGCTGGGCTCCTTTGATGTCGTAACGGACGCGCCGGAACTCGAAGGTTTTCTGGTCCACGTCCCAGACGCCGTAGCTGGCGGTCGGCAGACCATCCCGCGGCTGGCCGACACTGCCTGGATTCACAAGAGCCGGGCCCTCGAGCCGGAATTTGTCGACGCGATACTCATGCGTCACGGCCCCGTTGTTCATGCCAAAGATTCCCGGCACATGAGTATGTCCGTGAAAGCAGATACCCCCGTTGAGCAACTCGAGGTTGGCATGGGCGACCGCCGTATCGAGTACGTACTCGTATATGTGGTCGCGTGGGCTCGCGTGGACAAGGAGCACGTCATGCTCGACGTGGCTGTCCGGCAGGCCGCGCAACCATTCCAGCCTTTCCTCTCCTATCACTTCAATTGTCCAACGCACGACGGAGGCCGCGTCGTCGTTGAACCACTCGAGTATCGCCGGATCCGTGCAGGCGCGATCGTGGTTGCCTACGAGCGTCAGCCACTGGCGCTTGATGACCTCGTCGACGCAGCGCTTCGGATCCCCGCCGTAGCCGACAACGTCACCAAGACACAGGGTCTCATCGACCGGTGGGCAGTCACGCAGCACGGCTTCCAGCGCCTGCCAGTTGGCGTGGATGTCCGACAGAAGCGCGATTCTCACGCCGGCCGCTCATACAGGCGCGGATAGATGTGATCGAACAGGATGCGCAGGGTGGCCGCGATGGGCACGGCGACGAACATGCCGAGGATTCCGCCCCAGCTGAAGCCGGCGATCAATGCGACGATGACGAGAATCGGCGGAAGCTTGACTGCATCTCCCATGATCTTCGGATAGACGACGTTGAGGATCACATTCGAGATCAAGAGATAGAGAAGCGCGATCAACAGAGCGGTGCCTGGAGACTGGCTCAGGCCGACAAGGATCGCTGGCACCGCGCCGATAAACGGCCCGAAGTAGGGAATCAGGGCGGTGATGCCGGCAATCAATCCGAGGGCAATTGGGTCGGGAAGACCGATCGCGGCACAAGCGACGCCGGAACAGATCCCGATCAGCGCGGCGATGATGAGCTGTCCGCGCACGTACGCGTAGAGCATCTTGCGGACCTGGCGCCAGATCTGGTCGAAGTCGCTGCGATAGTCACTGGGAACGAATCGGCGTAGATCACGACGCACGGCTGGGGCTTCGATGGCAAGGAGGAAGGCCACGATGAACATCAGCAGGAGCTGAAGCACGGTGGTCAGCGCCGTGAGGCCAAGCGTGACGGCGTTGCCAAACTGACCGAGGAGATATTCGCGTAGGTGCGAGTTGATTGTCGCCGTCACGCCCTTCAAGTCGATGTCGATGCCGAAGACCTGGATGGGCTGAAGACCGTTGAGACTCTTCTGCGCTGCCGTGGCCAAAGTGGGCGCCTGGACCTGAAGCTGACCCACTTCACTCACGCCGAGCGGAACGATCAAGAGCACTAAACCCGCCAGGATGATGATGATCGCGACGAAGACAAGCGAGATGGCCAGCAGCCGGGGCACGCCGGCGGCATGAAGCCGAGTCACCGCGGGCTGAATCAGAAAGGCGATCGCCGCTCCGAGGACGAAAGCGCCCAAGAAGTCGCGAAGCAGGAAGAGGATGACGATCGCGACGAAGAGGGCCACGATGCCGAAGGCGATTTGCAGATAGCGACGCCGTCGCTTCGGGTCGAGAGGCCGCACGGAAACCGCCACCCCGCTGATCGGGGGTGGGCTCTCGAGTTCTGGCTCGCGGGGCGCTCCCGGCTGCGGGTTTGGTCGCACGTTATGCAATCACGGGCAGTATGACGAGAGGGACCTTGGGCGCAGCCGGGTTAGGTCTTGGCCTGCTGGAGGACTGCTTCCTCATAAGGCGCGCCGTGCAGCGGATTCGTTGTGCTGCGTCCGGCCGCGATCGCAAAGAGGGCCAACATCACCAATCCCAGGCCGAGCACGCCGAATGCCCTGTGCGGGCCAGCGTAGCTTGTGATTAGACCGCCCACAGCCATGCCGATGATCCCAGCTGTTTGCGCTAGCCCGAAACGAGTAGCCATGACCGTACCGCGGTTGGAAGGATCAGCGGCTTCGATAAGAGCAGTCTGATTCGCGACGGTGTATATCGGATTGCCTACGGAGGCGATAAACAGCACGGCCACGATGACAGAGAGATCGTTGGCCATCGCTAGCGCCACAGAAAAAGCGCCGGTCAACATGAGACCGGCCCCGACTGTTCGCATAGAGCCAATAACACCCAAGCGACTCACCACGAGCGACCCGACGAAGATTCCGATCGCCGATACGAGTTCCAGGACCGAATATGTCTGGCCGCCTGAAACTGACACCTGGTAAGCGAGTGCAATAACAGCTGGGAGACTGATGGGTATCAAGAAAGCAGCCAGCGTGCTGATAGCAAGATGAGGACGTACTTCAATCAGCGACCAAGCTCGACGCAGCGCGCCTGAGACAGAGGTGGCGACCAGACCTCCGCCCAAATTTGGGATGCTAGCGATGATTATGGCGGCGAGGGCGAAGGTCATGGCGTCAGCGATAAACAATGCGTTGATCGATGTGGGGAACTTGCTGAGGATCGCTGCGGCAACTCCGAAGCCAATAGCACCGCCAAGCATGGTGGTCGCCGCTACGATTGCGTTAGCCTTGCCCACCTGCCCCGCCGGGACAAGGCTGGGTATCGCGGCTTGCTTTGCCGGCTGGACGATAGCGTTGATCGCTGCCAGCAGGAACAGTATCGGCAGAATCAGCCGCCAGTCCCGACCGATTAAGAATGCTGTGGCTATGAGGGTCGTCGCCCGCAACAACTCCAGTCCCACTACCAGGCCGCGCCTGGGGAGTCTATCCACAATGCCGCCTGCAGTACTCGTGACGGCGATAGTGGCTATCGCTTGAATGATAAAACCAAGCGCGACGATACGAGCGTCGCGAGTATTCACATAGATCGCGATGAGCGAAGCGACCTGAGTGAGAGGATCTCCCAATGAAGAGATTCCGATCGCTGCGATCAAACTGCCGAAGGTCGGGTTCGAACGCAGCACTCGCAGAGTTGTGATTCGTCGGGGCACTTCGGGTCGATTCAACACTTCCATCGGCGGAAGTCCGTGGATGTCCCGAAGCGCATCGACAACGTTGGGGTCATACCACTGGTTTGCTCGGCGGCTGATGTCCTCGACGCCTTCAATCGGCGTCATCAAAGATCGTCGGTAAAGGCGGGCTCCGGTGATGGTGTCAAATGAATCTGCCACCGACAGAATGCGAGCCCCGAAGGGAATGACATCTCCTTTCAAGCCCGCTGGATAGCCCGAGCCATCCCAACGCTCGTGATGGTGACGCACAAGCGGAGCCACCTCGGCAAGGGCAGAGTGCTGGGCGATCATGTCCGCCCCGATGTCAGGGTGCCGGCGCATGATTTCCCACTCCTCTTCGGTAAGAGGTCCCGGTTTATTGAGGATGTCGTCACGAACGCCGATCTTGCCGAGGTCGTGCAGCGCTGCAGCCGTTCGAATGAGTTCGACTTCCCTGTCACCCAACTCCAGCCGCTCGCCTAGATTGCCCGCCATTTCAGCTACGCGAATTGAATGCGACTCGGTGTATCTATCTCGTGCGTCCAGGACCTGAGCCGCAAGCTCCAGTGTCTGATCCTTGAGTAGTGTTTGACGTTGCGCATCGGCAAGATTGCCACGCACGGCAAGGACGAAACCAAAGAGCCCCGGTGCCATGATGTAACCAAGGGGAAGCTGAAACGGCCCTAAGTCGACGGGCGGGGTCTTAAGGAGCAGAAAGATGTTGCCCCCCGAGAAGCTGACGGCTGCTGTCCCAAGCATGGCAGTCACGCCTACGTTTTCAAATAGGGTGGCAACAAGCGAGGCTCGTGCTACAAACGCCCACCCTAGCGCGGTAAGCGTGTAGTTGAGGCCAAGGGCTGTCCCAACGTAAACGAGAGTCTTGACCGGCAACCATTCCAGCCCGTGACCGAATGAGGCCACCGCTATCGACGGCACGGTGTACGCGGTCGCCAGCATTGCTCGGTTAAATAGGAACGCCCACCAGGTGATCGTGCGACCGGGCACGCGGCCGTCAAAGACGGCCAGCGATGCCACCATCGCAACTCCGGCTCCCGGTGCGATCAGGCCGGTCGCGATCAGCAGTGGGTCAACGACCGACTGCCGGCCGCGTCTCCATGGAATCGACCGAAGCGCAGCTATCTGCGTGCCAATGCCCAAATAGAGGAGCGTGGCGTAATCAGACGACTGAACTGGATTGACCAGCCACCCCAGCACGACAACGACAACGCCGGCACCTATGACGCCGGCGATGTAGAGTTGCGCTGGCCGCGGCAGAGAGCCGAAGCGGGTCAAGATGCTGGAATTCTAGACCCGGTTTTTTCCGCCTAGTACCTACTAAGCCCGATCTCTGGGCAGTAGCCTTCGCTGCCGGCTAGAATGTCCAGGCGCCGGCTACGTGCTGCCTGCTGCTGCCGCGAAGCAGTCGTCTCAACATACGGACCATGTGTCCCTCCTGTCCTCTTTAGATTCCCGTCGTGTGCGTCTGCGTTTTCCAGGTCACTTGAGTGAGGCCAAGTCTCACCGCATGGCCAGGGGAGGGGAATCGTCAATTTCCATGAAAGATAGTCATGGAAATCCCTTAGGTAGGACCCGTGAATTTGATGAGCTAGAGGTCTGCCAGCGTAATAAGTCCGAGCTTGAGAGCCGCGCTGACCGCCTCGCCCCGATTCCTGGCTGCCAGTTTCTTGAAGATGTTCCGAAGATGGGTTTCGATCGAGGGCGCCGCCAGTCCCAGATCGCTCGCCAGCCGCTTCGTGGTGTGACCCTTGGCAACGCCGCGAAGGACCTGCATCTCCCGGGAGGTGAGATTCACCTTTCCCCCATCGGAAAGAGGCGTCGACTCGGCGACTCTTCGCAGGACCTCGGGGATCATTCGCCGGGGAACCGGATTCTCACTTCGCATGGCAGACAGCAG
>Ga0209160_1001993_pt1 | contig 17133 bp, 14 predicted proteins | sample GraSoiAngelo_153_FD_186167 | JGI IMG/M metagenome (GOLD analysis project Ga0209160, IMG submission 186167) | Grasslands soil microbial communities from the Angelo Coastal Reserve, California, USA - 14_1009_12_40cm (SPAdes) (version 2) | ecosystem: Environmental > Terrestrial > Soil > Grasslands ... | reverse complement strand
CCCGCAGGTCCCTCCCAATCGCGGGCCGACCCCATCGGCGTCGACTCTTCCATGCCCAGTAGAGCCTGAAGCCCCGGCGGTGCCACCGCACCACGGTCTCGGGCCGCACCACCTGCCCCCAAGGAACTCCGCCAATTCTTCCAGAGTCTCGCCAGCACGACCCAGAAGATCCGGTCCCTCTCCGTCAGCCGCGGCCGTGGCTGACGCGCTTTCCACACGGCGAGGTGCTGCCGCAGCGCGAGATTCTCCAGCGCCAACTCGCCGCGCGTGCGAACCGCGGAGCGTGATGTCCGAAGAAGGATCCCAAGCCATTTGACCATGACCGACCAAATAGCCGATCACTTCGCACAACGCAAGATCGTTGCGACAGACGAGTTTTTAGAAGGGACAGGCGCGGCGGCACAGCAGCGGAGGGAGCCGGAGCTTGGAGTGGCTTGGTGATCGCTGCCTGGACCGAGGATCGCAACGAGGGCAACGACGCTTACGCCAATTCTCTCATCTCCGCCTCCGCCTGCTCCAGCCAGAACCGCATGCCCATCTCGTGGTACATCGTCGTCGCGGTGGTGAGGTGCTCCTGGGCCTCATCGCGCTTGTCTATGCGTCGGTAAAGCTTGGCGAGCCCGAGATGGCAATGGGCGACGAGCGGGCGCATCCTAAGTGATTCCGCGATGTCGAGGCCGCTCGCATACGCGGCCGCGGCAGCCTGCCAGTGTGATGCGAGCCGCCACGCTTCTCCGCTGGCACGGAGGGCGTACGCCTCGTAGCCGCGCATCCCGAGCCGACGGGCGAGGTCCAGCGCTTCGGCGCTCGCGGCCCGAGCTTCGGCCTCGTCTCCCGCAAACACCGCCCCCTCGGCCAGGTGGAGGAGAGCCGGCGTAAGGTTGCGTGTCTGGTACTTCTCTCGGCAACCATCAGTTGCGGCGCGCAGTGCGGGAAGCCCCTGCCCCGGAGCGCCGGTCAGCGCCCGCGCGTAGGCGAGCAGGGGGTTCGTCATGCGGTAGTAGACAGGGAAGTTGTGCGAGCTGGCGATCTCGCGCGCGCGCTCGAGCGGGCTGATCGCCGCGCTGAACATCCCGCGTGCCACCGAGATGCGACCGATCGAATACCAGGCCCAGAAGAAAGCGTCGGCTTCGTCGACGGCCCGCGCGATGGTCAGAGCATCGTCGACGTGTCGTGCCGCGTCATCAAAGAGCCCCTGCTCCAGGAGCGCGGCCGCCAGCTGGCACCGCGCGAACACCGAAGGAACGAACGGCAGCCCGGCACGGTCCAGCGCGCGCGCCTTTGGCAATGCGACGATTGGCGGAATGAGCTCCGACACCGCGTCGGCGTAGCGCCCCACCACGGCGAGTGCCCGGCCCACGGTGGCGGCGGCGTAGGCACCCAACACCGCGTCGCCGATGCGTCGAGCTTCGTCCGTAGCGGACCGCCCAACGCGCAGCGAGCCCTCGAAGTCGTCCATCGTGTACAGCGTGTTCGCCTCGAAGGCGAGTGCCTGCGCGAGCTTCGGCGGGTCGCCGAGGCGCTCGGCGAGCTTGCGCGCTTCCTGCGCGTGGTGCAGGCTCGCGGGAAACTCCGTGAGAACGTTGAGCGCGCGGCGCAGCGTGAGGCGGAGCTCGAACGCCTGCTCACGAATTTCGGCGGTCTCGGGGAGGTGCACCAAGGCCACCAGCGCCTGTTCGAGAAACGTGACGGCCTCACGGTTCGCGTAGCGTGCGAAGGCACGCTGGCCCGCCCTGCGCGCATACATCAGCGCGGCGTCCCAGCGGTGTCCCTCGAACGCATGATGCGCGAGCCGATCTATATGGTCGTCCAAGCGGTCCGCGAACACCACCTCGATGGCCGCGGTGGCCCGGGCGTGCAGGGCACGCCGCCGGTCGTGGAGCAATCCCGCGTACGCCACGTCCTGCGTCAGCGCGTGCTTGAACGAATATTCGAGGTCCGGGAAGAGCCCCGTCTCGTAGAGGAACTCGGTCGCCTGGAGTCGGTTGAGGCCTTCACGCAGCTTCTCGTCGGGCAACTCGGCAATCGCCTGGAGCAGCACGACGGGCACGTCCTTGCCGACTACCGAGGCGACTTGCAAGAGACGTTTGTCGTCTTGGGAGAGCCGATCGATGCGGGCGGCGAGGATCGCCTGCACGCTGGCGGGGATGTCCAGGGCCCCGATTGGCTTCGCCAAGCGATGCGCGCCCCGGTCGCCACTGAGAACCTGCGATTCCACCAGTGAGCGTACGCTCTCCTCGAGGAAGAAGGGGTTGCCCTCCGCTCGGTTGATCAACATTGGCGTGAGGGCGGCGACCGACGCGTCTGGGCCGAGAAGAGTCTGAAGCAGCTTTGCCGCTGTCGTCGATGGGAGCGCGTCAAGGCGCGCCTGAGAGTAGTAGGACTTGCTGCCCCAGCCGTGGGTGTACTCCGGCCGGTAGCTGACGAAGAGAAGCCCCCGGAAGGTGGCTAGACCCTCGACGACGCTGTCGAGCAAGGTCTGGGTCTCGCCGTCGATCCAGTGCAGGTCCTCGAAGATCATGACCAGCGGCTGGACTTGACTCTCGCGCAGCAACACGCGCCGTATGCTGTCACGGAGCCGCTGGCGGCGCACTGCCGCAGCCAGACGCTCCCACTCCGGCTCCTTCGTTGGCACGTCAAACAGCCAGCACATTGGAGTCAGGCACGACTCCAGGGCCCGGTCGAGCGACAGAAGCTTTTCCGTCACCTTCTCACCGATCTTTCGCGCGTCGTCGCGGGGCTCGAGCTGAAAGTAGCCCTTCAAAAGATCGATCACCGGGAGGTAGGTGCTGGCCTTGCCGTACGACACCGAGCTTGCCTCCAGCACCAGGCACCCCTGTGTGTGGTCGGAATGGGTGAACTCCCAGACCAGACGCGATTTGCCTACCCCAGGCTCTCCCACGACGGCCACGACCTGGCCGTGCCCCGAGCGCGCCTGCTCTAGGGCTCTGAGCAGCACGCCCATCTCCGCCTCGCGGCCAACGAACCTCGTGAGGCCGCGGGCCGCGGCCGCCTGAAGACGGGATCGCACCGGCGTCGCGCCCGTCAGGGAGAAGGTTTCCACCGGCGCCGGGATTCCCTTCACGCTGACTGGGCCGAGCGGCTGGACCTGGACGAAGCCCTCGGCCAGACGAAGCGTGCTCGAGGTCATCAGAATCGTGCCCGGATCGGCCATCTGTTCCATCCGCGCCGCCAGGTTCGTCATCTGCCCGACCGCCGTGTAGTCCATGTGGAGGTCGGAGCCGATCGAGCGGACGACTACCTCTCCCGAGTTCAACCCGATCCTGATGCGGATCGGGACGCCTTCCGCGCGCCGCATCTCGTCGGCGTACGTCTTGACCGCCTCCTGCATTCTGAGCGCCGCATAACACGCCCTCACCGCGTGGTCTTCGCGGGCGAGCGGCGCCCCGAAGAGGGCCATGATTCCGTCGCCCATGACCTGATTCACCATGCCCTCGTAGCGGTGAACCGCCTCCATCATCCGCTCGAGCACTGGATCCAGGATTTTTCGCGCCTCCTCGGGATCGCGGTTGGCAAGCAATTCCATCGAGCCCTTGAGATCCGCGAAAAGCACCGTCACCTGCTTGCGCTCGCCCTCAAGGGCGCTCTTGGAGGTGAGGATCTGCTCGGCCAGGTGCTTGGGGGTGTAGCTTTCGGGAGACGTGAAGCGCGTGGCGAGGCTCGCGTCCGCCGTCAGGGAGGCGCCGCAGGATTCTAGACGAGGCCGATTTACGTGAACCAGGTCTCGGACGGCTCATTGCGCATCTGAAGCAGTTTTCGGCCCATCGGCCGTGCGCGCACGCCAAGGTTGTCGCTCCTGAGCGCTGCGCTCTCGGGCAGTTCCCCACTCGCGGGCGCGTCCGAGTCTTCGTGTTCACTGCGCATCGAATCCATCACTACGCCACTGCTCGATACCCGATTCATCTCAAGGGCCGATTCGGCGTGTGATAGTCGGATCTCGTGATAGACCTTATGGGTAACGCAACGGAGGTGATGACTTTGGCGAGCGAAAAGGTTGAGAGCCAGACGGGTCCAGGCCCGTTAGATCGCTGCGCAGAGTGCGGTCATCCGATGCGCCGCGCGACAGATCGCGTCGACTACGGGTTCTTCACCTTTGACCCCGAGAAGCAAACTATCCTCGCGCACTTCGGCGGAGTCGTCCGGAAGAAGCGCAAGTTTCGCTTTCCTGAAGACCTCGAACAGTTTTTCCATTCCTCGTGCGCCCCGACGCCTGAGGTAAAGCTGGATCTTACGAACTCTGACTACGCCGCAGTGCCGAAGGAGATACGGGAGCAGTTTGAGGCCGCGGTGGAGGCGCTTAGGAACTATGTGGAGAAGCAGCCAGAGAAGTATGCAGTTTCGCAACGAAAGGAGAGACGGCAACGAAAGTGAAACTCCCTCGAGTTAAGATCCGTCGCGATCGATCCCATTTCAGCAAGATTGAGCCGGCCTCTAATAGCCGGGTCAGAGGCTCGGCTCGAGCTCAGGCACCCCTACTGGCGGGTTCGAACCATTGAAGCGCGGATGTAGCGCACGTCAGCCGCTGTCCAAAGGCGACGGCCACGACGGGCTCGACCGATGTACTTCGGCGGGCTCAGCATCGGATCACGCCGGTGACGGGTCATCCAGTGAGCAAGCGTCGAGGCTTTGACCGGGACCAACGCGCAGACTTCTTCGCGGTTGAAGAGCGGTTCGACTGGAAGTGGCACAGTCACATGGTAGCCGCACGCGGGGCAGAGTCCTTCAGAGGTTGCCATCAGGCCACCGCTTGCTTCTGCCGGTCGCGATACGCGCGGACACGCTCCCGGGCTTTCCGGCGCTGCTCCGAGAGCTCACGCGCCGCCCGACGCGGCGCGAGATTCTTGAGGTATGGCCGACCCTGACGGCGCTCATCGGAGCACCAGCCCGTTCTGGCGGCGGGCCGCATTCGCCCGTTCGAGGTTGGCTCGGGTCGCAGCGATCTGAGCCCCGGTCTGTCGCCGGATCGGGCGGATCGTCCCGCCCAGGAGAGTTGACCGGCGGGTCTTAGGGGGTGCCGATCCGCTCCTTGCGTCATGCGGGCTTACGCTTCGAGAGACCGCTACCATCGGGAGACCGCCGATGCGCGGCCTCCGGACGGCCTGGACCGCCTCTACTTCTTCGTCGGAATAGCCGCAGTCGGCAGTGACATGTGACCCGGCGCAGCGCTCGCAGGGAAGCCAGCCTCCGACCTCGGCTGCGGCGACAGCCTCGGCGAAGGCGTGGGAGTCGGGATCATGGGTCTCGGACTCGGCTGAGACGATCAGCGGCGGGCGGAGGCGGCGCGCCTGGGCTAGCGTCCTTGACTGGGCGAATCGGGCCGTAGTCGCCATCGCACGCTGCTCGCGGTTGCTCTCCTCCTGGCGGCACTCAGCGCAGCGGTAGTTCAGGCGCTCGTCCTCGGGGAGGCTGAAGCTCTCGGGTCGAATCGCCAGTACCCGACCGCACTCGACGCAGATCAGGCTCTCCGGGTTGCGTGCGCGGTGGATCGCTAGGGTCTCGCGTGCGGTGAGGGCCAGGGTGCGGGCTAGAGCGGGGCTCCTACGCCTCGTCGGGCTGCTGCCGCTCTCGGTGAAGAACTCTTCGGTGCTCATCACTCCTCCTGCCGGTTAGTTGTTGGTGTTAGGTGTGGCTAACTCGAATCATTGGGTTGCCTGAACCGCGCATACCGCCGGTACGGCCAAAATGCGCGATTGTGCTGCCGTTTCCTTGGACATACCAGGCGAACAGACGCCGCCCGACGCGGCGCGAAAATTTTGGGGGGTGGGTCCCCCTCGAACTGAAAAGAGGACTTCCTTTGGCGGTGCCTAAGCGAACTACTGTGCGGTGAGGCGGCTCGTCTCGACGAGATGATCGAGTTCGCAGCGATCGAACAGCAGTCTACGAACGCCGGGCAGAGCGACTCGCGACAGCGTCCCGCGCTCGACCAGGTCGCGGACGGTCCAGGCGCTGACACCGAGGTAGCCGGCTGCCGCCTCGACGTCCAGCAGGCGCGGGGCGTCGATGGGCCCACTGGTTCTCTGAACCAAAGGGACGGCTGCACTTTCGCGCTGTTCCGCGTCGACGTGACTAGAGACGTGACGCGGAGCTGGCTCAGGCCTGGTGCGAGGGCGGCCAGGACGACCTCGTAGGCGAACACTGGCGGCAGCGAGTGGAAGCGTCGAAGCCGACTCGACCGGCACATTCGGCGCTCTCATAGCGGTACCCGGCGGTTGATGACATGATTGGGCGCGTCAGCCGTGAGGCTGAGCGCAGCAGTCTGATCGGTCATACCCTTCCTTTCTTGTGCTTGGGAGTCAGTACGATTCGGTTTACCGCGGGTCACGCGCTGCGGCGCGTTCTGCGGGCACATTGTGCTGCGAAATTTCATAGCGCGACGAGCCGTGAAGGCGTGACTTTCTAGTGGTGAGGCCGAGCTCACTCGAACCATCTTGAATAAACACCGAGGGCATACACCGTAGACAAATGCCGAAGAAGCATCCCTTGCCCTTACTCGGCACGGGTGTGATCACGAAGAAGAGCGGTGCATGGACCAGGACGATAGGCCAGTGATCAGGTGGCCAGAGGGTTTAGTCCCCGACCCTCATACCCGGCATGGATGCCGGATCCTGGTAGATGCACCCGGCGTGGATGCCGGATCCTGACCGGTCACAAATGCCGGATCCTGGTCGGCAGCCGCGGCCCCCGATGGAGAATCGCTCAGACCCGAGCTGCTGCATGTTGAGGGCTGCTGGCGGCAGATCGTGATCTTCTCGGCGACGACTTCGGGAGGCTGAAGAGATCCGGCGGGAACGGAACGATCACACCATCCGGCGTGATCCACCCGTGTCGAGCCCCGAGGTAGCGCCAGTCGTTCTTCCAGAGCCACGCCATGGGACCGTGGAGGTCGTAGTTCGGCTCCTTGCGGTTGCCCTTCCATCCACCCTTGCCGTCCGGAATGTTGTACGGGCGAGTGTAGGTCAGGGTGTGCTTCTCAGACAGATGGAGCACCCACCGCTCGATGCTCTCGTCGCTGACCTCGAAGCGCTCCGCGAGCTGGTGCATCGTGGGCCAGTAGGCGTGTGGAACACGCTGGTGCTTGGCCCAGAGTTCTGCGAGTAGCCGTCGCTCATCGCCGGTGAGATCGATGGGACCGAAGAAGATCAGGTACAGGATCTCTTCTGGGACGCTGCGATGACCGTTGGTGAGCCACCAGAAGGGTGGCAGTGATCTCCGCTTCTTCGGTGCTGGCTCAGGCGCGTAGAGGCTCATCGCCGCACCCAGCTCGGGACCTGGCGTTGCTGCCGTCTCCCGGTCCTGAAGTCCTCGCTGATCCTCGCGAACGCGATGGAGAGCGGATCGCAGACCTCGCGCATCGTGGTGCGACCGATGACGTACCGGATCTTGTTCTTGTCGGCCGCCTTGAGCAGCCTGACTTGATCGGTCCTCACCAGGCGATTGCGCCAAGCGTGGTTGGGATCGGTCAGGGCGCTGTCCTTCACGCTGGCATCGAGACTGGCTTCGGCCTGCGCGGTCGCATCCGCGAGGTCGTTGCTGGTGGCGATGATCTCTTCCTGGTAGCCGTCGTCTGCGCCCAGCTTGCGGATGACGAGCCAGCTCTCGTCTTCCCGCACGATGCGGATGTTCCCGTGATCGCTGCCGAGCGCCAGCACGAAGAGGTCGCCTGCTGGTGCCTTCGCCCAGTGCAGCGTCTGCTGCCGCATCAGTTCGATCTGCCGACGCGCCAGTTCGATCCGTTGCGAGATGAGCTTGCCGCGCTCTTCCTCGGCCAGCGCTGCCGCTTCGCGCTCGACCCTCGCACGCTCGGTGGCTTCGAGGAGCGACTCGTCAGGCTTCATGGTGCCGACGCCGAAGAGCGAGCCCAGCGTGTGGAGATCGTGACGCTCGCTGGCTCCGGTCGTGTCGAGCACCAGGAGGTTCTCTTTGCCTGCGGCCTTCCTGGTGCCACGTCCGATCATCTGGACGTACAGCACCTTCGACCTGGTGGGTCGAGCGATGACGATGCAGCTCACGTCGGGGCAGTCGAAGCCCTCGGTCAGGATCGCGCAGTTCGTGACGACCGAGGTCTTGCCAGATCGAAGCCGAGTGATGATGCCCTCGCGCTCCTCGGACGAGCACCCGTCGCTGATCGCCTCGCTCGTGATGCCCGCCTTGCGGAAGGTCTCCGCGATGACTTCAGCGACCGCGATGGTCGGCGTGAAGACGAGGGTCTTGCGTCCCATCGCGTGCTGCTTGTAGCTGCTGACGATCTCCGCTGGCGCATCAGCATCGAGCAGCATCTGCCCGGCCTGCCCGAGGTTGACGTCATCGCCCACGGTGCGGAGCTTGCTGAAGTCGGCCTGGATCTTGATCCGTTCGCAGCGGATGTCGCAGAGCCACTTCGGGATCATCTCAATGATCGTCTTCTGGTAGGCGACCTCATCGAAGATGTCCTTCAGCGCGGAGCCATCGGCTCGGAATGGCGTTGCCGTGAGCCCGAAGAGCGGGACGTTCTTCAGCGCGTCGATGATCGTGCGCCACGTGCTCGCTGTCGCGTGGTGGGCCTCGTCTACGACGGCGATCTGGAAGTCGGTTCCGAGCTTCGCCAGATGCTGTGGACGCCACGCGGTCTGGATGCTGGCGATCACCACGGGCGCGTCGTACTCGCGCTGATCGGCCTTCAGGATGCCGACGCGGATGTCAGGAGCCCACCGAGCGAACGTATCCCTGGCCTGGTTTTTCAGCTCGTCACGGTGAACGAGGAACAGCGCTCGTCCGCCGGCACGAACGACGTTGCTGATCTTCACGATGGCCGGAGGCGTCTTGCCAGCGCCCGTCGGCAGCGCCAGGATCGGCCTCCTGCCGCGTGCGAGTGATGCCTCGAGAGCGTCCAGAGCGTCGAGCTGATAGTCGCGCAGGGCGAGTTGGCTCATCACGCACTTCCCTGGAGACGACCAGCGCGGGCCTTCGCTTCGAGGTTGTTGAAGACGAGCTTCGCCTCGTTGTAGTTGCGGATCTCCGCCTCGGCCTCGGGCTTGAACGTGAAGACGAGCGTGCCACCGAGCGTGAACCCGGCATCGACGGGCTGATGGCCCTTGCTGTACATCCAGAGCGCGAGCGCGTAGGAGCGGACCTCGTAGAGCATGGTGGACTCCGTGCAGGGCGTGGCTGTGGTGACGCCGTGCGGTTGATGGTGATGGTGGTGGTTGAACTACGCTGGCTGGTAGACCGCGACCGGCTTGCCACGCCTCCGCACGATCGGCACCTGCACGACATGAAACTCTGGGCCATCGACATGGACGAGGCTGAACCCCTGCTGCCAGTTCGGAGCGTCGTCGTACTCAGGTTCGAGCTGGCAGAGGCAGCCGTTCTCCCAGGCGCCCGCCTCGTGACCGTCCTGCGTAACGAGGTAGCTGCCGAGCCTGTGCGTGTGGCCCACGATGCAGCTTTTGCCCAGCCACTCCCAGGTCCGCTTCGCGCTGTACCCCGAGTGGCGGCTGACGTACTTCCCGTGAGTGACGATGAGGTTGTTGTCGGCGAAGTACAGCCGGTGCGAGTACGGGTAGTACTTGAAGCCGTACTTCCCCATCTCGAAGAGCTTCTCGAAGCTCGCGATGGGGTCATTCAGGTCGATCCCGTCAAGCCCCGCAGCGCGCTGATGCGCGCGGAGCATTGCCACCGCCGTCGGGCTCTCGCCCCAGAGCAGACGGCGCCAGCGATCCTCGTGGTTGCCGCCCATCCAGACCTTGCGCGGCACGCCCTGGAGGATGTCGAGCAGGCTCCGGACCCGATCGTGCGTCTCGGGGATCGACTCCTGCGCCTTCACCGAGTCCTTGAGGAACGCCGACTCGGCATAGCAGTCTGCGATGTCGCCGTTCAGGACGACCGTGTCGGGATTGATGCGGTGCAGGACTTCGAGCGCCTGATCGAGCGCGGGGCAGTCCTCGAAGGGGATCTGCAGGTCCGAGAGAATCACCACACGGTGAGCGTCGGGAACCGCGATCCGCTTCTCGAGCGACTCCGCGAAGAGGTCCGTCTCGTAGGATCTGCGGGCGGCTCGTGTGTCACTCGCGCGAGCGGCATACCGCGCGAGGTGCGCCCTCCGATACTTCAGCGTTTTCCCATTCGCCGCACGCTCCGCATTACTACGCGAAAGGTGTTTCCTCTGGGTCGCGATGGTCCGGGTTCCGTAGCGGGAACCTTCCTTCTTCACCTCGGTCGGGACTCCCGCCGCCGTCAGTCGTGCTGCCTTCGATTTCGCTTCTGCCCTCGTCACGCCGACGCCTCCCACTCCGCGATGGTCTTCTTGGTCCGCTCCAGGAACTCTGCGCAGGTCTCGCCTTCCTTCGCGAAGTCGGTCAGCCCATCTTCGACCGTGGACAGGAAGTCGATGGTGTACTCCCGGATGGTCAGCACTGAGTCGAGAGCGCTGTTGAGCAGCTCGATCAGCTCCTGCCGTCGCTTCTCCGGATCAGGGATTTGGGACAGGCCCCGCAGATCCGCACCGAGCTTCTTCGTCACCATTTCGGCCACCTCGTAGCGATTGAGCACCTTCATGTCAGTTCCTCCTGGTTGATGTTGTGTTGTTACCTGTACTGATCGCTGCCGCGCTCGCGGGTGATCTGGCCGTACTTCACGAGCTGCTCGAAGGCCCGCTCGGCCAGCTCGCAGCAGTGGCGGCAGGTGCGACAGGTCGTGCCGTCTTCGTCCCACTCGATCACCGCGTCGATGAGCTGCTCGCGGATGTGGCTCCCGTGCTCGGTGGCCTTGAGCATCTCCTGCTTCATGCGAGCGACGATGGTCCCGTCCGGTAGTGGCTTCTTCACGGCTCGTTCCTCCTGGTGGATGGTGTATGAGCTGCTCTGGGCAGACCGGTGGCGCTGGCCTGCGGGTTGTTAGAATCGAGCTACGCCTGGGGCGCTACTTCGTGGTCGGGATGTAGTTGCTGCGGACGAACTCGTCGAGGTCTCGGCGCACGATGAAGACCCGCGTGCCGAGGTGGACGACCGGGATCTGGCCCTTCTTGACGCGGGCACGAAGCCCGTCGGTCGAGATGCCGGTGATCCGAGAGGCGTCGAGGATCGAGAGGTGTTGCAGTGGGTCCATGACGATCAACCTCCTTCCTGGTAAATGATGAAGACGCTCATCCGAGCGGCCCTCTCACTGATTAGGCCGCTCATTCTGGGTGTTCTGGATCTGCCCGATTCTCATGGCGTAAAGACCGATCTGGGATTTGCGGGGAGTAGACGCCCTGACGGGACTCGTCGTCTTGGCGGGGCTTCCGGCAGATTCTGTTGAACCGCTCGGCGTCGATCCGGCTCGGCAACGCGGGGACTGACTCCTCCCAGGCGGGACAGGAGGAGATCTCGTCCCAGGAGTAGGGCGAGTTGCCGAGCGTCGCTGTCGCGTCGTGAAGGACGCGTGCAACGTTGAAGCGGTGCATCTCGGCGGTATTCTGGTCGCGTGCGGCCCTGGTCTCCGGGACCCAGCCGACCCGGAAGTCCTGCTCGAAGGTCGCTACCTGATCGCCGGGTATTCTTCGCTTACCGATCCAGTCTCGTGTCTTCCGCCTCGCGGCACGCGCCTGAGGTCCGACGGCTTCGATCAGCGTGACCGCCACGCGTTGCGGCGGATCGCCGTCGCCTGGCAGTGACCGAAGGTAGGCGAACCCCAGGCGGTAGCCCTTGATCATCGCGTACACGGCGTCAGCTCGTTGTTCGACTATCGCCTCGACACGCTGACGCGCTAGCCTGCGTGCGAGGAGCCGGTCGGCCCTGCAGACGCCTACGTGTCGTGCGTGGCCGGTGTCGTAGGACTTGTTCGCGTCGGCGTGGAAGTCGTCGGGCTCCTGCACCCGATACCAGCAGCGGAGAGCGCTCGCGATGATCTCGTCCTGCTCGCGCTCTTTCGTCCACCGCTCCAGAGCCGCCGGAGCGAGCATCGTCTGCGGATTGAAGGCGGGCAAGCTCCTGACCCGTGGCTTCGCCGTCAGCGGATTCGTCTGTCGCGCCCGCGCTCCTGCCAGCGCCAATCGGAACTCGTGCCTGATCCGCCGTGCTCGCGCTCGCTGGAAGAGGTGCTCGCGAGGATCGGGGAGTTCGAGGCGCGACTGCCACTTGGGATGAACGAGGCGGGCAAGGGCTCCGTCGTCTTGGACGCTGTCGAACGCGTCATCGAGATCCGCCGGGGTCTTCTTCCCGCGCCGCCGTCGCGGGATCTCGCCACGGGTCTCCTGGTCCTCCTCATCGCACTTGGTGTCCTCGACGGGACGCCACGGTACTGGCGGCGGTACGACAGCGTCCTCGGCGACCCAGCCGAGACGCGACCACACGAGGGCTTTGCCGGCTGGATCCTGCGACACGTTCGCACTCTCGTAGTGCTCGTAGAGCGAGACGGTTGACAGAGCGCGACGGGAGCGCGCCTCTTCGGGAGCTACCCTAGCCGACCGAGTTGAGATCATCGTGATTCCCCTTGCGCTTGCTGTTGTCGAACTTCATCCCGTGCTGGGCGAGCCAGCCGCGTGTGTCGGCGTGGTCGCAGATTCGAGTTGGGGTACGTCGAGGAGTTCCATTCTGCCGTGCGTGGGACGTGCCCAGGACCAAACTGCTTTGGGTTGCCGCCATGACCGACCGACCGCGACTCTAACCAGCCCCACCGCCGCGTCGTGATCGGCATCTGAAACGATCGCGAGTAGCGGTCCGGCTCGGCGAGCTGCTTGCCAAGTAGGGCAAACGCGATCTGATTCGACTGCTCGTTCAGCTTTTGTCGCCACTTCGAATCTCGTACATCTCCGTCTTCCACGGTCCTCTCCCTGTCGAGCGCCCTGAAGGTTGCTCGCGGGGAAGGCCGTCAGGGATTGCGGCTTTGTCGGGTCGCGAACCCTATCCCCGCGAGTGAGCGAGGCATTGGGTTTGGGAACGAGACCACCCGGCAGGCTGAAAACAAAACGCCCCTCCAAAGGGGAGGGGTGCAACGCCGTACTGCTTGCCGACCGTGGGCCTGATCGTCCCCGTCTTCGGGCTGGCGTTGGCACCTTACTGGCGTTCAGCAGGTTGCCGGGCGCGTCATCGGGCCAGAGCCCTCGGCGCCGCTCTTGATCGCTATGTCAGAACCAGACTATGCGGCGAGGGAATCTACGTCAATCAAATTTGTCTGGCGATTGATCTGTTTCCGGAAGCGAAGTAGCTCAGTTCCTGCAGTGTGGGCACACGGCGCGGCCGTGCGCGTTCGCGTGCCATTGCACGCTCGCCCCTTCTTCGTGAAAGAGTCGTCGGCAGACGGCGCAGATCACTTTCGGTAGCACGGTCGCGCACTCTACCACATCTCACTAGGCGCGCACGCCTTCTCACCAGAACCTCAGCGCCTCTTGATCGCTATCAAAGACGACACCAACGTGATACAGGAATCTGGGTCAATCCAAATCTGCCTGGCGAGATCCAATTTTCTCGAAGCTGCTTCCCGGGCTTGCGCTTGGCGGAGTCGCGGCGTACGGTCTCGGTGCCACCTAAGCACGTATGAGGCGGGGGTGGCATATACGCGGCTAGGCGCTACTGTTCCTCGAGCCGTTTCGACCGGCGATGTTTGCGGGAGACTCGTCGTGAAGTGTTCCCAGTGCCAGCACGAGAACCCACCAGAATCAGTCTTCTGCCTGGAATGCGGAAGGCGTCTGGCCGCGGCCTGCGCTTCCTGTGAGGCCGAACTCCCGGCCGGTTCCAAGTTCTGCAATAAGTGCGGGACGCCGGTGGCGACGGAAGCGCGAACACAACGGCGCTTCGCCTCGCCCGAGACCTACACCCCAAAGCACCTCGCCGAAAAGATCCTCACGTCCAAGGCCGCGCTCGAGGGCGAGCGCAAGCAGGTCACGGTCCTCTTTGCTGACCTCAAAGGCTCCATGGAGCTACTGGCCGACCGCGATCCCGAGGAGGGGCGGAAGGTTCTCGATCCCGTGCTCGAACGGATGATGGAAGCGGTCCACCGCTACGAGGGTACGGTCAACCAGGTCATGGGCGACGGGATCATGGCGCTCTTCGGCGCCCCGCTGGCCCACGAGGATCACGCGGTGCGCGCGTGCTACGCAGCGCTCAGGATGCAGGAGAACGTCAAGAAGTACGCGGAAGAGGTGCGACGCTCTCACGGAGTCGTGGTCAAGATCCGCGTCGGGCTGAACTCCGGGGAGGTCGTCGTGCGCGCCATCGGCAGCGATCTGCGCATGGACTACACGGCCGTCGGCCAGACGACGCACCTAGCCGCGAGGATGGAGCAGATCGCCGATCCCGGCGCGATCGTGATCACGCCCAATACGCTGGCGCTGGTCGAGGGCTACGTCGAGGCGAAGTCGCTGGGCCCCGTGCCGGTGAAGGGGCTGCCCGACGCGGTCGAGATCCACGAGGTGACGGGTACAGGCCAGGCGCGGACCCGTCTCCAGGCAGGCGCCCGGCGCGGGTTCACGCGCTTCGTCGGCCGGGATGCCGAGCTGGCGCAGCTCGGCCTCGCCCAGCAACTCGCAGCCGACGGGCACGGTCAGCTGGTGGCGGTCGTGGGTGAGCCCGGGGTAGGCAAATCGCGCCTCTTCCACGAGTTCATGCACGCTCGCCGGATTCAGAACTGGCTCATTCTAGAGTCGGGCTCGGTATCTTACGGCAGGGCAACCAGCTATCTGCCCGTCATCGGTCTCCTCAAGAGCTACTTCAAGGTGAGCGATCGCGAGACCCATCGTGAGGTCCGAGAGAAGGTGACCGGCAAGCTCCTCACGCTGGACAGGACGCTCGAGCCGACTTTGCCCGCGTTGCTGGCCCTCCTTGATGTGCCTGTCGAGGATGATCAGTGGCAGGCCCTCGATCCACGGCAACGGCGCCAGCGAACGCTGGACGCCGTCAGCCGCCTGCTGCTGCGCGAGAGCGAGGCGCAGCCACTGATTCTCGTGTTCGAGGATTTGCACTGGGCGGATTCGGAGACCCAGGCGCTACTGGACGGCCTGACCGATAGTCTGCCTGCGGCCCGGCTCCTGCTCCTCATCAATTACCGGCCCGAGTACCAGCACGCCTGGGGGAGCAAGACCTACTACACGCAACTCCGTCTGGACGCTCTACTTCCCGAGAGTGCAGATGCGTTGCTCGACACCCTTCTAGGAACGGATGGGACAATTGGTCCGCTCAAATCGGTCCTCGTCGCCAGGACCGGCGGCAATCCTCTCTTTCTAGAAGAGAGCGTCCGAACCCTCGTGGAGACCCAGGCCCTCGTGGGCGAGCGCGGCAGCTATCGCCTCGCCCAGGCCCTCGACACAATGCAAGTCCCAGCCACAGTCCAGGCGATCCTGGCCTCCCGCATCGACCGGCTGCCAGCTGAAGAGAAGCAACTGCTCCAAACCGCGGCCGTAATCGGAAAGGATGTTCCGTTCGCACTGCTTCTGGCGATCGTCGATCAGAACGAGGAAACACTTCGCCGTGGTCTCACACATCTTCAGGCCGCCGAGTTTGTCTTCGAGACGAATCTGTTCCCTGACCTGGAATACACGTTCAAGCACGCGCTGACCCATGATGTCACGTACGGGAGTCTGCTCTCCGAGCGGCGCAGGGTCCTGCATGCGCGGGTCGCTGAGGCGCTGAAGTATGATCGCCCAGATGAGCACCTGGGAGAACTCGCGCATCACTACACCTGCGCCGGCAATCTCGACATGGCAGTCGAGTATCTCTTCCGGGTGGGACAGCGAGCCGCGAAACTTTCCGCGCACGCAGAGGCGATCGTTCGCCTCACCTCGGCTCTGGCGATGCTCGAGAAGCTGCCGGAGTGTGACGACCGCGACCGGCGCGAGTTCGAACTGCAGGTCACGCTTGGTCCGGTGCTGATGGCAGCCAAGGGCTGGTCGGCATCCGACGTGGAGTCGACTTACTCGCGCGCTCTCGACATCTGTAGGCGGATTGGCGATAAGGGGCAGCTTTTTTCGACCCTACGCGGTGTGTGGGAATCGAACGAAGCCCGCGGAGAGCTACAACGGGCGATTGAGATTAGTGGCGATCTGTACAGTCTGGCCGAGAGTGCAGGAGACAGCGGTCTTCTGGTCGTTGCCCACGACGTGCTGGCGGATACGTGGTATTGGGTCGGCGATCTGCTTCGCAGCCTCGAGCATTCCAGTCGGGGTTACGCTCTCTACGAGCCAACCCGGCATCAGTCACTCGCGTTTTCCCATGGTGGATACGATCCGGCTGTCGCCTGCCTGTGCCACGCGGCTTGTGTGCTCTGGATGCTGGGGTTTCCCGACCAGTCGCGTAAGAAGGAACACGACGCTCTCGTTCTTGCTCGACAGTTGTCACAGCCTTTCAGCGAGTTGTTTGTACTCTACTTCGGCGCGAAGCTTTCCTATCTCCGTTGCGAACAACGTGACGCCCGAGATACCGGCAATGCTGCGGTCACTCTTTGTAGCGAAGGCGGCTTCCCGTTTTACAGGGGCCTCTGCACCGCATTTCGTGGATGGGGAATTGTCGGGCTCGGCGAGCCCGCGGGAATCGATCAGATCCGCCAAGGTGTGTCGGATTACGCGCGCCTTGGCGCAGCTCTGGAACGGCCCCTGTGCTTGCTCCTCCTTGCCGACGCCTGTCAGCGACTGCGCAGGATCGAAGAGGGCATGGAGGCCGTATCGGAAGCGCTCGCCGCTTCGTTGAAGATGGGCCATCGCACGTATGAATCGGAACTGTGCCGGCTTAGGGGTGAACTTTTGCTCCTAGGAGATCCACCCGCAGAGTCCAAGGCAGAAGACTCGTTTCGAGAAGCCATTGACATCGCCCGCCGGCAGAAAGCGAGGTCCTGGGAACTGCGCTCGACGACCAGTCTCGCGCGGCTGCGCGCGAAGCAAGGCCGTCGTGACGAAACTCGCGCGATGCTGGCGGAAATTTACGGCTGGTTCGACGAGGGATTCGACACCGCGGACCTCCGGACAGCAAAGACGCTGCTAGACAACTTATCTGCTGGGTCGACGTGAGCTCGGCATGCGCCCGCTCGTCGCCCACTGTCACCTTGGCCTCGGCAAGCTCTATCGGCGCACGGGCGAGCGCGAGCAGGCGCAGGAGCACCTCACCACTGCGACGACGATGTACCGCGAGATGGGGATGACGTACTGGCTGGAAAAGGCAGAAGTAGAAA
>Ga0209160_1001992_pt1 | contig 17139 bp, 19 predicted proteins | sample GraSoiAngelo_153_FD_186167 | JGI IMG/M metagenome (GOLD analysis project Ga0209160, IMG submission 186167) | Grasslands soil microbial communities from the Angelo Coastal Reserve, California, USA - 14_1009_12_40cm (SPAdes) (version 2) | ecosystem: Environmental > Terrestrial > Soil > Grasslands ... | reverse complement strand
GAGCGGCGGCAGTGAGAAAGCCGGCAACTTGTAAGGCGAGCACCAGCAGGGCTTTGCGCGGCCTTTTCGGCAGCGTCGTGATCAGGAAGAACGCGACGACCGGTATCTGTGCAGCCATGAGTAATTGCCAGAGATGTGCCGCGGTCCCTTCGTCGGGCTGACGACTAACGCCGAACATGGCGATCTGACCAAGGACGAGAGCCAGGGCCGCGAGCGACATGGCCACAGGGATCAGCGCGCTCGGTTGCTTCAGCGTTGGAAAGCTTATAGGTTCGGGCGGGTTTCGAGGGCCCCATACTTGCGCGCGTCACCGGATGCCGTGACCGTCCCAGCTATGATCTCGCGATGGCCGTCACTTACGTCTTCGCTGGCATCCCCGTCGCCGACCGCGACGCGGCCGCAGGCTGGTATGAACGACTCGTTGGCCGGCCGCCGGATCTCATCCCGAACGACGACGAGGCGGCATGGCGACTGACCGAAACGGGCTGGATATACGTTATCGCCGACGCGGCTCGCGCCGGTTCGGCGCTGAACACACTCCTGGTCGACGACCTCGACGCATTCCTGGCCGGCCTCGCTGAGCGCAAGGTCATGGCCGGTCCAGTCAAAACCATTGGCGATGGCGTGCGTGTTACCGTCGTCACCGATCCAGACGGGAATCGCCTCCAGGTGGGCCAGCCGCCGGCCTGACTGAGGGCCACGGGCGACCGTCCGATCCAGCGCACGAAGGGCTCGTCCGGAGGCGGCTAGCGGTTCCCGCCGGCCCACTCCAGTACCTGATCGACAGGCCAGGTGTTGACCACGCGCTCCACTGCCACGGCCGCGTCGGCTGCCCGCTCGCAGCCGTACCACTGCCACTCCAGCTGGCCGGGGGCGTGGGCGTCGGTGTCGATGCTGAACAGGCACCCGGCGTCGACCGCCTGCCCCAGCAGTTCTGGTGGCGGGTCGCGCCGCTCGGGCCGGCAGTTGATCTCCACTGCGGTGCCGGTGCGGGCGCACGCCTCGAACACGCTGGCCGCGTCGAAGCTGGACGGTTTGCGACCGCGACCCACGATGATTTGCCCGGTGCAGTGCCCGAGGATGTCGGAGTGCGGGCTCTCGATAGCCGCCAGCATCCGGGCCGTCATGGCCGGCGCCTCCATCCGCAGCTTGGAGTGCACGCTGGCAACCACCACGTCCAGCTCTGCCAGCAGCCCCTCGTCCTGGTCGAGCGAGCCGTCCTCCAGGATGTCCACCTCGATGCCGGTGAGGATCCGGAACGGCGCCAGTTCCTCGTTGAGGCGGGCCACGACCTTCAACTGGGCGGAGAGCCGAGCCGCGTCGAGGCCGTGGGCGACGGTGAGACGCGGGCTGTGGTCGGTCAGGACCAGGTAGCGGTGGCCGAGTGCGATGGCCGCTTCCGCCATCGTGCGGATGTCGCTGCCGCCGTCGGACCAGTCGCTGTGGCTGTGGCAGTCGCCTTGGAGCGCTCGGCGGTAGGCGTCGGCGGCCGCGCTGCGAGCGGGCAGGGGGGCGGCTTCCAGCTCTGCCAGGTAGGCTGGTCCGCGGCCGTCAAGGACCTCGGCGATGATCGCTGCAATGGTCTCGCCCACCCCAGGCAGGTCCTTCAGCCGCCGCGCCTCGTGGAGCGCCCGCAACCGCTCGGGCTGCTGCTCGGCCACCACTTCGGCCGCCCGGCGGAACGCCCGCACCCGATAGGTCTCGGCGCGCTGGCGCTCCAGCAGGAAGGCGATGCGGCGCAGGGCCGCGGCCGGATCGAGATCAGCCATCACCTTAGACCGTACCGTCCACGTGAACGATGTCGTTCGTACGCACCGCCCTCAGAGTCGGAACCCGAATCTCAGTTTGAGGTACTATCCTCGCTCGTTGGACAAGCAGGAGTTGATCCGCACGATGCGGGATGCGCACCAGGGCATGGCTGAAGCGATCGAGCACCTCCCCGACCAGCGGCTGCTCGAGCCAGCGATGGACAACTGGACCGGCAAGGATCTGCTCGCCCACATGGCTTGGTGGCACGACCACACCGTGCTGGTGATCGAGGGCCTCCGAGTGGGCCGCCAGCCGTACGACGGGACGGATCCCGCGAACACCACCGACGCGATCAATGAGCGAACCCGACGCGAGCACCTGGACGATCCACCGGAGCTCACGCGGCGGGCGTTCAAAGAGTCATTCACGCGGCTCCTGGCGGCGCTCGTGCCGGTCACGGACGAGGAGCTATTCGCCGCCGATCGCTGGCCGTGGCTAGGCGGAGAGGCGCTGGTAGAGACGATCCTGTGGGATTCCTCGCGCCACTACGACGCGCACCGCGAGCACCTCGAAGGGCTCTCGCGCTGAGCCGTAGCAAGCGCCTACCATCGGGATTGGCCGGACCCGGCCGTTAGCTCCTCGTCGAAGTCATCGAGTCGCCCAGCAAACCCTCCCCCGCGATAGGGGGAGGGTTAGGGTGGGGGCGTGTCGGCTCAGGCGGCGACCAGTCCCTCCTGGTTCAGTCCGGTCGCCACGTGTCCAATCAGCGTGAGCGTGCCATTCGAATGGACGACGAACTCATCAACCACTGAGTCGGTGCCGGCCTGCACGTATAGGTACCGTCCCGAGGCGGCCTCATCGATCGCGCCATTCACCCCATCTGCGGCGATCGGCTTGACCAGGACGACGGCGCCGTCCTCATCGATGCGGTATGAGCTGATGTCGTCGGTCGCCGTGTTGGCGACGAAGTAGAAGCCGCGGGCGGGCCGGATCCAGCACGCGGCGCCCTGGCCGTCCGGAACCGGACCGGTGACGAGCGCGAGCGTGCCGTTCTCCGCGATGCCATACGTCGCAGCTGAGCTGTTGCCGGCGGTCACCAGCGCGAGAAGTCCCGACGGCGTGAAGTTGAACGAGAACGGCCCATTGGGGACGGGATTCACCACCGGTGCGGCCGACGGACGGCCGTGCTCGTCGATCTTGAAGACGTCGACCGAGTTACCGCCGAACTTCGTGGTCACGACCAGCTTGCGCCCATCAGGCGTGAAGCCGATCTGCGGCGGCGAGGTCAGGAATCCGGGCGGATTCGCGTTCGGGAGGCCGAGCGTCCGGTTCGAGCCGGCAATAGGATGGAGCCGCCCGCCGCTGATGCGATAGCCCTGGATGTTGCCGGGGCCGCCCGCGTTGAGAACGTAGACCAGGCTCTCGGACACGGCGATGCTGTCCGGGAACTGGCCGCCCGATGGGATCACCTGTCGCAGCGACAGCTGTGTCCCATCGACACGGAAGACCGAGATCGTGTTGCTACCGGCGTTGACGGCGAGTAGCAGGGAGTGCTCGCGGTCGAGGACTAGCGAATCCTGCGAGGCGAGGGCATCAGACGGTGCCCCCGCGGCGCGCGCGCCGTTTCCGCCGGTCACGAACGTCCCGGCCGGGGTAAGAGTCCCATCCGCATTCCGCCGAAACGCCTTGATGGTGTTCCCCGTCGGGGCCGGGTCGTTCAGCTGCGCGAAGACGGCGTGGCCGCCCTCACCCTCGTCCGCATGGGCGATCAGGCTCGGGCCGCCGATCAACGCCGACGTCACCGTCGCCACGACCGCCGTCCACCGTATCAGTAGTTGCATGCCATCCTCCTTGATCCTCAGGTCTGGTCGCATGCCGGCCAGCCTGACACCCGCGCATGACCGTGGAATGACAGCCTTCACGGAATCGACACACTCCACCGCGGCGATCTACGTGGGGACGCTGAACCAGAATCGGGTCGCGCCGCTGTCTGATTCCGCGCCTACCCGCCCACCCCCGGCCTCCACCAGCTGCTTGACGATCGCGAGGCCGATGCCGGCTCCCCCGCGGGCCGGGTCACGCGACTTCTCCACCCGGTAGAAACGCTCGAACACGTGCGGCAGGTCGTGCTTCGGAATGCCTTCACCCGTATTCGCGACGGTCACGAGCGCGTCGTCTCGCCTCGAGCTCGCCGCAACCGTGACAAGCCCGCCGTCCGGCGTGTAGCGCGAGGCGTTCTGCAGGAGGTTGGCGAGGACCTGGGCGAGCTGATCCGGGTTGGCGCGCGCCCGCAGCCCGGCGGGTAACCGAAGGTCCATGCGAATGCCTTTCGCATCGAACGACGGCCGGGCCAGCTCGGCCGCGGAGCGAATCGCCTGACAGAGATCAACGTCGATCCGGTCGGCTGCTCGCGACACATCGTGGTCCGCCAACGCGTCGAGCGATCGCGACAGGCGCACCAGCCGCTGGGTCTCTTCATGCAGCGAGTGGAACAGCTCCTGGCTCGGCGGCAGGACACCGTCGCGCAGCGCCTCGAGGTAGCCCTGCAGGTTGGTCAGCGGCGTCCGCAGCTCGTGCGCCGCGTTGATGATGAACTCGCTTCGAAGCCGCTCCTGCTCCTCGAGCGTTACCGCCATCTGGTTGAAGGAATCGGCCAGCGAGGCAACCTCTTCAAAGCCGCTCCTCGGTACCCGGGCCTGGTACTGGCCTTCCGCTATCAAGCGGGCGGCGCTCGCCACGTCGTCCAGCGGCCGCGCGAGGCGCCGCGCGAGCAGGACGGCGAGGATCAGGCTCACTCCTGCCGCGATGATCGCCGCGATCACGAAGATGATCGCGACGCCGTGATCGAACATGTCGTGGGCGAACGCGGCGGAGCTCCCGGCCTGCGTCATCAGGCGACTGAAGGTGGACTGCGCGACCACCAGCACACCGACCGCGATGACGCCGATCGCGATCGCGGCGACCAGCAGGGTCATCAGCCCCACGCGCGCCGCCAGGCCGCCGTAGATGCCGCGACGACTCATCACGTCTCTCCTCGCACGGTGCGATAGCCCGATCCGCGCACGGTCGCGATGTAGCGTGGGCGATCGGCGCCGTCTCCGAGCTTCTCCCGCAGGCGCCCGATGTGGACGTCGATGGTGCGGTCGAGCGCCTCGCCCTGGCCAGGACCGTAGAGGGCGTCGAGCAGTACCTGGCGTGTCAGGACGCGCCCACCCGCCTCGGCCAGCGCGCTCAGCAGTCTGAACTCGGCCGGGGTCAGCGGGATGACGCGGGAGCCGCGCCGCACCTCGAAACGGTGGCGGTCGATGGCCAGGTCGCCGAGGGTGATCGTGCCGTCATGAACGGCGCGCCGCGCCGGCGGGGTGGCGCGCCGCAGGATGGCCTTGACCCGCACGACCAGCTCGGCGGGCGAGAACGGCTTGGCCAGGTAGTCGTCGGCACCCTCGTGGATCCCGAAGACGCGGTCGGCGGTCGATCCACGCGCCGAGATGATCAGGATGGGCAGGTTCGATCGCTCGCGGACCAGGCGCATGAAGGCGAGACCGTCCAGCTCCGGTAGCATCACGTCGAGCACGATGAGGGAGGGCTGCGCCTGCGCCACCGCCCGCAGCGCCGCCAGTCCATCCCCGGCGCTCACGACGGCGAACCCCTCTCGCTCCAGGTAGGTCTGCACCAGGCTGACGATCTTCGGGTCGTCGTCGACGACGAGAATGGGCGATGCCGGCCGCGGCCGGCCTGGCGGCATGAGCGGTGTCCTCGCCAACTCGGGCACCAGGCTAGCCTAGCCGCAGGCTGTTACGGCTGTATGACGGGAATCAGTGCTAGGCCTCGCCGCGGTTCAGGACTTCCGGGTAGGCTCCGCCGCTCCGCCTATCGTCGTCAACTCCAGGTCGGGCTCAGAGAACAGCGCACTGCGCAGGTCCCGGAGAGCCTGGACGGCGTCACCGCTAAAGGCCGGCCCGTGCATGCAAGCAAGCACGCCAGGCCGCAACGCCTCCAACCGATCAAATACCCGGGCCGTGTGCTGGCTGACCGGGATATAGGTGGGCAACTGTTTATGAGACGCCATGGTGCGCTCCACCATGTCGCCGCTCGTCATCGAGGTTTTCTCGCCGAGCTGGGTGAACAGGTCGCTAGCCATCAGGGTGCCAGTTGTCTCCTCGAACGCCAAGATGGCATCCCAGCAATGGGGGACCTGCGGTGTGATCAGAAACCGTAGTTTGTGCCGTCCCAGATCGAGTAGCTCCCCATCACCGATTGTCTTGGCCGGACGGATGGCGAAGTCGTTGACATTGACCGCCACACCTAATTCGCTATGGACCGCTTCGGCCTGCGGGGCGATCTGGAGAAATTCATTGAGGGCCCCGGATTCGTCGGCTTCCAGATGTGACCACGAAATGTACCGCAAGCGGGTTGGGTCGATCACCTGTCGAACCGCTTCCAGAGTCAGGGGGAAGAGCAGTCGCTGCCCCGTGTGAAATAACAGCGGCTTCTCGTCCGCGATCAGGAATTGGTTAAAGGTGATGTTGGCCTCCGGAATGAAGGTCGCGATCCGGAAGATACCGTCAGCGATTTCCTTCACTTCGGCCATTTCTTTAACCCTCCTAGCGAGTTGATGATCGTCGCTTCAACCAGGTCACGAGAACCTCGGTGACCAGTCGGGCAGCCGCCTCTGTCGAGAGTCCGGAGCGAGTCAGCGATCGCCAGACGCCGAAGTCGGTAAGGGCCAGCGCCGCGTGCAGCGCATAGCGCCGGCGTCGGAGCGGTCCGAGCGTCTCCTCGACGAGAGCCTTCAATCCAGCCTCGCGACGGCTGAGGATCGTATCGAGTATTGGGAGCTCATGCCGGTCGACGCCGGCTCTCGGGGTCCATGGCGCCGACCGCCCGTAGAAGGCGAAGAGTTCCTCGACGAATCGGCTGATGCGCTCCTCAGGACGAGTGAGTCCCTGAAGAAGGGTGGCTCCAGGAGGCCTCATGCGGACGGCATTCTCGGAGGTGCAGGCGGGGACTAACTGATCGAGGCTGGGAAAGTGGCGGTACACCGTGCCCAACGCAACATCGGCTCGCTTGGCAATGTCGGGCCAGCTCGCGCCGAGGACACCTTTCTCAGCATGGAGGGCGATCGCGGCGTCTACGATCCGTCGGCGAGTTTCTGCGCTGGCGGCTGCGCGACGCGTCATCCTGTACGCCCGGGGCGCCATAATTAATTAGATGCACCTTATATCTAATATTTAGGCCTGTCAAGCCGCTTGAGCCAGCCCGTGTTTTGCGGGTTCGCCCTCGACCTGAGGGCGAGCCCGGCGTTCGCATAGGCGCATCCCGCCTTGACGGCTGGCAGAGGATGTGGGAATCTTTCACTATCTAATTATTCTCTCTAAAGTGAGCTTGAGGCTGAATGTCCCCGCGTAGGTATCGAATGGCTGTCCGGGCCGCTGGCGTTGTCGAGACGCGGGAACGCATCCTGCATTCGGCCATGGCGCTTCATGGCGAGAAGGGCCTGCTTGGCACCAACTGGGAGGAGATTGCTGCGGGCGCCGAGGTCGCGCTGGCTACGGTTTACCGCCACTTCCCTTCACTTGGCGAGCTCATCCCGGCGTGCGTCAAAGCCATCTTCGACATGGTTAAGCCGCCGACTATCGACCAGGCTGGCGAAATCTTCGCCGATTTGGACTCACCGACGGCGCGGCTCGAGCGCCTGATCCGCGAGTCCTGTCTCTGCTATCAACGTGGAGCAGGCTGGCTGTACGCCGCCCGCTGCGAGGCACACCTGATCCCAGCGATGGCTGAGGCTGTGCGCCTGATGGACTCCTCCCTCGCCGTCCTAATTCGAGCCGCGCTGGGCCGTGCCAGGGTGAGCAAGCAGACCGAACTCATCCTCAGGACGCTCATCGACTTTCCTTTCTGGAAGTCACTGATTGATGCCGGGATGTCCATCACCCAGGCGGAAGGAGCCATGATCCAGCTGGTGGGCGATCAGTTGAAAAAAGCGGACGTCAGATAGGAGGAAATCGATGGAAAAAACCAAAGTCGCGAAAACGCCATTTGCTCTTTCGAAAGACGAAGGTAAGGCGATCTGGTTCGTTGATGGTCTCATCACGGTGAAGGCGTCTGGAGAGGACACCGATAACAGATGGACCGTCCTCGAGTACCTCCTTCCTCCAGGTCAGCTGACGCCCCCGCACGTACACCACGCGGAGGACGAGGCATGGTACATCCTGGAGGGGGCGGTCCACTTCCGGTGCGGCGACCGGGCCTTCAAGGCCATTACAGGGTCGTTCGTCTTTGCGCCAAAGGATGTTGTCCACGGCTTCCAGGTAGACGGGTCCGGCGCGGCGCGGATGCTCGTGTTCGCTTCGCCGACTGGATTCGAGAAGTTCGTCGAGGAGTTTGGTGAGCCTGCGAAGGAGCGGGCCCTTCCGGAGCCTCGGCCGCTGGATATCCCGCGGCTGCTGAGTCTGGCTGAGAAATACCACTTTGAGGTGATGCCACCGCCCGGCGATCACTAGTCAAAGCGAGTGTATTCGGATACTCAAATGCATTTGATAAGCGTTAAGGCAGTCGGCGCCGTCCAGGCGTCGCGGGTCAAGCGCTCCATCTCAACGTTCATCTGGATGAGGCTCTTGTGGCCCACCCTTAGGCACGCATTCCTTAACCTAGGCGCGTGCCCCCAGCACTCCGATGAAAGATCCCACCTTTCTCTTCACCGACATCGAGGGGTCCACCGAGCTGCTCCGTCGGCTGGGCACCGGATACGCCACCGTGCTGGAGCGTCACCGCCGGACCATCCGAGCGGTTGTGAGCGCCTCCGGCGGTCACGAGGTGGACACCGCCGGCGACGCTTTCTTCGTTGTCTTCGACGATTCCGCGCCGGCCGTTAACGCCGCCCTCGCCGCTCAGCTCCGGCTAGCGGCCGAAAACCGTACGTCTGAGGTCCAGGTGAAGGTGCGAATGGGACTCCACACCGGTTCCGCGACCCTCGTTTCGGGAGGTTACGTTGGACTCGCCGTCCACCAGGCGGCCCGCATCTGCCACGCGGCCCATGGTGGCCAGGTGCTGGTCTCGGAGGACCTTGTCGAGGAACTGCCAGCCCCACTTCCGGCCGGCGCTTTCCTGATCGACCTCGGATTTCATCGACTCAAGGACTTCGAAGAACCGCGGCGCTTGTACCAGCTGGCGAAAAACGGGCTGGCTGGCGTATTCCCTCCGCCCCGCACCCTACCTCCGCTGGCCTCCGGGATACCGGCAGAGCCGAATCCGCTCGTCGGCCGGTCAAGTGAAATCGACCAGATAGTCGCCCTTCTGCTGGATCCAACAGTCCGCCTGCTGACGCTGGTTGGACCCGGCGGAGTCGGCAAGACGCGGCTCGCCGTGGAGGCTGCTCGCCGGCTCGCCCATCAGTTGAGGGATGGGGTCGCCTTTGTGTCACTGGCTCCTATCACCGATCCGGCCGGAGTGACAGCCGCGCTGGCCGAAACATTGGGGCTTACTGAAATGGAGGGGAGACAAAGCGATCCCGCTGCCGCGCTCAGCGAGCGCCAGCTGCTCGTGGTTCTCGACAACTTCGAACATCTCCTGGCCGCGACCCCGATCGTGCTGGACCTTCTGAAGCGTTGCCCATCGCTCAAACTCCTGGCCACAAGTCGGGCGGCCCTTCGGCTCACAGGGGAGCGGGAGCTCCAGATCAACCCCATGTCGCTACCACCTTTAGACGGTAAGTTCAGCGGCGCCGAGTTGTCGCGGTTCGACGCACCAGCCTTGTTCGCCTCCCGCGCGCGAGACGTGCTGCCCGACTTCCAGCTTGACGACTCCAACGCAATTGTCATCAGCGCCATTTGTCGCCGCCTTGATGGTCTGCCGCTGGCTCTGGAACTGGCCGCGGCCCGCCTCAAGCTATTCAGTTTGGAGAACCTACTGAGCCGTCTCGACAATGCTCTTGATACCCTCGGCATTGCCGCCCGTGACCGCCCCGACCGCCAGCAGACGATCAGGGCCGCGATCGCCTGGAGCTACAACCTGCTCGCTCCCGCAGAACAGTCCTTCCTGGAGCAGATGTCGATCTTCTCTGGAGGCTTTGCTCTTGATTCCGCTGAGGCCGTCGGCGTCGTCCCCAACGCCGGGCCGATCGAACTTCTAGGGTCGTTGCTCGATAACAGCCTGGTGCGACGGATCGAGACCGCCGGCGACGAGCCCCGCTTCGGGATGCTCGAGCTGGTCCGGCAGTTCGCGCGCTCAAAGCTGCAGCGCCGCGCCGACGCGAGAGCCGTTCAGAACCGTCTGGCAGAACACTTCCTCGAGGTAGCCGCCACCACCGCGCCTGAGCTAGCGAGCGCGAATCGGGAGCGGGCGCTGAGTCGACTCTCCCAGGACAACGACAACCTGGAGCAAGCACTGACGCATCTGCTGGGGTTGGGCGACGCGGACGCGGCCCTGCGTTTGGCGGCAGACCTCTCCTGGTACTGGTATCACGTCGGGCGCTTTAGCGGAGGCCGCACTTGGCTGTCACGCTGCCTCGCCCTCGATCCGGCTTCGTCGTCGCCGGCGGTCCGCGCCACCGCCCTCGCCGGGTCCGCGCGGCTGGCTCGCTACCAGCTCGACATGGAGCCGGCGCGAGACTTGGCGCGAAAGGCGATCGAGCAGGCGAACATGTCGAGCGATGACCGCACCATTGGCTATGCCCTCTATGTCCTGGGCCTGGTGGAGCAGGTCGACGCCGATCCGCGTGCCGTCGGGCACGCTCAGCTGGCGGCTCAGACGCTACGCCGCGCCGGCGACGCCTGGGGCGAAGCGCTGGCCCTCTTTTACACGGGCGCCTTTGCGATCTTCCTGGGTCCGCGGGAGGTGGTGCGACCAGCGTTAGACGAGTCGGGACGGATTTTCCGCGAGATGGGCGACGGCTGGGGGCTCGCCGGCGCTCTGTTTTACCTGGGCATGCTGGACCAGCAAGAGGGCGAGACGGTCGCTGCCCGCCGATTGATCGAGGAAAGCGTCGAGCTCTTCCGCAAATCGGGGGATCGCTGGCGCCTCCAGACGGCCCTCGACTTCCTAGCCCGCCTCGTCGATGATGCCGGTGGAGACGCCAGCGGGATCCGCGCAGAAGTCACAGCCATCCGACGCGACCTTGGGATCAAGCAATCCTGATCCTCGTTACGGGGTTTTGACCGCCTCCAGCTGTTCCATGATGCTGAGCCAATCCCAATTGACCCAGAACCCTGTTATCAGTCCGTTCTCGACGCGATAATGGGCGTTGCAGGTCGCCTTCCATTTCTTGCCAGTGGGTTCCAAGCCCCGCAAGACGCCGGTGTGAGTGCCCTCTCCGGTTACCCGGATCGCCACCATCTCGTCCTCGCCGAAAAGGTGCTGGGTAGTCAGCCTTAGATCTGGAACGCCAGTCAGCAGTCCCTGAGCCGCCATGACCAGTGATTCATTGTTGACAAACCGAGGGATGGCGCCGACGTCATGGCCGTTCAGAACCGTCTCCACGAAGTCCTGGACCCATTGTTTGTTTTCACCTGTTCCCATATCGATTGGCTCCTCCTTCGGTTCGATCAGCGGGCCTGATGCAGTCACGCATTGTAGTTCTGACGCGCCAAGATGGAGTGTATTTGGCAGGCGCTGAACACGCTAACCCTGCAGTTGTGCCAGCCGAGTGGTTGAGCTTAGAGATCAAGTCCGGCCGGGGGTTAGCTCAGCCCGCATGGAAAGGGGGGAGTTCAACGACCCCGAGCGGACTCGGGGGCGCAAATACCACCGGTCCTCCTCAGATACGTTTGATATAGAGCCGTAGTCAAGAAATCGGTCGGCGAGTCGCTCAATCAACTCGAACCGCGGCGTCAAGGGGATACCCTCTTCATACGTATGTCGTCGTGGGCCATGTTCGCCTGAATCGGGCACCGGCCATTCCTTCCGGAACTGGCCCTTGCCCATTACGGTAGTGCAGAGGACGATAGGCGCATGAAGGGAGCCGGAATCCGTGAGATTGGAGGTCAAGTGCAACTATTGGAGTTGCCTGACCCGCCAAACCCCAAACCGGATGAGATTGTCATTGAAGTCCGAGCCGCAGGTGCAGCCAACTGGGATGAAATCGTTCGCACCGGAGGTTGGGATGTCGGGCTCAAGCCGCCAATGGCACTGGGCGTGTCGGCCAGTGGTGTAGTTCGCGCGGTCGGTAAGGGGGTCCGCCGCTTCCACGTGGGCGACGATGTACTGACCCACCCTTTGCCCTTGAGACATCAAGGCGCCTGGGCGCCACAGCTTGTCGCCGCAGAAAGTACGGTCGCCCGGAAACCGACGCGCATGTCATGGGAGGAGGCCGGATTTTTTCCCGTGCCAGCACTGACCGCGAGCCAGGTGCTGACAAAGACGGTCGATGTGCGTCCGGGCGAATTTATCCTCATCCATGGAGCTGGTGGCGTCACGGGCGGAATGCTCGTCGCCGTTGCCTCGGAGCTCGGGGCACAGGTGATTGCAACCGCCAGCCCGGGTAACGCAGGGCGGGTCCAATCCTATGGAGCAACTGCGGTGGTCGACTACCGTGCCGACAATTGGCGGCAGGACGTCCGTCGGATCGCGGGCGAGGGTGGTGTTCGGATAGCGGTCAACGCCGTGGGTGGAGCTGCCCCGAGCCTGATGCCATTGGTGGCCAATGGCGGAACACTCACGACCATCACGAGCGATGGCCCGGCAACGGAGCGCGGTGTCGGCGTCGTGAACTTCTACGTAAGCCCGGATGGGGAAGCGCTGGACCGAATCGCCGTTGACTTCGTAGACAGGCGTCTGACCCTCCCAATTGCCGCTGTCCGTAGGCTTGCTGAAGCCGGAGCGGCTCTCCAAATGGCCGTTGCCGGAAAAGTCCGTGGTGCTGTCGTAATCGATCCAACGCAGTGATTAAGTCGGCTGAGGTGTCCCATTGCGCCTTCGGCTGATGCGTCCCAGGCCTTCGGCTGATGCATCACACCTAATTTGGCTGATGTGTCTCACTTTCCCGCATGAGGGAAATGAGCGTAGCGGCCGCGAGCTTTTCACATGGCAACCCTGGTCCAAGGTTGACTAGGCGTCTCGGACCAGCTCGTAGGTGAGGTACGCGAGGTCGCTGGCGACCGTCCGGATGGCGAGCAGTCGCATAGGTCTCTTGTCGCTGGTCTCGCCGAAAAGGCGCTCGCCGGCCCCTAGCACAACCGGGTAAATCATCAGTCGCAGCTCGTCGACGAGATCATGGTCCATCAGCGTATGCAGGAGCTGGAAGCTCGCGGCGAGTACGATCTCCCCTTTTAGCTTCTGCTTCAGCTTCGACACCTCCTCTACTACGTCGCCCTTCAGTACCGTCGTGTTGTTCCAGCCGGGATCTTCGAGGGTCGAGGACACGACGTACTTGGGCAGGCTGTTTAACCTGTCCGCCAACGGGCCACTTCGGGACGGCCAGCGCGCTGCGAGGAACTCGTAACTCCGCCGACCCAACAGGAAAGCCTCAGCGCCCAGCGCCTCGTCGAGCGCGACCTTGGCCGCTTCTTCGCGGCCCCGGTCGCCAATACGACCGATCCAGCCGCCGAGCCTGAAGCCCTCGACACCGGCCGGGTCCTGGATAACTCCGTCCAGCGTTACGTTCTCGCTGATTACGAGCTTTCCCATGTCGGTTCTCCTCTCGTTGGTGTTGTGAGGTCGACGGGTGGCTGCGAGTGCCGAATGCTGCCGACCTGCGTGGTGACAATCCGCACGTTCTTACGCATCACTTACTTCCGTACTCATCGTGGCGGCGCAGCCACATCTGCCACTCAACGCCCTCGTCACGGCCTTTCGGCACTCGATCAAGGATCGCGTAGTAGCTCATCAGGAACTCCACACCTCGCGCGCCGGCGGAGTAGGTGTGGTAGACGGCCCCATCGTCCAAGGCAAAGGCGCTAAAGCCCGGGCTCTCGGTCAGGTAACGGACTACGTCGGTGCCGGTCTCCCGCGCATTGCGTGAGACGATTGGCGGCATCTCGGTCTCGACCGCCGGCGCGAGCCACCCCCGCGTCTCCTCCTCGCTGGCCGAGAAACCGAGGTCGACGTTGAATTCCGTGTTGGCCGACGACACCCAGGGCAAGGACCAGCCCATCCGCCGCTTGTACGCCTGCAACTTCTCGATTGGAGCCTGTGAGACGAAGACCATGGTCACGTCGCGCGCGTGGAGGTGCGAGAGAATGCCATTGACAGCGTCGGCGATCGATGAGTTAGGCGGATCGCCGGCCTGGTAGCTCGGGCCGAACATGAAGTGGTAGACGACCAACTGGCTGCGGCCATCAAACAGCTGCGCAAGCGTCCGCGTGCCGTCGTCGGTGTCGAACCGGTATTCCTTCCCAACCCGGACCCAGGGCAGATCACGCCGCTGCTGGGCGATCTCGTCGCCCAGCCGTGTGTGCTCCTTCTCGCGCGCAAGCAACTTCTCGCGTGCGGCAAGCCACTCTTCACGACTTCCAGTCCTGTGATTCGTCATGGTTTTGCTCATTGTTTTCTCCTCCTGGGCCTGACATCTGGGCCTGACACCTCAGGCTGCTTGGACAAATGACGCCAGTTGACGCTCCATCGCCTTCGCCGCACTGCCGCGCCAGCTCGCAGCCATCGACGCTGACATAGGGTCGGGGAAAATGTCTTCTTCTTCCTTCTCCACTCCGTCGAGGATGGCTCGTGCTACGGACTCTGGGGAGGCCTTTGGTAGATCGAGGCCTCGGGTCATATCAGTGTCGGTGGGACCGGTCAGGACGGCGTGAACTTTCACACCCTGCGGGACCAAAAGGGCGCGCAGTGATTGCGTCAGGTTGAACGCGGCCGCCTTGGAGAGCGCGTAGGCCGGGGTGAGCGGCAAGGGGGCCAAGGCCTCCGCCGAGACGTTGTTGACGACGGCTCCCCCGGAAAGAATCAGGGCTGGCAAGAAGGCCCGGGTCACGCCGTACATGCCGAAAAAGTTGACGGCGAGGTGCCATTCGAGCACGGAACGATCGCTCAAGTCATCAAAGGCGTGCACGCCGGCGTTGTTGATGAGGATGTCTAGAGATTCGAGACGCTCGACGGCGATCTGAATGTGCGCCGCGTTCGTCACGTCCAGGGTCAGCGGCGTAACGCGTCTATCCGAGTGAGATAAGGGCTGCCGCGTACCGGCATATACGCGCTTCGCGCCTCGCAGCAAGGCCTCCTCGACCAGCGCCTTGCCGATGCCGCGATTGGCCCCTGTCACCAGAACGGTTTTGTCTGCGATTCTCATTTGCATCCTCCTACCTGAGAGCCCGGACCACCCGAGCCAATGCGATTACGCAACCTATGGTTGCACATAGTATCAGCGAAGCGCAACTTTGAGTTGCGCTATGCTTTAGGGGCAGATGATTCCGGCGCAGATCGAGAAGGAGATCCTCATCGAGGCCCCGATCCACGTCGTATGGCGCATCGTCACAGAGCCCGACCAGATCAAGCGGTGGTTCTGCCTCGATGCCGAGCTCGACAGCCGCACCGGCGGAGCAGGCCGCATGGCATTTGAGCATGGCTACACCTACTTCCTCGAGGTCGTTGCCGTCGAACCGCCGTCCCGCTTTGCATACCGCTGGCTACGCGACCAGGCCATCGAGCCTCGGCCCGAGAACTCGACGCTGGTCGAGTTCACGCTCCACGCCGAGGCGGGGAACACCCGACTCCGCGTTGTCGAGAGCGGCTTCGACAAGATTGATTGGACGGACGAGGCGAAGGTGAAGTACATCGAGGAAAACTCAAGCGGCTGGCTATATTACCTCGGACGCCTGCGCGATTACGCTCGGCGGTCGAACACGGCCGCTCGCGGATGAACCCGTCGAGCATCAGCGAGGAGGCCCTTCTCGAAGCGGTCGCCGATACATCGCGGCGCCGTGTCCTCGACCTGATCCTCGCCCACGGCGAAGTCACGCCAACCGCCCTGGCGGCCGAACTCCCGTTTACTAGGCAGGCAGTGACCAAACACCTCACGGTTCTCGACCGCGCCGGGCTTGTCGAGAGTTCGCGGCACGGTCGAGAGGTGCGTTATTCGGTTCAGCCGGAGCACTTGGACCGCGCCGCGCGCGCGATGGCTAAGGTCGCGGCTCGTTGGGATGCGCGCCTCGACACCATCAAGCGCATTGCGGAATCAAGCTCGGGCGCTCGGAGGAAATCAGCCAGGCGGCCGAGTTCTGCACCGTAGCGACGCTATTCGGCCACTGTGCAGCGCCTGCTCGCGACGGTCCGAGATTAGCTGATCGACGACACAGCATTTCCGACTCGCCATACCTATTACTTATGTTCTCCGCCGGTCAGCGTCGAGGCAAACCGCCAAGGGGGAGCCATCGATCCCGAAGAAAATGTGTACATGTTGACCCGATTAGTCAACTAGCCACCACCTGTGAAATCGAATACAAAAATGAGGGTTCAACGACCCCGAGCGGATTTGAACCGCCGATCTCAGCCTTGACAGGGCTGCGTGTTAGACCAGGCTACACCACGGGGCCGCGAGATTGACCAGTATATAGAAGGATGTGATCAGGCCGGACGCATCACCGGCACGGGTTCTTTGCCAAGGACGAACCGCTCGATGACCTGCGCCACACCCGCGTCTTCCGGCGAACCGGTCACGTATTTCGCCAGCCGGCGGACGTCCTCGGGAGCGGTGCCCATGGCCACGCCGAAGCCCGACCAGGCGATCATCTCGGCGTCGTTCTTGTTGTCACCGATGCCGCACACCTCCGCCTGGCTCACACCCAGTCGGGAGGCTACCATCGCGACAGCTCGCGCCTTCGAGACCTCCGGATTGATTACCTCGATAAACCAGGCGAGCGATTTGGTCACGGTGGCAACCCCATTCATCCAGCTGGTGAGCTCGGCCATCCGGGCGGGTACGTCGTCAGGATCGAGGTCGACCAACACCATCTTGGTGCTCTCCCGGCGAATCCAGCTGGAGAGCGGCCCCACCACCTCGTAGGGGACCATGGAGATCTTCTGGTAGAGGTCGGCCTCCGGCCGGGCGCGCGCCGTGTAGACCCGCTCATCTACATAGACATTGACGTGCCAGTCGCGCGGCTCCACATACTCGAGGACGCGGCGCTGCATGGCAAGGGTCAGCTCGCACCTGTAAAGCACTTCCCCAGAGGAGATGTCGCGGACAACCGCCCCCTGGTAGTTGATGATCGGGCCCGACAGCCCGAGCTGCTGAGCATACGGGAGCGAGGACCGGAACATCCGGCCGGTGGCGATGACCACGTGGACCCCGGCCGCGTTCGCTGCCCGCACCGCTGCCGTATCGCGTGCATCGATCTCGAGCCGGTCGTTGACCAGCGTCCCGTCCAGGTCAATCGCCAGGAGCCGGATCGGCACCTAGCCGGGCAGCCCTTCCAGATCCAGCACTACCGGCGGGCCGCGAGCACG
>Ga0209160_1001990_pt1 | contig 17148 bp, 14 predicted proteins | sample GraSoiAngelo_153_FD_186167 | JGI IMG/M metagenome (GOLD analysis project Ga0209160, IMG submission 186167) | Grasslands soil microbial communities from the Angelo Coastal Reserve, California, USA - 14_1009_12_40cm (SPAdes) (version 2) | ecosystem: Environmental > Terrestrial > Soil > Grasslands ... | reverse complement strand
GTTCGGCTCGGGGGCGTCGAACACCATCTTGTGTCTTCCGGTGATCTTGTTGAGCCACGCCTCGAAATCGGGATTGGCGCCCGTGGTGCGCGGCGCTTCGGACTGCGCCTCGAGGCGCAGCGGGGTAAGGCCGGTGACGCCGAGGGCCATCGCGGCGGCGAGCCGGCCGATGAATCCCCGACGGGGAGTGGTGGAACGGGTGACGTCGAACATTGCTGCCTCCTGTGACGGTCTGAGAATTAGGGCGAGCGCCCGGGCGCGGGATGCGCTTTACGTTGAGCCGCGGCCGTCGGGTAGGCGACGTCCGGGGGTGGATCGGCGTTGGGCCAGTCGAGCTCCTTGCCCCGGTAGTCGGGGCGGGGACGGGCGCTGACGAACGCGGCGACGTCCATCGCCTGCTGGTCGGTCAGCGTGCCCGGCTGGTCGAAAGGCATGTTGTTGCGGATGAAGTCGGCGGCGGTGCGCACGCGCGCCATGCCCGCGCCGACGTTGTACGATTTCGCGCCCCAGAGTGGCGGCGCCACCGCCGTCCCCTGTCCCTCCGGTCCGTGGCACTTGGCGCAGGTCGCGCCGTAAAGGGCCGTGCCCGCGGCGGTGTCCGGCGTGAACGCCGCCCACCGTTGCAGCCGGGTATTCGGCTGCGGGGGCGCCGGCGCGCTGCCCCAGGAGAGAAACGCGAGGTACGCCACGATGTCCCGCATGTCGTCGCCGGCGGGAGTGAGCGCGGCACCGTTCAGGCTGCGCCGGAAACAGTCGTTGACGCGGTACTCGATGGTCTCCACGATCCCGCTGCGCGGGCGGTACGCCGGATACCGGCCGTACGTCCCGACGAGCGAGCCCGTGGCGCGGCGCCCTTCGTCGAGGTGGCAGCTGGTACACCGCAGGGCGTTGCCGACGTGGCCGGGCAGGCTGTCCCGCGTGGCCACGAGCAGGGCGCGGCCGCGGCGGATCGCACTGCCCAGGGGTCCGGGGGGAATGAGCGAGTCGGCGGGGCCCAGGCCCGTGGCCTGCGGGGAGCGGCTCCCGCCCCCGCACGCCGCGAGGAGTACCATCATGAGGGGGACGACGATCGTGTTGCGCCTCTGCATCACGGAAGGGATTCTACCCGCGAACCGGCAGGCTGCAACCGAGGCCACTATTCCTTGAGGAAGCGGCGGGAGGCTTCGACCTCCTTGAGGTAGAGCTCGATCTCCTCGGCGCGCCGGGCCTCGTCCCAGCCGAGCAGCGGGCCCATCAGGTCGGCGACGACCGCGGTGGCGGTGACGGCTTGGCCCCGCGCCTGATAGAAGAGGTGGGTGCGGCGGATCAGCACGTCCGCGAGGCGCAGGGCCATCTCGCGCTGCACCGCGTGCACCACCTCGGCCCGGATCTCGGGCCGCCCCTCAAGAATAGGCTTGCCGAGGGCGCGTTGCTTGTCCACGAGGTTCAGCACCGCGGCTGACTCGGTGCCATAGCTCGCCACGAGGTGTTTGGCGGTCGGCTCCCCGACCCCGCGCGCCAGCGCACTGCTGATCAGCACGTCGAGGTCTGCGGTCTCTCCGCCGGGGAGCGGCAGCCGGTCGGTCGCTGGGGCGCCCGCCCGCCGCCGGCCATCGAGCTGGCGAAGACGCGCCGCCACCCGGTCGATTACGTCCCGCCCCATCACGCGATAGGTCGTCAGCTTCCCGCCCGCGATCGTGACCAACCCTGACGGGCTCTCGACGACGCGGTGCTCGCGGGAGACCGCTCCCGCGCTGCGGGACGTGTCCGGAGCGAGCAAGGGCCGCAGCCCCGCCCAGGTGGAGACGACGTCGTGCGGCGCGAGTCGGGCCCGCGGGAAAAACGCGTTCGCTGAGCGAAGGAGGTAGACGACGTCGTCGCCCGTCGCCCGCACGCGCTCGGGCGCCACACTGTCCTCGGTCTCCGTAGTCCCGATGTAGCTCAGGTCGCCCCAGGGGAGCACGAACATCACGCGGCCGTCGATTGGGGAGGTCAGGGTGACGGCGTACGTGTTGCCGATGCGGGTACGCGGCACCGCGACGTGCGCGCCCTTGCTGAGCCGCAGCAGCGGGGCCGCGGCTGGGTCGTCGAGGCGGCGCACGGCGTCCACCCAGGGGCCGGTGGCGTTCACGACGACGCCCGCCCGCACCTCGAGCCGCCGGCCGGTCAGCCCATCGCGGACGCTCGCTCCGGCGATGCGGCCGTCGGGTCTAGCGAGCGAGACCACCTCCGCGTAGCTGGCGACGAACGCGCCCCCGGTCGCGGCGCTGCGCAGCGTCGCCAACGCGAGGCGCGCATCGTCGGTCTGGGCGTCGTAGTACAACCCCGCGCCGGTCAAGTCCTTGTCGCGGAGCCCGGGCTCCGCGGCGCGTACTTGTTTGGCGCCGAGCCAGCGATGCGTGTGGACGTTGCGGAACGCCGCGAGGAGATCGTACAGCCACAATCCCGCGCGCAGCTTCCACGGCGGCACGCGCGCGCCCCGGTAGGCCGGGAACAGGAACGGCAGGGGTCGCACGAGGTGTGGTGCGATCCGCAGCAGGGTGCGTCGCTCGCGGCTCGCCTCGAAGACCAGCCGCAGGTCCCCGTGCTCGAGGTAGCGGATGCCACCGTGGATGAGGCGCGAGGAGCGACTGCTCGTGCCGCCGGCGACGTCGCTCTTGTCCACCAGTGCGACTCGCAGGCCGCGCAACGCCGCGTCGCGCGCGACGCCCGCGCCGGTGATCCCGCCGCCGATGATCAGCACGTCCACCGGCTCGGCTGCCATCGCGTCGAGCGCGGCGGCGCGGGTCTGAAATGAGAACGGCGTCTCGCCGGGCAACTCCCCTCCGCGCAGGGCTGATGGTAGGTTTCGGGCCTTCGGGTGTCGGGTGCCGGGTGTCGGGTGCCGGAACTGTGACGCCCGGAACCCGGTACCCGACACCCGACACCAGCAGGGGGGCAATGTAATGCCGATGGGAAACGGACGGCGCGTCGCGGTCGTGGCGGGGTGCCGCACGCCGTTCTGCCGGGCGGGCTCGGTCTTGAAGTACGTGCGCGCGATGGACCTCTCGCGTTACGCGGCTCGGGAGCTGCTGGAGCGCACCAACCTCGATGGCGACGAAGTGGACGAGGTGGTCTGGGGGCAGGTGGTCCCGTCACCCCTCGTCCCCAACGTCGGCCGGGAAGTCAGCCTGCTGCCGCAGCTGCCGAAAGAGATCCCCGCCTACTCCCTGAACCGCGCCTGCGCCTCCTCCAATCAGGCCATCACCAACGCCCACGATCAGATCGCGTCCGGTCACGCCGACGTCATCCTCGCCGGCGGCGTCGAGACGCTCTCGGACGTGCCGATCCTCGTTTCCCGCGGCCTCGCCGACATCCTCGTCGACGCGAGCAAAGCCAAGTCCGTTCCCGCGCGCCTCGGCGTCCTCTCGCGCATCCGGCCGCGGCATCTCGTCCCCGTGACCCCCGCCATCGCTGAACCCTCGACCGGTATGTCCATGGGCCAGTCGGCCGAGAAGATGGCCAAGGAAAACGGCATCTCGCGGGAGGCGCAGGACCGCTGGGCGCTGCGCAGCCACCAGCGCGCCGCGCAGGGCACGAGCGACGGCCGCCTCACCGCCGAGATCGTCCCCTGGCTCCCCGTGCGCGAGGGCGACCCGATCGTCAGCGCCGACAACGGCATCCGCACCGACACCTCCCTGGAGCAGATGGCGAAGCTCAAGCCGGTGTTCGACCGGCGCTACGGCTCGGTCACGGCGGCGAACGCCAGCCCGCTCACCGACGGGGCGTCGGCGGTGCTGCTGATGAGCGAGGAGAAGGCGAAGGCCCTGGGCTACGACCCGCTGGCCTACATCCGCGCGTACGCCGTCGCGGCGGTGGATCCGGGGTGGCAGCTGCTCCAGGCGCCCGTGAAGGCGGTGCCGCTGGCCCTGCAGCGCGCGGGGATCCAGTGGAAGGAGCTGGGGCTCATCGAGATCCACGAGGCGTTCGCCGCCCAGGTGCTCTCCAACCTCAAGGGGTTCGCGGAAGAGCTGGGCTGGGAGATCGACGAGGACATCATCAACGTGATGGGCGGCTCGATCGCCATCGGCCACCCGTTCGGGGCGACCGGCGGCCGCCTCGTCACCACCCTGGCGAATGAGATGCGACGCCGCGACGTCCAATTCGGCCTCGTCTCCGTGTGCGCCCAGGGCGGGATGGCCTCGGCCGTGGTGCTGGAGCGCTGATGGCCCCCTCCGGCCCCGCGGTGACCTGGGACGTTCACGACGGCATCGCGGTCGTCACACTCGATTGCAAGGACCAGCCTGTCAACGTCATTTCCCGCGCCGTGAAGGACGAGTTCATCGCGACCTTCGAGCTGCTGGGGAACGACCCCGCGGTGAAGGCCGTGGCGTTCTTCTCCGGGAAGAAGGACAATTTCATCGCCGGCGCGGACATCGAAGAGTTCGTGCGGCTCTCCTCCGCGGCCGAAGCGGAACGCCTGTCGGCCGGCGGGCAGGAGATGCTGGATCGCGTTGCGAAGTTCCCCAAGCCCGTCGCCGTCGGGATTCACGGCGCGTGCCTGGGCGGCGGACTCGAGTTCGCCCTCGCCTGCCACTACCGCGTCGCCACCGACGATCCCAAGACCCAGCTCGGCCTTCCCGAGGTGCAGCTCGGCATCCTCCCCGGCGCGGGCGGCTGCCAGCGCCTGCCGCGGCTCATCGGGGCGCGGGCGGCCCTCGACATCATCCTGGCCGGCAAAACCGAGCGGTCGCCCAAAGCGTTCCGGCTTGGCATCGTGGACGAGCTGGTCCCGCCGGCGATTCTGCGCGACATCACCCTCACCGCGGCGCGGAAGCTCGCCGGCGGATGGAAGCCCCGGCGACGCCAGCCGGGAGGCTTCGTCGGGTGGCTGCTCGACGGCAACCCGCTGGGACGCGCGCTGGTGTTTCGCATGGCCCGCAAGCAGGTCGTGAAGCAAACACGGGGTAACTACCCGGCACCGCTCGCGGCCCTCGAGGTCGTGGAATACGGTCTGAAGCACGGCATCGCGGAGGGGCTGAAGCGCGAGGCCCAGCTCTTCGGGCAGCTCGCGGTTACCGACGTATCGCGCAAGCTGGTGCAGATCTTCTTCGCGACGACCCAGCTCAAGAAGGATTTCGGCATCCCCAATCCACCACCCCCAGCGACGGTGCGGCGGCTCGGTGTCGTGGGTGCGGGGTTCATGGGCGCGGGGATCGCGGGAACCGCCGTGGGGCAGGCCGGCGTGGACGTGCGCCTCAAGGACGCCGACCTCCCACGCGTCGCGAAGGGGCTAGCGTCCGCGCGGGAGATCCTCGACGATCGCCTGCGGCGACGCCGCCTCGACAAATACGAGCACGCGCGGCTGGTCGCGCTGCTCTCGGGCAGCGACACCTACGCCGGGTTCGGCGGAGCGGATCTCGTGATCGAGGCCGTCTTCGAAGACGTCGACGTCAAACAGCAGGTGCTGAAGGAGGTCGAGGCCGCGACGCGTGACAGCAGCGTGTTTGCGTCCAATACCTCGACGATCCCCATCACCCGCATCGCCGAGGCAGCGCGCCGGCCGGGGCAGGTGATCGGCATGCACTTCTTCTCGCCGGTGGTGCGGATGCCGCTGCTCGAGGTCATTCCGGGCGCGCGCAGCGCACCCGCGGCCGTGAGCACCGCGGTCGCGTTCGGCCGGCGGCTCGGCAAGACGGTGATCGTGGTGAAGGACAGCCCCGGATTTTGGGTGAATCGCATCCTCGCGCCCTACATGAACGAGGCCGCCCACCTCCTCCTCCAGGGCGTGGCGATGGAGGAAATCGATCGCCTCATGGCGCAGTGGGGCTTCCCCGTGGGGCCGATCACGCTGCTCGACGAGGTCGGGCTCGACATCGCCGCCAAGGCCGCCGGCGTGCTGCACGCGGCGTTCGGCGAGCGCCTGGCGCCGCCGCCGGCGCTCGACGCACTGGTCAAGGCCGGGCGGCTCGGCCGCAAGGCCGGGAAGGGGTTCTACAAGTACGCCAAAGGCAAGAAGGGCGGGCCCGATCCCGCCGCGTACCACCTGCTTGGCGCACACCCCAACGGCGGCGTGCGCCCCGCCGAGATCATTCAGCGTTTGACACTGGTGATGCTGAACGAGGCCGCGCGCGCGGTCGGTGAAGGGGTGGTGCGCGTGCCCCGCGATGGTGACATCGGCGCCGTCTTCGGGATCGGCTTTCCGCCGTTCCGCGGCGGTCCGCTCCGCCACGCCGACGACCTGGGCGCCGGCCGCATCGCCGCCGAGCTGGAGCGGCTCGCCGGACAGTACGGGACGCGGTTTGCCCCATGCGAGGTGTTGCAGGAGCAGGCCAGTCGCAACACCCGGTTTTATTCCTGACACCCGACACCCGGCACCTGATTCTCAAGTGATACGCGCCGGCGGCGTCGACGGCCCGCTGAGCGAAGACACCCTGGGCGGCTATCAGGCGGCCCACCAGCGCCCGCCGGCGTTCGGCGGGAGCGACGGATTCGCGTACTCGGTGGCGGCCTCCGTCGACGAAGGCCCGGGCGCCGACGGGCGGTACGGAGCGTATCTTCTCTTCGTGCGCTGGCGGGAGGGCGCCGACCGTCCGGCCGGCCATCTCGAAACCGACTACCTCGCGTTCGGCGCCAGCGCGGACGCCGCGATGCGTCCGGTGCTGTCCCTGACGTTGCGGGAGGTGAAGGACCACTTGGAGCGACTGATCGAGGCGAGCGGGGAGCGGGGCCCGGGATGACGACCGGCGTGGTGATCGCGCGCACGGGGGGCACGTTCCGCGTGCACGTCGACGGGCGCGAGCTCCCGGCCGCGCTGAGCGGCAAGCTCAAGCACGCGAACGAAGACCGCGTGGTGGTCGGCGACGTGGTGGACCTCACTCTCGCGCCCGACGGGGAGGGCCCGGCGACCATCACCGGAATGCACGAGCGCCGCTCGGCGTTGGTGCGTCGCGCCGGGGTCGGCGGATCGGGCGCGCGGCGGGCCCAGCCGATCGCGGCGAACGTCGACCAGGTGGTGGTCGTCGCCGCGGTCCGGGACCCGGAGGCCGTGCCGCGGCAGCTCGACCGGCTGCTCGTGATCGCCGAGGCGAACGAGCTGCCGCCGGTGGTGGTGGTCAACAAGATCGAGCTGGACCGCGCGGCCGGCGCGGCGCTGGCGCGGCGCTACGCCCCCGCGGGGTACCAGGTGCTGCTGACGTCGGCGAAAACGGGGGAGGGCCTGCCGGCGCTGCGCGACCTGCTGCGCGGCCGCGAGTCGGTGTTCACCGGCGCCTCCGGCGTGGGGAAGTCGAGCCTCCTGAACGCCATCGAGCCGGGACTGAAGCTCCGCGTGGGGGCGATCAGCGAGAAGTGGCGGACCGGCAAGCACACGACCACCGCCGCCGAGCTCGTGCCGTTGGCGTTGGGGGGCTACATGGTCGACACCCCGGGCCTGCGCGAGGTGGGGACGTGGAACCTCGACCCCGACGCCCTCGGCTTCTGCTTCCCGGAATTCCGGCCGTACCTCGATCAGTGCCGCTTCGACAACTGCCGGCACCTGGCGGAGCCGGGGTGTGCGGTGCGCGCGGCCGGGCAGGCGGGGCGGTTCGACGCGGACCGTCTGGTGAGCTACGAGCGGATCTACGAAGAGGTCAGCGTACCGGTGTGGGAGAGCGGGAGGTCGCGGGAGCACTAGGCTGCGCCATCACTTCTTGGTCCAGCGCCGGTCGTCCCGCGTCCGCACTTTCTGCATCATCGCCTCGAACGCCTCGTCCAGGTCGATCCCCTGCGAGTTGGCGAGGCAGATCACCACGAACACGATATCCGCCAGCTCCAGGGCCATGGATCCCTCGGCCTCGCCGGCCTTCTTCGGCTTCTCGCCGAAGCGGTGATTGATCTCCCGGGCCAGCTCGCCGACCTCTTCGGTGAGGCGCGCCAGGTTGGTGAGCGGCGGGAAGTAGCCTTCCTTATATTGGCCGATCCAGCGATCGACCGCCTGCTGGGCGTCGCGAAAGCTCATGGGATCCTCTGACCTCGTCGTGCCTTTCCGCGGGGAGCGCTACCGCGCGACCGACCGGCTCAGCGCGCTGATCACGCCGCCGTACGACGTCATCAGCCGCGAGCAGCGCGGGCGCTACGCCGCGTGGGACTCCCACAATATCGTCCACGTCATGCTGCCGGAAGCGATGGCCCACGAGGATCGCTACGCGCGGGCGGCGGCGCTGCTTGCAGCGTGGCGTGCGCGAGGCGTGCTCGTGACCGATGCCGAGCCCTCGGTCTGCGTGCTGGCCCAGGAATACCAGCCGCCGGATGGCCTCGCGCGGACGCGTCTCGGCGTCTTCGCCGCGGTCGCCGCCGAGCCGTACGAGGCGGGGCGCGTCAAACCACACGAGAAGACGCACGCGGGTCCCAAGGCCGACCGGCTGGCCCTGTTGCGGGCCACGCGGACCAATCTCGAGTCGATCTTCCTGATCGCGCCGGATGCCGACGGCGCGCTGGCGGCGGAGCTCGCGGCCATCGCGAAGACGGCGCCCACCGCGCGCGCCGAGCTGGATGGGGTGCGCATGCGAGTATGGGTGGTCGGGGGAGAGGTCGCGTCCCGGATCGCCCATGTCGCATCCCGTTCCCCGCTGTACATCGCCGACGGCCATCACCGTTATGAGACCGCCGTCGCCTACGCGCAAGAGAACCCGGCCAGCGACCGCGTGCTCGCCCTCCTCGTGTCCGCCCGGGATAAGGGACTCACGATCCTGCCGACGCACCGCATGATCTTCGGTCCGGGGCGGGATCCGCTCACGCTTCTCGATCGCTGGGCCCGTTTCTTCGAGGTGGGCAGTCTCCCCCCCCGCGTGGACCCCGTCGCGGGGCTCGCCGCGATCGGCGAGCGCGGGACGGCCTGCCTCGTGGCGCTTCCCAACGGCCAGCACCTGACGCTCGTCCTGAAAGCGGATGCGCCGCTCGACACGGTCCCGGGCCTCCGGCCGAGCCCGGCGGTGCGCGCGCTGGACGTCGCCGTCGTCGAGGAGCTGGTCGTGAAGGAAATCCTGCTCCTGGACACCTCGACGCCGACCCTCACGTACACGCCTGACGCGCGCGAGGCGCTTGCCGCCGTGCGCAGGGGATCGGCGACGTGCGCCGTGCTGCTGAATCCGCCGAAGGTGGAGCAGGTGTTCGCGGTCGCCGACGCTGGTGAAGTGATGCCGCAGAAGTCGACGTATTTCATCCCGAAAGTGCCGAGCGGGCTGGTGCTGCGGCCTCTGGTCTGAGCTAGATTCAGCCATGCCTCGCAGTCGCGACCGCATTCTCGCGAACCTGGAATCCATTTACCGGGAAGCCTACGACCGTGCTCGAGCCACTAAGGATGAGCACCGCATGGCGGATCTGGATGCCGCTTTCCAGCGCGAACAGCTTCTCCTCGAGGTGCTCCTCGATATTCGCGATGCCGTCTCCGCGAAGCCCGCCGAGCCCGCGCGGTCCGGGCCGGATCCGATCACGGCCCTGCAAACCTTCAGCAAGATCATCAAGCGCTAGAGGGAACCGTATGCCTCGTCGCCTGCCCATTGCGGCCTTGCTCGCCGTCTGCCTCAGTGCCGCCTGCAGCCCCAAGGCCGATCTGCTCATCACCCACGGGATGGTCTGGACGGGATTGTCGACCGGAAACCCCCAGCCCGGGGAGGTGGCGATTCGCGGCGGGACGATTCTCGCCGTAGGCGACAGCGCGACCCTGGCGCGCTACGTCGGCGGTGGCACCAGGGTCATCGACGCCCGCGGCGGACTCGTTGCGCCGGGCTTCGCCGACGGTCACACCCATTTCATCAGCGGCGGGTTCCAGCTGGCCTCGATCGACCTGCGGGACGCCGCCACGCCGCAGGAGTTCGTGCGCCGCATCAAGGAATACGCCGCCAGGCTCCGGCCCGGCGAATGGATCCAGGGTGGCGACTGGGATCACACGCTGTGGCGCGGCGCGCCGCTGCCCCGGCACGCCTGGATCGACTCGGTCACTCCCAACAATCCGGTGTGGATCAATCGCCTCGACGGGCACGAGGGGCTCGCCAACGCGGCGGCGCTGAAAGCCGCGGGGATCACCCGCGACACCCCCACCCCCTCGGGCGGCGAGGTTCTCCGCGACCGCGACGGCTCGCCCACCGGCATCTTCAAGGACCAGGCGGAAGGCTTGATCGAGCGGGCCATTCCGGACCCGACTGAGGAGCAGACCGATTCGGCGCTCGCCCGTGGGCTCCGTCACGCGGCATCCCTGGGGGTCACCTCCACGGCATACATGTCCGCCTCCTGGGGCGCTCTGGCGAGTTTCCGGCGCCTCAAGCGCGCCGGCCGCCTCACCATGCGCGCGGCGTTGTACCTGCCGATCGAGAGCTGGCGCGCCGTGGCCGAGACCGTGCGGGCGCGGGGCGCGGGCGACGACTGGGTGCGCATCGGCGGCCTCAAGGGTTTCATGGACGGCTCGGCGGGCTCCCGCACCGCGTATTTCTTCGAGCCGTACGCCGACTCGGCGGGCTATTTCGGTTTGTTGCAGCACCCCGAACAGGACATGCGCACGTGGATCGGCAACGCCGATTCGGCGAGGCTGCAGATCGCCGTGCACGCCATCGGGGACCGCGCCAACGCCATCCTCCTCGACATCTACGACAGCGTCGCCAAGGCGCACGGCCCCCGCGACCGTCGCTTCCGCGACGAGCACAGCCAGCACCTGCGCCCGCAAGACATCGTGCGCTTCGGGCAGATCGGCGTCGTCGCCTCGATGCAGCCGTACCATGCGATCGACGACGGCCGCTGGGTCGAAGGCCGTATCGGCCCGGTGCGCATCAAGTCTACCTACGCGTTCCGCACGCTGCTCGACACGCACGCGCACCTCGCCTTCGGCTCCGACTGGACCGTCGCGCCGCTCGACCCCATCCTCGGCATCTACGCCGCGGTCACCCGCCGCACGCTCGACGGCAAGAACCCCACCGGCTGGGTGCCCGAGCAGAAGATCTCCGTTGGTGAGGCGCTGCAGGCCTACACGGCGGGAAATGCGTACGCGGTGTTCGCCGAGCGCCAGAAGGGGGTGCTCGCGCCCGGGTACTTCGCCGACGTCGTCGTCGTGGACCGGAACCTGTTCTCGATGTCGCCGGAGTCGCTGAATACGGCGAAGGTCGCGGTGACGATCGCGGGCGGGAAGGTCGTGTACTCGAGGCCGTGATTATCCGGAGTATTTGAAGCCCGCTTCCTGAAGCGTGAGTGGGGTGCCCTCGTGCTCCACGCCCGCCTCGATCACTTCTCCCAGAACCAGGGTGTGGTCGCCGGCCGGCAGCGTGGTCACGAGCCGGCATTCCACCCAGCCGAGGCTATCGGCGAGGACCGGCGTTCCCGCGCCCGGCGCCGGCTTCGTCTTTATTCCTTTGAGCTTCTGCGGGGCCTGCGCGGAGGATCGGCCGAGTTTGCCCGCCAGCTCCCGCTGGCTCTGCTGGAGCAGATTGACCGCGAAGTGGTGGGCGTCGCGGATCAAACCGATCGTTCGGGATGTGTTCTCGACCGCCACGGCGACCATCGGCGGCTCGAAGGCGGCTTGGGTGACCCAGTTCGCGGTCATCCCGTGCTCTTCGCCACCGTGCGCCACGGTGACGACGTAGAGTCCGTAGGGGAACTGGCGCAGAACGGTCTTCTTCGCGGCGGCATCCATGAATGAATATTGACCGCGACTGCGCCGGGCGACAAGTTGACGCCTCGCGGCTCTGCCGTAGCGGTCGACCGACGGAGGCATTCAGAATGATCCACAAGCCCGAACTACTGCTCGCGGTCCTCACCGCCGTCGCCCCCCTCGCCGCCCAGCGTATCCAGCTGCCCGCCAAGCTGTCCGAGCTGGAAACGCGCGCCCGGCAGGACTCCAACGACGCCGCCGCTCAGTACAACGTGGCGCTGGCTTACTGGAACGAGAAGCGCTGGGACGACGCGGATTCGGCGCTGCACCGGGCCGTGCGCATCGAGCCGCAATTCGCGGCACCGTACCTCGCGCTGTGGGCGCTCCCCTACGCGCGGCGGCCGCAGCTCTGGGACGAAGTGCACGAAACCCGCGTCCCCGCCGAATGGCGGACCCGGGTCGAGGAAGCGGATCGGATGTACCGGCACGCCTTCCTGCTCGACCCGCTGGTCGACCTCCGCATCGTGAGCCTCGTTCTGCCCCCACGGTCGGTGTTCGTCGACCTCATCGCCGACTACGACGATTTCTATCAGTGGTATGACGACAGCTTCGAGAAGCTGCGGCAGGGCAATTTCGACGATGCTTACCAGCGCTTCCAGCGCATGATGCTGGAGATGAACGCGGACCGCCACCCCGATCGCGTGCCCACCTTCATCTACTGGTGGCACGGGCTGGCCGCGGCCCACGTCAACAAGAACGACGAGGCAGTGTTCGACTTCCGCCAGATTCTGAACCGCTACCTGGCGACCGAGCGCCGGCGCCGGGATTCCATCACAGCTGTGCCGTTGCGCACGAACGAATACCGCTATGAGCTGGCGGTCATGAAGCAGCGCGCCGGCCAGCTTGATGAGGCGATCCAGCTCTACCAGGAGGCTCTCGAGAACGACGCGGGGCTGTATCCGGCGCACGCACGACTGGCGTCGATCTATGAAACCAGGAACCTCTGGGTGCAGGCGGTCGCGGAGCGGCGGGCGGCGGTCAACGCCAACCCCGACGACGCCAGCCTCCTCATGGATCTCGGCCTCACGCTCGCCAAGGCGCGCAACTTGGGGGAGGCCGAGCAGGCGCTCCACCAGGCCATGGACGCCAATCCCCGTGACGCCCGCGTTCCCTACTATCTCGGCCGGGTGGAGGAGCAGCTGAACAAGCCGGCCGACGCCCGGACAGCGTACACCCGGTTCCTTTCCCTCGCCCCGAGTCGCTATGCCACTCAGATCGCCGATGCCAAACAGAGGCTCGAGACCCTGCACTAGGGTCGGACTGTCGGACTGTCGGACCGTCGGACCGATGCTCCTCGTGCTAGGTGCTTTGCTGTCCGGCAGTCCGACGGTCGGATTGTCCGACGCGATGGCGCAGCAGCGCTCCGCCTACGAGGAGCTGCAGACCTTCTCCGGCGTCCTGAACCACGTCCGCCTCAACTACGTGGATTCGGTCACCTACGCGCAGATGGTGCGGGCCGCGATCGATGGCGTCCTGCACGCGCTGGATCCGCACAGTCTGTTCTTCTCCCGCGACGACTGGGAGCGGCGCAATGCGTTGGAGCGGGGCGAGCTCGCCGTCACCGGCCTCTCGTTTGAGAACGTGGACAGCGCCATCACCGTGCTCAGCGTCTCCCCTCGCAGCCCCGCCGCCCGCGCCGGCGTCCTCCCTGGCGACCGCCTCACTACCGTCAACGACACTGCCATTGCGGGCCTCGATGTCGAAAAAATTGCGTTGCGCATGGCGGGGGAGAAGGGCTCCAAAGTGCGCCTGCAGTTCGAGCGCGGCCCGCGGCTCGAGCCCGATACGTTCACGATCACCCTGAAACGGGATTTCCTGCATCCCCTATCCGTGTCCATCGTGCGCATGGCGGATTCGGCCACCGGGTACGTGCGGCTCGACGAGTTCGGGCCCACCGCGGCCGAGGAGGTCCACCGGGGCCTCAAGGACCTCAAAGGCAAGGGCATGCGGCGCCTGATCCTGGACCTGCGCGCCAACCCCGGGGGCTACGTCATCGCGGCGGTCGAGCTCGCCTCCGAATTCCTCCCCAAAGGCACCGTGGTCTTCCGCACCCGCGGCCGCAAGAAGGACGTGGACACGACGTACACGACCAAGCGCAACGGCGACTTCCGCGACCTCCCGATGGTCGTGCTCATTGACGAGTACAGCGCCAGCGCCGCTGAAGCGCTCTCGGCCTCGCTCCAGGACCACGACCGCGCGTTGATCCTGGGCCGCCGCAGCTTCGGCAAGGCGTTGATGCAGGCCGACTTCCTCGTGCTCCCCAACGGCGACGACCTGCACCTCACGATCGGATACGTGCTCTCGCCCAGCGGCCGCTTTATCCAGCGCCGCTACCGCGGCCTCGCCGTCGAGCAGTACACCACGCTCGCGGGGAAAGGGGGCGCGGCCGAGGACACGCTGCGGGTGTTCCGCACCGACAACGGGCGGCCGGTGCGCGGCGGCGGCGGAGTCACGCCCGACGTGGCGCTCGCCCCGCCGGCGCCGCTCCCGGTCTGGTGGAGCGTCGCCTCCGACAGCGGCTTCGATTTCGCCATCGCCGACAGCGTCGCGTTGACCTTGGCCGGTACGCCGCCCGGCCGCGACGCGTGGATGACGTCGCCGGAACAGTGGCGGGGAGCGCTCGTGGCCCCGTTCCTCGCGCGTGTGCGGGCTCGGCTCCACGTCGCGGCTCCCGTGGACACGGCGCTGGAAGCGCGTCTCGCGCGCATCCTGGCGTTGCGGGCGGCCGAAGTGCGTTGGGGGCCGGAAGCGCGCGACGAATTCCTCGTACGGGCCAGTGCCGACGTCCGGTCGGCGATCGGCTACTTCCCGCAGCTCGCGGGCCTGCTCGCCGCGCCGACCCGGTAGCGAGCCGCGCTTCGCGCCCGCTATCTTTCCGGTTATGGCCACCAGGACCCGCGCGCCGAGCCACCCCCGGACTGCCCGCCCGCCCTCCCCACTCGCCAAGGCGGACCTGCTCGACATCTACCGGCTGATGTACCTCTCCCGCCGGCTGGATGACAAAGAGATCCAGCTCAAGCGGCAGAACAAGATCTTCTTCCAGATCTCCGGCGCCGGCCACGAGGCCATCCTGGTAGCGGCGGGCAAGGCGCTGCGCCCCGCCTACGACTGGTTCTATCCCTATTACCGCGACCGCGCGCTGTGCCTCACCATCGGGATGACCCCGACGGAGATGCTGCTCTCGGCCGTCGGCGCCGCCGACGACCCCAACTCCGGCGGGCGCCAGATGCCGTCCCACTGGGGACACAAGGCGCTGAACATCGTGAGCCAGTCGAGCCCCACCGGCACGCAGTTCCTCCAGGGCGTGGGATGCGCCGAAGCCTGGCTGCGCTATTCGGCGCTCGATGTGGCCGAGAAGCCGATCCACGGGGACGAAGTGGTCTACGTCTCCGCCGGCGACGGCACGACCAGTGAGGGCGAGTTCTTCGAGGCGCTGAACAGCGCCAGCAACCTGAAGCTCCCCGTGCTGTTCCTCATCGAGGACAACGGGTACGCTATTTCCGTCCCCGTCGAAGTCCAGACCGCCGGCGGGTCGATCTCCAAGCTGATCCGCGGCTTCCCCGACTTGGCTGTCGAAGAAGTGGACGGCACCGATCCCGTCGCATCGTACGAGGCGATGGTCCGGGCCGCCGAGCATTGTCGCAAACGCCAGGGGCCCGCCCTCGTGCACGCCCGCGTCACACGACCCTACTCCCATTCGCTCTCGGACGACGAGATCCTCTACAGGCCGCCGCGGGAGCGTGAGGAAGAGGCCAAACGCGACTGCGTGGTCACGTTCCCCAAGCGCCTCGTGCGCGAGGGCGTCGCCACCGAGGCCGAGCTCGAGGCGATCCGCACGCAGGTGGACGAGGAAGTGCAGGTCGCCGCGGACGTCGCCCTCGCGTCGCCCCAGCCGAGGCCCGAGACCGCGCTGCTCTACGTCTATTCGCCTGACGTTGACCCCACCTCGGAGCAGTTCGACACCGAGGACGATCCCCGGTTCTCCGGCGACCCCACCACGATGGTGGACCTGCTCAACGCCTGCCTCAAGGACGAGATGGCCCGCGATCCGCGCATCCTCGCTTTCGGGCAGGACGTGGCGGACTGCAGCCGCGAGGAGTTCCTCAAGGAGGTCAAGGGCAAGGGCGGGGTCTTCAAGGTCACCTGGGGCTTGCAGCGTCAGTTCGGGAGCGAGCGCGTCTACAACTCGCCCCTCGCGGAAGCCAACATCGTGGGCCGGGCGATCGGCCTCGCCACGCGGGGCCTGAAACCCGTGGTCGAGATCCAGTTCTTCGACTATATCTGGCCCGCGTATCACCAGATCCGCAACGAGCTGGCCACGCTGCGCTGGCGCTCCAACAACCAGTTCGCGTCTCCCGCGGTCGTGCGCGTCACGTACGGCGGGTACCTGAAGGGCGGCTCGGTCTACCACTCGCAGACGGGGGCCGTGGTCTTCACCGCCGTGCCGGGGCTGCGGGTCGTGTGCCCGGCCACGGCGCTCGACGCCAACGGCCTGCTGCGCACCGCCATCCGCTGCGACGACCCCGTCCTCTTCCTCGAGCACAAGCACCTCTACCGCCAGACCTACAACAAGGCCCCGTATCCCGGCCCCAACTTCATGATCCCGTTCGGGAAGGCGAAGGTCGTGCGAGAGGGGACGCACCTGACGGTGGTGACGTACGGCGCCGTCGTGCAGCGCACCCTCGTCGCCGCCAAGCAGCTCGAGGAGCAGGACGGCGTGAGCGTCGAGGTGATCGACCTCCGCACGCTCTCGCCCTTCGACTGGGACGCCGTGGAGCGCTCGATCCGCAAGACGAACAAGGTGCTCGTCGCGTACGAGGATTCGCTGTCGTGGGGGTACGGCGCGGAGATCGCCGCGCGCGTCGCGGACCAGGGGTTCCCCTGGCTCGACGCGCCGGTCAAGCGCGTTGCCGCTACCGACACCTTCGTCGCGTACGCACCGGACCTCGAGGACTTCATCCTCCCCCAGGTGGAGAATCTCGCGCAGGCGATGCGCGAGCTGCATGCGTTCTAGGGCGCTCGGCTACAGCGCCCTCTTTTTTCTTTCCGGGGCCACCGGGCTCGTTTACGAGCTCCTCTGGGTGCGCCTCCTCTACCAATCGTTCGGCTCCACGATCCAATCGGTCACGACGGTCGTGGCCGCCTACATGGGCGGCCTGGGCCTCGGCGCCTGGCTGCTCGGCCGCCGCGCCGACCGCCACCCGCGCCCCGCCGCGCTCTACGGCCGGCTCGAGATCGCCATCGGCGCGTTCGGGATCGTTTCGCCCGCGGTCCTCGGCCTCGCGCGCCACGCCTACGTCGGCGCCGCCGCAGCGCTGGGCGCCGGCTCCCTCGGCAGCCTCGGGCTGCGCTTCGGGCTCGCCGCGCTCGTGCTCCTCGTGCCGACCACCCTCATGGGCGGCACCCTCCCGGTCCTCACCCGCGCCTTGACCGGAACCGATCGTGCGGCGCTCAAGCGCTGGCTGGGGCGGCTCTATGCGCTGAACACCCTCGGCGCCGTGGTCGGCGCGGGC
>Ga0209160_1001987_pt1 | contig 17166 bp, 15 predicted proteins | sample GraSoiAngelo_153_FD_186167 | JGI IMG/M metagenome (GOLD analysis project Ga0209160, IMG submission 186167) | Grasslands soil microbial communities from the Angelo Coastal Reserve, California, USA - 14_1009_12_40cm (SPAdes) (version 2) | ecosystem: Environmental > Terrestrial > Soil > Grasslands ... | reverse complement strand
CTCGCGTCGCCCGCCGTGATGGCGATGCGGCTGCCCTTGATCTCCGAGATCTTGGTCGGCCGCGGCGCGTCGGCGCGATAGATGAACGACATCGGGCTCTGTTGCAGCGTCACGCCCACCGCCTTGATCGGCATGCCGGCCCCCACGCCGCGCATCATGGTCGCTGCGTCGACGTAGGCGACCGGATTGGTCTTGTTGGCGACCAGCTGCGCCACCGTGGTCGAGCCGCTGCCTTCCAGGATCTCCACCTCGAGCCCTTCATCGCGATAGAAGCCCTTGTCGCGCGCGACGAAGAAAGGCGCGTGCTCGCCGTACAGCGTCCAGTTCAGGCGGAACTGGAATTTTTCCTGCGCGAGCCCCGGGACGGCGAGCAGGGTCAATATCAGCAGTGCGGTGGTGCGCCTCATTTCATCCTCCTCCTTGTAGTCGCTACAGGGTCCCCGTGTCCCCGCGGATGCGATGCGTCACGTGCCACGGGATCAAAAGCGCCTCGAGCAGCTCGACGGCGTAGAAGAACGCGAGGCCGATGATCGTCAAGGCAACGATGGTGGCGAACATCAAGGCGGTCTCCATGTTGGAGTTCGTGACCAGCAGCAGGTAGCCGAGGCCCTTGTCCGCGCCGACGAACTCGCCGACCACCGCGCCGGCGACCGCCAGCGTCGCCGCCACCTTCAGGCCGCTGAACAGGTACGGCAGGCTGGTGGGCAGGCGAAAGCGGGCGAATACCTGCAGGCGGCTCGCGCCCATCGAGCGCGCGAGGTCGGCCATTTCGCCCGACATCGAGCGCAAGCCGACCGCCGCATCGATGACGATCGGGAAAAACGAGATCAGGAACGCCACCAGGATCTTGGGCAGCGCGCCGACGCCGAACCAGACGAGGAACAGCGGCGCGACCGCCACCTTGGGCACCACCTGGAAAAACAGCAGCGTCGGCATGACGAAGCTGTCGAAGCGCTGCGAGGACGTGATCGCGATGGCCAGCGGAACGGCGACGGCTACCGCCAGAGCGTAGCCGAGGAGCATTTCATACGCCGTCACCCAGCCATGGTACGCAAGCCGCGGCAGCTCCGTCACGAAGGTCTCGAAGATCACGCTGGGGGCCGGAAGCAGGTAGGCAGGCATCCTGTAGAGCGCCACCCCCGCCTCCCATACGGCGAGAAACACCAGGATGCCGACGAACGGTGTGATGACCGAGCGGAGCCTTTTCATGCCTGCTCTAACCTTATGGTCAAGAGATTGGATTGTCGAGCGCTTCGAGCACGCCCCGCACGTAGCCGATGGCACGCGCCGCAGCGCCCGGGCCGTCGGGGACGTAGTCGAACGGCTCTACCGCCACGTCGCCGCCATAGCGGTGTTTCCTGAGCGCGGCAAACAGCGGCGCGAATTTCTGCTGGCCCTGCCCCGGGCCCTGGCGGTTCCGATCGTTCAGCTGCACGTGGGCGATCACCCCCTGCGGCAGCCAGCGGTCCACCAGCGCGGCAAGCGGCTGCTTCTCCATGCGGCCGGCGGCGCTGCAGTCGAGCATGCTCCTGATGGAAGGACTGTTGATCTGCTTCACGATGCGCGCGGCCTCCCCCAGCGTGTTGATGAGCGGGGTCTGCTCGGCCGAGAGCGCCTCGATGCAATAGACCACGCCGGCCTTTTCGGCCCGCCCGGCCACCGCGGCGAAGCTCTCCTGCGCGCGCGCCAGCGCGGCGGCGCGCGTTTCGCCCGGGTCGACGCGCCGCTGATGCGGCGAACCGTGCACCAGATAGCGGCCACCGAGCTCGGCGCATTGATCGATGAGCGCGAGCATGACGTCGATGGTGCGCTTGCGCACCGCGTCGTCACGCGTCGAGATCGAAAGCCCCGCCGGCTTGAGGAGCAGCCAGTGCAGGCCGGTAATCGCGATGCCCGCGTCCTGGGCGGCGCTGCGCGCCGCGGCGATCTGCGCCGCGCCGAGGCGATGCGGCTCGTCGGACAGCGTGTAGGGCGCGATCTCGAGCCCGTCGTAGCCGAGCTTGGCGGCGTAGACGCATTGCGCCGGGAAAGGCATCGGCGCGATCACCTCGTTGCACAGCGCGATCCTCACGCCCGCCTCCGCAGCGCGTTGAGGATCATGTCGGCGTTATGCCGCGCGCGCGACGCGAGGGCACGGCGATGGAATTAACCATCCAGTGAAGACATTATAATGATCGCTTGATCCAGACCACCGTCGTCGGCTCCTACCCGATCCCGGACTGGCTCGTCGCGGCGCCCTCCGACCAGGCGCTGCTCGACGCAACGCGGGTGGTGCTGCACACGCAGGAGCAGGCCGGCATCGACCTCGTGTGCGACGGCGAGCTCTACCGCTTCGACCTCAACCATCCCGAGACCAACGGCATGATCGAGTATTTCGTGCAGCCGCTCGCCGGCGTGCGCACGCGGCTGAGCTTCGACGAGCTGATGGGCTACCGCGGCCAGCGCGCGACGCGCTTTCGCGCGCGACCGCCCGGGGTGGTCGATGGGCCGGTCGGCCCGGGAACGCTCGACCTGCCGGGCGCCTGCAGCCGGGCGCGGGCGCTTGCCTCCAGGCCGTTCAAGTTCACGCTCACGGGCCCGCACATGCTCGCCAAGATGCTGCTCAACAAGCATTACCGCGACAGCGCCGAGCTGGCGCATGCGATCGGCGACGCGCTCGCCGCTCAGGTCCGCCACCTCGACGCCGACGTAGTTCAAGTCGACGAGGCGAACCTGCCGGGCAGCCCCGATGAATGGCAGTGGGCGGTCTCCGCCGTGAACCGCTTGCTGGATGCGGTACCGAAGTCCGCCAAGGCGGCGGTGCACCTGTGCTTCGGCAACTACGGCGGGCAGTCGATCCAGAAGGGAAGCTGGGCAAAGCTGATCGACTACCTCAATACGCTGCACGTCGATCACATCGTCATGGAGTGCGCGCACCGGCCCAAGGACGAGGTGGCGGTGTTCAAGGGCATCCGCCCGGAAATTGGCTTGGGCATCGGCGTGATCGACATCAAGCGCACCGAGGTCGAAAGCGCGGAAGAGGTGGCGCGCGCGATCGAGCAAGCCGAGAAAACGCTGGGCGCCGGGCGGCTGCGCTATGTCCACCCCGACTGCGGCTTCTGGATGCTCAAGCGCAACATGGCCGACGGCAAGATGAAGGCGCTGGTCGCCGGCCGCAATCTCTACGAGGGACGCTCGACCCAGCAGGCCGCCTAGTAGAATCAGAGAGGAGGAGAACCCATGAGACTATCGACGGTCGCTGTCTCCCTGTGCGCGCTGACATTCAGTCCGGCATGGGCGCACGACGAGTCCCGCCTGCCACGCAACGCCTCGTTCACCACACTCAGCGTCACCCCGTTCGCGATCGAGGGCCTCACCGGCGACGCGGCAGGCAACCTCTACACCACGGGTCGGCAACCGGATACCACCAGGAACTGCCCGGTGTGGCGGATCGGCGCCGACGGCTCGCGCACTACCGTGGGCTTCATCGCGAACTCCACGGGCTGCAATCCGTCCGGGATCACGTTTGACCGCGGCGGCGATCTCTATATCGCCGATGCGGCGACCATCTCGGGGGTCAGCGGCTTTGTCTGGAAAGTGACTCCTCACCCCATCGGTTGCCAGTCCGACGACTCTGCGTCCGCAATTTGCGCTGCTGTTCCAGTGGCGAGCCCGTTTGCGTCCGGGGTGCCGGGAACGAACGGCCTGGCATTCGATCGAGACGGCAATCTCTGGACGGGCGACGGAACGACGGGACTGGGGCGCGTCTGGAGGATCGGCGCTGCGGGAGGCGTGTGCGAGCCCGCGTTCAACGGATGCGCAGAGGTGTTCCGCATTCAGCCGATGGCGAACAGCGCCAATGTGGGAAGGCAGGCAAATACCTTGCAGCCGCCTCAAACACCTGCCGCCGGCCCGAATCCCCAGCCTCTCGTCGCCAACGGTGTGGCCTTTAGCACTGAAGGGGACCTTTACGTCGCCGACACTGCGCGCGGTGCCATCTGGAAGGTCGAGTTCGACCGCCGCGGCAATCTACGCAGCGCGACTGGCTGTGATGCCACGTTCAGCGCGAATACGCTCTGCCTGGACAACATCCTGGTCGCGCATCCCTACCTGGAGGGCACCGACGGCATCGCGCTGGACCGGGCGGGAAACATCTGGAACGCGACCAACGAACGCAACGCCGTAGTCGTCGTGATGAGGCACCGCCACGTCGTCGAGGTGTTCCGCAATCCCGTGAACGCCGCCGGGCTGCGAAACGCGGCCGATACGGCGGGAGGGAACAAGCACATTCTCGAGCTTCCGACGAGCCCGTTCCTGCACGGCAGGAAGTTCTGCACCGCCAATTCTGACGGCAACAGGCGCGACAACTCGCCGCGCAGCGCCGGCGAAATCAATGGTGGCGCCGGCGGCGCAAGAGGCAAGATTTCGTGCATGGACCAGGAGCTTCCGATTCCCGGCCTGACGCTGCCCGTGCATTGAAGCCGGGTTTAGCGCAGCTTCGCGCCCCAGGTCTTCTCCCAGTCCTTGCCGATGAAATCGGTCTCGCGCCCGTCGGGCTGATAGAACTTGTTCGGGATCTGGAACATGGCGAGCATCAGGCCGCCTTGCGGCCCGGCCCAGGCCTCGTGCCGGCTGCCGGCGGGGCGCCAGACGAATTCGCCGGCCTTGCACACGCCTTCGCCGCAGGCGAGGCTGCCCTCGAGCACGTAGGTCTGCTCGATCCTCACATGCTCGTGGTCCGGCAGCCGCGCGCCCGGCGCCATTTTCATGAGCAGCGTCATCACCCCGGTGGCGCGGTCGACGAGCAGCGATTTGGTCTCGACGCCCGGATACGGCGTCTTTTCCCAGGGCAGACGCTCGACGTCGACGAAGCGCGAGGCCCTGGGCGGCAGGTTGGCGTGGGTCATGGCGTGCGACGCTCCCCGACTCTGACGATCTTCATCGTATTGGTGCCTCCGGCCTTGCCGATCGGCTCGCCGATGGTGAGCACGATCAGATCGCCTTCCTTCACCACCCTGTTCTCGACCAGCACCTTCTCCGCCTCGCGCAGCAGCTCCTCGCGGTCGTGCCCGACATATTTCACCATCAGCGGAAAGACTTCGCGGAACAGCGCGCAGCGATAGCGCGTCGAGGTCTGCGAGGTGAGGGCGTAGATCGGCACGCCGGCATTGAGGCGGCTCATCCACAGCGCGGTCGAGCCCGATTCCGTGAGCGAGGCGATCGCCTTGACCTTCAGGTGATAGGCGGTGAACAGGGCGGCCATGGCGATCGACTGGTCCACCCGCGTGAACACTCGGTTGAAGAAGTCCTGGTCGAGGCTGAGCGGCTGCGTCTGCTCGGCCTCGATGCAGATGCGGTCCATCGCCTGGACCACTTCCACCGGGTATCTTCCGCTCGCCGTCTCCGCCGAGAGCATCACCGCGTCGGTGCCGTCGAGCACTGCGTTCGCCACGTCCGACACCTCGGCGCGCGTCGGCACCGGGCTCGAGATCATCGACTCCATCATCTGGGTCGCGGTGATGGTGAGCTTGTTGTGCTCGCGCCCGAGCCGGATCATCTTCTTCTGCAGCGCCGGCACCGCGGCGTCGCCGACCTCGACGGCGAGATCGCCGCGCGCCACCATGATGCCGTCGGAGCCGCGCATGATGTCGACGAGCGCGGTTTCCGACACCGCCTCGGCGCGCTCGATCTTGGCGATGAGGAAGGCGTTGCCGCCGGCGGCGCGCATCAGCTCGCGCGCCATGTACATGTCGGCGCCGGACTTCGGGAACGACACGGCGAGGTAATCCGCCTGGATCTTCACCGCGGTCCTGATGTCCTCCATGTCCTTGGAGGTGAGCGCCGCCGCGGTCAGGCCGCCGCCCTGCCGGTTGATGCCCTTGTTGTTCGACAGCACGCCGCCGTGGCGCACGACCGTGTGCACCTCGCTGCCTTTGACGGCAGTGACCTCGAGCACGATCTTGCCGTCGTCGAGCAGCAGCACCGCGCCGGGCTCGACGTCGCGCGGCAGCTCCTTGTAATCGAGGCCGGCCCGGTCGCTGTCGCCCAGCTCGCAGGCCGCGTCGAGGACGAAGCGCTGCCCCTTCTCGAGCGTGATCTTGCCGTCCTTGAACCTGCCGACGCGGATCTTCGGCCCCTGCAGGTCGCACATGATGGCCACCGTGCGGCCGGTCTTCGAGGCGATGCTCTTCACCAGCGCGGCGCGCTGCTCGTGGTCCGCGGCGCTGCCGTGCGAGAAGTTGAGCCGCACCACGTCCACGCCGGCGCGGATCATGCGCTCGAGCACCACGGGGTCGCTGGAAGCCGGGCCGAGGGTGGCCACGATCTTGGTGCTGCGGGGCATTCGGGTAACCTTAACCAGTCAGGCTGCGATGTGCAACTTTTGTCAGCTGCTTAACCATCCGCGCGCGCTTCCAGCGCCGCGACTGCGGGGAGAGATTTGCCCCCGAGAAAATCCAGAAATGCGCCGCCGCCCGTCGAGATATAGGAAATCTTCTTCTCGAGACCAAACTTCGCAATCGCCGCGACGGTGTCTCCGCCGCCGGCAATGGAATAAGCCTTCGAGTTCGCGATCGCCTCGGCGATGGTGCGGGTGCCGTTCGCGAACTGGTCCTTCTCGAACAGACCCACCGGACCGTTCCAGACGATCGTTCTAGCCTTGGCGATCTCATCGGCATAGGCGCGTGCGGTCTTCGGGCCGATGTCCAGGATGACGTCGTCGGCAGCCACGTCATTGACGCTTTTTACTTTTACGTCGGCAACGACGACATCTGCCGGAAGAGGCACCTTTCCGGTCGTCATGATCTTCTTCGCTTCGCCCGCGAGCTCGGGCTCGGCCAGCGACTTGCCGATCGGTTTCCCCGCTGCGAGCAGAAAAGTATTGGCGATGCCGCCGCCGACGATCAGGTGGTCGACCTTTTTCGCCAGCTCGGCGAGCGCGGCGAGCTTGGTCGACACTTTCGAGCCGCCGACGACCGCCGCGAGCGGGCGCGCAGGATTGGCGAGCGCGCGTCCCAGCGCGTCCAGCTCCGCCGCCATCAGCGGCCCGGCGCAGGCAACGAGCGCGAATCGCGCAACAGCGTGCGTGGTCGCTTCCGCGCGATGCGCGGCACCGAAAGCGTCGTTCACATAGACGTCGCAGAGCGCGGCGATTTTCCTGGCCAGAGCTGCGTCGTCTTTTTTCTCGCCCTTGTTGACCCGGCAGTTCTCCAGCATGACCACTTGTCCTGGCTCGACCTTCACGCCATTTACCCAGTTGGAAATCAGAGGAACTTCAACACCTAAAATCTCTGCCAGCCTCTTCGCTACCGGAGCGAGAGAGTCCTCGGGCTTGAGCTCGCCTTCCTTGGGCCTGCCCAGGTGCGAGGTGACCATCACGGCGGCGTTCTGGTCAAGCGCATGGCGGATTCCGGGTAACGAGGCACGGATGCGCGTGTCGTCGGTGATCCGGCCGTTCTCGATCGGCACGTTGAGATCGGCGCGGATGAAGACCCGCTTGCCGGCCAGCGGCACTTCGGTCATGCGCTTGAAGCGCATGGCCCTACTTCGCGTTCATCAGCGCCACGGTGGCGTCGAGCATGCGGTTGGAGAAGCCCCACTCGTTGTCGTACCAGGCGCAGACTTTCACCAGCGTGCCCTCGGCCACGCGGGTCAGCCCGGCGTCGAGAATGGCGCTCGCCGGGTGGTGGTTGAAGTCCGAGGACACCAGCGGCTCGCTCGAGTACTCGAGCAGGCCCTTCAGGTCGGTCTCGGAGGCCTGTTTCACCGCCTTGTTGACCTCGTCGACGCTGGTCGGCCTTTTCGCGACGAACGAAAGGTCGACGAGCGAGACGTTGATCGTCGGCACCCGGATCGAAAAGCCATCGAGCTTGCCGTTCAGGTGCGGCAGCACGAGGCCGACCGCGGCGGCGGCGCCGGTCTTGGTCGGGATCATGTTGTGGGTCGCCGAGCGCGCCCGGCGCAGGTCCTTGTGGTACACGTCGGTCAGGACCTGGTCGTTGGTGTAGGAGTGCACCGTGTTCATCAACCCCGAGACCATGCCGATGCGGTCGTCGAGCGCCTTGACGAGCGTCGCGAGGCAGTTCGTCGTGCACGACGCGTTCGAGATCACCGTGTCCGAGCCCTGCAGCGACTGGTGGTTGACGCCGTAGACGATGGTGCGGTCGACGTCGCTTTCGCCCGGCGCCGAAATGATCACCTTCCTTGCGCCCGCCTGCAGGTGCGCGCCCGCCCTCGCCTTGCTGGTGAATAGCCCCGTGCATTCGAGCACCACGTCGATGCCGAGCTGCTTCCACGGCAGCTTCGCGGGATCGCGCTCCGCCACCACGCGAATGCGCTCGTCGTTGACCACCATGCTCTGCCCGTCCACGCGCACGCTGCCCGGAAAGCGGGCATGCGCCGTGTCGTACTTCAGCAGGTGGGCGTTGGTCTGGGCATCGCCCAGGTCGTTGATGGCCACGAACTGCAGGCCGTGCTTCTTGCCGCCCTCGTAGTGGGCGCGCAGCACCATTCGTCCGATCCGTCCGAAGCCGTTGATCGCCACCTTGATAGTCATTTCAAAATGCTCCTCACTGCCTTAGCCACGTTTTCCGGCGTAAAACCCAAAAATTTGAAAAGATCACCCGCCGGCGCGGATTCGCCGAAGCGGTCGATGCCGACTACTGCGCCCTCCAGGCCGACGTACTTCCTCCAGTAGTCGGTGACGCCGGCCTCGACCGCGACGCGCGGCAGGCCCGGCGGCAGCACCGACTTGCGATACTCCTCGCTCTGCCGGTCGAACACGCTGGTCGAGGGCATCGACACCACGCGCAGCGCAATGCCTTCGGCAGCGAGCAGCGCCTGCGCGCCGACCGCGAGGTGGACTTCGGATCCGGTCGCGATCACCACCGCGCGCGGCTGCCCGGGATCCGAAACCACGTAGCCGCCGCGCTCGATGTCGCTCGCCGAATTCCTTTTCACGAATGGAACGCTCTGGCGCGTCAGCAAAAGTGCGGTCGGCCCGTCCTTCCTGCGCAGGGCCGCCGCCCAGGCGACCGCCGTCTCGGCGCCGTCGCAGGGACGCCAGACCTCCATGTTCGGCATCAGGCGCAGGCTCGCCGCTTGCTCGACCGGCTGGTGCGTCGGCCCGTCCTCGCCCAGCCCGATCGAGTCGTGCGTGAAGACGTAGGTGACGCGAATGCCCATCAGCGCCGCCAGCCGCAGCGCATTTCGCGCGTAGTCCGAGAACACCAGGAAGGTGCCGCCGTACGGGATCAGGCCGCCGTGCAGGGACACGCCGTTCATCGTCGCGCACATGCCGAACTCGCGCACGCCGTAGAACACGTAATTGCCGCCGCCCTCGCGCCCGACCACCCGGGAGGCCTTCACCATCGTGAGGTTCGACCCGGTGAGGTCGGCCGAGCCGCCGAGCAGCTCCGGCAGCGCGGGCACCAGCACCTCGAGCACCTGCTGCGAGGCCTTGCGGGTCGCCGTGGCCTCGGCCTTCTCGCCCGCTTCCTTCAGGAGGGACGAAACTTTCTCGTCGAAATCACCAGGCAGCTGGCCTGCCATCCGGCGCGTGAATTCCGCGGCCTCGGCCGGGTACTGCTTCCCGTACGCGGCGAACAGCCGGTTCCAGCGCCGCTCGGCGCGCTTGCCCGCTTCGCGGGCGTCCCAGCCGCGGTACACGTTCTCTGGGATCTCGAAGGGCGGATAGCTCCAGCCGAGCGCCTGGCGGGTGGCGGCAACCTCCCTGTCGCCGAGAGGCGCGCCGTGCGCCGCCCCGGTGCTGGCCTTGGTCGGAGCGCCTTTCGCGATGACGGTCCTGGCGCAGATCAGCGTCGGGCGCGACTTTTCGCGCTTCGCCCTGCGCAGCGCGCGGTCGACCGCCTCCAGATCGTGGCCGTCGACCTCCGGGATCACCTGCCAGCCGTACGCCTCGAAGCGCCGCCGCACGTCGTCGGTGAACCACTGCTTGATGCGGCCCTTGTCCGAGTCGATCGAGATGCCGTTGTCGTCGTAGACGGCGATCAGCTTGCCCAGCCCGAGAGTGCCGGCGAGCGAGCAGGCCTCGTGCGACAGGCCTTCCATCATGCAGCCGTCGCCCATGAAGACATAGGTGTGGTGATCGACGATCGCGTGGCCCGGGCGGTTGAACTCGGCAGCCAACAAGCGTTCAGCCAGCGCCATCCCGACGGCGTTCGCGATCCCCTGCCCGAGCGGCCCGGTGGTGGTCTCGACGCCCGGCGCAAGCCCGCGCTCCGGGTGGCCCGGCGTCCTGGAATGCAGCTGCCGGAAGCGCCGCAGCTCGTCCATCGGCAGCGCGTAGCCGGTGAGGTGCAGCAGGCTGTAGAGCAGCATCGAGCCGTGGCCGTTGGACAGCACGAAGCGGTCGCGATCGGCCCAGGCGGGGTTGGCCGGGTTGTGGCGCAGGTGGCGCTTCCAGAGCGCCACCGCGATCTCCGCCATTCCCATGGGCATGCCGGGATGGCCGGACTTCGCCGCCTCCACGGCATCCATCGCGAGCGCGCGAATCGAGTTGGCGAGCTCGCCTTCAGACGCAGGGAGATTCATCGGAGGCCGCAAATTATACTCGGCGCATGATGCTGCTCCCCTTCGGCCGCCCGGTGGATTACGAGCCCCTCGTTTCGGCGCAGGCGCCCGGCGGCGGACACTGGTTCGTGTTCCGCGGCACCGACCTGCTGGTCGAGATCGGGCCGCCCGATCCGCGCCCGAGCGACGACCCGCGGGTGCGGCAGCGGCCGTCGTGGGCCCGGCTGCCGTTGCAGAAAAACCACAACTGGTTGGGGACGCTGCCGCTCAGAACCCTATACCTAGGGCGGTTGCGTGGAGTCGACTGCTGGGCTGCCGAGGCCGCGCCGCAGGCCATGGCGCCCGCCGGGATGGCCTGGGAGGGACTGCGCGCGCTGTTCTCGGTGCTCGACGATGCGCACTTCGCGCTGGCCGGCCGGGCGCTGCAGCTCGTCGAATGGGACCGCACGCACCAGTACTGCGGGCGCTGCGGCACGCCCACCGAGGCCAAGCGCGACGAGCGCGTACGCGTCTGCCCCGCCTGCAAGCTGGCTGCCTATCCGAGAGTGGCGCCGGCGGTGATGGCGCTGGTGCACCGCGGCCGCGAGCTGCTCCTCGCGCGCAGCCCGCATTTCCCGCCCGGCATGTATAGCGCGCTGGCAGGCTTCGTCGAGCCCGGCGAGTCCCTCGAGCAGTGCCTGGCGCGCGAAGTCGCCGAGGAAGTCGGGGTGCAAATAAGCAACATCCGCTACTTCGCGAGCCAGCCGTGGCCGTTCCCGCATTCGCTGATGATCGCCTTCGTCTGCGACTGGGCGAGCGGCGAGATCCGGCTGCAGCCGGCGGAAATTGCCGACGCAAAGTGGTTCGAAGTATTGCAATTGCCTAAACTTCCAAGCAAAATCTCGATCGCTCGCCGCTTGATCGACGCAGTGTCTGCGCAGATCCGCGGCGAGTTTGCAAGCGAGTAGGAGGTTTTGCACGAGTTGAACAAGATCAAAGAGCGCTGTCTTGCGCCGCAAGGGGCGAATGGAAGGCGTAGCCTGGACTTTCTCACGGCCGGCTGCGCCTTCGCATTTTGGGGGGTACTGGAATGAACGGTCTGCATCTTATCGGCGACCTGACCGGCTGCCGCTGCGATCCGCAGCTCCTTCTCGAGGGCGAAAGATTCCGCGCCAAGTGCGTCGAGCTGGTGGAGGCCTCCGGTCTCACCACCGTCGGCGTGAGCTTTCATCAGTTCGAGGGCTCGGGCTTCACGGGCTGCCTGGTGCTCGCCGAGTCCCACCTTGCGATCCATACCTGGCCCGAGCGCCAGGGGCTGACGCTCGACGTCTACGTCTGCAACTACAGCGCCGACAATTCCGCCAAGGCGAGAAAGCTGTTCGACTCGATCGTGGCGTACTTCAAGCCGACCGAGGTGGCGCGGCACGAGATCGACCGCGGCGAGCATCTGCTGACCGAGCCGCTCAATGCCTCCACCGGCTTCTACATCAAGGCATCGCGTCAGCTCGGCGAATGGCAGACGCGCTTCCAGAAGATGCAGATCTACGACACGCCCCACTACGGCAAGCTCTTCAGGCTAGACGGGTTCAACATGACCTCCGAGAAGGAGGAATTCGTCTATCACGAGAACCTGGTGCATCCGGCTCTCACCGCTCACGCCGCGCCCAGGCGCGTGCTGATCATCGGCGGCGGCGACGGCGGATCCTCCGAGGAGGCGCTCAAGCATCCCTCGGTCGAGCAGGTGACGATGGTCGAGATCGATGCCGACGTCATCGACGTGGCGAAACAGCACTTCCAGGCGGTGCACAACGGCGTGTTCGGCAATCCGAAGCTGCGCGTGCTGGTCGAGGACGGGATGAAGTTCGTCCGCGACACGCAGGAGAAGTTCGACCTCGCCACGCTGGACCTGAATGACCCGGTGGGGCCGGCGGCCGCGCTCTACTCCGGCGAGTTCTTCCAGCAGCTGCGCCAGACGCTGGCGCCCGGGGGCGCGCTCACGCTGCATCTCGGCTCGCCCGTGGCGCAGCCGCAGCGCGTCGCCGAGCTCGCGCAGCGCCTGAACAGCGTGTTCCGCATCGTGCGGGTGTACATCATGTACATCCCGCTCTACGGCTCGCTGTGGTCGATGGCGGTATGCTCCGACAAGCTCGATCCCAAGGCATTCACGGCCGACGAGATCGACCGCCGCATCGACGCGCGCAAGCTCCAGGAGCTGAAGTACTACAACGGCGAGACGCACGAGGGCGTGTTCGCGCTGCCCAACTACGTGCGCGACCTGGTCACCCCGGCACGCCTGAAGCAGCCGGCGCGCGGGCGCCGGCTGGGGGTCGTCAGCGCCGCCGCGAAGTAGTCAATGAAGTAATCGGGGTCAGAGCCCGATCTAATCCAACGCGCTGAGGATCGACCGGGTAGTTTCGAAAATCCTGTCGATCTGCGGTTTCTCGATGATCAGCGGCGGCGAGAAGGCGATCGTGTCGCCGGTATAGCGGATCAGCACCCCGGCCTCGAAGCTCTTGACGAACGTCTCGTAGGCGCGGCGCCCGGGCGCGCCCCGGCGCGCCTCGAGCTCGATGCCGGCGACCAGCCCGAGGTTGCGAATGTCGACGACGTGGCGCGCGTCCTTGAGCGCGTGGGCGGCGTCTTGCCAGTATGGGTCCAGGGAAGCGGCTCGCTCGAACAAGCCTTCCTCGTCGAAAGTCTCCAGCGTGCCCAGGCCTGCGGCACAGGCGAGCGGATGCCCCGAGTAGGTGTAGCCGTGGAACAGCTCGATGCCGTCGGGTCCCTGCATGAAAGCGTCGTAGATCGTATCCCGCACGAACACCGCGCCCATGGGCACCGTACCGTTGGTAAGCCCCTTGGCCGTCGTGCACAGGTCCGGCATGACGCCCAAGCGCTGGGAGGCGAACGCCTTGCCGAGGCGGCCGAAACCGGTGATGACTTCGTCGAAGATGAGCAGGATGCCATGCCTGGTGCAGATTTCGCGCAAGCGCTCTAGATAGCCCTGCGGCGGGACCAGCACCCCGGTCGATCCGGCGACCGGCTCCACGATCACCGCGGCGATGCTCGAGGGATCGTGCAGCTGGCAAACGCGCTCCAGATCGTCGGCAAGCTCGGCGCCGTGCGCAGGCTGGCCGCGCGAGAAGGCATTGCGCGCCGGGTCGTGCGTATGGCGGATGTGGTCGACCCCGGCGACACCCGGCCCGAAGGTCTTGCGGTTGAAGGGAATGCCGCCCACGGACATGCCGCCGAAGTTCACGCCGTGATAGCCGCGCTCGCGGCCGATCAGCCGGAAGCGCTGGCCCTCGCCCCGGGCGCGCTGGTAAGCCAGGGCGATCTTGAGCGCGGTGTCGACCGCCTCGGAGCCGGAGTTGGTAAAGAACACCCGTGACAAGCCCGGAACTCGAATGCGATCGGATGCCCCATCTGGAAGGTCGGCGCAAAGTCCATCGTCGCCACCTGGCGCCTGACGGCTTCCACGATCTTCGGCCGGGAGTGACCGGCGTTCACGCACCACAGGCCGGCACACCCGTCGAGGACCTGGCGGCCTTCGGGAGTCCAGTAATACATGCCCTCGGCACGGGCGAGCAGGCGCGGCGCCTTCTTGAACTGCCGGTTGGCGGTATACGGCATCCAGAAGGCCGACTGCTCCAGCCCTGCCATGATTTCGGCGCGCTTATTCATGGCCTTGAGCTTACTCCAAGCCCCCCTTGCGGCAAGTGCAGAATGCCCTAGACAGCGTAGGCCACGACTTTCTGGCGTTGTTCGCCCAGCCCTTGTATCCGCAGCGTCATTACGTCGCCGGGCTTGAGGAACACCGGGGTCGGCTTGATGCCCAGGCCGACGCCCGGCGGGGTGCCGGTGGCAATGATGTCGCCGGGCAGCAGCGTCATGTAGTGGCTTACATGGGAGATGATTTTCGCCACGTTGAAGATCATGGTGCGCGTGTTTCCGGTCTGCATGCGCTTGCCGTTGACGTCGAGCCACATGTCGAGGTTCTGCGGGTCGCGAATCTCGTCGCTGGTGACGAGCCATGGCCCGATCGGGCCCGCGCTGTCGAAGCCCTTGCCCTTGTCCCACTGGCTGGTCGCCATCTGGAAGGCGCGCTCCGAGACGTCGTTCACCACGCAGTAGCCGGCGACGTGGTTGAGCGCGGCTGCCTCCTCGACATACCTGGCCTGCGTGCCGATGACCACGCCGAGCTCGACCTCCCAGTCGAGCTTGGTGGAATTTTTCGGCTGGATGACGTCGTCGTGCGGGCCGTTGATGCAGGTCGTGGCCTTCATGAACACGATCGGCTCCGATGGAATCGGCAGCCCGGCTTCCTTGGCGTGGTCGGAGTAGTTGAGCCCGATGGCGACGAACTTGCCGATCCCCACGTAGGGCACGCCAAACCTCGGGGCGGCGTTCACCAGCGGCAGCGACTCGGGCTTGTGCTTGGTGAGCATGTTCAGCCCGCGCGGCGAAATCTCGTTGGGGCCGATGTCGTCGACGATTTTCGAGAGGTCGCGTACGCGCCCGTCGGCGTCGACCAGCCCCGGCTTCTCGTAGCCCGGCTTGCCGTAGCGGCACAGCTTCATATCGTCATTCCCCCGTCGATCGGATAGGCGTTGCCCGTGGCGAACAGCGACTCGTCCGAAGCCAGAAAGATCAGAAATCCGGTGATGTCGTCCACCGTGCCGAGCCGCCCCATGGGCTGGCGCGCGATGAAGTCCTTGCGCGCCTGCACCGGGTCGGGCAGGGCGTTGATCCGCTCCTGCAGCGAGGGCGTGTCCACGGTGCCCGGGCAGACGGCGTTGCAGCGGATGCCTTGCCGCACGAAGTCGGCGGCGATCGACTTGGTGAGGCCGATCACGGCCGCCTTGCTCGAGCCGTAGGCGAAGCGGTTGGGCAGGCCGCGGACCGAAGAGGCGACCGAGGACATGTTGATGATCGAGCCGCCGCCCTTGTGCAGCATCCCCGGGAGAAAAGCCTTGGTCGCGAGGAACATCGACGTCACGTTGACCCTGAAGGCCAGGTTCCACTGCTCGAGGGTGCAATCGAGGACGCTGCCGTGCTGCACGATCCCCGCGCAGTTGAACAGCACGTTGACCTCGCCCGTCTCCTCGGCCGTTTTCGCGATCCCCGCCGGGTCGGTGACATCGAGCACGCGCGTGCGGATGCCGTCCTTGCCCTCGATCTCCGCGTTGAGGTCGGTCGCCCAGACGCGGGCGCCTTCGCGCGCGAAGGCGAGCGCCGCGGCCCGGCCCATGCCCTGCGCGGCCGCGGTGATGAACGCGGTCTTTCCTGCCAGCCTGCCCGCCATGGAAGTTCGCCTTGAGGTGAGCGAAATTATACGGCACGATACACGCCCGACAGAATGAACCAGCTCGACTTCAAGGGGCGCACGGCGGTCGTCACCGGCGGCATGCAGGGTATCGGCGCGGCGATTGTGAAGCGCCTGGAAGCATCGGGGGCGAAGGTGCGTGTCTGGGACCTTGACGGCGCGCCGAAAGTCGATGTCGCCGATGCCTCTTCAGTAAAAAAAGCCACCGAAAACGCACTGCAAGAGCTCGGGAAGATCGACGTCCTCGTGAATAATGCCGGCATCGCGGGACAGAACGTTCCTACCGTGGACTATCCCATCGAGGAGTGGGAGCGGGTCCTGCGAGTCAATCTCACCAGCCAGTTCCTGTGCTGCCGCGCGGTCGCGCCGCACATGGTGAAGGCGGGCTACGGCCGCATCGTCAACATCGCCTCGATCGCCGGCAAGGAAGGCAATCCCAACGCGGTGGCGTATTCTGCGTCCAAGGCCGGGGTCATCTCGCTCACCAAGTCGCTCGGCAAGGAGCTGGCCCAATCGGGCGTGCTGGTGAACTGCGTGACGCCGGCGGCGGCGAAGACCGCGATCTTCGACCAGATGACCGAGCAGCACATCCGGTACATGCTGTCCAAGATCCCCATGGGCCGCTTCGTGCACGTCGAGGAGATCGCGGCGCTCGTGTGCTGGCTCGCCTCCGCGGACTGCTCGTTTTCAACCGGCGCGGTGTTCGATATTTCCGGCGGCAGGGCCACCTACTGATGAAAAAGTCCAACCTGAAGCAGCGTTCGATCCAGTGGTTCGCTCGCCAGGACATCTACGGCTTCATCTATCGCAGCTGGATGAAGAACCGCGGCGTGCCGCAGGACATGTTCGACGGCCGCCCGGTGATCGGCATCTGCAACACCTGGTCCGAGCTGACTCCCTGCAACACGCACTTCCGCGTCCTCGCCGACCACGTGCGCCACGGCGTGCTCGACGCTGGTGGCTTCCCGCTCGAGTTCCCGGTGATGTCGCTCGGCGAGACGCTGATGCGCCCCACCGCGATGCTCTACCGCAATCTCGCCAGCATGGACGTCGAGGAGTCGATCCGCGCCAATCCGCTCGACGGCGTGGTCCTTCTCGCCGGCTGCGACAAGACCACGCCCGCCACTCTCATGGGCGCGTGCAGCGTCGACCTGCCCACGATCCTCGTCTCCGGCGGGCCGATGCTCTCCGGCAAGTACCACGGCAAGGACATCGGCTCGGGGACCAACACCTGGTCGATGTCGGAGGATCTGCGCGCCGGCAGGATCACGCTCGAGGAGTTCCACGAGGCCGAGTCCTGCATGCACCGCTCGCACGGGCACTGCATGACGATGGGCACCGCCTCGACGATGGCG
>Ga0209160_1001982_pt1 | contig 17178 bp, 16 predicted proteins | sample GraSoiAngelo_153_FD_186167 | JGI IMG/M metagenome (GOLD analysis project Ga0209160, IMG submission 186167) | Grasslands soil microbial communities from the Angelo Coastal Reserve, California, USA - 14_1009_12_40cm (SPAdes) (version 2) | ecosystem: Environmental > Terrestrial > Soil > Grasslands ... | reverse complement strand
TCGGGACTCCAGGGAAGTATGGCTGCAAGCTCGCCTAAGAGAAATGTACCACAGCCTGGCCTTGAGATAGATCTTCTTAGCACCTCGAGCGAACAGTTTTCTGGGGTAGAGTACTCAGCGTACTATATCCATTTGAAAGTTGTCGTGCCCCATATCGGCGACGTATCCGCGCTATGGTTGCGGCCTGCCAATGCGCGCTGGGCGCTGGTACTGGCGCATGGCGCCGGCGCCGGAATGAATCATCCGTTTCTGGGTAAGCTTGCCCATGAACTGGCTGGCGCCGAGGTGGCCACGTTCCGATATCAATTCCCTTACATGGAGCAGCGGCGCCGCGTCCCAGACCCGCCAGCCGTGCTCCAATCCGTCGTTCGAGCGGCAGTGCGCATGGCCGGCGAGACCGCGCCTGATCTCCCCATGCTCGCCGGAGGCAAGTCCATGGGAGGGCGCATGACTTCGCAGGCCGCGGCGGAACATGGTTCCGAATTGGCGCCTGAATTGGAAAAAGTCCAGGGCTTGGTCTTTTTCGGTTTTCCTCTACATCCGCCCGGCCGCCCGGGCACAAAGCGCGCGGAACACCTCGCTCAGGTCAGGACACCCATGCTCTTCCTGCAAGGCACACGCGATCAATTCGCCGATTTGAAGCTACTGCGCCCCATCTGTGCAAACCTCGGCGCTCGGGCAACCTTGCACGAAATCGGAACAGCCGACCATTCGTTTCACGTGTTGAAGAGTTCGGGGAAGACCGATGCAGAGATAATGCATGAATTGGCGCAATCCGTACGCGCGTGGGCGCAAACTCTTTCGCGCAGCGCCTCTCCGCACGCTCGCGAATAGCGCCAGCCTACCGGCTAGCGCGCTTGCCGCGCTTCTTATCCTCGATAATGGCCTGTGCCGCGGCTAGCCGTGCAATGGGCACGCGGAATGGCGAAGCGCTTACGTAGTCCATCCCCACGCGATAACAGAACTTCACGCTCTCGGTATCGCCGCCGTGCTCGCCGCAAATTCCGACCTCGAGGTGCGGACGGGTACGCCTGCCTCGCTGGATGGCCCACTCCACCAACATGCCGACGCCGGCGAGGTCGAGAGTCTGAAAAGGATCGGTGCTGAAAATGGCCGCTTTCTCTTCGTCCAGATACTCAGGCAGAAAGCGGCCGGCATCATCGCGTGAAAGCCCCATTACGGTTTGCGTAAGGTCATTGGTGCCAAAGCTGAAAAATTCAGCCTCCTCCGCGAGTTCATCGGCAAGCAGCGCGGCTCGCGGCAATTCAATCATCGTGCCCACCAAGTAATGGAGCTTAATGCCGGCCTTTTGGATAAGGTTATCGGCGATGCGCCGCGTCTCATCCACGAGGATCTTTAGCTCCTTTTTATCCAGAGTGAGCGCGTGCATGATCTCCGGAATGACCTTGATTCCCTCCTTGCGGCATTCCAATGCCGCCTCGATGATCGCCCCCACTTGCATATCCAAAATTTCCGGGTAGGTGATCAGCAACCGACATCCGCGGTGGCCCAGCATGGGATTCGATTCGCTGAGCTGCTCCACGCGGCGAGCCACCATCTCGGGCGACAGTCCGATCTTCTGCGCCAGCTCTTTCTGCTTCTCCGCATCATGTGGCACGAATTCGTGCAGCGGCGGATCGATTAACCTGATCGTCACCGGATAACCGTCCATCGCGCGGAAGATTCCGATGAAGTCGCCGCGCTGAAACGGGCGAAGCCGGTCGAGCGCCCTCTGCCGCGCCTCGCGGCTGTCGGCAATGATCATCTCTTGAATCGCAAGCTGCCGGTCCGCGCTGCGTTCGGGGTGCTCAAAATCCTTGAAGAACATATGTTCGGTGCGGCAGAGCCCGATTCCCGTCGCGCCCATTTCGCGAGCCTTGCGCGCATCCTGCGCCGTATCGGCATTGGCGCGAACTCCCAGTTTGCGAATTTCGTCAGCCCACTTGAGGATCGTGTGGTAATGCTTGGGCATTTCTGGCGAAGCGAGCGGCACCTGGCCGGCATAGACCGTGCCGTCACTGCCATCCAGTGTGATCCAATCGCCTTGATGAACGACGCGGCCGTTCGACGACATCTCCTTGGCCGCATAGTCAATAAACAGCTTGTCGCAGCCGACGATGCAGCACTTGCCCCAGCCGCGCGCCACAACGGCCGCGTGGCTGGTCTTGCCGCCCGTGGCGGTGAGCACGCCCTGCGCCACTGCCATGCCCCCTACGTCTTCCGGACTCGTCTCCCGTCTAACCAGCACGACTCTTTCGCCCCTCTTGGCCCATTCCTCAGCCTCGTGCGCCAGGAAAACGGCTCGGCCCACGGCGGCTCCTGGGACGGCGTTGATGCCGGTGCAGATTTTGCGCTGAACCAAGTCGTGCCGCAGCACTGAAGCCGCAATCACCGGATAGAATAGCCGCTCGATATCCTGCGCCTGGATTCGCTCGAGAGCTTCCTCGCGCTTGATCAAGCCCTCCTGCACCATATCTGCGGCGATGCGGAATGCCGCGGCCGGCGCCCGCTTCCCGGCGCGCGTTTGCAGCATATAAAGCTTCCCGTCCTCGACGGTAAACTCCATATCCTGCATATCGCGATAGTGCTTCTCCAGCACGTGCCGAGCGCGCTCGAGCTGTTTATAAACTTTCGGCATCTGCCGCTCGAGTTCCCGCAGGGGCACGGGGGTGCGTATGCCCGCCACGACGTCTTCACCCTGCGCATTCGGAAGGAAATCGCCGTAAAAACTCTTTTCGCCGGTAGAAGGATCTCGCGTGAAGCACACTCCCGTTCCGGAGTTATCGCCGGTATTGCCAAAGACCATTTGCACGACACTCACGGCAGTTCCCAAAAGGCCCGTGATGTGTTCCACCCGGCGATAGGTGACCGCTTTTTCTGCCATCCAGGATTCAAAAACCGCCCCGATGGCGCCCCACAGTTGCTCCATGGGATCTTCGGGAAACGGCTGGCCACACTTCGCTTTGAAATAGTCTTTATACTCTGCGACCAACTTCTGCCAATTCTCTGCCGCCACTTGCGTGTCGTCTTTGGCTTTCAGCCGCTCTTTCAACGCCCGCAGCCGCCCCTCCAGTTCTTCTTTGGGCAGACCGCTGACCACCGTGGCATACATCTGCACGAAGCGACGATAGGCGTCCCACGCGAAGCGAGCATTATTAGTCCGCCGGGCCAAACCCTCCACGCTCTGATCGTTCAGGCCCAGATTTAAAATCGTTTCCATCATTCCCGGCATGGAACGCGCCGAACCGGAGCGCGCGCTCAGCAGCAGCGGGTCCCGCGCATCACCAAATTTCTTGCCAACTGCGCGCTCGAGCCGTGAGAGATTCTTCTCCACTTCGGAGCGAAGCTGCGGCCGGTGCTTGTGATTGTGGTTCAGGTAGTAATCACAGCATTCCGTGCTGATGGTAAAACCGGCGGGGACAGGAAGACCAATGCGAGTCATCTCGGCGAGGCCGGCCCCCTTGCCGCCGAGAATCTCTTTCATAACGCCGGTGCCTTCCGCCTTGCCCTTGCCAAAAAAGTAAATGTATTTCACGTCGTGTTTCACCCTCTGAGCTTATTTACGTCCGCTCCGTTGATGCGCAGAGTAGTAACCGCGGTTAGATCAATGGGAGTCCAGCGACATTCCAGTCCTGCGCGAGATTCGTACCTGTTTCTAGCGATTTCGTAGTTGCATAATCAGCCATAAGGCCTCCGCACTGAAACGCCAATCGAGTGGAAAATCGGCCCGTAGACGCCAAAGGGCGCCGACGCCGCGCGCTCTAACCCAATGCGGCTCGGTATTATACACGTATTGGTCCGCCGGCCTTCGCTGACCTGCTCACGAGCTTTCATGCGCAAAACAGCCGGTCAGCTCCATGCGCTCGAGCCCGCATAGAAAACCGAATGTGCCCAATCGCGGTACGGGAACCCCGTTTATGGGAGCATTGGCCGCCGAACGCCGCTTGTATTTGTTCCTTGATTTCCGCCCATTTGAGCGCCTATTGTATGCGCCGCGAGGTGCCTCATGTCAGCTCACCGGGGAATTGCCACAGTGGCGAGCGCTCTGATGCTTTCTTTCCTCATCCTCAGCGCGATGGAACCGGAGTTTTTCCTTCTGCATTTCTATGAGTCGCTGATGTATCTGGCGATTGTCCTGATGCTGTTCTATTTTCAAGATAAATGGGCCTACATGCTCGGCATGGTGGCTCCTGCCGTGTGGCTGATCCTTGCGTATGGTGTCGGGTTGTTGGGCGGAGCAATGCGCCAGGTTTCCAGGCTGATGCGGGCGCAACGGCCTACTAGTGAAGTCAGCGTGATGGTTGTGATCCTGACGATACTGGCTGTGTTGCTGATCTCCTTCTGTGCTTATCGCTGGAAGCGGCAATACGCCGGCCTCGGCAGGGGGCGAACTACATTTCTGGTGAGCTTGGCCATCGTCATTGCGTACAATGCGATTCTGGTGGTGTGGTTCTGGCGATCGATCCCGCAGTCGGTTTCCGCCGGGTAACTCCTGACAAGTCGGCGAAAAAAGTGGCGCTCAAGGCCAGCCCGTAGATCTCCAATAACCTCCTCGACCTCGGTTATCGACAATCCCGTGTAATGCGTACGTAGCCTGGAAACAGGGGTTCGTTAGCGACTTCGGGCGTCCTTGGTAACCTCGGTTACAACCATGTTGTACTTGTCCATCACGCCGTTCACTAAACCAACCGCCTGGTCGACATCCGGCTTGTCCGGCATGAGCGCGCTCTTTAGCTGGGGCAGGCCCTTCTCGATGTTGTCATAGGTTTCCTGGGACCGCGCCTTGATGAGGCCATCGACGCTGGGCAACTTGGCTTCAAACGCGGCGAAGGACCTGCGAGCCTTGGCCATATTCCCAGCCTTCAATGCGGGACTTACCTCGCGGAGGTTGGCTCGAACGATACGCAGGCGGGCCACATCGTCGTATAGCGGATTGAGGGGAGGCGCTTTTGCGACCATGGCGATCGCTTCGTCGTATTTGGCAAGCATTGTTTGCGCGTCGGAGAGCAGCGCAGCCGTATCGGGTCGCGAGGACTTGAGCCCCTCCTCGATCTTGGCCTGCCAATGGTGTTCCAGTTGGTCATACATGTTCTTATCCCGCGTGTTGATGTACACCTCGATGCCATTCCACGCAGAATCATAATCCTCGAACGCAGCTCTGGCTTTCGTGACCTCTCCTTTTTTCAAGGCGGCGATAGTGTTCACCAGGGTTGGCCGAACAGCCTTGATGCCGGAAACCTCGAAGCGTTCTTTGCCGGTGGTTCGGCTAGTGGCCTGCCCCGCATGGCCGACACCACTCGCGGTTGCCAGCAATCCGAGGCAGATGAGGCGAGCAACTTTCATCACGGACGCAACTCCTTTCTCAATTTCTTAATCGGTTTAGCCGGACTTTCCATTTCAGGTCCCCTGTTGGTGTTTAGCATACGCTCAGCGCTCTCTCATTGGTGCAAGTTACATCCCACCCCTGGACCCTCAGTCGCGTTGCTATTGCGGCCACGTAGCTCCAGGGTCGAGGTTCACAATAGGTTGCGAACCCGCAGTCGGAACCATGGGGCGTATATACGGGCGCCCAGCCGTCTTGTGGCAAGAATAGCAATCCTCAAGCAAGTTCTTGTACTCCGCGGCAAATCGCTTGCTGTCCTTCATGGCGATAATGGTCTTCAGTTTGGTCAAGCTGCCCGTATCAATGCCGTCAAAGATATTTTTCATATCCATAAGAGTGCCGTCGGCGCCCTTCGGAGAGGGATTCAGGCGCACTTCCCAACCCAAGCGGTTGCGCATCTCGCCCAGATAATAGTTAGCCAGCGGCCAATTTTTCTTATCGCCCGCAAACCAAAGATTAGCGGCGAACATGGCGACATCAACCATCGGATGAGAAAATGGCGGTGTAATGTCTCTCAGGCGGGTCACGTCCGCCAACAGCGTCGCTTGAGTGACTGGCGGATTGTTCTGTTGCGCTACCGCGGCGGGGTGTTCCCACGACGAAACGAATAGACCACCCAGGATCGCGCCGAGAGCCAGCAAGGCGGCGCCGCGGAACCAATTAGCTGGTGCCATGTCGAAATTCTCCTTCCATTTTGGGATAGGTAACCAAGCCTGCCAGCACGACGCGCCGGTCATTATAGCCCCAGAAAATTATCCCAATCGCCATTGTTAGGTCCTCGTATCATGGCCGCGACCGTCGGCGAGAAGCTCTCAGGGCCTGCCGTTCCGATGTGCTTGGATCGGTGCGGAAGCGGAAATTTTTGACGCAGCAATTCGGGGTTGCGGGCAGGGTGTCGTCATCCGTCCCTGGTAAAAAGCAGCGCAGGCTGAGATGGGTTTTTATTCCCAGGATCGTCGATAACGTCGCCGGCCGAAGAGAGGTCTCAGGCAGACTTGGAAGCTGTCCGAACGAGAAAAGAGTTATCCAGCTTTGAGTCAACCTCCTTGGTGCCTTTCGCGATTTCGATGCTGCCCTTAAAATCGGCGCCGTCCTCAATGACGATCCGCTGGGTGGTCAGGTCGCCGATCATCGAAGCGCCCTTCTTGATCTCGATGCTTTCACTTACTACATTGTGATGGCCATCAACTTTGCCATAGATGATGATTTCGCGCGCCGCAAGCCCGCCGCTAACCTGACCGTTGTGCCCCACGGTGAGCCTGTGTTCCCCCACCGAGATCGGCCCCTCGACCTTACCATCGACCAGCAGGTCTTCGTTGCCGGAGATTTCTCCCTTCACTCTTAGAGTCGGCCCCAGCCACGAAGTGGCCTGCGCTACCCTGCCGGTCGGGCTGACATCACTGGCTGGGACCTTTGGGGCGCTCAAAGTTTCCACGACACGTCCCGAAGGCGCGCTCGGTGCGGTTGATTGTGACTGCTTATTCCGCCACATTTGTCCTCCTCGCAAGGCGGTAATCGTCGATCAAAGCCACGATCATCTCTTTTCGTTAAACAAGAACGACAACGAAGTTCTCTCTGGTATCACTGCAACACGGCCACAGCGATCTCACTTACAGCCTTTGCGCTCCATCTTGTCTTTCGCCTTGGCCTCCGCGATTGTTAGCCACTCCATATTGCCTGGATCGTCGGCCCCGCCGCAGGCGAGCGGTTTCCTATAAGCGACTACGTATCCCGGTCTGCCATTTCTATAGCCGCTCTCGCGCATAAATTGCGCTTTAGCCGCCGCACTTCGGGAGTAGGTTCCGCTGGTTTTCCTTGCGGCTTCAGAATTGCTGCCCGGCTTTGAAGCGCCCCCTTCCTGACCAGCAAAAGTGCCCGAGAACGGAAGAGCAACACACACGAAGAATAGGATTAAACGTTTCGACATGGCACTCCTCACAAGGCTCTGACCATTCGGCTCGGTGCATCATACAGCTATTGACACGTTCAAGTGGAGCGATGCTGCACGGCATCAGCTTCCTGCTTTGGCCCTCGACCGTTTCCTTGGTTGCCCGTGGAGTCGCCGAGGGGCATTTGTGAAGCGGGCGTGAGTTTATTGAGGTGGTAAGATTTTCGGAAAGGGAGGTGCGATCATGGCTCGCCACTCGCACAAGTTCACCATTGCTGACGAGGATGCAGTGCGCGCTCTCGTGAAAAAACTGACGGACGGAGGCAGACATCAACAGCGCCGCGAGAAACTCCTTCGCGCGCTCGACGACGCAACCCGACACTATAAGGATTCTAACCAAAAGGTACGGCAGGCCTTCTTCCATGGACTTCTGACCGGCTATGCAGTTGCGCTCAAACTTTGGTAGTCCTCGCATCGCTAACCGGAGAGTGCGAAGATCAAAGAAGCGCTGCCGCGAGGAGAAGCACCACACAGGTGCAGGATGCATGGATAACCGAGCCGCCTGATGCTTCTATACCGGGGGTGATCCATATGAACTGGCCAGAGATAATTTTGCGCAAGGATTAGACTCGAATCTGAGATTCTGGATGCCATATTCAGTTGTGGCGCGAGGAGCCGGTTCAATGCTCATTCCCATGGTCATCGAAGAGACCACGCGAGGTGAGCGCGCGTACGATATCTACTCGCGGTTGCTGAAAGACCACATTCTGTTTATTGGCACGCTGATTGACGACCACGTTGCGAATCTGGTGACGGCCCAACTGTTGTTTCTGGAAGCCGAAGACCCCGAGCGCGATATCCAGGTGTATATCAATTCGCCGGGCGGCTCAATTACGGCTGGCATGGCGATTTACGATACAATGCAGTACGTCCGGCCCGATGTGGTCACGACCTGCGTTGGGGAGGCCTCCTCGATGGCCGCCTTGCTGCTGACCGCCGGTGCTCCCAGGAAGCGCTTCTCGCTGCCCAACTCGCGCATACTTATCCATCAGCCCTCGATGTCAGGGCTTTCGGGCCAGGCAACTGATATTGATATCCACGCGAAGGAGATTTTGCGGATGAGGTCGGTGATCAACCAGCTCCTGGCAGACCACAGCGGGCAGTCGATCGAGAAAATCGAGCAAGACGTCGAGCGCGATTTCATTATGTCGGCTCAGCAAGCCAAGGAGTACGGCCTGATCGACGAGATCATTCAGAAACACCGCTAGCAGCACCATCAAGTAAAATCCAGCACGACGAGGAGTGAGTTATGGGCAACCGAGACACGCGCGGCCGAGAAGCAAAAAAACCGAAAAAAGCGAAGGACCAACGGGCGCCTGCGAAATCAAGGTACGAACGCACACCGGCAAAACCAACACCAGCAACTCCTGATGCCGTACCGCAAGGCTAAAAGGGGCGAACGGTCAAGGCGACTCCCGCAAGCAACTCCTGGAGTTTACGGGAACTTGACGCTTTCCAGCATTCGTGCGAATTTCTCCGCAATGTGCGCTAGCTGGGGCGGTCATCGCCCTGCTGGCGGCAGCCGGCGGAAATGGCCGCTCTGGCTACTCGAAACACCGCAATAGTCCCGGCCAATCGCTCAAGCTCCGCGATATGATCAAGCCTACGTTCCGGTCCAGAATCGTGCGAGGCGTCCTGAGGGGAAAGCTAATACAATCCCACCTTTGTTTTGACTCGCCGCAAATCCAGTATCATGCTGCTGACTTGTTGTCCGAGTTTATCAAGCTGTCTTTCGTCCTGGCCGACAGTTCGTATCAGGGAGTTCAGGTCTTGGCGGTTTTGCGTCTGCACCAATTGGCTATCCAGTACGAGTTCGTGGGTTTCCTTGGCGGTGGCTCCGATTACCCGCTGTTCTGAACTCAAGTCGCTGATTGCAGCCTGCAAATCTTTGACTTGCATTTGCAGTTGCAGCAATTGATCGCGAAGCTGGTCGTTCTGCTGCTGCAGCGTCGCCTGAGTAGACTGTGGCTTCGCGCTCTGTGTTCCCCTAGGCTGTTGGCTTGGGCTTTGTTGAGCAGCGACATAGCTAACACAAATCAGAACCCCGGCGAATAACAGAGAGCTGAAGGTCCGCTTAGTGATGTGCGCCATGTGACTCCCCCCTTTCAACTCGCAATCGAAATGAGTATCTCTCTCAAGGTTCCGCTGTGTCGAGGCGCCTAAGTGGAATTGTTAGCCTGCCTACGGCTCGGAGAGCGCCAAGAAGGCGGGGCCAACTTCTGTAGGAAACACTATCGCCTTCCCAGGAATCGAGGCAGTGCTGCTCGTCACGCCCGCGAGCGACCCTCGAGCGCGGGAAGGAAAAGAAGCGCCGTCTTCTGGCCTACCTCCGCGAGCATCCGGAAGAGTTACGCCCGGTATCGCGAAAGCTCCTGCAGCAAATTCTGAACAGAATACACAAAACCCTGTATGGCTTCCTGCTGTCGCCGCAACTATTGTTCTGCCTTCGTTTTTGGATCAACCCTGGCGTCCAACGATGGTTTCTCTTGAAGAGGAACAAAAACTATGCGAGCCCAGCGCATGGTTCGCCGCGCCGAGTTGATGGCTAAAGATCGGCTATTTGAGGCTCTTCTACTCCGCGCGGCGTGGTTCCAGAGGGCCCCCCAGGCGTCGTCTCCCGCCAATAGCCGCCAGAAAAAAGAAGCGGCGTAATTTCGCCGACCCAGCCATCGAACTTAAAATCTCCTTAAAGAAGGCTGGACGATAGCCTCTTCAAGCAAGCTGTGCGACTCTCAAGGCCGGAGCGAGGAGGAACAATGTGGCGGAATAAGGAATCACAATCAACCGCACCGAGCGCGCCTTCGGGACGTGTCGTGGAAACTTTGAGCGCCCCAAAGGTCCCAGCCAGTGATGTCAGCCCGACCGGCAGGGTAGCGCAGGCCACTTCGTGGCTGGGGCCGACTCTAAGAGTGAAGGGAGAAATCTCCGGCAACGAAGACCTGCTGGTCGATGGTAAGGTCGAGGGGCCGATCTCGGTGGGGGAACACAGGCTCACCGTGGGGCACAACGGTCAGGTTAGCGGCGGGCTTGCGGCACGCGAAATCATCATCTATGGCAAAGTTGATGGCCATCACAATGTAGTAAGTGAAAGCATCGAGATCAAGAAGGGCGCTTCGATGATCGGCGACGTGACCACTCGACGAATAGTGATCGAGGACGGTGCCGGTTTTAAGGGCAGCATCGAAATCGAGGAGAGTAGCAAGCAAGTTGACTCAAATCTGGATAACTCCATCGCTCGAAAACTTTCCACGCCGGCTTGAGAGCCCTCACCGATAGACCGTTATTTGTGGCCTGCCAGGTGAAATTCGACAGCTAATGCCGTTTCAGGCAGCTTTACCGATGCTCCGCCGGTGGAGCAGCCGGCGTCTGTGACGAGATTTCGGTTCCCGGCGTCAACGCGCCTTTCAGGGAGAAAAGAAAAACGCTGTCTCCGCGCGACGCGCCGGCAAAAAGACTGCCGCCGGAATAAACGGCCACGTATTCGTCGCCTTGGTACTCGAAGACGCTGGCTGGAGCGTTGACGCCGGCGCCAGTCTGGAACTCCCAAAGGCGCTGACCGTTGGAGGAGTTTAGGGCGGTGAGCCGCCCGTCGTTTCTGCCCACAAAGATGAGGCCGCCCTCCGTGGTTACCGATCCACTGTAGCAACTATCCTTCCACCTCTGCTGCCAAACCAGACGGTTGGTCTTCATGTCCAACGCGGCAAAAATTCCGTTCGCCGGAAGAGGCATGCCGCCAAAAGCGCTTCCCAGATATCTTTGACCGGATTGCGGGAATTTTTGATCGTCCTCGCCGCCCTTGAAAAAATTGGGAGCGTCGGTGGCGCAGACGTAGTAATCGTTCGTGTCCGGGTCGTAGGAGCTAGCCGGCCAGTTCGCTCCGCCACGCGCGGAGGGCTTGGCGACCACTCCCTCAGCCCAGAACGGCGTGAAAATTCGGCCTTGATTCACGAGGGCGAAGCCTTCCGGAGCTACATCGATCGACTGCGGCACGAATGCGTCTCCGCGAGGAATCGGCTGCGTGGATGAGGTGAATTGCCGCGGCTCCTGCGGGACCGGCTTTTCGTCGATACCGACGAGCGGCTTTCCGTTCGTGCGATCCAGTATGTACACCCAGCCGGCCTTGTTCGCTTCGGCAGCGGCTTTGCGAATCCGGCCACCGACCTTCACGTCGAAAAGCATGACGGGATTGGGGCCGTCGTAATCCCACAAATCATGGTGAATCTGCTGGAAGTGCCAGCGATATTTGCCGGTCTTCGCCTCGATGGCAACCATGGAATTTGCGAATAAGTTGTCGCCGGGGCGGATTCTTCCATTGAAGTCGGGCCCCGGGTTACCTGTAGTGAAGTAGAGGAGCCCCAGTTCGGGATCCACGGCTGGAGTCTGCCAGACCGTTGCGCCCCCGTACTTCCAGGCGTCGCTGTCTTTGGGCCAAGTGTCGTGCCCGATTTCGCCGGGCCCCGGGATCGTGTAGAAAGTCCAAATCAGGTGCCCGTCTTTGGCGTCGTAGGCTTTGAGGCGGCCTCGGACGGCATTTTCGCCACCCGCGAAGGCGGCAATCACCATTCCGTCGTAATACAGCGGAGCGGCAGTGATGGTGTAGCCCTGCTGCCACTGCTCGGCTTGAATCGACCAAACCGGTTTGCCGGATTTCTGGTCGAGCGCCACAAGGCGGCCGTCTAACTGACCGACATAAACGTTGCCATCACCCAAGGCGATGCCCCGACTGGTCCAGCCGCAGCACACCGTGGAGATGCTCTGGTCCAGATTCGCCTGGTATTTCCAAAGAATCTGGCCGGTCTTCACGCTGATCGCAAATACGTCGTCGGCTCCGGTAACGATGTAAAGAAGGCCTTGATAAACGACGGGCTGCGCCTCGCCGGAGTATTTCATCGCGAGTGCGGAGCCATCCAAATGCGTTTGCCAGACGGCCTTGAGCTTGCCCACATTTTCACGATCGATCTGTTTTAGCGGAGACCAGTTCTGGTTGAAGAGGCTGCCTCCGACCTTGAGCCAGTTCTCGAGGGGCGGGGCGCTGAGATCCTGAGCGGAAAAGGCGGGTGACGCGGCGATGGGCGAAACGTCGCGGCGCTCCGCAGTTGACGTCACGCTGGAGAGTGAAGCTTGTTGCGGCGCAGCGTGTACGCCCGGGAGGAAAGGCAAGGCCACGCTCGCCAAGCACAGACCGAAACCGGCAGACAGACGCAGCCAACGAGAACTCGATTTGTTGTTCACCGCCATCTCCTTCGCTTGATGAACTCGAATAGAACTCCGGCAGGAGGCAGGCGGACTAGTTCCTGCTCCGGCTCAGGAGAAATCGATTGATGCCGCTAAAAGTCTCCGGCGGAGAATGAGTTTATCGGAATGTGTCAGAAATATTCAAGGAGCCGGCCTGCAAGATGGTGAGGACGCCGTTCAGATTCACGCTGAAGCCGTTCGCGAATGCGCCCGTCATGTTCACGCTGCTGACGTTGCTTGTCGAAGTGAAGGTGAGGACGCCGTCGGCGTTATTGAATGCGCCCACCGTCAGGGTCTAATCGGTTGAGCGCAGTTCGCGTGCGGGTCTCCCCAGGAAGGCTCCGCTCACGGCCGCTTGAAGAAGCTGCCGGTCAGGAAGTAGAATCGCACGGCAAGCTCGCGGAGGAAACCTTATGAAGTACGCATTGTCTATTGCCGTATTGTCGCTGGCCACCATCCAAGTGCAGCCGTCCTTTGCTCAAGGAAGCGCCGGCGATCTCGTGAAGCAAGCCGTTGCGGCAGAGGGTGGCGCCGCCGCGCTGCGCGGATTGACGGGCCTCGCCGTCAAGGGTGACGCCAGGTTCTGGGAGCCGGGACAGTCGTTTGCGGCCGGCGGCGACCCGCGTTTCCTCGGGGACGCCACGTTCGCCATCACCTGGGATCTCGCCAAAGGAATGGCGCGCACCGAGTGGGATCGCGATCAGCAATATCCGCCCCCGCCGGTCAAGCTGAAATATACCGAAACCTTGCTGCCCTCGCTCGGCTTTGTGACGGACAGCAACGGCACCCAGCCGATGTCCGCCATTCGCGTTGCCGCGCAGCTGCGCGAGCTCGAACGATCCTCGCCCCGGCTGTTGCTCAAGGCGATGGATGATCCCAAGTCCGTCCGCGTCGCGGACTCGCAGCAGATCGGCAAGGAATCGCTGCCTGCGCTCTCATTGACAGACGCCGGAACGAACTTCACCATCCTGTTCGATCCCGCGACACATCTGCCCGCCGCCATCCGCACGCGCGATGACGACAACATCAACGGCGATTCCAATTACGATCTCGTGCTTGCCGGGTGGACATCCGTCGCTGGCGCGAAGGTCGCCCAATCGCTTTCGTATCAGGTCAACGGTGTCGAGGTGGCCAAACTCAACTATCGCATGGTTACCCCGAATCCCAAGATCGCGGCAGATACCTTTGCCGTTCCCGCAGCCGTGAAAGCCGCTGCCCATCCGCCGGCCACGAGCAACGTGCCCTATCAATGGGTGGTGCGCCGGCTGTTCCTTACGCGCTTCCTTGATAGTGACGCGGTCATCTACCCTGCCGGCGGCGGTCTGAAACTGGTCGAGCTGGCGCCCAACGTGCAACACGTCCAGGGCGGCACGGCCAACAACCTGATCGTGGCCATGAAGGACTATCTCGTCGTCTTCGATGCGCCTTACGGCGAACTGCAATCGCGCTGGACCATCGACGCGGCGAAAAAGAAATATCCCGGCAAGCCCATCAAGTATCTGGTTCTCACGCATCATCACATGGATCACACCGGCGGGATGCGCACCTACGTGGCGGAAGGCGCCACGGTCATCGTTCCCACTCCGGACAAGGCCTATTTCGAAAACGATGTCAAGGCGCCGCGCACCCTGGTTCCCGACGATCTGCAAAAAAAGCCGCAGCCGGCGACCATCGTGGAGGTCAAGGATCAGATGTCGCTGAAGGACGATACCGGCGAAATCCGTCTCTATAGCATTCCCAATCCGCACGTTCAAGGCATGCTCATTGGCTATGTGGTGAAAAGCAACGTCGCCTATATCACCGATCTCGTCTCGCCGCGTGGCCCGATTGATCGTTCGGATATGACCATTGCGGCCGGCGACGCTCTGCGGAAATACCGCATCAGCGGCGCCACCATCGCCGGTGGCCATGGCGCCACCGTCAAACAAACCGAGGCCGCGGTCGCTTTGGCCGCTGCTAAATAAGAGCCCGTATAGCGTGGTTACGTCGACAAGAATCCGGCGCATGGCATCCGCATTCGTAAAACGGATACCAAAACTCAACGCCGGTTCTACGCACCTGCTCAGGTAGTGCAACTCCTAAGAGTGCTGCCGGAGCCGAGAACGTGGCTACAGCTGACGACCCGCTGATTACTGCAGAATAAAGATGGTGCGACGAAGAACAATTCGCTTCATTCGGAAACGCCTTGGGTGTATAAGGCGTCTATACGGGAGGTCGAAGACAGGAACCTAGGGCGACGTGGGCTCCGAGGGACTCTCGGCTGTGTGGTGCCAGCGGCGGAATCTTTGGTCGAGAGGCCCCCGAGACGCGCTCCGTCGCTCCCAAGTAGAGGCTTCAGCAACGTACCGTTAAAGGACATCTGAGGCTGAGGGGACAAGAGATGAAGTTATGGTCCAGACGAGGGATACTTGCGGCCTCTGGAATCACGGCCGTGGCGCTGCTCGTCGTCGGGTTGGCGGTCGCCCAAACAGCGTCACAAGAGAAACCGCTTCTCGCGGAACAGGCCTTCAAGAACGTCCAGGTACTCAAGGGAATCCCCGTGGACGATTTCATGGAGACGATGGGGGTCATGGCGGCATCCCTGGACTTCGACTGCTCGGATTGTCATGTCGGGGCCGGCACCGACCAGGTAGATTGGGCGGCCGACACTCCGCGCAAAGTGATGGCGCGCATCATGATCAATATGGTTGCCAACATTAACAAAAACAACTTCGCAGGCCGCCAGGTTGTGACGTGCTGGACCTGCCATCGCAACCGCGATAAACCCCTGGTCACGCCCGTTATGGAGACCATATACGGCACGGTGACCATAGAGGCGGACGACGTCATCGTAGCGGCTGACGGAATGCCTTCCGCTGAGTCGATTCTCGACAAGTATGTTCAGGCGGCCGGCGGAGCCCCACGCTTGGCCGGCCTCAAAAGCTTTGTGGGCAAGGGGACTAGCGTGGGGTTCGGGGGATTCGGGGGCGGTGGCGAAGTCGAACTTGTCGCGGAAGCCCCGGATAAGCGCGCCACGATCATCTTATTCAAGGAAGCGCCTGGCCGAGGAGACCAGATCAGGACTTACGACGGCCGCACCGGTTGGGTAAGAACACCACTCAATGTGTTAGGGGAGTTTCAGCTAAGCGGCGGCGATCTGGACGGGGCCAGGCTGGACGCCCAGTTGTCTTTTCCAGGGCAGATCAAGCAGCTTCTCACGAATTTGAAAACCGGCCCGCCCGCCACGATCACCGATCTTTCGGCGCCATCCAGCCAATCATCGCTGCAGAGCGATGTGACGTTGGGGCAGAGTCACGATGTCGACGTCGTCCAGGGAAACGGGCCGAGGGGCCTTCTTGTAACATTATACTTCGACAGGAAGACCGGCCTGCTTTTACGCGAGTTGCGCTATGGCAACTCGCCGATCGGCCGCGTTCCCACGCAAATTGACTTCGCTGATTATCGCGACGTCAACGGAATCAAGTTACCATTCCGCATAACTTACGCGTGGCTGGACGGGCGCGATTCGATCGTGCTGAACGACATAAAGGCGAACGTCCCGGTCAGCGAGGCGAAGTTCGGCAGGCCGGCTCCGCTGAAGGCGCGTTAGTCCGTATCAAGCTGTAGTTGTTTACCGGGTTTACGCGGCGTGATTGGAGTTGACCATTAACGGCGGGTATGAAATGCGAAATTGGTTCAGAGATTCGATGATAGCCGGAGTCGCGGTGCTATGTGTCCTCTCGCTGGCCGCCTGGCCCTCCCCTGCTCAGGCCCCCGCTTACCGGGCCCCTCGGACGGCGGATGGTAAACCCGAGTTGAGCGGGATTTGGCAAGCCCTCAACACGGCAGATTGGGATCTCGAAGGCCACGCAGCCGGAGCGGGGCCGGTGCCCTCGCTGGGAGCGGTATTCGCAAAGCCGCCCGGGCTGGGCGTCGTGGAAGGCGATGCGATCCCGTATCTGCCGGCGATGGCCGCGAAGAAAAAGGAGAATCAAGCGAATTGGACGAAGCTGGACCCGGAGGTAAAGTGTTATTTGCCAGGTGTGCCACGCGCCACCTATCTCCCTTACCCATTTCAAATAGTCCAGTCTCAGAACAACATCTTGATTTCCTACGAGTACGCGGGCGCAGTTCGCGCCATCAACATGGGGGCGCCGACCAAGGCCCCGGCCGATAGTTGGATGGGCTGGTCCAACGGGCACTGGGAAGGCGAAACGCTGGTGGTTGATGTGACCAGTCAAATGGAAGATACCTGGTTCGACCGCTCCGGGAACTTCCACAGTGACGCCTTGCATGTGGTGGAGCGCTACACTCCACGAAGTGCCGACACTCTCAACTATGAGGCCACTATCGAGGATCCGAAGGTCTTTTCGCGGCCCTGGAAGATCAGCATGCCGCTGTATCGCCGTGTGGAGAAGAATGCCCGGCTCCTGGAATACAAGTGCCCGGAATTCGCGGAGGAGTTGTTGTATGGGCCTCTTCGTAAGAAGCCCAGTAACTAGATCGGCAAGAAGGAGGCTCCCATGATCTGTCGCTCTCTTGCTTCAGCAACTGCTTTGGCGGCCATGATCGCCGTTCTGCTGATTGCGCAGGCGCCCGCCGCCGGACAGGCCGCGTCGCCCGCGACGAAGGC
>Ga0209160_1001981_pt1 | contig 17181 bp, 15 predicted proteins | sample GraSoiAngelo_153_FD_186167 | JGI IMG/M metagenome (GOLD analysis project Ga0209160, IMG submission 186167) | Grasslands soil microbial communities from the Angelo Coastal Reserve, California, USA - 14_1009_12_40cm (SPAdes) (version 2) | ecosystem: Environmental > Terrestrial > Soil > Grasslands ... | reverse complement strand
GATCCCGGCCCGGGCGTCACCAACTAATGACAATCCGCTGTTCTTGGCGGCGTCGAACCCCAGGACATTGAGGTTGATGAAGTGCACGTGCTGATTACCGAAGACCGTGTGGGAGGCGGTGGTGAAATCGGTCCAGCGAGTGCCGATGCCGAGGACGACGTCGGCGCCCTTCGCGAGCCGGTTCGCCGCCAGGGTCCCGGTGGCGCCGATCGCGCCGAGGCTTGACGGGTGGTCGAACGGCAGGGACCCCTTGCCGGCCTGGGTCTCTCCGACCGGGATGCCGGTGGCCTCGACCAGGCGGCGTAGGGCATCGGTCGACTCCGAATAGATGACGCCGCCACCGGCCACGATCATCGGCCGGTCCGCGGCGCGGATCATGGCGGCGGCCCGATCCAGCGCCCGCGTATCGGGCTCGGTGCGCGGGACGTGCCAGACCCGCTTCTTGAAGAAGTCGTCGGTATAGGGGTACGCCTCGACCTGCACGTCCTGCGGCAGGGCGAGCGTGACGGCGCCGGTCTCCGCCGGGCTCGTCAGGACCCGCATCGCGGCCAGCGCCGCGGGCACCAGCTGTTCGGCTCGCGTGATCCGGTCCCAGTAGCGCGAAACCGGTTTGAAGCAGTCGTTGACCGAGGCGTCGCCCCGCCCGGGGACCTCGAGCTGCTGCAGCACCGGATCCACCGGCCGCGAGGCGAAAATGTCACCCGGCAGCAGCAGCACCGGAAGCCGGTTGATGGTCGCCAACGCGGCGCCGGTCACCATGTTGGTCGCGCCCGGACCGATCGAGCTGGTGCAGGCCATGATGCCCAGCCGGTTGCGCATCCGGGCGTAACCGACCGCGGCGTGCACCATCGCCTGCTCGTTGCGCGCCTGGTAATAGCTCAGCCGGTCAGGCGCTTCGAACAGCGCTTCACCGACCCCCGCGACGTTGCCGTGGCCGAAGATGCCAAAGCAGCCGTTGACGAATCGATGCTCGACGCCGTCACGCTCGACGTACTGGGCGGCGAGAAATCGCACCAGCGCCTGCGCCATTGTCAGCCGGATGGTCGTCACGACCTGGCGCGGGTGGCCACGATGGCGGCCGCCGCATCGACTGCGCGCGCCACGTCGCCGTCTTTTGGATAGAGGAGGGTGCGGCCCGCGACCAGCCCGCGGACCTGCGGGAGCTCCATCGCCTGTTTCCAGCTGGTAAAGGTCGCCTGCGGATCATCACCCGGGTCCCCGCCGAGCAGCAGCGTCGGCAGGCTGGTGGCCCGCATCACGCGAGGCAGGTCCTCGACCACGGGAAGCTTCAGCCAGAGGTAGGCCGACGTGGTCCCCAGGCCCGAGACGATCGTGATGGCGCGGATCAGTGAGTCGGCATCGCCGCGGTTACGCACCCGACCGTCCTCGACCGCGCTGGCGAAGACCTCGATCATCGCCGGCAGCTTGCGGGCCGAGAGCTCGTTGATCGCGTGCGCGCACGCCGCCAGCGTCCGCAGCGCCTCAGGTTCGTCGGCGACGCGCACCATCATCTTGCCGCCGTCCAGGCCGGCAGCGACGATCCCGTCCACGGTGTAGGCGGTGAACCGGTCGTCGAGCTCGAAGCGGAAGCCGGTCAACCCGCCGCGGTTCATCGATCCGAACACGACCTTGCCGTCGAGCGCGCCGAGCAGCGCCAGGTCGTCGATGATGTCCGCGGTTCCCAGGATGCCGTCGACGCCCGGCCGGCCGAGCGCGGTGAGGAGGCGCTGCAGCAGCTCGCCGCGATCCGCCATCGCCATCGGATCCGCGCCCACCTTGAGCACGCCCCGGGCGGGATGGTCGGCGGCGACGAGGAAAAGGGAGCCACTGCCTTGAAGCAGCGGGCGGCGACGCCGTTTGGCCAACGTCTTCCCCACCGCCTCGGGATCGGTGGCGCGAATCTCGGTGAGGCGGGCCAGGATCTCCCTGGCAGCGACGGTCACGTCGTCGAGTCTGACACGACGCTCATCTCAAAGGAATACCGGTCTGCGGGATAGACATGGGAGCCGTACTCGACGGACCGGCCGGCATCGTCGTAGCTGATCCGCCGCATGGTGAGCAACGGTGATCCGCTGGGCACCTTGAGCAGCTTGGCCTCCCGCGGCTGCGCGCTGCGCGCGCCAATCGATTGTGATGCCAGTCGCAGGTGAATGCCACCTCGCTGCAGCAGCCGGTACAGGCCGGTGTTCCTCAAATCGCCTTCGGTCACCATCTCGGCGAGCGACAGGGGGAGGAAATTTCGCATCAGGGCGATGGGCTGGCCGCTGGCCATTCGCAGCCGTTCGAAGTGAACGACGCGCGCGCCTCGAGACACCTGCAGGCTGGATGCGACCTCAGCCGGGGCGGGCACAGTTTCAAAGGCCAGCATTCGCGTCGTCGGGGCCTGGCCTGCCTCAGCCAGGTCATCGTAGAGGCTGCTGAGTCGAACGGGGCGGCGGATCTTCACCGGAACGACGAGCGTCCCGATGCCGTGCCGCCGAATCACCAAACCCCTGTTCGCCAGGACGGCGATCGCGCGGCGCACCGTCGGCCGGCTGATACGGAGCTGCCGTGCCAGCTCGAGCTCGTTGTCGAGATGCGATCCGGATGAAAGGCGGCCGGAACGAATGGCCGTCTCCAGGCTCTGCGCGAGCTGGTAGTACAGCGGCACCGGGCTGGTTCGGTCGAGAACGGCGTCCCTGAGTCCCCTGCCAGCCCCCATCTACCCTCAGCCCCACAAAACCAGTTGTAATGACAACCTGACCTCAATACTATAGTGGGGTTCGGTTTTGAGAGTGAGCCTCGGCAACCTCATAGGAGGAAAGGGAATGCAGCGAATCACTCGGCGTGAATTTGTCAAACGGACAGCCGTCACGGGAGCGGCGTTCACCTCGATCCCGGCGATCCTGGCCGCCTGCGGCACCGGCACCAGCACCAGCAACAAGCCATCGAAGCTGACGGTCGCCGCCGTCCAGGGGGCGGAGGACGGGCCGCTGAAGAAAGTCGGACCGATGTACACCGCAAAGACCGGTATCACGATCGAGATCGTGGAGTTCCCCTACGACACGCTGTTCTCGAAGCTGGTGACCACGTTCCAGGCGAACGGCTCCTCATACGACCTGTGCATGATGGACGACCCGTGGATGCCGAAGTTCGGAACGATGGGCGCTCTGCAACCGCTCGACTCCAATTTCGGGTTCACGCGGGACTCCGACATCCCGAGCATCGTGTACGACGTGGGAACCTGGCCGCCGCCGAGTGGGCCCGTTCCACCCACCGAGCAGAGCAAGGCCAAGCACCTCTACGGGATCACCATCGTCGGCAACGTCGAGATGTTCATGTACCGCAAGGACCTTGCCACCGCCGCGCCAACCAGCTGGGATGATGTGAAGGCGAACGCGGCCAGATTCAACAAGGCCAACTTCTACGGCTACGTCATCCGCGGCAAAGCCACCAACCCGGCCAGCAGCGACTCATTGCCGATTCTCTGGTCATTCGGCGGCGACGTGTTCGACACGAACTGGAAGGTCAAACTCGACTCCACGGAGTCGATCGACGCCATCACCTTCCTGACCAAGACGCTCAAGCAGTACGCGGAGCCCAGCGCCGACAACATCGACGCGGCCGACCGCGATCGGCTCATCGCAATTGGTCAGGCGTTCCAGTCCACCACCTGGCCGGCAGAGGTCACCGGCGTTGTGGAGGCGCAGGGCTCTTCGCAGGTCATCGGCAAGATGGCGTACATCCCCATCCCGCAGGGCCCCAGCGGCAAGGGTATCGGCATGATGGGCAACTGGTTGCTCGGAATCCCGAAGGGATCCCACAACGGGTCGGCCGCGGCCGACTTCATCAAGTGGATGTTGCAAGCGGACAATATGAAAACCTACGTCCAGAACGGCGGCATCCCCACCCGCACCAGCCTGCTCAACGACGCCACGCTGGGTCAGACAAACCCCTACTTCCCAGCCCTCGCCAAATCGCTCGCGGCGCCGCCGAACTGGAGGCCGCGGACCGATCAGTGGAACGCCGTCGAGACGATCTACGGAACGGCGGTCAACCAGGCGATCGCGGGACTGAAGACACCCAAGGACGCGATGATGTCGGCGGCCGCGCAAATCCGGACCACCATGCAAGGAGCGGGCTACCCGTCTTAGATTGACGATGTGAGTCGCCTGGTCGCCGAGCTACCGGCCCCCACCGACGAGCATCCGGTGAGGGTCGGCCGGCGCCGGCGCGGCCGGCAGGAGCGTCTCGCCTACCTGATCCTGCTGCCGGCGTTGGGGACGGTGTTCGTCATCGTGACCATCCCGTTCATCGTCGTCCTCATCCAGTCGGTGACCGCCGACGATGGCTCTTTTCTCGGGCTTCGGAACTTCACGCGGGCCCTGGCCAATCCGCTGTTCTATGAAGCGCTCCGCGCCACCGGTGTCTATGCGCTCATCGTCCTTCCGAGCGAGATCGTCCTGGGATTGGGCTTCGCACTGCTCGTCCACCGCACCGTTCGGCGCGCTGGGTTGCGCGCCACCCTCTATGTGCTGGCCGTGCTGCCGCTGGTGGTTCCGCCGGTAGCGATCGGGGTGGTGGCCCGGCTGATTTATGCGCCGGGCTACGGCGTCCTGAACATCATCCTCGAGCGGCTGGGACTGATCCACCAGGAAATTCAGTGGCTCAGCAACCCAACGCTCGCCATGCTCTCAGTCGCCAGTGTCGACGTCTGGCAGTGGACGCCCTTCGTCTACCTCGTCCTGTTCGCCGGACTGCAAACCGTTCCCCGGGAGTCGGTGGAGGCTGCCCAGGTCGACGGGGCCGGCTGGTGGACGCAGTTTCGCTACATCGAGCTCTTCTATCTGCGGCCGCTGTTCTTGCTCATCCTGTTCTTCCGGCTGGCCGACGTCCTCCGGGTCTTCGATCATGTTTACATCCTGACGGGAGGCGGGCCGGGCACGACGACGCAATTGCTGAGCCTCTATCTCTACCGCACCGAGTTCAAGTTCTTCGACACCGGCCAGGCCGCGGCCCTCGCGGTCGTGGTGCTGGTCTCGATCAGCATCCTGTATTCGCTGATCACGCGGGTCCTACCGCTGGAGCGCGCATGAAGCGGGCCCGGACGCCGGTCACGTTGCTCCGAATCGCGATTGCCTTGCTCGGTCTGGGTATCGCCGCCCTTCTATATGCGTTTCCGCTGTACTGGCTGGTTGTCACGTCCTTGAAGACGAAGTCCGAGCTGTTTGCCGCCACCATCCACCTGCTGCCCCATAACGCGACCATCGAGCCGTACGTCAGCGTGTTGATCGACCGCGGCTTCTGGGTCCTGCTGAAGAACAGCATCATCGTCTGCTTCTTCACCGTGGTCGTCACCATCGTGGTCGGCCTGATCATCACCTACCCGATCACGCGCCTCCCGGTGCCGGTGCGACTCCGGGTCGGCGTCCTGAATTGGGCGCTGTCGCTGCGGTTCCTGCCGCCGATCGCGGTGGTCATCCCCTACTTCGCCATCGTGCGCACGCTGCAGATCTACGATCAGCCGATCGCCCTGATCGGCATCTACTCGCTCTTCAACCTGCCCTTTGCGATCTGGATGCTCAAGGGATTCCTGACCGAGATCCCCCTGGAGCTCGAGGATGCGGCCATGGTCGACGGGGCCAATCGATGGACGTCCTTCCTGAGAGTGCTGCTCCCCCTCGCCGCCCCTGGCATCATGGCGGCCGGCATCATCGTGTTCACGTTCTCATGGAGTGAGTTCCTTTTTGCCCTGATCCTGACTGCCACCCCGAACGCCCAGACCTTCCCGGTCGGGGTACAGGGCCTGGTCACGCAGTTCGAGATCATCTGGAACGATATGGCGGCGGCGGGCGTGATCGCGATGGCGATCCCGCTTGCCCTGATGGTGATCGCCCGCAAGTACGTCGTGGCGGGCCTGACGTTCGGCGTCATCCGCGAAAAGTGACCGCCGCCGTCTATCTGAACGGAGCGACCATCATGACCACGCCCACCCAGCGGCTGCTGGCGATTGCCCGCGAAACCGGGTATGCCGGGATCGAGGCCCGTGCCGAGCGCTTGCTCGGGGACGGCGCGGAGGTGCGCGCAACGGCGGCGATGGCGCGCCCGCGCGAGGTGCTCACCCTCAATGGGGTGGCGCTCACGGTACGGGCCGACGGCCGGATGGACCGGGCGATGCTGGATGGTGACCTCGGCCCCCGACTCGACATCTGTCGTGAGCTGGGGGTGCCGTTTCTGCTCGCCATTCCTCCGCGGGCCCCGGGCCTCGAAACCCGGCGCGCGATCCCTGGGACGCGCGACGCCCTGGAGCTGGCCCGCGATCGGGCTGACCGGCTGGGGATCCGGATCGCGTTCGAGTTTCTCGGGTTCAGCGATTGCCCGATCAACACCCCGGCGATCGCCGCCGAAACCGTCGATGGGATCGACGCGATCGACCTGGTGCTCGACTCGTGCCACTGGCACGCCAGCGGCAGCGAGCCGCTGGATAGCTACCCGGTCGAGCGGATCGCGCTGGTGCACCTCAATGACGCGCCGGCCAAGCCGCCCCGCCAGATCGAGGATGCCGACCGCCTGCTCCCCGGCGAAGGCGTGATCAAACTCGCGGAACTGACCGCGATGCTCAAGGCACGAGGATTCGTTGGGCCGTGGAGTCTTGAGACGTTCAACCCGGCCTACTGGAAGGACGATCCAGAAGCGCTCGCAGAGCGCGGCCTGACGGCGGTGACTCGCGCCCTCGGCTGAGCCGATCGGTCAGCCTGGCGGTGGGGCGATCAGGAAATCGTGGGCCATCCACCCATGCCCATGTAGATGCCACCAGATCTTGCCGTCCGTGTAAACCGGAGCGCTATCGACATCGACCAGCGTCTGGTCAGGCAGGCACCCGACGATCGGAGCTGTCTTCCCGGGCGCGCTCCGCACGTTGGCACACCCACTCACGCGCACCAGGTCCTGCGCGGCGGGAATCTCGCCCGTGGCCTGCGTGCAAGCCGCATCGACAAAGTGCCAGACCGACGCGTCCTGGTAGAGGTAGACCCAGCAACCCGCGCCCCCGCAGCCGGCCGGGCAGCCTTCGCCTCCGTGAAAGAAGCCGGCATCGAGACCGATGATGCCGTCCGCCTTATCGGTGTACAAGCAGGTCTGCTGCGGCGCGCATGAATCCGAGTCGCCGATGTGAAGATACGCTTCGGCGGGTTTTTTCCCGGCACTGATCATGGCGTTTAGCTCGATGGCGGTCGCCGGCCGACCAGGAGGCACCTCGCCCGGGGACAGCCGGGCGGACGCCGAGCTCGTGGCCGCTGCAACCGAGCCGACGGGCGACGACCGGGTTGACGTGCCGCCAGGGCTGCCGCCGCAGGCACTCGCCGCAATGCTGGTGGCGATGGCCAGGGCGAGCCAAGGGGCTCGACGCCACGGGGCACCCTTGAATAATGGCCTGGCCACGATTCCAGCTTGGCATGCCGCCACCGGTGTGGTCGAGCTACCGAATTTGGCTCGCTGTCGACTGAGCCTTAATAGCGTGCAGGCCAGGCCGAACGGCTCGCCGGGAGTGGGACGGTCCGGTGTGACCCGGGACGCACCGGCTGTGTCCGCTGCCCCAGGCGTCCGCACACATGGGGCGGCAAAACCTTGATGGAGTACTTCGTTTGCGGGCTCCCGCTTGCCGCCGGGCACGCGGTGCTGACGGCCGCCGAATTCGCGTCGACCATCAGCGACGACTCGTCGACAGCCTCGAATCGCGAGGCGGGAACGGTCTTCAGTTCACTGAGCAAGCTGTCGGGCCACGCCGCATCCTCGGTGCCGCTGAAGAACCAGTTACTGCCGTTGTCGGCCAGGATCAACCCGTAGTGCTGCATCGCCCTCAGGATGACCTGGGCCTGTGGACTGAAGTGCGAGATATCGTAGCTGGCTTGCAGTCTGAAACGCGCACCCATCGGAGGCAGTAAGGAGCTGGACGCTGTTCCGGCCTGGTGACGCGCGGGCCACAGGAAGCTCTTGTCTGTCTGCTGCGCGGTGAACCGGATGGCGTGGTTCATCGCGCCTGCCTGCACTTCGTCCCAACGAACCAGTCCGGGGAATAATGGCAAGCCGGCCGCATCCGCCGACGTCCAGCCAAGTGGCCGCAACGTGTTCGATCCCAAGTTGAAGACCGCGCCCGAGCCGGCGGTCCATGATGAGCCGCTCCCGGAGAGATCGAAAAGCTCATAGAGCGTGCACGTGTCGCGATTGATGATCAGGGCATGGTGATCACTGCCGTTTTCGATGCTCGTATCGAAGCCGACCGGGTATGGTCCCGGATCACTCTCGCTCGCATATTGAAAGGTCACCGGCACCGTCGCATGGGAATTGTCGACCACGTTGTAGGGAAAGCCATAGGGCGGTCCGCCGAAGTCCGGATGAAGCTTCGTGGTAGCGGCCGCCATTGAGGCAAGCCACTGCGGACTGCTGGGATAAACGGGCAGGCTCGAGATATCGGTGTTCCAGACATTGTCGACCGGGAACACCTGGCAGCTCGTGGTTGGCACCGGAGCCGCTCCAGCGGCGACCCCACCCGCCAGCGTCGAGCCCAGTGACGATGAGGCCACGATCGCGAAGCCGACCAGCGCCTTGCGCATGCATTACGAGTAAGACGCCTCGCGCCCGGTCCGGCAACGACCAACCCGTGACCGGTCGATGACGAGGCTGTCTTGTGTCGAGGGCGTACGGCAGGCGTCGTAGCGATCGCGGCCATTCGGCGCATAGCATTGAGGTCCATGCTTGGTCGCCGGCTCGTCGTGGTCTTGCCAGTGACCATCGTCATGACCGTGATGGTCAGCCACCTCGCCGGGCTGAACGCCAGCCCGCCGGGTCTGTTCGGCGATGAGGCGGCATTCGGTTACAACGGGTGGGCGATCTCCCACCACGGAGTCGATCAATACGGGACTGCCTGGCCGCTTTTTTTTCGTTCCTTCGGCGACTACAAGGGACCGGTCGGTGTCTACTCGGTGGCTCTGCTCACCGCGTTCCTGCCGCTAACCGCCTTCACCGTCCGGCTGCCAGAGGCCCTCGCCGGCATCGCCCTCGGACTGGTGGCGGGAGCGCTGGGCTGGCGGCTGACGCGTTCCCGAGCCGTGGCACTGATCCTCATCCTCGAGGCCTCCTTCGAGCCCTGGTTCTTCCACCTGGGCCGCACCATGCTCGAAGCCGACCTGTTTACGGCCCTGTGCTACGCGCTGGCTCTACTGGCCCTCGCAGGGAACGGTGAGCGCCGCTTTCGCAACTGCGCGGCGGCCGGCATCTGCCTGGGTGTCGCCCCATTCACCGCCCAGCCTGCGCGCTTCTTCACCATCGTGATGGTGGGCTTGCTTGTGTTGTCCTTTGCCGGGAGGCTTCGGGGCTGGCAGTTGGCCGCTCTGGTCGGCCCGCCACTGCTCGCCACCGCGGTGGTCGCGGCCGCCGGCGGCGAGGCCGTGGCGCGGCTGGGGGTGGTCAGTGTCTTCAACGGACGCAGCTGGCTCGGTGCCGTACTCTTGGCGCTCACCAACTACGGGCAGTACTTCGGGCCCCGCCTGCTGCTGACCAACGGTGACTCGAACCTGCTGCTCTCCAGCGGATTCGGCGGCCTGCTGTTCCTGACCGCGATTCCACCGATCGTCCTCGGAGTGGTCGCCGCCTACCGGCGCCGCACCGAGCCGATGGCCAGGATCGCGCTGCTTGGAAGCCTGTTAGCGCCCATCGGTCCGGCGCTGACGGCATCGGTATCCGCGCGACGAGACGTCGTGGCGCTGCCGTTTCTCCTTGTCCTTTTGGCATTTGGTTGGGAGGCCTTGCTGCCCTTTCTTCGGGCGAGTCGCTGGCGCATAGCCGGGGCAGCGGCGTTAGTCGTCGTCCTCGCCGGCGCCTATTACCTTGACTATGCCTTCGTGTACCCGGTCCGTGCGGCGCGCGCGTTCGAGGCGGGCGAGGTCGACGCGATCACGCGCGCTCACGACATTGCGGGCGGGCACACGGTTCTGTTGTTCTATGGGGCTCGGGACCCCAGTATCCAGGCGCTCTTCGCGCTCCGTCCCGAGCCCGGACTCCGAGACCCGCTGCGCGCGGTTGGGGTTCGGCTGCTGACCGCCCGCGGCGAGCTGGCGACGGCTCGAGCCGGCGACATCATCGTGCTGGAGGCGGGTGACCCGCCGCCACCCGCGGGCGCCAGCCTGCTCTTCACGGAATCCGTCCGCGGACCGCTGTCGCTGTTCGATATACGCGAGACCACTGTGGTCTTAGTCCGCGTCTATCGGACCGCCGGAGCTTGACCGAACCGCCTCCAAGCTGCGCGGCCGCGGACGTCGCGTCATTCACCCCATCGGTCAGGCCGGTGGCGCACCGAGCAGGTTGGCGAGGCGCAATATATTTCCCGTGTGGGCCGACGGGGCGCCCAGAAAAGGAGGCAGGTATGACCGGGAAGTTTGTTGCCGAGAAGCGCATAACCATCAATGCCTCAGTTGACGCCGTCTGGCAGGCGTTGACCGACCCAGCGTTGGTCAAGCGGTACCTCCACGGCACGAATATGGAGACCAGCTGGAAGGTGGGCGGCCCGATCACCTGGAAGGGAGAATGGAAGGGCAAGGCGTACGCGGACAAGGGCACCGTTCTTGCGGTCGAACCGAAGAAACTGCTGAAGACGACTCACTGGAGTCCGATGGGTGGCAGCGAGGACAAGCCCGAGAATTACCACACGGTCACCTACGAGCTTGCCGAGCGAGGGGGCGCGACCATCCTCACGCTCAAGCAGGACAACAACGCCAGCCAGGAAGATGCGGACACGATGGCGGAGAAGAATTGGGGCCCGGTTCTTGAAGGTCTTAAAGCGGTAGCCGAGCAGTAAGAGCTAAGGACAGCATCTCATCGGCTACTGCCCCTTGTCGTCCGAGGTCGGAGCTAACCCAGACCATAGCGCGGCAGCTCCGCCCGCGAGCGCCACCGCCGCCGCCGCGCGAGTTCTGACTCCAAGCTTGTCGTAAATGTGCTCGAGGTGCTTCTGAACCGTTCCGGCGCTGAGGGACAGAATCGCCGCAATTTGCGGATTCGTCTTCCCGCGCGAAACCCAGCTAAGAACCTCGCGCTCTCGACTGGACAGTCGGCTGAGCGGTCCAACCTCAGTCTGATCGCGCGCCTGCTCCACGAGCAGCGCGTCATACTCCCCAATTTCACCACGCGGTAGAAACCGAATGACCAGGCGGCCATGCCCGCCCTCGACCACTAACGGCTGTCCAGGCGTCTGGTTGTCTTCGAGAGTCTCGGGCCTGCCAGTTTGTGTGAGCCAGGCCTCAATAATCGCGGGGAGCGATTTGCCCGCGGCGAGGCGGAAGCCAAGGTGCGCAGCGAATAAGGCGGCAGCTCGGCGGCTGGCTCGCCGAACCGTGCGACTTTGGTCCAGCAGGACGATTGCCCGATCAGTGGCATCGGCCAACCCCTCTAGGAGGACCACCATCTCAGCAAGCTGGCTTCGCAATTCGGCGTTCCGATGTGCCTGGGCGAGGTGCGGACGGACCAGGTCAAGCACTTGCCGGTCACGTTCGGAGAAGTTCCGCCGGCCTCGGTTGAAGGCCAGACCGATCACGAGCGGCGGCGGCGATGGGAGGGCGACGGCCAGCTGATCCTCTGCGCCGATCAATCGAAACGACTCGGCATAAAGGTCAAGTCGATGGAACTCGTCGCGGCTCAAGAAGTCTGAAATCCTGAGAGCCCGACCATCGCCGGTCCGAGCGTGATATTGCAAGACTGGATGCTGCTTTACCAGTCGTTGGAACGCCATCTGCCCTTCAAGACCTGATCGGTCAAGCGACAGAGGATCGAGCACCATCAGGCCCTGGCCCCCCGTGGGATTGATCTCGTTGTAGCCGACCAGGTCACAAGGGATGAGACGCTTCAGCCCCTTGAGGACACGCACCGGAAACTCGGATAGCTGCTCCACGGCGGCAATTTCGCCGACGAACCGCAGCACCCGATCCAGGTCAGACGGACTGAGCCGTTCCACCCGGGACTCACTCTCCCGCAGAAGAATACGCCGAATGGCCAATTGACGACCAAATCTGCGGATCCGAGACTTAGTGCTGGTTCAGAGAGGTGGGATTTGGGATGAAACGTCTTGTTGTTGTTCTGCTGACTATTTCCGGTCTCGTGCTAGCCAGACCTACGTCAGTCTTGGCCGTCCGCGATCTTGACGACGGGGGCTTTCCGCACCTCAACCATATCCGGATCTTCCGGAATGTCCCCGCCCAGGTCGCGGTCGGGACCTGGATCACGGTCGGCGGCGGCTGGGCAGCAGCCAATTCGGACCTCCGCACACGGTTTGAAAACAGCGTTTCAGTGACGATGACGCTTGATGGAGTTCCTCAGACAGTCTTCACCGTCGAGAATGGGAGCGTTACGCCGGATGGCTGCACCCTCTATCTTGTCGACTATGAATTTCTTCATCCACCACTCGCCCCAGGAAATCACCAGGCGATTGAAACCTGGACGGCGTCAGCGGATGTTGCGGATGCGCCTCCGGGCGGAGCAGGGAACTGCTTTGGTGACAGCATGCGTGCCGGAGATACGCGCGTGTTCAGCCGGACCATAACGGTAACAGCACCCCCGAGTTAGGCCACGGATCGAGGTTAAAGAAGGCGGTCCGTCAGGGCCGCCGACTTTCTGCCGGGTATGCCCGCTGAAGGCGCTGGCAGCGGTAGCCCACCCTTAAGGCGGCCCATTCTCCTCGGCTATGGCGCCACGAGACGAACTTCTACGATCGCGTTCCGGGATGGTGGGGCTGGGGAGCGAGCGGTTGGGTGGCTTGGACCCGGTGATCGGGTTTGGCGACGGCTGACCGGCTGCTGTGCAGCTTAGCTCGGAGCGGGCGTTGGCGTCGGGCTCGGAGTCTCAGTCGGCGACGGTGTCGGGGCGGGGGATGGCGTTGGCGTCGGGCTCGGCGTTGGGCTAACTGACGGCGAGGGTGACGGGGCGGCAACCGCCGGGGCGACCAGCACGGCCACCGGTATGGTAACCGGAGCCGAGGGCGGCGAGGCAGGCCCGCGCCATAGCTGCTCGGTCGGCGTCACGGTATAGACGACCTGCTGCCCTGACGGCGGCGAATCCTGGCAGGTTCGCATTGGCGAGGCGACGGTGCAGATCTGGGCGACGTCCTTGCTGCCGAGCACCTGCCGTTTGACCGTATATCCGCCGACCTCGTGACCAGAGCCGTAGGTTGACGGCGCCCACTCGAGCCTGACGGACTCCTGTTCTATTGTCGGCGTCGGCGGCCTGCCAATGGGAACGATGGCGCTTTCGGCGACGCTCGGGCCGCTTGCCATGATCGTCCAGGTGTTGGCGGCGAACACCGGGCGAGCGTAAAGCGGGGTGACCATGAGGAACGCGGCAGCGCCGAGCAGCAGGCCCAGCTGGGCTTGTCGGATCCGGCGCCGCCGCGATATCAAGCGAATCCCTGACCGGTCGTGGTGTGCCTAGGGCAGAGCGAAGCCACCGGCGGGCTGCGTGAATTCGATGGCGGTCACGTTGAGCGTCAGTGCAAACGTCGCCCCCTGGCACCCCTGCCCAGTACCGGAGTACAGATGGATCATCCCAGCTCCGAGGCGATTGTTGTCCGTGCCGTTGACCTGCAGTGTGGAATGCGGGCCGATGGTGGGCCAGGCCTCAAACGAGATTGGGGAATTGAAGCTCACCCATTGACTGCAGCTTCCGCTTCCCAAAACCGTGGCGAAGGTCCCATCGTTGTTCTTATTGGAGGTGACGCCAGGACAGGTCCCAGTCCCACAGGCTTGAGTTGCCAGCTCGAGCTTCGTAACCCGCAGGGGCACGTTACTCGTGTTTTCGATGGAGAAGCTCAGGGCTCCGCCGCGATTGGACGACGAGGAGACGTTAGGGTCGTCGGGGATGAGATCGCTGTTGGCATCGGCCATCCCGGCCTCGACCCGCATGGTGAGGCGGGTCGCCTGGCCGTCTCCACCCTGACGAAACCCTTCCTGGTTGGCCTTGAACGTAAAGGCCGCGTACGCCACTCCAACACCGACGACGAGGATTCCTACCGAGCTAAGCACGCTGATCAGTAATTTCTTGTTCTTCTTCATTGCGACTCCCACAGACAATTGACGGCAATCTGTGGCAGTGTCGGTTCGGACCAGGACACCAACAAGTGGCAGACGGGCAGATCTTGGTGTACAAGGCTATGCGCCAAGAGGCATGCCATCGTCCGAAGACGCGTCGTTGACTGGGCCACCCCGCGATTTGCTCCACGCGCGTTGTGCACGCCTGCCTGAATGGGCACGGCAGCCAGTGACGATGTTTGCGATCGTGAGCTTAGTGATGTGAGATATCCGTCACCAACGCATCAGGCGTAGGCTGCTGGGCCGCGGCGTTTTATCGGCCCACCTGCCCGTCTCAGCGCATCAGAGCGACCCTGACCCCGCTTGATGTTCGCGGCGGGACCGTGACCATCGGCGTGCTTCAGCGCCGACGCCTGAACCGACCTGCCGCTCGAATGCTCGCCATGGCTTTGCGCTTCGCCTCTATAAGAGCCCTTTCTCTGTCCGAGAGCACGCAGTGGGAAAGCGACGATGCAGCCGAGTCGACACCATTGCCCGGCGCCTTCGACGTCGCAGAGGGAAGCGTTGGGACGCTGGCTAAGCAGCGCGCTCGACGCTGTTCCGGCGACAGGTCGTCATCGGCTCGTCCAAGCGTGACAAAGAACTCAAAGTCCCCGGGCTGTGTGGGTCGGAAGGCGACGAAGGGCAGGTCGACAAGTCCCATCTGCATTAGGGTGGCCATTAGCTCAACGAATGTGGCATCGGAGAATACCCAGCAATGCGTATCGAGATATGCATCAGTCGTTGCAGCCTTGGTGGCGAATGCGAGGGCCGTTTCGGCATCCGGCGGCGGGTTGTTGTGACCTGGCAGGCCAGCCCAGATGGCATCCGGATCCACCGGAACGAACCGGTAGAAATGATCGAACGTGGCACGCACAGCCGGACGGCGGAGGTGCAGCAAGTACGCCTCCGCGATCTCCGAGATGTCGCTGTCGCGTCGGCGGACGTCGAAGGTATACCTGCGATCGGGCATCGCCAAGCTCAGACGCCCTCCGGGTCGAAGGATAGTCGCCACCTCCTTGAGCCAGCCCACGAGGTCCGGAACATGCTCCAGGACGTGCGATGCCACGACGTAATCGAACGGTGCCGCTGAGCCGACGGCTTCGGCAAGAGTGTTCGAGCCCCAGACGAAGTCGGTCGACACGATCCTCCGCTCATCAACGTTTGGATCATTCCTGTATTTGGCAATTAGGTCGTCTGTCGAGAGGTGGTCGACGTAGTAGACGTCGCCGAGCTCCCGCGCCACGACCGGCGACGCGAGCGGGCCGATCTCGAGTCCACGTCCGTTAGCAACGTCGATTTGCTCTCGCAGTCGATCGAATCGGTCCATTTCAGGCTTTGTTCGCCATCGCTACCATGTGCCCGCTCGGCAAGGTCATCACTTCCGCAGTCTACTTCGCATTGGCGCCCGAAACGCCGCAAATTAGGCTAGCGGGACCCAAACCGAAGATAGCTATTGCGTTAAGTGCCCCCGCGGCGCAGAGCTCGATGAGACGCTTGCAGCCTCCGGGTAAGCGTTCCACGATTCGTGGCCAGCACGATGACGATGGCGGCCGCTGCATAGCAGAGGGCGCCCAGAAGCGGACCGAGGTGCGTCGGGTCGACCGACGCGCCAGGAATGAAACCCGAATCGATGTTGTGAGCTGCGTGGGCGACCATGACGGCTGGGAGGCTTCCTCCGGTGCTGTTGTAGATCCAGGCGTAGATGACAGCAGTGCTGATGAGCCGGATGTAGGTCTGGGCCACATCCGACGGAAGGAACAGTTTCGAGCCCCCCGGGACGAAGACCGGCCAGATGTGCCAGGTCGACCACAAGATACCAACGATCACCGCCGCCCAAAGGGCACCAAGACGACGTTGCAAGCGGGGCTGAGCGAAGCCTCTCCAGCCGAACTCCTCTCCGAGCGGCGGCACAAGAGCGGCGCCGATGGTAAAAGGGATCGCGCCGGGCACCGTCAACCAGACGAGCGATTGCCTGCCGAGCGCCATCCAAATAACATCTGCCGCGAGCAAGATCGGGATCGGAAGTAGCAGCGCGATCAAATACCAAATCGGGTGCACGCGCCAGTGCCTAAATTGGCGAAACAGCGACCGCGCGCCCCCCGCGCCGGGCATGCGCCATGCGACAAGAATCGCTGCCAGCGATGGGCCAACAGCGGCCAGCTCAACGGCAATCCCCAGCAGGGCAAGCTGGGCAGCCGGCAAGTTCCCGGTGAACTTACTCAGATCGGGTACAAAGGCATAGAAGGGAATCAGCCCGAGTCCGCTGATGATGGCGACCAGAGCTGCCCACACCAGAACCGGCCGCAGGGGCAGTCGGGGATTGTCGACTGCCGCCGCTTGCATCCCGAAATCCTAGACGTCTCGCGGGGCACGGCCTGATGAAGGCGATGGGGCAATTAGTCAGGTCTGGCAACTCTTCTGGCTGACCTGTCGACGACCTTCGCTCTCGCCGCGCCCGGACTGACGGGATCGGAGCCGTACTCGGCTCAGTCCCCCCCCGTATCTTTGAGTGACATCTCCAAGCTCAGGAGTGTTAGCTGAGGATGGGCGTCGTGCTGCAAGGGCTCCGATGTGCGGACACTTCACGCAACAGGCTTGCCCACAGGTGGTCGGCGCGACTGGCAGTAGGAATGAGAGAGGCCCGAGGGGCTGAAGGGAAGATGGACGGATGGGCGGGTACGTGCTGGGTTTCCAAGAGATCGACCAGACGCAGGTCGCAATCGTTGGCGGAAAGGGCGCGCACCTAGGCGAGCTTTCGCGGATCGAAGGCATTCGCGTGCCGGCTGGCTTCTGCGTTACGACGGATGCCTTCCGGCGGATCATGGCGGAAGCGCCGTCGATCGACAATCGGCTTGATCGGCTGTCGCGCCTGAACCCGGATGACCGGGAGACGATCCGCACGCTCAGCGCGGAGATCCGCCGGACCCTCGAAGGGATCGCGATCCCCGACGATCTGGCGGCGGCGATCACCCTCGCGCTCGCCGAGCTCGGCGAGCGAGCCGCCTACGCCGTCCGCTCGAGCGCGACGGCAGAGGACCTGCCGACGGCCTCCTTCGCAGGCCAGCAGAACACATACCTGAACATCGTGGGG
>Ga0209160_1001979_pt1 | contig 17186 bp, 14 predicted proteins | sample GraSoiAngelo_153_FD_186167 | JGI IMG/M metagenome (GOLD analysis project Ga0209160, IMG submission 186167) | Grasslands soil microbial communities from the Angelo Coastal Reserve, California, USA - 14_1009_12_40cm (SPAdes) (version 2) | ecosystem: Environmental > Terrestrial > Soil > Grasslands ... | reverse complement strand
GTCGGGACATGACGGCCTCAGGAATGAAGTGGAAGGGTGCGACGGCGCACCGAATGAAATACGCGCGAGGGGGGCCGGGCGTTAGTCCCCCGCTCGGCTGGAGCTGGGCCGTTGATCGCGCGTTGACGCACCGCGCTACAGTTGTGGTCTGCCGCCGAGCGAGGTGATATGTTGCGCAGTGTGAGCGCCTCGCTTCCACTGACTGCCGCAGACGTCGAGCGCATGTCCATTCCGGACAAGCAGGTCGAGCTCGTGCGGGGGCAACTCATGGTGCGGGAGCCCCCCGGGACCTGGCACGGGGCCGTCGCGGCGAACCTGGCTTACCTCTTGGGCGACTTTGTCCGTCGGCACGGGCTGGGCTTGGTGTTCGCTCAGGACACGGGGTTCAAGATCGGATCCGATCCCGACACGGTGCGCGCGCCGGACGTCGCGTTCGTCGCACGCGACCGTACGGGGCTCATCCAGGCGCAGGGATACGCGGAGCTGGCGCCCGATCTACTCGCGGAAATCCTGTCGCCCGACGACCGACCCGCGGACGTGCTCGCCAAGGTGGCGGACTGGCTCGGGGCGGGGACGAAGCTCGTGTGGGTGATCGACCCCGAGCGGTCGGAGGCTCGGGTCTACCGGCGCGACGGGAGCCTCTCGATCCTGCGGGAGCACGATTCGCTGGATGGCGAGGACGTGCTCCCGGGATTTGCCTGTCCCCTACGGGCCGTTCTGGCTCGCTAAGCCTCCTCAGTGCTCGTGCCGATCGTGGTGGGGTCGGCCACGGTGGCCGCGGTCGTCGTCCGGCGCGTGGAGCCTAGTGCGCGTGGTGACCCAGATGTCGAACACGCACGGTCCGGTGGAACTGGTGCACCCAACGGCGCCCGGGCGGGTCGACTGGAAGTAGAGGGTCGTGCCGTCGAACGACAGGGCGGGGCGAGCATCGACCAGTGTCGTGTTGACAGTCGGCCCGAGATTCACAGGAGGCGACCAGGGATCTGACGTGCTGGCGCGCGTTGCAACCCACAGGTCGAGAGCGCCGAGCGTCCCCGTGCGATCGCTGGCGAAGAAGATCTCTAAGCCGTCCCGCCGGATGGCGGGTTGCCGGTCGACAGACGTCGAGTTGAGTTCGACAACCGGCGCGCGCGGCCCGTAGGATCCGTCCGACAGCAGGGTGCTCGAGTAGATGTCGGTCGCGCCTGTGCCGATCGGCCCCGACCCGAAGAACAGGATACTCGTCGCGTGGTCCTCAAAGGGGTCCGGGGTTTGGTCATCATCGGTGCCGTTGACGCCACCCCGGAGATTCACCGGAGGCTGCCACGCGAAGTCGTCTCGCCAGTCGTGACGTCGAGAGACGTAGATGTCGTGACCGCCAATACCTCCCGGGCGGTCACTGCCTGAAGAACAACGGCGCCCGTCGCTAGACAGCCTGGGCGCTTGCTCGTTGGCGGTGGTATTGATGGTGGGGCCCAGATTCCGCGGCGGCCCCCAGGGATCGTCGGTATGCGCTCGCTGTGAGACGTAGATGTCGGCCCCGCCGATACTCCCCGGGCAGTTGCCGCAGTGAAAATAGAGGCTGAGCCCGTCCCTGGAGAGGGACGCGGCCTGCTCGATGAAGGCTGTGTTGACAGGTGGGCCGAGGTTGACCGGCGCGGACCAGTCGGAAAACTGGAGCGGATCGTCGGCTTCATGCCGCGAAGCGAGCAGACCTGGGGGGACCGGCTGGGTGGGCGCGCTGGTCGAGTCGTCGCGGCAGCTGGCCAGGGCGAGCGCGAGCAGCAGCGCGCCGTGTGCGGATGCGGACCTCATGGACCCTCCTCGCTTAAGGTCGTCGCAGCGTGCGGGTGGGAACCGTGGAAGTCTCCGCACGCCCCTTTAGACGGACCGCGGCGGGAGGGTTGCTACAAGTCTCCTGAGTGAATGCCGGTCTGCTCCAAGCTTCGCCGCAGCGTGCCGAGTGCCCGGTGTACCCGGCTGTAGAGAGTCCATGACGTAGAGCTCCACCGCTCGCCGCTCCTCGGTACCAAGCGAAGCGAGGGCCTTGGTGAGCCGGTCGCTCCGCTCCGCCGTCACGCCGGTGCTGCCGCGCTGCGGTTCGGGCGCCGGCGGCGGACCGAGCTCGCGCAGCACCCGCCCACGGCGCCCCGCTGTTGCCGCCTTGTGCGTCTCGCGTAGCTCGCTCAAGAACCGGCCGAACGGGAGATCCGGCGCCTCGCGGGCGCGGAGCAGTTCGTACGCCTCGACGCTGCTGCGGCGCTCGAAGAACACCAGCTCGAAGATGCGGCGCCGCAGGGCCGGCAGGCGCTCCGCCAGGGCCGAGAGTCGACGCCGGCCGTGGCGATGGCGGAACCAGTCGATCGTGAGGTGGCGGACGACGGTGACCAGCCAGGTGGAGAAGCGGGCGCTGTGGATCGGTTGCTCGACGTAGCAGCGCAGCCGCGCGAGGTCGTCCTCGCGCAGGACCTCGCACACCCGTGCGAAGACGTCCATGACCTCGTCGTAGTCCTGAGCGTAATGCCGGATTGCCGCGAAGATCAGCCGGCGGTACTGCTCCAGCAACCGGTCCCAGGCGGCGTCCGGCCGGCCGCCTTGCAGCTCGATCACCCAGTCTTCCATCGCGCCCCCGCACGGCGTGGCGCTGGATATAAGGCGGCCGGTGAGGGCGTCAAGCCCTGCTCAGGGCTATCGCGGTGGCGCGGCAAGGCTTGCGCCAGTACGATTCCTCATCTTCGATCGGGACGAGGCGGTGGCAGGTCTGGAAGGGGTTGGTGGCGGGCGTCGCGACGGAGTAGCGGCGGATGACCGCCTGGTGCGCTTGGAGCGGGCGGGTCTCGTGCGGCGGGCGACGCGACCCCTGTTCCTCGAGCGCCTGCGCGCCGCGGCGCCGCGGCCTAAGGCCAGTGTGCTCGACGCCCTGCGCGAGGAGCGGCATAGCGGCCGATGAAGTTCTGGGACAGCGCGGTCCGTGCCGTCCGCGCGGTAAATGCGCGCGTCCCGCCGGACCTGGTCGAGGAGCCACACGACCCGCACGCCCGCGCTCAGCCACTGACCCACCTTCTCCAGCACTTCGCCGGGGCTGTCGCTGGGTGAGAGGATCTCGGCCACCCAGTCGGGCGCGAGCTCGGCATAGCCTTCCTGCGGGATGTGCACCAGCCCCTCGCGCGCCACGAAGGCGACGTCCGGCGCCCGCACGGTGTCGGGGTCACGCTCGATCTTGAAGCCCGTATCCTGAGCGAACACGTGGCCCAGGTCGTGCCGTTCGACGAAGGCGCCCACTCGCAAGGTGAGCCGTGCGGCGCGGGCGCGTGGCCGGTCCCGGGGGGCTCCCGCACGATCAGCACCCCGCGCACGAGCTCAGCCGTTTTGCCGGGCTCGCGGAAATGGAGCAGGTCGTCCGCCGTCTGCATGGCCGCTGGCGGCATGGCCGAAACGTAACGCCGTGGCGAATCCACGGGGACCGAGGATGCGACGCGGGCGTCAACCGGGCGTCAACGCCGGCGCCAGGTCTTAGTGCGCGCTCGGCGTGCGGGTGGCCATCCAGATGTCGAGGCCACCCACGCCGAGCGGTCGATCGGAGGCCCACACGAGCGTCCGGCCGTCATGCGAGAGACTCGGTTGCTGGTCGAACGCCGTCGTGTTCAACGGCGCTCCGAGATTCACCGGTGTGGACCACGGCTCGCGGACGCTTTGGCGAGTGGCGACCCAGAGATCCGCAAATCCGAGCGTGCCGGAGCGGGGGGAATGAAACAGCAGCTCCCTGCCATCGGCGCGCACAGTCGGTGCCGCGTCGTTCACGATCGAGTTGAGCTCTACAGCGAGAACGGCGGGGCCGCGGGTCTGACCGTCCCGCGTTATCGCGGCGACGTAGAGGTCCTGTGCCTGCGTAGTCGCATCTCCTCTGGTGAAATAGAGGTTAGCCGACCCATCCTCTGCGCTCTGTAGGTAGGTGGGCGCGTTCTCATCCGCCGACGTGTTGACGTCGGGTCCGAGCGCCTCCGGCGGTCCCCAGCCGACGTCGTCATTCGGGTCCGCTCGCCGCGACACGTAGATGTCGTTGCCTCCCAGGCTTCCGGGCCGGTTGCTGTGGAAGAACAGCAGATGCCCGTCCGCCGAAAGGTCCGATCCCGCTTCGACGCCGGAGGTGTTGATGACGGACCCGAGGTTGACCGGCGCTTCCCAGGGACAATCCTCGCAGGCACGCCGGGCGACCCAAATGTCGTTGCCGCCCTGGCCGCCGGCCGGTCGGTTGGACGTGAAGTACAAACTCAGTCCATCTTTTGACAGGTTCGGCTGAGCGTCGATAAACGTGGAGTTGATCGTCGCTCCGAGATTTACCGGCGCGGACCACTCGGAGTTGGCGAACGCCATGGCCTGGAGCCCGGGCGCCGCTGGGCCGGACTCCGATGCGCATGCGACGAGCAGCGTCAGGCACGCGAGCGACGCCACGTTGGTAATCAGTACGCGGTTCATGGCTTACCTCCCGTCTGCATCGGCCGCCGAGTGGCCGGCGCTCGCGACGTCGAGCCGTGGGGCGGCGTGGTGGGGCCTAGGGGGCGTCGCGGAGCCGCCATCCTTGACGGCGTCGCCGCAGCACGCTTGAGAGACGGCGTGAGGTTGGGCGCTGGCCGTGACGTCGACCGCACGCGCGCAATGCTGGAGCTCGCTGGCGGCGTCGGGAATACTTCGTTTGACCAGTCGGAGTAGCCGCCGTCCTTGACGGCCACGACAAAGTACGCGTAGCAATAGGTGCAGTACGGGTCCGCGTAAGCGACGGTGGTGGTGTTGGACGCAAGCGACGCCACGGCGTACACGTTTCCGTAGCCATCGTCCACCCATACTTCGTAGCCATCCTCGACGGCGGAGTTGTCGGTCCATGCGAGGTTCACGGTCGTCGCATCGACCGCAGCCACGGTCAGGCCCGTCGGGCCCGCGGGCGGAGTTGTGCAGGCGGTATTCGAGGGTGGCGAGTCGCCGAGGTTGTTGAACGCGAACACCCGATAGCACGCCTGTTGCTCGGCCGACAATCCTGCCTCGTTGAAGTAGTACTCGTCGATTGCGGTGGTGGCGGCCGTCACCCAGTTCCCAGTGCCGTCGCTTGAGCGTTCGATGCGGAATCCTGCCTCGTTGCTGGACTGGTCGAGCCACAAGCCGTACACGCTGCTGCTCGACGTCGGTTGCACGCCCAGGCCCGATGGAGCGGCGGGCGGTTTCGTGGCGAGCACCACCTGGACGGGATCTGTGTCATAGGACGATCCGCCATCCTTCATCGCGTGCACCGCGTACAAGTACGTGTTGTCGGCCGTCAGCCCGGCGTCGTGATAGACCGTGGTGTTGGCCGGCAGGGTCGCGACGATGCTCCAGTCGGCCCCCCCACCAGCGCGCCACACCCCGAACCCGTCCTCGACCGCGGAGTTGTCGGTCCACGACAGGTCTACCGAGGTGCCACCAACCGGGTTCGCCTTGAGGTTCGTCGGCATGGCCGGCATGGCAGTGCAGTCGACGTTGGACGGGTCGGAGTCGCCGTACGAGTTCACGGCAAACACACGGTAGCAGGCCGGCCGGTCGTCGTACGTGTAGTTCACGAGGTAGTCCGCGAGGGACGTCCCGTTCGCACTCGTCGTACCGACGGCGGTCCAGGGCCCGGCGCTGGTCGCCGCGCGCTCGACGCGGAATCCGGTCTCGTCGGAAGAGTTGTCGGACCAGCTGACGTCGAACAAGTAGAAGCGTGGCACGGCGTTCACAGCGGACGGCGCTCGCGGGACCGGTGGGGCCGGCGTGGTCGCGCAGGCGGTCGTCGAGAACGGGGAATAGCTCCTGTTGGGTCCGCTCACCTTGAAAGCACGGACCTTGTAGCAGTACTGTGTCGCTCCGCTCAGCCCCCCGTCGGGGTAGCTGGTGACGCCGGCCCCCGTCGAACTCCGCAGCGCGAAGGTGCCGCTCGGCCCTGTGGTCGAGCGGTAGACCTCCGAGCCGCTCGCGTTTTTCGAGTTATCCTGCCAGGCGAGGTTTATCTGGCTGAACCAGACCGCAGTGGCGGTGAGCACCGCCGGCGTGCTCACGACGGCGAAGCTCGGCGCGAGGGGCTGGCGCCCGTCACAGCCGATCAAGGAGAGCAGCATCAGCGACCAGGCGACGGAAACGCGACGCAAGTTCATACGAGCCCTCCCCGATCTGAGCACTGCGCGGCGAAGCTCAAGAGCGGTATCGAGCCTCGCGTGCTGCGTGGACGCCTCAGTGAGACGGACGGCGACGCGGGGGTTGCTCGGGAGGGACCGTGTGGCTTGGCAAGACGGTTTATCGAGATGACGCGCGATCAGCGTGCTACGGCTGACCGCCCACCTTGACCGGATTAGGTTCGTACGGGGTGAGCGTGCCCAGGCCCAGCTGCCCCATGTCGTTGCGGCCCCAGCAGTAGCCGACCCGGTCATTCGTGACGGCACACGAATAGCCGATCCCCACGGTGATCTGTGTGAATACGAGACCATGCTGATCCGGCGGGCTGAGGCCCAAGCAGTGGATCGTGCCGCTGGCATCGAGACCGCAGGTGCCGTAAGGGGCGGGACCAGAGGCAAGGGCCACGAGGGTGAATCCATTGGTCCACCGTAGCGGCCTTAGGCTCCCGCCGTTCAACGACCCCCAGCAGTACGCGTCCTCGCTTGACGTGACGCCACACGTGTGCGTTTCCCCCGCGCTGAGCGCGGTGAACGTGAGCCCGCCCGCCACCGGACGAGGGGTCTCGCTACTTAGGGTGTCGCCGGTGCCGAGCTGGCCGGAGGAGTTGCTGCCCCAACAATACGCCACGCCGCCGGCCGTCAGCGCGCAGGTGTGCGACAGACCGGCGCGGATCGCCGCGAAGGTCAATCCGCCCGGTACCGGTACCGCATCGGGAGTCTTGCTCCAGTCCAGCCCAGTCCAGCAATACGCGGCGCCGCCGCCCGTGAGGCCACACGTGCGCCACCCGCCCGTACTGAATGCGGTGAACTTGAGCCCCCCCGCGACTGCGACCGGCGTCGCGCTGCACGCGCCGTTGGGGCAGGTGTCTTGTCCCGTCCGGTTCAAACCCCAGCAGTACGCCGCGCCGCCGCCGTCCAGGCTGCACGTGTCCGAGTAGACAGACAGCGTCGAGAAGAGGTGTCCGCTGGCGACCGCCGTGGGCAGCGGCGCGTAGCCCCGCGTCCCGGTGCCGAGCTGACCGTCCCAACCATACCCCCAGCAGTACGCGGCCCCACTCGGCGTGAGCCCACAGGTATGCCCCCCGCCGGCGCTGATTGCCGTGAACGCGAGGCTCACCACTGTCGTGTTCGCCGTTCCCTGATGGCCATTCCAGGTGCCGGTGATCGTCGCCGAACCCGCTCGGAGGCCGGTGACCAGACCGGCGGCATTCGTGGACGCAATGGGCGGGTCCGAGCTGACCCATAACACCTGGGTCGAGTCGATCCCGCTGCGGAATCCTTGTGCGTCTCGGACGAACGCTGACAGCTGCACCGTTCCTTGCAACACCGTCGTGACCGGGTTGGGCGAAAGCTCGAGCGCGACGATCGCCCCGGGCGGGCCGACCGCCACGACGGACGTGTCAGCCTTGCCCTCGACGCTAGCCACGACCCTCGTAATCCCGTTCGCCACGCCGCGTACGAGTGCCGAACGGGAGTAGTACGGGGTCACGGTCGCCACGCCTGGATTGGTGCTCGACCACGTGATCGGGCGTGGGATCCACACGATGTTGCCCGCAGAGTCTCTCATGTCGACCGCGACGACCAGGGAGTCACCGACGGCAACGCGGGCGGACTCGGGCGTCACCGTCACGGAGCCGATCGGCGCCAACGAGGCGCTGACACTCAGGTGCGTCCCGTCGCTCTGCCCCTCGACGTCGGCCATGATGAACGTGTACCCCTCGACCAGGCCCGTCACGAGGCCCGTCGCCGACACAGCTGCCACCGTATCGTTGCCACTGCGCCACGTCGTCGGTCGACCGGCGAGGAGCCTGCCCTGAGTGTCCTGTGGCACCGCGGTGAGCTGGACTTGCGACCCGACGCGAATTCCCACGGAGTCGGGGAACACGCGCACGGATGCGACGGGCCCTTCCACCGCGGTGCCGGTGGAGAACGGCACGCCGGTCTCCGCCGCGAGTGCATCGCCCTCTAGATCCTTGATCCCTTGCGTCACGACCACGCGATACGCGGTGTTTGCAGTGAGGGGCGCAGTGGGAATGAACACGGCCGCCGTCGCGCTCCCCTGAAGCAGGCTCACCATTCCCGCGACCGGACTGGTGCCGCGTAACAACTGCACCGACGCGGTGGTGATCGAGGCACCCGCGACCGGCTCACTGAACACTACGACGATGCGCGCGTTGAGCGGCTGATCGCGCTTGCCGGGAGGCGGATCGGTACGAATGACGATCGGCCGGCGTGTGGTCGGGACGGCGCGCATGAAGCTCACGAGGTCGCGTCCGCCCGCGCTGACGGTGACCTGCACACTGTCTCCGGCGGTGGCGGCGATCGGGAGTGGGTCGAAGCCGCCCGCGGTCATCGCTGCCGTCACAGTGCCCGTGGTGCGGAGGCTGCGGATGGTAACCAGCTCGCCTTCGGGGACTGTGCCGGGGGGGAGCGAGACGTAGGCGAGATCGATACTGGCGCTCCCGACCACGGAGAAGCTCGCGCGCCTTCCCGAAGGCGTCGGCGTCGGCACTGGGTCCGACACGATCGCGGAGTCCGAGCCCTGAGACACCACGAAGGGGTCGGGAGGACCGCCGCTATCGGAGCATGCGCCGAGCCAGGCCGCCACGCCGAGCAGCGTCGCTCCCAGCGCGATGGCTACAAGTGGGGTGGGTTTCAGAGTCACGCTCCGATGAGCGATCGCGCGATCCGGCGCGTGTTCACGTCTACCGCGGCCTCCACTTGGGCCCCCCGTTGCTTCGCATACTCGTGTTCGTGAGCTGAATCATCGATGCCCCCACACGACCACTCGGCCCGCGAGGCCGAAATCGGTCCAGATTCCATCGTGCTTCTGGTCGCTGCCGGGCGAGGCGATCAACACCGAGTCGATCTGGAATTCCACCCTGTCGATCGTGTAACCTGCGAAATCGGGGGCCGTGCCTGGCCTCCCCGTGAAGAACTGAGATTCGGGCATCCCCTCGCCACCACCCCCGACGTTCTCCAGGAACACGCACCAGGTGGCCTCCTCATCGACTCCGTCAGTGAGGAGATGGGTGAAAGCGGCGAAGTCAGGTTCGTTGCCGGCGTCCGCGACGAGCGTGTGATGGTCATCACCGTCCCGAATGATCGTCCGATAGAACATCGCCACGCCCTGTTCACGACAGCCGGGAGCCACACTCGAGATGTCCAGCGAGAAGATCAACCCCGTGGAGATCGCGCCTGCACTACCGCCGAGTGACGTCACTGGTGCGCTGGCGAGAATTTCTGGATGCGGGGAGTCGTTGACACCGCTGCAGGAAACGCCGAGCAGCAGGGCGATGATTCCCAATGTGTCACGATGGCTCAGTCGACGAGTTGCCATTCGAGTAGTGCTCTTCCGAGCGAGCGCGAAGCCGGGTCCGGTGCCGGTCGATGCCATACGTCCACTCCTTTCTGTAGCGTCATAGTTCGGCGGAGACGCCGTTAGTGACTGCACCGGGACGCCAACACGCCGGGACGGACGAGGGCTCATGGGGTCGTGGTGGCGGTGAACTCGACGCCGGGCGTGCGCCCCGTGCCATCGGTGACGGCCGCCCGAAGTTTGATCTCCTGCGGCGCGGCTGCGCCGAGTGTCAACCAGACCGACGTCTGACCCGACGCGTCCGTGACCGAGAGATATGTCGAAAGGGAGGGCTCCGAGGGCAGCCCGCCATCCGGCAGGTACCACGAGATGTGCGCGCCGGCCACTGGGGCTCCGTCGTCCCGCGACACCAGCACGGTGAGCGGCTGCGGGAGCGTTGTGAGGGCCCTGCCGGTCTGTCCGTTACCGCCAGCGATGCTGATGGACGCGTAGGGCTGCGGCATCGTCGGCATCGTCCCGACGGGTGACCACGCAGGGTCGTAACCGATCCCGCGCCGCATCATCCCGGAACCGTCGACGTTCACCACGGTCAGACCATACTGCTCGAATAGGATCACCCGACTGTCCGGTGACCAGGACGGCGTTTGCCCGAACAGTGTGACCTGTGCGAATCCGGAGCCGTCGGGCCGGACCAGGCAGATCACGCCTCCTCCGGAAACGCCGCGCTGGAAGGCGATCTTGCTGCCATCGGGCGACCACCACGGCGTGTAATCTCCCCCAGGGTCGTTCGTCAGCTGCCTGACGTCAGAGCCGTCGGCGCTCATCACGTAAATCGCGCTCGTGATTCCGGAGCGGGAACTCGCGAAGGCGATGCGCGTGCCGTCCGGTGACCACGTGGGGTTGTAACCACTGTCAGTCAGCCTGGTCACGCCGGAGCCGTCGCTCGCGTTCATGACGGAGATCCCGCCATCGCGATAGAAGGCGAGGCGGCTGCCGTCGGGTGACCAGGCCGGGTGGGCGTCAAACACGGCGCCGCTCGTGAGTTGCCGCAGGCCGGACCCGTCGGCGTTGATGCCGTAGATGGCCGAGGTGGACTGGTTATTACTGAGGCGAGAGAAGGCGAGCCTGGCGCCGTCCGGTGACCATGTGGGGTGCCAATCGGCGGCGGTCGTCAATACTCGCCCGCTCGTGCCGTCGGCGTTGATGACCTGAATGCCGCCATTCGGCCATACGGCGAACGCGATCTCGCTCATGCGTTCAGTCGGCGGCGGCGGCGGACCCGACGCATTAACGACGATGTCGCCGCCGATCAGGTTCCTCAGCGTGAGCACGCCATTGACCGGGCTGCCGAGCGGAGTTCCGGCGCAGAAGTTCTGCGCCGTGCCGAGACCGTCCGCACCCAGTGGGTCGGCCAGGCTGAGCTGGTCGGGAGCACCGCCCTCGGGCGGCCCATTGTCCACCGCCCGCCACCCGTCCTCCTGTCCGATCGCCGTCGTGTCATTGGCGCCCGCGACGACGCCGGCGATCCAAGCAGCCTTCCCGTCCACGATGGTGAAGCAGGTCACGCGGCCAAACACGCGCACGCCGGTGGCAGGGTAGAAGATGCTGAAGCTCCCGGAGACGCGGCCGTCGTCCTGGCGAATGGCGCTCATGACGAACGTGCGCAGGTCGCCACGGAAGGGGTCGGTGATCAGCGCCGGCTGGGCGGTCGCGACGCTCGCCGCGATCACGGTGCTGCCCGTCGCGAACTCGGCCGTGACCGGCTGCTCTAACCGGTCCCCGCTCACATCCGCGACGTCCGTCGAAATCGCCAGCGCAAAGCCCGCGTTCGCCGCGAGCGGGCCGGCCGGCTGGAATTCTGCACGGAGACCATCGGCCGAGAGGGTAGTATGGCCTGCGATCGATGCCGCGCCGCGCAGCAGTCGGATCCCGCCCACGGTACCGGGATTGATCGGCTCGCTGAACACGACCACGATGCGCGCATTGAGCGGCACGTCCCGCTTGCCCGGGGGCGGGTCGGTGCGGACGACGCCGGGCCGGTGCGTGACCGGCACTCTGAGGGTCAAGGTCTGGGTGCCGCCCCCGGCCAACTCGACTTGCACGGCCAGCACGTCGCCCGCTTGCGCATCGATCTGTACCGGATCGAAGCCTCCCGCGTCCATCGCCGCCGTCACGCTGCTGCCGGTACGCGTGTTCCGGATGGTGGCTAGGCCACCATTGGGAACGGTTCCCGGTTGCAGCGACACGTAGACCACGTCCGTGCCTGTCGCCTGGCTGACCGAGCGAGACGCGGCGCGCGCCAGGGCCGCCGGCACCGGGTCCGAGACGATCGGCACTCCGGGGCGGAGGGTGGCGCCCGTGCCTGTCGGCCCGACCGGGTGCTCGTCCTGACACCCGCCGACCCAGGCCACTCCCAGGAGCACGGCACACGCCGCCGCGAGTCTCATGGCACCGTCTCCCGTGTACCGCTCCGCCCCGCCACCTCGAACCCGGCCCAGGCGAACGGATGCGCGGTCGCCGGCGCGGCGAGCAGCGCGCGCTGCGCCAGCGCCAGCGCCCGCGCCGGGTCGGCGCCCGCGGCCAGGCCTTCGTAAAACCGCTCCATCAGCGCGGCCGTCGCCTGGTCCTCCACCGGCCAAAGCGTCGCCACGACGCGCGCCGCCCCGGCGTGCAGGAACGCGCGCGTCAGGCCGACCCAGTCGTCCCCGGTCGGGACGTCGGCGAGCGCGCCTGAGCCGAGCCCCGTTTGGCAGGCCGAGAGGACGACGAGGTCTGCGTGCAGCCGCAGCCCGAACACCTCGTGCACCTCCAGCCGCCCGTCCTGCCCGCCTCCCGGTGCCAGGTCGACATACGAGAACAAGGGGTTGTGCTTGTTGAGGACGCCGTAAGTAGCGAGGTGCAGCACGCGGCGCGTCGGCGCCTCGCGACGGAACGCATCTTCGGTCGCCGCGCCGCCGGTCAGGACTAGGGGCTCGGGTCCGGCGAGCCGCGCGATGGCGGCGACTTCGCGGCGCGAGGCGGGGAGCGCATCGGGTCGTGGGGCGAAGGCGAGGGTCCCCGCCGTGGCACGGCCCGGTGGACTCCGCGCCAGCGCGAGCCACACCGCCGCCGAAGGCGTCACCGTCACCTCGTAGCGCTCGACTAGGAAGCGGTTGCCCGCACCGCTCTCGAGCAGCGCGGCGAACGGCAGATAATGCAGCTCCCCGTGCGGCACGAGCACGAGCCGCGTCTTGTCCCCGAGCAGGCCGGTCTCCTCGAGCGGCGCGAACAGGTGCTGGTGCAGTCGCCGCAACGGACCGCGCCACAGGGAGTCCGTCCGCGCCGCGGCGCGGCGCTCGAGCGTCCCGCGCGCGAACTCGACGAGGCGGGCCAGGTCGCGGCGACCGGCGCCCAGATCCACGGCGGCGAATGTGTCCGACACGATGACGAACGCCAGCGAGCCCGAGTCACTGACCAGGTATTCAATGAATGCCTCATCCGGGGCGAGCCGCCGGGCCACGTCCCGCCATGTCGGCGTCTCCGGGGAGACGAGCGCCGCGTGCTGCGGCGTCCGCTCGCGCATTTCGAGCAGCAGCTCAGTGTAGGCTTCCTGCGCTCGGGTGAGGCCCTCAGTGGTTGCCGTCCGCAGCGGCGTGGCGTTCGGCCCGCGCAGCGCGTCGTCGCCTGCGGTCGCGCTCTCCAAGTCGTGAGTCAGCTCGGCGATCCGGTGACGCAGATCCTGCTCGCGAATCACGAGCTCCGCGGCGGTGTCCGAGGGCGCTCCCACCCGGCCCCGTGCCAGGAGCTCGAGCATCTCGCGCGCGCGCAGCCGCTCGCTGGCCTCGAACGCCGCACCCGGACGGCCGCGCGCGCGTTCGGTCAGTGCCAGTTGCGCATAGACGTCCCACTTGTCGGCGAGGAAGGCCGACCGCCGCTCCGCGAGTGCCAGCGACCGGCCCGGGCGCTCGACGTCGGCGAGCGCAGCCCGCAGCTCGCGCACGGCCGAGTCGGGCGCTCCCTGGGTGCGACGCGCCAGCGCCAACCCCGCGTGTAATCGCCACGCGACCTCGGGAACGGTGCGATCTCCCAGGCGCGCGAGCGCGGCGCGATACAGCGACTCAGCTGCAGCGGGGAGCCCCGCCGCAGCCTCGAACGCCGCCAGCTCGCCCAGCCCGGCAGCGGCGGCGACCGGATCTCCCAGTCGCTCCAGGTCGGCGGCGGCGCGCCGGAACTGCTCGCGCGCGGCCGCGGTATCGCCGCGCGCGCGCGATACGTCGCCGAGCGAGAGTCGCGTCAGCGCTGCCGCGCGCTGGTTGCCCGCGGCGAGCTGGGTCCGCAGCGCGGCCTCGAGCAGCTGCCGCGCTCGGGCTTGGTCGTCGCGCAGCAGGAACAGCAGGCCGCGGCCCTCCTGCGCCTCGGCTTCGCCGCTCGGGTCTCCCCCCTGGTGATACAGGTACGCCGCCCGGACGTACAACCGCTCCGCGTCGGGAAGGGTGTTGAGCTGCACGGCGAGATCGGCGCGCGCGAGCGCGATGCCCGCCCGGGCGCCGGGCGGCGCCTTGAGCGAGTCGGCGAGTCGCTCGGTGCGCCGCAAGCCGTCGAGCGCCCCCTGTAACTCGCCGGCGGCGGCGAGCGCCGCGGCGAGCTCCCGCCGGACCGCGAGCGCGCTCGCCAGCGGGCCGGTGCGGTCATAGATCGCCAGCGCCTCGAGCAACGCTGCCCGGGCGGCCCGATAGTCGCCGCGGCGCAGCTCGAGCTGGCCCAGCCCGTGGAACGCATCCGCCGCATCGGCCCAGCGCTCGTGGCTCTGCCAGGTAGCGAGGGCATCGCGGTACAGCGCCTCCGCCCGCGCGAAGTCGCCCTCCTGGCTCGACAGCCCGGCCAGGTTCACGAGGTTGGTGGCGGCGACCTCATCCCGTCCGTCGCGGCGGTTCAAGGCCAAGGCGGCCTCGAACTGGCGTCGCGCCTCGTCCGGATCACCGACGCGTTGCGCCAGCAGACCGAGGTTGTTGCCGTCCGCGGCGACGCCGCGCGTGTCGCCGATCCGCTCCCGCAAGGCGAGGGCCCGCACATATCCTTCCCGCGCGCCAGCCAGGTCTCCCCGATCCGCGCTCACCCCGGCCAGGGTTCCGACGGCGTTCGCCTCGACGCGAATGTCCCCGATGCCGGACGCCAGGGTGCGTGACCGCTCCAGATCGGTCTGGGCGCTGTCGAGCCGACCCTCGTTCAGGAATCCCGCACCGATGTTCCCGAGCGCCGCAGCCGCGCCGGCTGTGTCGGCGATGATCAGCGCGCGCGACAGGGCGCGGCGCCAGATCGTGATCGCGGCGAAGGCGCCGTCCCGGCCATACGCCGTGATGCCGGCCCGGCGCACGCTGTCGACCCACAGCTTCGCGGCCCGACGATCGGGAGGCCAGGCCGCGAACCGGGCGACCTCGCGGACCAGGAACGAGTCGCGCCATGCCACGGCGTAGGCTGCGGCGAGCTGGCCGGCCGCGGTGAGGTCGTTGCCGGCCAGCGCGCCGGCGACCGCCTCGCGCACCGCCAGCGGACGCGCGCGCGTCTCCAGCACGAGCGCCGACTGGGGGAGGCGCGCGGCGAGGACGCGGAGCGAGTCCGCCGCCGGCGATTGGGCGGCGATCGCGCCGAGCCAGAGCAACACCGCGGACGCGGTCACTGCGGCGCCCCTCGGAGGGGAGCGAGCGAAAACTCCACCAGCTCGGACGGGGACCAGCGGTCCCAGCCCGTGCGCGCTTCCACTTTCCAGAGATACGGTCGCCCGGGAACGAGGACCAGCGAATCGGGCAGTACGGCTACTGTATCGGCGAGCTGGGTCTCGTATAGCACCGCGCCGGGAGCGTCAAACAAGGTGACCCGGTAGCGGTCGGCGCCGGGCACGGCGACCCAACGCAGTGTGTCCGCGTCGGCCACCACGCCGACGGGTGACGCCGGCACGGGGACCGCGCCGGTGGGCGGCGGCGCTCGGTGGACGGGACGGCCCAGGTCCAAGAGCCGCGGCCCGACCAGCAGCAACAGCACGCCCGCCGCAGCTGAGAGCGCCACGCCGTAGCGCAGGCGGCGACCGCCGCGCTCCGCGACCGCGACCTCGCGCGCCACCGCGGGATCGGCGAGCGCCCGCGCGACCGACGCGACGGCGTGGCGGCAGCGAGGGCACGTCGCCAGGTGCGACAGCGCGTGCAGCCGTGCCGCGGCATCAATGGTTCCCGCAGCGAGCGCCGCCACCGTGTCGTCGTCGAGACAGTCAGGTGTGCGCGCCTCGGGCGCAGGGGTCGCGCCTAGAGCGTCGCGCAGTGCGTCGAGCGGATCGGGATCGGGCACGTGTCTCGAGTCCTCCGAGGTGGCGCAGTTCGACCGGTCGCCGTTATAAGACGGCCAGGAACGGCGCGACTGCTCACACGTCGTGTCGCTGGAGGCCGCCCTGAGCGAGCCGCGCCCGCAACACGGCGAGCGCTCGGTGGACTCGGTTGTAAACCGCCTTGGCGTTCGGTAGCCCGAGCACGCGGGCGATCTGCTCGGCGGGGAGTTCTTCCACGATGTGTAGCTCGAGCGCCACACGGTCCTGTGCGCTGAGCGAGCCGAGCAGTTGCTGCACCAGCTCGCGCCGCTCCGCGGGCTCGCCGTCGTCCGCCGCTTCGGGTGGGGGGAGTGGGGGCGGCGGCCCGGCCAACTCGCGCAGCACCCGGCCGCGTCGCCCGTCGATCACGACGGCATAGGTCGCTCGCAGCTCGACGAGGAACTCGCCGAACGTGAGGCCGGAGGTGCCGTTGGCTCGGATCAGCTCGTAGGCCTCGACGTGGCTGCGGCGGTCGAGGAAGACGTGCTCGAAGATGCGCCGCTGCAGCGGCGGCAGGCGCGCGGCTACGGTCGAGAGGCGGCGGCGGCCGTCGCGGTGGCGGAACCAGTCGACCGTGAGGTGCCGGACGACGGTGACGAGCCACGTGGAGAAACGGGCGCGGTGATCGGGCTGGTCGACATAGCAGCGGAGCCGCCGCAGGTCGTCCGCGCGCAGGGCCTCGCACACCCGCGCGAATATGTCCATGACGTCGTCGTAGTCCTGGGCGTAATGGCGAATCGCCGAGAAGATGAGGCGGCGATAACGCGCGAGACAGAGGTCCCAGGCCGCCTCCGGCCTGCCGCCCCGCAGCTCGGCGACCCAGTCGTCCATCCGCCACCCCGCACGCAATGAAAAACCGGCAGAATGGGTGTGCCCCACTCAGCCGGTTCGCGATTCGCTCCCCCCGAGGCATAGGCGAGCCGCACGACATCGCACCCCGGGGTTCACAGCACCTGAGTCAGTTTCAATATGCACCCAGCAGGGGGACTGTCAAGCCAGGACGCAGAGGCCGGAGGCCCTAGCAGCAGCGCACTCCCTTCCCCTTCGCCTCGAAGAACTGCGCGACGTACTCGCGTTCGCTCAATGCGGGTCCGTGCCCGGCTGCCCGACAGTGCTCGAGATACGCCTGATAGTCCGGCGCGCCGAGGATCTTGCGGGCCACACGGGACGCCCGCCTGAGCAACGTCTCCCGCTTCCCGTCTCCCGTCTCCCGTTCAGTCCCCCGTCGCATACGCACTTTCCACATATGACGCCTCGTGCACCAGGGCCGGCTTGCGTCGCGACAGCACCAGCCACCACTCGCGCAGCGACGTGACAATCAGCACCGCAACCACGGTCATGAACAGCAGCGCCACGAACGTGTTCAGGCGGTCGT
>Ga0209160_1001976_pt1 | contig 17195 bp, 10 predicted proteins | sample GraSoiAngelo_153_FD_186167 | JGI IMG/M metagenome (GOLD analysis project Ga0209160, IMG submission 186167) | Grasslands soil microbial communities from the Angelo Coastal Reserve, California, USA - 14_1009_12_40cm (SPAdes) (version 2) | ecosystem: Environmental > Terrestrial > Soil > Grasslands ... | reverse complement strand
GATGCGGACAGGGGCGCCAATGGTGCCCAAGCCGCGATTCACGTAGACCAGCGCCGCCGGGGCGGAAGGCGCGGCATTCCACACTTCTTTGTCATTCAGTGCGCTGGCGGAGCCGAGCGGGCGCTTATACAAACCGGCTTCATACGGAGTGAGGAAGCGGGCCGGGCTGAAGCGATGATCCAGAATCTCCACGCGCACCTGACCGCCATGCGTGTGTCCAGTGAGCATTAACTCGATGCCGAGCTCCGCCGAGCGCGGAAAGGAATTGGGATTGTGCGAAAGGAGAATGTTGGGCATATCTCGACGGACCAACGAACCGGTATCCGCCAGCATGATCGTGCGGCGGCCACGGAAGCTACGCGCGAGCTGGTAATCGACGCCGATCAGGTTGAACCTTCCGCCGCGCCAGCTTATCTCCGCGTTTTCCTGCCGCAAAAGCTTCATCCCGTGGCCGGCGAAAAGCTCGGCGGCCTCTTCCTGTGCGTCGGCATAAATCTCATGGTTTCCGTTGCAGCCCCAGACGCCCAGCGGGGCGCGCAGCCGGGCCAGCTCAGAGACGCAGGTTGCCAGAGGATCGTTCGGGCCGGTGATGAAGTCTCCGGTAATAACGGAGAGATCCGGCTTGAGTTCGTTGGCCATGCCCACGGCGCGACGCACGTCGGCAGCGGCCATGTAACTGCCGATGTGAATATCGCTGAGCTGGGCGATGCGCAAGCCATCGAGCTCCCGCGGCAATCCGCTGACGCGCAAATCGAGCTGATGGACGCGATAATCGTGCCGGCCGATGAGAAAGCCGTAGGCGCCTGCTCCGAAGGGAATCGCTCCGGCAAGCGCGGTGGCGGCTTGGACAAATTGGCGGCGATCGAGACGCACATCGTCTTGCAGAGTACTTAGCGGTAGGCGGCTTGGCGAATGTGCGGCGGGGCCAGCGGCGTCAGGCGCCCGGACAAGCAAAGAGCGAGCGCGCCGGCCGATCAAACGTATGCCGGAGACCAAGCTGATCACGACCCAGGAGAGGAACGCGGTGGTAATCCACAGGCCGACGACGCCCATCATTCCGGAGAAGCGCCAGACCAGATCACGGCGCCCCGAAAAGAACAACGCTAACAGCGCCGCGGCCACCAAGCCGAATCCGAAAACCGTCAGCCCATGCACGATCGGGCGCAGTACGCGCGATTCGATACGGTTGGCGAATCGCCAAAGGCGCAAGAACCAATAGCGCTGCGCCCACAGGAAGAGCAGCAGCAGAGGGACAGCGACTATGAGGCGCATGATGCTAAACATGTTCAAATGGGATGGCCTTAACCTTCGATTTTAGCATGCGAGAGGCACATGGCCCGGATCGGAGGGCGACGCGTGTGTCGCCCACTTCACGGGCGCACCTAAAGACAAGTACCGCGTCGTAAATCCACGCCAGGCCACCGCCGAATCGGGCGGTGTTCCTCCTCGGGGCTGATCTTTCGATGATGTGCCTACTGCTTCGGGATGTAGGCGGAGCTTGTGCCGCCCAACGACAATGTCGCGAGCCTAAACGGCGGCGGCGCCGGTGCCGGTGCCGGTGCCGAGATGCGCGAGAAGTTCGGTGAGTTTCTGCGGATCGGTGACGGGGGGGAAGCACGTGCCGGCCGCGCAGACAAAGGCCTGCGTTTTTTCCGCATGAGCCTCCGGCAGCATTTCCCGCAGAGTGCGCGGCAAGGCTTCGAAGTTCGGTTTTGGAGTCACGCGCAGCACGGCTCTTCCAAAACGATAAAAAAGAGAGGCGGCTCGCTCCAGTTGCCGGGCCGCTTCGTCTTCGTACGTTCCCGTGATCACGATTTGCAAGGGATGGCGGTCGTGCAGCGCCGTGGCGAGGCCATAGGTGGCGGCAAACATGCCGTAGCGCGACGCGACACCCGAAAAGGCCTCCAGGGCGGTGTGCGCCTGCTCGCGATATTCGTTCTTGCCGGTGTATTCGTAAAGGCGGTCGAGCACGATGATGGCGACGGGATTGCCGGCGGGCGTAGGCGAATCCTGAACGGGTTTGCGGCGCACATCGAAGCCGCCGAGCGGCGGTGCGTCCGCGGCGCGGTCGAAAAATCCGCCGTCTTCACTATCGGCGAATTTGTCGAGGACCACGCGGACGGCGCGCGCGGCGAGATCGAAGTAGCGCGTGTCGAGCGTGGCTTCGAAGCCGTCGAGCAAAGCGGCGGCGGCGAAGACCTGATCGTCAAGGGTGCCTTCGAGGCGGTCGGAATTTGAGCCCAGGCGATGGGAAAATCCGCGGCGCTCGTCCCAGCCTTCCTCGATCAGGCGATCGAGAGTGCCGAGAGCAAAGATGCGGCAGCTGTAGGCAGCCTCGCCATCGAGGATGTGAGCAGCCTCGAGATAAGCGGAGACGAACATGGCGTTCCAACAGGTGTAGATCGTGGTATCGACGTAAGGCGCAGGGCGCTTATGGCGTGCGGCTAATAGCTCCCTCCGAGCCTCCTCGATCTTCTTCCTAATGTCTTCGGCGGACGTGCCGAGCGCCTCGGCGATCGTTTCGGGCTCACGGGCAACCCACAGCACATTTTTTGCGGGGTTATGGTGCATTTCGCCGCGAGGGCCAACGTCGTAGTAAAGCTCGATCACGCGCGACAGGTCAGGGCTGAGGACGGCGCGGAGTTCATCGAGCGTCCAGGTGAAGTAGTCGCCATCATCATCGAGCGAGATATCGGCGTCCTGGCTGGCATAAAAGCCGCCGTGCTCGCGGTCGGAAAGTACGGTATCGACCCAGCGGATGATGCCCATGGCGGTTTCGCGGAAAAGAGGATTGCGTGTGACGGCGTAGCCGTGCAGATAATTTTTCAGCAGCTCGGAATTGTCGTAGGACATCTTTTCGAAATGGGGCACGAGCCAGCGCTCGTCGACGGAATAGCGGTGGAATCCGCCGCCGAGCTGATCGTAGACGCCGCCGCGAGCCATCTTTTCGAGTGTAGTCTGCGCGGCGAGCAGCAATTGCGGATCGCGCGTGGCCTGATAGCGCTCCAGGAGCAGGTCAATCGCGGCGGAGTGGGGGAATTTGGGGCCGCTGCCGAATCCGCCGTGGTGCGCATCGAAATGCTGGAGAATGGAGCCGGTCAGTTCGTCAATTAATGCGGGCGTCCAGCTTCCGCGCGCTCCGGCGAGAAGTTCGGCCTGCTGCACGGCGCCGAGCAAAGCGCCGGCGGCCTTTTCCACGTCATCGCGGCGCGTGCGAAAAGCCTCGGCAATGCTCTCGAGCACGCGGCGAAAGCTGGGGCGGCCCATGGAGTCCTGCGGAGGGAAGTAGGTGCCTCCGTAAAAAGGGCGGCCGTCGGAAAGGAGAAAGCCCGTGAGCGGCCAGCCGCCCTGGCCGGAGACGGCGCTGATCGCGGTTTGATAGCGCGCATCCACGTCGGGCCGCTCGTCGCGATCCACCTTTACGGGAACGAAAAGCTTGTTGATGAGGGCGGCCAGGCCGGGGTCCTCATAGCTTTCGCGGTCGATGACGTGGCACCAGTGGCACCACACCGCGCCGATGTCGAGCAGGATGGGCTTATCTTCGGCACGAGCGCGCGCAAAAGCTTCCTCGCCCCACTCATACCATTCCACAGGCTGGTGGGCGGCCGAGCGCAGGTAGGGGCTGGCGGAATGCGCGAGACGATTGGTTTGCTCAGCGCTCAAGTTTTTGCCTCACTGCACGGGATCTTTCGGGCCGGCGTCGCCGGGGTTGAGGGGCTTGCGGCCGGCGAAGCCCTCATTCTGGCGATGCCAGAAGCGGATGCGTTCTTCGCCGAGTTTCCAGCAGAGATACACCTCTTCATGATTAATGATGGCAGGGAAATCGAGCAGGCCGGTATCCAGGTCCTTTATCAGGCAGCCTGTAGACTGAATTTTTTCGAGTGCGGCTTTGAGGGACTCGGCGAGCTTGTCGTGCTCGAAACGAAGCCGCGCCGTTTTTTCGTAGGGAACGATGGAACCTCCAACCCACTGAATGTGCGCGGAAATGGCTCCCAGTTCCTCGACCAGCGGGGCAAGTTTTTTGCGCAGCTCGATGGCCTCGATCAGCACCGGCTCGATCTCGCGCCGGGTGCGTTCGGCCTCGGTGAGCGTGAATAACTTGGGTTCCGGCGCTTCTTGTTCGTTTTCTTCGTCTGCCATCGTATGCCGCTATCGTCCTCTGGAGTGGAAGGGCAAAGAGAAGCCGCGCCGCGCTCGCATTCCGGCTAAGTATTTTCGCCTACGCCGAACTACATTGCCAGCCCCCATGCCCGATCAATTTCTAGAGCGTCGGATGAATTGAAAGAGTTGGGAGCGGAGAGGACGCGGGCGGCGCGCAAGAGGCCGCAGTTTTTCCCAGCCTTTCCTGGCCCTTTTGACAGCCCGTCATACTTTCGATGCGCTCGATCATTTCTTTACTCGCACATTTTCCTCTGGCGCGGTTAATCTAAGTTCCGCGGAGGAGTGTCCTCAATGGCATTGGTGGGCCCAGTCAGTGAAAACATTGATGACGCGCAGAGCGCACCGGTGCGCACTGCCAGTGACGCCGGTCAGGTACTCACTTTCGATGAAATCGATAACCTGACGGCGGAAAGCGGCAAGCCGGCGGAAACGCTGATGAATGTGGTGGCGCTGATCGCCGGGAGATTTCACACCGACGTCTGCTCGGCATATCTGCTGGAGCCCGACCGCGCCAACCTGGTTTTAGCCGCAACGCTCGGACTCCGGCCGAGCTGTGTGGGGCGGCTTCGCATGGGCTTGAACGAAGGGCTGGCGGGCCTCGTCGCGGAACAGGTGCGCCCGGTGGCCGTCGAACAGGTCAAGAGCCATCCGCGGTTCAAATACTTCAGTGAGGCGGGAGAGGAACCTTATCAGTCTTTTCTAGGCGTTCCGCTGATCGACCGCGGCGTTTTGCAAGGCGTGCTCGTCGTGCAGACCATCGAGACCCGCGCCTTTCGGGAAGATGAGATTCGCATGCTGGTTCAAGCCGCCGCGCAAGTGGCGCCGGTGGTCAGCGAGGCGCGCACGCTTGATCGCTTCATTGCTCCGGCGCAAGAACGGCTTTGGGCGCTGGCACGCAATCTTTGGTGGAGCTGGGACCACGACTCCAGCAGCTTATTCCGTGAATTGGACCCTGCGCGCTGGTGGCAGCTCAATCAGAATCCCATCTCGCTTCTGAACGAAATTCCATTTGCGGGAATCGAACGGCGCGCGCGAGAAATGGTCCTGCACAGCCGCATCAACTACGCCTATCGCCGCCAACGAGAGTATCTGGAAGCGGACCGGACCTGGGGCGCGCGGCATGCCGGCGTCTTGCGCACTCGGCCGGTGGCCTATTTTTCGGCCGAGTTCGGATTGCATGAATCGATCCCCATCTATTCGGGTGGGTTGGGCGTGCTGGCCGGCGACCACATCAAAAGCGCATCGGACTTAGGCATTCCCCTGACCGGCATTGGGTTGTTTTATGGCCAAGGCTATTTTCGTCAGCGCCTGGATCGAAATGGCTGGCAGCGGGAAGAGTACCTTCCTACCGACATCAATCAATTGCCGATGGAGCCGGCCATCGGATGCAAAGGCGAAGCAGCGACGATCAAAATCGAGACGCTCAGCGGCGCCATCCGCGTAAAAATATGGCGCATCAAAGTCGGCCGCTGCGATCTTTTTCTTCTCGATTCCAACGTCGAAGGAAATGCTCCCGAGGACCGCGAGCTGACCTCGCGGCTGTACGGTGGAGATGGGCGTACGCGAATCCGGCAGGAATTGCTGCTGGGCGTGGGGGGATATCGTGCTTTGCGTGCGATGGGACTCACTCCCGGAGTCCTGCACCTGAATGAGGGGCATAGCGTCTTTGCGATTTTGGAGGCCGTTCGACATCGCATGCAGGACGAGGGCCTGGATTTTGACCGCGCGGCCACTCGCGTCGCGCGTGAAGTCGTGTTCACCACGCACACTCCCGTGCCGGCAGGTCACGACCGTTTTCCCGCCGATCTGGTCGAGGAACATCTGGGACCGCTGCGAGAGGCTCTGGGGCTTTCGCAGGAAAGGCTGATGGAACTAGGTCGCGAGAACCCCGAAGACCCGGCCGAGGAGTTTTGCATGACCGTGCTCGGTTTGCGGTTTGCGCGGCGCGCAAATGCGGTGTCGAGTTTGCACGGCGAAGTTTCGCGCACGATGTGGAAAGGACTTTACCCCGGCAAGCAGGAAGACGAGGTCCCCATCGGGCATATCACCAATGGCGTGCACGTGCCCTCGTGGCTTGCGCCGCAGATGTTTCGCCTCTACGACCGCCATTTGGGCAGCGGCTGGCAGGAGCGTGGAGGCAAAGCCAGCCTTTGGGATGCCATCGAGAATATCGACGATGCCGAACTCTGGGAGACGCATCTCAGCCTGAAGTCACGGCTGCTCGAATTCGTTCGGCTGCGCGTGGTGGAGCAAGCGGAGCGGCGGGCCGAGCCGGCCGAAGCACTGCAGAGACTAGGCCGCGTACTGAGTCCCGATGCGCTGACTATCGGGTTCGCACGCCGGTTTGCTACCTACAAGCGGGCCAACCTGGTTCTCGCGGATATCGAACGACTCGCGTCCATGGTCAATGATCCCAAGCGGCCCGTGCAGTTCGTATTCGCCGGCAAAGCGCATCCGCATGATGATCCCGGCAAGCGCCTGCTGCAGCAGATCGCCGAAATGATGCGCGACTCGCAGTTCGCTGACAAGTTTGTATTCGTGGAGGACTACGACATCAATGTAGGGCGCCATTTCGTCCAGGGCGTCGATGTGTGGCTGAATAACCCGCGGCGGCCCTTCGAGGCGTCCGGCACGAGTGGTCAGAAGATGGTTTTGAACGGCGGACTCAATCTCTCGGTGTTGGACGGCTGGTGGGCGGAGGCGTACGACGGGTTAAATGGATTCGCCATCGGAACCGGCAGAACTCACTCCAACATAAGCCTGCACGACACGCGCGACGGGGAAGATCTCTATCGTGTGCTGCGCGAGGAAGTGATCCCGCTCTATTACCAACGCGACCGCGACGGCTTGCCTCGGGGCTGGATCAAACGCATGAAGAGAGCGATTCGCACGCTGGGGTGGAGGTTCAACGCCGACCGCATGGTCATGGATTACACGCTGAAGTGTTATGTCCCCGCGGCTGGAGGCACCTCCAGCAACATGCGCATGGTGCTCTGAAATTTCTCGGCGGGCTGGGTCAGGTCAACGATCAACCGGTGGGAAAGGCCTGAGGTGGGGCGCTGTACGGTGGAGGTGTCTGTGAAGCTGCCGATGCTGGGCTGCGTGGGTATTCTCACGGCCATGGCCTTTTTGGGGAGCCTGGCCCAATCGCCATCGCCGGCCGGCGCCGGTTCGGATTTTGCGAAACTGGCAGACCGGTATTTCGACCAATATTACTTTCCCTTTAATCCCACTTTGGGAACACTCGACGGATTTCATCAATACGATAGCCAGTTGGAGGATTATTCGCGCTCTGGCGTAAATCGGCAGGTTGCCATGCTGAAGGAGTTTGAGCAGCAGGTTGACCGGATCGATCCTGCCAAACTTTCTCGCGAGCAAGGTACAGACTGGCAGCTTGTGCTGGGGGATATTCGCAGCCGGCTGCTTACGCTCGAGGAGATTCGGCCGTGGGAGAAAAATCCGGACTACTACTCCTCGGGAATTACACAATCCATTTTCGCCATCATGGAGCGCAATTTTGCCCCCGCCGATCAGCGCCTGAAATCCGTAACGGCGAGAGAGAAGCTTGTTCCCGCGGTGTTTGACGCCGCACGAAAGAATCTGAAAAATCCGCCGCCGGTTTACGTTGATGTGGCCCTCGAACAGCTTCCCGGGATGATTCGGTTTTTTCAGAATGATGTTCCGGCGGCTTTCAAGGACGCAAAAGACGCCGGCGTGCTGAGCGATTTTCGTGCGGCCAATCAGAAAGTGATCGATTCGCTCGGCCAATATCAGAATTTTGTCGAGAAAGAATTAAAGCCCAAGGCGCACGGCGATTTCCGCATCGGCGCCGACAATTATCGCAAAAAGCTGCTCTACGATGAGGACATCGACATCTCGCTCGATCGCCTGCTGGAGACCGGCATGGCCAATCTTCGGCAAAATCAGCAATCCTTCCGGGACGTGGCGAAACAAATCGATGCGGGCAAGACGCCGCAGCAAATCCTGGAAGAGACAGGAAAGGATCACCCCGCGCCAGCAACTCTCTTGCAAACGTTTCGGGACATGCTCGGCGGCCTGCGCGGCTACGTCGAAGAACACCATATCGTCGGGGTTCCTTCGCAGGTCTTGCCGATTGTCGAGGAGACTCCGCCCTTCATGCGCGCTCTGACTTTTGCTTCGATGGATACGCCGGGCCCTTATGAGATGGTGGCCAAGGAGGCGTACTTCAACGTTACGCTGCCGGAGAATTCCTGGACACCGCAGCGAATAGAAGAACACATGGAAGGCTTTAATCGCGGCACTTTGGTCTCCACGGCCGTGCACGAGGTCTACCCCGGCCACTACGTGCAGTTTCTGTGGTTGTTCTCGGCACCGACGAAGGTGCGCAAGCTGCTCGGCTGCAATTCTAATGCGGAGGGCTGGGCGCATTATTCCGAACAAATGATGCTGGATGAAGGGTTCGGACGCACTCCCGGCACCGACCTGGCGCACGACACCGCGTTTCTGAAATTGCGACTCGGCCAGTTACAGGATGCGCTGCTGCGGAACGCTCGCTACGTCGTGGGCATGCAGATGCACACCGGCAAGATAGCGTTCGATCAAGGAGTGGAGTTCTTTCAAAAGGAAGGGTATCAGACGCATGAAAACTCGCTGCGTGAGACCAAGCGAGGGACCTCCGACCCGACCTATTTGTATTACACGCTCGGAAAACTCGAGATCCTGAAGCTACGCGAAGACTACAAAAGAAAAATGGGCTCGAAGTTTTCTCTGGAGGATTTTCACAACAAGTTTTTGCAGCAGGGCTTCCCGCCCGTCAAGCTGATCCGGCGCGCCATGCTGGGAGATGATTCGCCGGCACTATGAATGATGCGTTGGCGCGGCGGAAATGGCCGGAGATTCCTTACGCTCGGCCGGAGTGGTGAATGGCAAGGCTCGTCGCACACTGGGTGTTGAGCGCGCTGTGCATCCTGTTGGTCGCTCGATTTGTGCCCGGAATCGTGGTGCGGGGATTTGGCGCCGCGCTCCTGGCAGCAGTGGTTATTGGTTTCGTGAACGGCACGATCGGTTTGCTCCTGAAAATCCTGACTTTTCCGCTCATTGTGCTCACGTTCGGAATTTTCTGGATCATCATTAATGCGCTGATGCTGAAGTTCGCGTCCTTTTTTGTGCCCGGGTTTTACGTGCAGGGATTCGCGCCGGCGTTCTGGGGTGCGATTATTTTGAGCCTTCTGAATATGGCGATCCGGCAGGTGCTCCGCCGGCCTGCCGTGTGAGCATCGAGTTCCCTCCGAAAGCCGGCCTGAAAACCGCCGCTACAAACAACTCAAGCCTCATGGGCAGCTTCGAGCGGAAAGCGCTTCAAGTGCCGAAGGCGTCTCGATTCGCAGGAGTCAACGTCCGTGGACCCAGTACCTGCTTGATCTTGTGAAGCAATTCCTCGCGCGTAAATGGCTTGGACACAAGGACGGCATGAGGGTCGACCAGTCCTCGGCTCACGAAACCCGTATAGCCGGACATATAAAGCACCTTGGCTTCCGGATGCGAAGAGGCGAGCTTTTCCGCCACGGTGGGTCCATTCATTCCTGGCATAATCATATCCGTCAGCAGGAGATGGATCGGCCGTTTGTATTGCCCCGCTAATGCCAGGGCTTCGTCGCCATCCCCGGCCTGCAGAGCTGTGTAGCCGCTGTTCTGCAGCAACGTGCAGGTGAAAGTCCTAAGGGAAACCTCGTCCTCGACAACCAGAACGGTCTCTGACCCCTGGTGAGAATCACCAAAATCGGGAGTGTGGTTCGTTTGAGTTCCTTCGAGCACTCGCGGCAGGTAAAGCTTGAATGTCGCGCCGACACCAGGCTCGCTGTAGACCCATATATAGCCTCCACTTTGCTTCACCACGCCATAAACCGTAGCTAGCCCCAGGCCCGTGCCCTTCCCATGGGCTTTGGTGGTGAAAAAGGGCTCGAAGATGTGCGCCTGCGTTTCGGCATCCATTCCCACGCCGGTGTCCGAGATGGTCAGCAGGATGTAATCGCCGGGCACCATGGGCGTACGCCGCTGCAGATCATCTTCGTCGACCGTGACGTTGCGCGTCTCGATCATCAGCTTGCCGCCCTGGGGCATGGCGTCTCGGGCGTTCACGGCGAGATTCATGATTACCTGCTCGATCTGCCCCTGATCGCCCCGGATCGCGTATAGCTCCGACTCCAGCTTGGTTTGCAGCTCAATATCCTCACCGATCAGCCGATGCAGCATCTGAGCCATGTCGGAGATGATGGCGTTCAGATTGAGCGTCTTGGTATCCAACACCTGTTGCCGGCTGAAGGCCAAGAGCTGACGCGTCAGCGCGGTGGCCCGTTCGCCTGCTTTGCGAATTTGCTCCACTTGCCCGCGTACCGGACCCGCCGGGCCCATTTGGTCTAAAGCCAGCTCGCTATAGCCGATGATGACTCCCAGCAGATTGTTGAAATCGTGCGCCACGCCGCCGGCCAAGCGCCCAATCGCTTCCATTTTTTGCGCTTGCCGCAACTGTTCCTCGAGGTTGCGTTGCTTGGTGATGTCCTGCACCATCAGATCAAAGTGGTCGATTTCGCCGGCATGATTCTTCACCACATGGCTGCTGAAGCGCACCATGATTGATGATCCGCTCTTGTGTTTCCACTCCACCTCGATATCTTTCAGATACTGCGCAGTTCGAGATTGTTCGATGACGCGCGCGCGATCGGCCTGATTGCGATAGATATCCGTGGCCATATTCAACCGGAGAAGGTCGCTCTCGGAGCTATAACCGAGCATTCTGACCACGGCGGGATTGGCGAGCAGGATCCGCCCGTCCGGCAAGGTTCGCAGAGCACCATAAGGAGAGTTCTCGATGACCGAGCGGAAATTCGCTTCGGAGCGACGCAGTGCCGCTTCCATCTCGATCCGCTCAGTAATATCGCGCGCAATGGCGGCAGAACCGGTAAGCCGCCCCGCCCGACTGCGAATCGGCGAAACCGTGAGCGAAATGTGCACCGGCTTGCCATCCTGCTTCATGCGCACGGTCTCCTGGTTCATGACCCCGGCTCCTTTCCGGATCCTCGCCAGGATTTCCAGAGGCTCGTGCCTTCGTTCCGGCGGGGCGATGATGCTCACCGGCATTCCAGCGGCGTCCGCGCGGGAATAGCCGAACATTTTCTCGGCTCCCGCATTCCAGTCGGTGATCTTGCCGTCAAGATCGGCGGCGATGATGGCGTCTTCGGAGCACTCCACAATTGCCGCCAAGCGCAGAAGATCCTCCTCTTTGCGCCTGCGCTCGGTCGCTTCGCTTTCCAGGTGGCGAATGGCGCGCGCCAGTTCCTCGGTGCGCTCGGCCACTTTCTTTTCCAGGTCGTCGTTGAGCTTGCGCGCTTCCCGCTTGGTGCGCTCGCGTTGTTCCACCTCTCGCACCATCGCGCGGGTCATAAATATGCCCGTCGCCGTAGCGGCCAGGAACGCAAACAGGATGAACCAGGTGGTGACGCGCCGGGCGCTGGCGTAGTTTGCCTGGCTGTGATCGCGAGCCTGCTGCATCTGCAGCGCCTCGAACTGAGTGAAATAATTCCAGGCGTCATGCACCGCATCGATGCGAGGAATCACGTCGTTCGCCATCACGATTCTTGCTTGATCGAATTTACCTCGCTTCAACAGGTCGGTGATGCGCCCAGCTCCGTCCAGCGTGGCAGCCCGCGCCTCGTCGAGCTGCCGCAACAGCTCTCTTTCCTTCGCGGATTCGATTCCGTTATTCAGTGTCTGGGCGATATCCGTGATGCGCTTGATATTGCCCTCCCGCTGGTCCAGAAGCGACGTGACCTGCTCCTGGCGACCCGAGAGAATCGCTCCCTCGAGCAGCCGATTGTTCAGGTTTGAGTAGGTGACTGCCTCTTCGGCCAGTTGAAGCTTGGACCAGCGCCGGTAATTGATGTCGTTGAGGTCGGCGTTGATTCGGGCCATGCGGTTGAGCCCTAACCAACCGACCACAATGAGGGTCGAGACCACGAAACTGAAGGCGATGGCTAATCTGATACCGATGGAAACCCGGTTCATTCTCTCGTCTGCCTCGGCCTCGCGGTCATAGGAACGTGGGAAAATGCCGCAAACTTGTTTAAGGGTTGAGACTTAGCGACTGTTCCGTTTTGGCTAAGATCAATTTTCCTATGCCGGTGCGTGTGGTCAATCGCCGCTCCAGGTGACGTTCACGAACGATTAATAACCAGCTGGATTGGTACTTCGGTCCGAAATGCGGCCTTTTGGCACTGTGCCTCATCGGCACAGTCACGCCAGTCCGCCTCCCGGCGGTGGGAGTCCGGAACCTGCTCGAAACTCCGGCCTTAGCGCTCGATTTGCTTGCGCAGTCTATTCACCAGCCGCCGCCCCGCGCTATTGAAGCCGGTCAGCAGGCCGCCCCAGACGTGAGAGCCCGTCCAAAGTCTTTCTCCCGTGATTGCATCGTCCACAGTGAGATAGGCATTGGCTGGCCTGTAGCGGAAATGAAACGACAAATCGGGTCCAAAACGTCTATCCGCGGGATTGGCAAGGCTCCTGGACTCGTCTTGTGAAGAAAGCACGAACACCAACTCCGCCTGATCGCGGCTGCGGACTACCCGGAATCGGCCCCACTTTTCCAGTTCGCGGAGCGCATCGCCACCGACTGCTGCGAAGCCGGTCTGATTCTCGAAATACACTAATTTGGCCGTCAAAAGCCGCGGCGGCAAATGAAGATGTTTCTGCGCTTGGATGGGGAGAAAGAATCCCGAACCGAGGATGAAAATAGCGGCTAGAACTCCGGCCCGTTTTCGCATCATTGCTTCAGTGGCTGATTAGACTTATACACCCTCTGCTGCGATGGCGTAAGTATTCATAATGGTGATGCGACCGTGTACGCGGTAGGCAGCTCGGTAAAACCGTTCCAGCGAGCAGACCGCGCGGCACGCCGGGAATTGTGCGGCTCAAGCGCCTATGGCAACATGAGTCAGTTGCAACAGGGGAGGGACCATGGCCAAAGCGACATTCGGCGCGGGGTGTTTTTGGGGTGTGGAGAGCGCTTTCCGGCAAGTAGAGGGCGTGAACGATGCGGCCGTCGGTTATATGGGCGGCACGCTTGCCAATCCCAGCTACGAAGACGTCTGCACCGACCGCACCGGGCATGCCGAGGTCGTGCAAATCGACTATGATCCCGCGAAGATTTCCTACCAGGAACTGCTGCGGGTTTTCTTCGACATACATGACCCCACCACTCTGAACCGCCAGGGGCCCGATTATGGCAAGCAATATCGCTCGGTGATCTTCTTTCATGATGCCGAGCAGGAACGGGCGGCGCGAAATATGAAAGACGAACTCGAGCGGGCGGGGCGCTTCCCTCGTAAGATCGTGACGCAGATCGTTCCGGCGGCCGGCTTCTGGCGCGCCGAGGAATACCACCAGCGCTATTTTGAGAAACACGGCATTGCGGCGTGCCGGACGCATTGATCCGGCGCGGCCTTGCTTCGTGAAGGTCGAACCCATTCCATTCGTGCTGCTGCCAAAGGCGCTGGACGGCCGGAAGCCGTTCCAGAATTCATGTTCATGCTAGCGCTGCGGGATGGAGGCTTGGCTTGCCGGCTTGGCTGACGGGCTTGCTGCCAACCGAGGGCCTCAAGATCATCCTGGTGCTATTTCTTTCCTTCCTGGTTGGTCTCGAACGCGAAGAACATCATGCCGAAGCCAAGGGCCCGGAGAGATATGCTTTCGGCGGCGTCCGGACTTTTCCTCTGCTCGGCCTCGTCGGCTACGCCTTGGGCTTGCTTTCCGGCGACAATTTGATCCCGCCCACCGTGGGGTTCGCGGTAATTGGTGCGTTTTTGTGGCTTTCCTACCAGCACAAGCTCGCGACCTACGAACATGCCGGAGTCACGACGGAGATGTCCGGGCTGGCGACCTATCTGGTCGGTGTGCTCATTTCTCACGGCCAATTCTGGATTGCCACCACCATCGCCGTCACCTGCGTCCTTTTGCTCGAGTTGAAGACGGCTCTCGAAAACTTGTCGAGTCGTTTGCCCGCGGAAGAGATCCTGGCGTTTACGAAGTTTCTCCTTCTGACGGCTGTCATTCTGCCCATAGTTCCCGACCGCACGTTTGGCTCGTTTGGCTTTAATCCGTTCAAGGCTGGGTTGATCGTCGTGGCTGCGAGCGGCATTTCTTATGGGAGTTATCTGCTGCAGAAGGCGAGTCAAGGACGCGAGAGCGTATTTTTATCCGGGGTGTTGGGCGGCGCCTATTCTTCTACGGTGACCACCGTGATTTTGGCCAAGCGCGCCCGGGAAGTGCATTCGCCGCGGCTTTTCGCGGGCAGCATGCTCATGTCCTCGGGAACAATGTACCTGCGCTTGCTGATCTTACTGGTGCTATTCAATCGCGGGTTGGCAGCGGAGCTCTTATGGCCGTTTCTCGGTGCGGGAGCAGCGGGCTTGGTTTTTGGGTGGTCTTGGGCGCGCCTACCCGCTTCCGGTGACAAGCGCAATCGGGAGAACTTGGAGATCAAGAACCCGCTGGAGCTATCGGCCGCGTTTCTATTTGCGCTCCTGTTTGTGGCCCTTTTGGCAGCTTCGCATTATGCGCTCGCTCGCTTCGGCCGAGGGGGGATTTATGGCCTTGCCGCGATCACGGGCACGGTAGACGTGGATCCTTTCGTTCTGGGAATGTCGCAATCGGGCCAGCCTTCGATGTTGGCAGCTCACGCAATCGCCATCGCTGCATCCAGCAACAATTTGATGAAGGGATTTTATGCCTTCGGTTTCGGCGATCGGCGAACCGGTTTGCAGGCGCTGGGCTTACTCGCGGCACTGGCGCTCGTGGGCCTGGCGGCGCTCTTCTTTTAGCCGGTTCCTTGTGACAGTTTTGGGCGGTTTCTTGCGATCCGCGCTAGGCTCGCAAAAAGTCAGCTTGCCAATTCTTGACGCGCCGCTTGATTGTCTTGCGATCGCTCAGCCTTTCGTCCAGCACTTGCCGCGCCAGGCGGGGCAGTTCGTCGTCTCCCGCAAAACGCAGAGAGATCAGTTGCGGAGCGGTGAACTCCGGGATTCTCGAGCGCAAATCCGGCGTCAGCAAGCGCTCGAGCCGCAGACGCATTTCCAGACGAATCACACGATCCTGAACGGTAAGCGAGAAAAGCCGCGCATACAGAAAGGCAACCACGAACGCCGCGCCGAGCAGCACGTTCATGATGGAGGCAAAGTTAATTCCGTCCTTCAACTGAACGAGGCGCCATACGAAATTGATAGCGAAAACCGGCAACGCAAACATGTGGTAGGGGGGAACGACACGGGTGTGATTCTCAAAGTTCTGCACTTTTACCTGTGCCACGTGTAACCTTCCTTTCCGCCGGATGGCGATTTAGCGAATAGGTTCCGGGACCATTTGGACAGCATGGCAGGAGCATTCTATCAGAGCTTGCTTTGAGGCGCGGCAGAGGACCTGTCGCGGACAGCTATGAGAAAAGGCAATCGGATCCCTTTTCTCGGCTTCAGGGTTCGATGTGCCCCTTTTTCATCGTTGCTGAAATTCGGGAGCTCCCAGCACAAGGCCGGTGATCGTGCCAAGATTGACCTGGGTTGTCGCGCCAGATTTGATTTGCACAATCTGCGGGTCGGCAGATTGCCTCTCCAGAGTCGAACGCGTGTTAACAGAGATTTGGCCCGCCAGGAACACATTGATGGCGCGCTCGAGCGCCTGGTAGGGATCTGCTTCCGCTTCACTGCCGAGCCGAGATGCGATCTGCACCTGGCTGCCTGCGACGCGGTTTCCTGCCAGGGCGAGGGCAAAGTTCAGGCGATTCAGCAGGGCTCCGGCATTCACCCACGCCGAAGCTTTATCGGAATAACCCGTGGGCGGCAAGCATTGATAAAGCGGCTCCCCAATGCGCGTCACCCAATTGACCAGGGGCAGGGCGCTATCGACGTCAGCGCCCAGAGCGCGCGCCGCCGAAACCACCAATTCGAACGGCGTCTTGATCTTCGCCCGGTAAGCAGCCCTGGACCAAAATTCCGGCGAATAGATCATCGCGCGCATCACCTCGCGCAGATCGCCTCCTGATTTGCGAAACGCCGCGGCCATATGATCGACCACAGGGCCGGGCGGATTATCCGCGACAAAATGTTGGGCCAATTCGAGCGCGATGTGATGCGCGGTGTGCGGGTCGCGCGCGAGCAGGTCAAGCACCTGTTCGCCATCTCTGATTCCCCCAGCATGAATCTTCTTGCCCAGCACGCGCTTGGGCTGCGGATCATGTACGCGGTCGTCAAAGGAAAATTCCGGCTTGGTTCGGGCATTGCGGATGGTCCAGCCGGTAAAACAGCGGGCCACTTCGATCACATCCTGCTGCGTATAGCCGCCATCCACTCCCAGAGTGTGCAGCTCCATCAATTCGCGCCCGTAGTTCTCGTTGAGCCCGCGGTTACCCACCCCAGGCAGACTCGCATATCGGCGGCCTCGCAGTTTTTCGGGATGCGATTTGAGCCGTTTGGCGGCTTGCGCATCAGCGCTGAGGTAATTATCCAGATAAAAGAGCATGGCCGGGCTTTTGGCGGTAGCCCCCAGCAGATCACGAAATCGGCTCAGGACGCGAGGCCGGATGACATCGTGTTCATAAGAGGCGAGCAGCCAGAGATCCAGATCCTTATTGGCGAAGACGTTAAAGTGATTGAACCAGAAATCTGTCAACTGCTCTTGCAACTGGCGGTCGCTATAAATAGCGCGCAACGTCTTGGCCTGCTGGAGCTGACTGAGCGCCTCCTGCGGCAGTTTGCTTGGTTTGGGACGCACTCCCTGGGGAGGATGCGCCTGCGCATCCATCTGCTTTCGATATTCCTCAACGCTGATTCCCAGGCGCTTGGCGGCCACGTCAGGTTGTGGATATGCAGCGAGCAGCGCCTGCGAATTCAGGTTGGCTCCAGGCAGTGCCGCCAGGCGGGCTTGCGATCCGGACTCGTCAATTTTTTCAGGATGAAGCTGGCGCTCGATCCAATTTTCAAGCCCCAGGCGTTTGACGCGCTCCAAATCTC
>Ga0209160_1001972_pt1 | contig 17212 bp, 15 predicted proteins | sample GraSoiAngelo_153_FD_186167 | JGI IMG/M metagenome (GOLD analysis project Ga0209160, IMG submission 186167) | Grasslands soil microbial communities from the Angelo Coastal Reserve, California, USA - 14_1009_12_40cm (SPAdes) (version 2) | ecosystem: Environmental > Terrestrial > Soil > Grasslands ... | reverse complement strand
AGCGCGCGACCGGCTGCTCGACGAAATCCAGGTGGAAGGGCTCGAGCGCGCGGATGGCCTGGAGCGCCGTCGTGCGATCCCAGCCCTGGTTGGCGTCGACGCGGAGCGAGACGTCGGGCCCCACGGCCTCGCGCAGCCGCCTGACCCGCTCGACGTCGTGGGCGACCGGGTGCGCGGCTGTCTTGATCTTGAAGATGCGGTGGCCTTGCGCCACCTTCTCGCGCGCCTCGGCGACCTCCGCGTCGGGGCTCTCCACCGCGAGCGACCACGAGAGGGGCACGCTTTCGCGCACACGCCCGCCGAGCAGGCGATGCACGGGAACGCCGAGCGCCTTGCCGTTCAGGTCCCAGAGCGCCATCTCGACCGCGGCGCGCGCGAAAGGGTTGCCCTGCACGCGCTTGGCCATCTCGCGGCTCACGGCTTCGATCCGTGTCGCGTCGCGTCCGATGAGCCACGGCGCGATGTAGCGCTCGATCGTCACCGCGACGGATTCTGACGACTCCTCGCTCCACGTCGGGCCGCCCAGGCACGCCGCTTCGCCCCACCCGACGAGGCCGTCGGCGGTCTCGACGCGGACGAAGGCGAAGTTGACCGCCTCGAGCGTGGTGAAGGACATCTTGTGCGGGCGCTTCACGGGGATGTCCGTGAGGATGACGCGGACGTCGGCGATCTTCATCCGGCTACTCGGCGTCGACCTTCAACTCGGCTTCGGGGCGCGGGCGGCCGAATCGCCCGGGATCGAAGAGCGACAGATCCAACGACGGCTTGCCGTCGAGCAGCCATTCCGCGACGTAGCGACCGGTCGCGGGCGAGTGCTGGAAGCCGTGGCCGCCGAACCCGACCGCCACGAAGAAGCCCTCGACGCCCGGCGCCCACCCGATGATCGCGTGATCGTCGGGCGTGAGAGGCCGGAGCCCGGCCCAGCCGCCGGCGATGCGAGCGTCGCCGATGATGGGCACGCGCTGGATCGCCTTCTGCACCGCCTCCTCGACCTTGCCGGGGTCCATCGGTACGTCGAAGTCCTCGCCGATGTCCTCGACGTCGCCCGGGCTCAGCAAAACCTGCTCCATCTCTTTCCTGAAGTAGAAGCCGCTCGTGACGTCGGTCGTGAGCGGTACCGGCCCGGGAATCGCGGGGAAGGGCTCGGTGAAGAAGATGTGGCGGCGGCGTGGGTGCACGGGGAGATCGACCCCCGCAAGCCGTGCCACCCGCGCGGCAGAGGGGCCGGCGGCGTTGATCACGAGCGGTGAGGAGATTGCGCCGGTCGTGGTTGTCACGCCGCTCACCCGTCTCTGCGCCGTTTCTAGCGACTGGACGCGGACGCCCTCGACGATCTTCACGCCGAACTCGCGCGCTCGCCGGGCGAAGCCGGCGGTGACCTCGGCGGGGCCGGCGAGGCCGTCGCCGGGCCCCCACACCGCCGCGATCAGGTCGTCAACGCGCAAGGCCGGCACTAGCTTCCGCGCGTCGTCCGGCGTGACCACTCGCACGTCCGCGCCGAGCCTGGTCTGGAGCGCGATGCGCGGCTCGAACGCGCGGAGCTGTTGCGCTTCCGAAAGAAGAAACAGGTAGCCGATCTTCTTGTAGCCGGGATCGACACCGAACTCGTCCTGGAAGCGCTCGAACACGCGGATCGCTTCCAACGAGAAGCGGATCTCGGTCTCGGTCGGGAACTGGACGCGGATGCCGCCCGCGGCCTTGCTCGTGGTGCCCGAGCCGACCGTTTCGCGCTCGATGACGACGACGTCGCGTAGGCCGCGCCGCGCCAGGTTGTAGGCGATGCTGCAGCCCACCACGCCGCCGCCGATCACCACCGCACTCGCCGTCCTAGGTAGATCCAAGGCGCTGATTGTACCGCGACTCGACGGGGTCGGCGGGCTCTGGCTTCAGCGAAGGCGCGCGATCAGCTCGCGGTCAGCCGGCGGGAAATCGAATTTCTTGAAACGTTCTGGCGCCACCCATTCCATCGCCTGCGATTCGCGGGGCTCGATGGTTCCCGACTCGAGCCGGCATCGATAGAAGTGGATCACGACCGTCCGTTCAGGGTAGTCCCACCGGACGGTCTCGACTTTTTCGCCAACGGCGAAGCACGCCGATAGCTCCTCGGTGAGCTCTCGCCGAAGCGCCCCCTCGAGCAACTCGCCGGGTTCGCGCTTGCCGCCTGGGAACTCCCACATCCCCGCGAGGTGCGAGCCGCCGCGGCGCCGGGTGATCAGGTAGCGGCCCTGGTCGTCCTGGATCAGCGCCGCCACGACCTCGACGAGATCAGGCAAGCCGGTAGGTGGCGCAGAAGCGCTTCATGGGGCAAGGAGCGCAGCGGGGCTTGCGCGGCGTGCACCACGTCGCGCCGAAGTCCATGAGCGCTTGATTGAAGTCGTAGCCGCGCCCGCGCGGGACGAGCGCCGTGGCGAGGTCCCAGAAGATCCGCTGCCCGTGAACGCGCGCGAGCCGGCGCGGGCCCAGGAAGACGCGACCCAGAACGCGCCGCACGTTGGTGTCGAGCACGGCGGTGTCCTGTCCATAGGCGAACGACAGGATCGCGCCGGCCGTGTAGCGGCCGATCCCCGGCATCTGCCGCAGCGCCGCCTCACGATCGGGCAGGCGTCCACCGTAGCGGGCGACGCTCTCGCAGGCGATCGCGTGAAGCCGGATCGGACGGATGTTGTAGCCGAGCGGGTACCAGAGGCGCCGCACCGCGTCGACGGGCGCCGCGGCGAGCTTCTCGATGGTCGGATAGTGACGGAGAAACTCGCGGTACTTCGGCACGACGCGGTCGACCTGCGTCTGCTGCAGCATGATCTCGGACACCAGCACGCGGTACGGGTGCCGCGTCCGACGCCAGGGCAGATCGCGGCCGTGCTCGGCGTACCACCCGAGCAGGCGTCGCTGGAAGCGGCGAATCGTGGAGAGTGGCGGCGGTCGCACCGCGCGCAGTCTAGCACGCGTCTCGGGCCCGTCCGCGCCGCGGGAGACGTCATGTAGAATGACGCCATGGCTCCGTCCGAACAGTACGCGCTGGTGCGGCGTCAGGTCGGCTTTCTCGACCGCGGCGACTTCGGCGTGCTCGAGCTCACCGGCCGCGACCGCGCGACGTTCCTTCATGCCCTCGTCAGCAACGAGATCAAGGCCCTCGGACCGGGGCAGGGGTGCGCCGCGACCTTGCTCGACATCCACGGCAAGGTGCAGGTCGTCCTCTTCGTCTGGGTCGCTGAAGACCGGATCTTCGTCGTCACGCCGCCGGCGATGGCCGCGAAGACCGCCGAGGCCCTCGATCACTACCTCTTCTCCGAGAAAGTAGCGATCGAGGACGTCTCGCGCGAGAAGGCGCTCTTCGTCCTGGCGGGTCCTCAGGCGCGGGAGACCAGCGAGCGGCTGACCGGCGCGCGTCCATCCGAGAGGCCGTGGTCCCACGTTGTCGCGAAGCTCGGCGAAGCGCCGGTACGGCTCGTGACCGGCGGTGGAGAGACCGGCGAGGCCGAGGTGTGGATCAAGTGTTCCCTCGCCGAGGCCTCGAAGGTGCGCGAGGCGTTGGCCAGGGCGGGCGTAGAGCCGATCGGCGCGGAGGCCTTCGAGTCGCTGCGGATCGAGGCGGGCACGCCGCTCTTCGGTCGCGATATCGACGAGTCCGTGCTGCTGTCGGAGATCCCGTTCGAGAATCTGCTCTCCCACACGAAGGGCTGCTACCCCGGCCAGGAGGTTGTCGTCAGGATCCGCGACCGAGGCCACGTGAATCGGATGCTTCGCGGTCTCGCGCTGGACGGCGACCAGGTCCCCGCGCAGGGCGCTGACGTCCTGGTCGACGACGCGGCGATCGGCAAGGTCACGAGCGCGACCTGGTCGTTCGGCCTCGCGCGCCCGATCGCCCTGGCGTTCGTGCGCCGCCAGCACGCCGAGCCGGGCACCCGCGTGTCGGTGCGTTTGGCCGGGACGACGATGGCAGCGACGGTCAGCGCGCTGCCGTTCGCGCGCTGACAGTCACGTGGCAGAAAACCGGCTCGCGCGCGAGACCAGCCCGTACCTGCTCCAGCACGCGCACAATCCCGTCGACTGGTACCCTTGGGGTGAGGAGGCCTTCGCCAAGGCCCGGGCGGAGGACAAGCCGCTGCTTCTCTCGGTCGGCTACTCCGCGTGCCACTGGTGCCACGTGATGGAGCACGAGTCGTTCGAGAATCCCGACATCGCCGGGGTGATGAACCAGCACTTCGTGAACGTGAAGGTCGACCGCGAGGAGCGTCCGGACGTCGACCAGATCTACATGCAGGCCGTCCAGTCGCTCACCGGCCACGGGGGCTGGCCGATGACCGTGTTCCTGACACCCGACGGCGCGCCGTTCTACGGCGGCACCTATTTCCCGCCGGTCGACCGCCACGGGCTGCCGGGATTCCCGCGCCTGCTCGCCGCGATCGCGGACGCGTGGGAGACGCGCCGCGGCGAGGTCGTCGAGTCGTCGCGAAAGATCAGCGAAGCGCTCGGGCAGTCCGAGCGCCTGCGCGCGGCGACCGAGCTCCTGACGCCGGCGATCCTCGGCGAGGCGTTCCAGTTCATCTCGGCGCAGTTCGACGACGCCGACGGCGGCCTGGGTGGGGCGCCGAAGTTTCCGCAGCCGATGATCTGGGAGTTCGTCCTGCGCTACTGGAAGCGCACGCAGAATGCGCGCGCGCGCCAGATGGTGCATACGACTCTGGCGATGATGGCGCGCGGCGGGATGTACGACCAGGTCGGCGGCGGCTTTCACCGCTACTCGGTCGACGCGCACTGGCTGGTGCCGCACTTCGAGAAGATGCTCTACGACAACGGCCAGCTCGCCTCGCTCTACCTGCACGGCTGGCTCGCGTTCGGCGACCCGGAGTGCCGGCGAGTCTGCGAGGAAACGCTCGACTACATCCTGCGCGAGATGACCGACCCGGCCGGCGGCTTCTATTCCTCGCAGGACGCCGACTCCGAGGGCCACGAAGGCAAGTTCTTCGTGTGGACGCCGAACGAATTGCGCGGGGTGCTGGGCGACGCCGACGCCGAGTTCGCCGGCCGCTACTGGGGCGTGGATCACGGCCCGAATTTCGAGGGGAAGAGCATCCTCTACGCCGCGGGTGAGTCCGAGGCGGAGCGCATCGCCGCGATCAAAGCGAAGCTCTACGCGGCTCGCGAGCGCAGAATCCATCCGGGGCGGGACGACAAGGTGCTCGCGTCGTGGAACGGCCTGGCCTGCCGCGCTTTCGCCGAGGCGGGCCGGGCGCTGGGGCGCCCCGATTACGTCGCCGCGGCGGTGAAGAACGCCGAGTTCGTCCTGAAGGCGATGCGGGCTAACGGCCGGCTGCTCAGAACGTGGAAGAGCGGCGGGGCCAAGCTGAAGGGCTACCTGGAAGACTACGCGATGGTCGCGGTGGCGCTGCTCGAGGTCTACGAGGCCACGTTCGAGCGTCGATGGCTCGACGAAGCGCGCGCCCTCTCCGACGAGATGATCCGGCTCTTCTGGGACGAGCAGCTCGACGGCTTCTACGACACTGGAAGCGACGGCGAGCCGCTCATCGTGCGACCGCGCAATCTCTTCGACAACGCCGTGCCGTGCGGGACGTCGGTCGCGGTCGAGACACTGTTGCGCCTCGGGGTGCTGACGGGCGAATCGCGCTACGAGGCGGCGGCGCTGAAGGCGCTCCGGCCGATGGCCGATCTGATGGCCCGGCACGCGAGCGGCTTCGGTCGCTTCCTGTGCGCCCTCGATTTCAACCTCGGGCCCGTGGTCGAGGTGGCGCTGGTCGCGCCCGCCACGGGCGACGGGCTCGGCGCGCTCGTCAGCGAGGTGTTCGGCCGGTATCTTCCCAACCGCATCGTGACGGGCGTGGTGAGCGGAGACAGTGCGGGCGCCGTCGGCATCCCGCTGCTCGAGGGCAGGGTCGCGGTGGGCGGCAAGGCCACGGCCTACGTTTGCCGGAACTACGCCTGCGAGCTGCCGGTTACCGATCGCGCGGCGCTGGCGCGCCAGCTCGAGGAGGCCCGAGATGCGTAGCGTCGTCCTGCTGCTGTCGACTCTCGTGCTCCTGTCCGCGGTGCCAGCCTCGGCGCAGCTCGACCAGATTCTCAAGGAGATGGACACCTACTCGCGCTCCGGCGCCGGACCCTCGGGAGACGTGAAGGTCGGCGCCGCGCTCAAGCAGGCGCTGCAGGTCGGGACCGAGAACGCCGTGAAGCTCACGGGTCGGACCGACGGCTACTTCACGAACAAGGCGATCAAGATCCTGATGCCCGAGCAGCTGAGCACGATCGAGAAAGGTCTGCGCATGGCGGGGTACGGCCCCGAGGTCGACCAGCTCGTGCTCAGCATGAACCGCGCCGCCGAACGCGCGGCTCCGGAGGCGAAGAAGATCTTCTGGGACGCGATCGGGAAAATGACGATCGACGACGCCCAGCGAATCCTGAACGGCACCCCGACTGCCGCGACCGACTACTTCAAGGACAACACCTCGGCGTCGCTCACCTTGGCTTTCAGGCCGATCGTCGATCGCGCGATGGACGAGGTCGGGACGGCGCGGCAATACAACGAGCTGCTCGGGCAGGCGAAGGCGATTCCGTTCCTGAAGACCGAGAACTACGACCTCGACCGCTACGTGGTGGGCAAGGCCCTCGACGGCCTCTTCCGCGTCGTCGGCGACGAGGAGCGCAAGATTCGATCCGACCCGGCCGCCCGCGTTACCTCGCTCATGAAAGAAGTCTTCGGGAAATAAGCTACCACGGGAGCCCTTCGGCCCCGAGCGCGCGCTCGGCAACCCGGCGCAGGGCGGTCAGCCCGAGCTCGTCGTCGGACAGGCCAAGGTCGAGCACCGGCAGGACGATCCCGGTCGTGCGCGTGAATTCCACCCACCGCTCGGGGGTGCAGCGCTCGACGCTGTGCAGCGGTGGCTGGTCGCGCAATCTGGCCCGCTCGCCGGATTCGCGCTCGGAGCCTAGCTAACCCCCGGCGCCGCCGGTGTCGCGCTCCGGCCCGGACAAGGTCGTGCCGCCGTCCACCACGAGCACGTGGCCGGTGATGTAGCGCGCGTAGTCCGACAGGAGGAAGCGCACGGCGTGGCCGATGTCCCAGCCCGTGCCCTCGACCTTGAGCGCCGAGGCCGTGCGGCGGCGATCGCGAGAGGCCGCGCTCATGCCGCGCTGATAGACCATGGGCGTGTAGACGGGCCCGGGCGCGACGCAGTTCACACGGATCCCTTCGGGCCCGTGATCGACGGCCATCGCCTTCGTGAGCGCGATGACCGCGCCTTTCGAAACCGTGTAGGCGGTGAGACCGCGAGGACGGAGCGCCGAGATCGACGACACATTGACGATCGCGCCGCCGCCGGTACGACGCATGGCGGGGATCGCGTGCTTCGCGGCGAGAAACATCGTGTCGACGTTGACGTTCATCAGCCGGCGCCAGCTCTCCTCGGTCTCGTCCACCACGGAGCCGCGGCTACCGATGCCGACGTTGTTGTCGAGGTAGTCGAGCCGGCCGTAGCGGTCCATCGCGGCCTCGACCACCGCCGCGCAGTCGGACGCGCGCGTCATGTCGGCCTGGAAGGCGAGCCCCAGACCGCCGCTCGCCTCGATCATCTCGACCGTACGCTTGGCCAGCGCGACGTCGCGATCGACCACGATCACGCGCGTGCCGGCCCGCGCGAGCAGGATCGCGGCAGCGCGACCGTTGCCGATGCCGTCGCCGGCGGCGCCGCCGCCGGTGACGATCGCGACCTTGTCTTTGAGTCCCCAGCTATCCGGTATGTCGAAGCGCGCTTGTGCGTCCGTCATGTCCTCCTCGATTCACAATCGCGCCTCGGCCGGCGGGGCCCCAGCCCCGCGACGGCCTGCCGCGCGAACTACCGAGCACGGCCAGCTGGAGCGGATTCTAACACCGCCGATCGCGAGCTCAGCCGAGCGGCACCCTCAGGACGCTGATCGAGTGCGCCGAGAACTCGTGCTCGAACCGGTGCCCTCGCGCCGAGAGGCGCGTCTCGCGCACGTCGACCGCCCGGGGGTTCTCGAACGAGTTGGTCGTATCGACGTCGGTGCCGTTGACCTCTGACAGGGTCACGTCGTCCTTGACCGTGGCCTCACCCAGCTCGATCGCCGCACGGTGAGCGCGATCGCGATCTCGATTGACCACCGTGAGCGTGAGTCGTGTGCCCTCCGCGTCGCACGTCGCGCTGGCGTCCAGCAGCGCGAACGGGCCGAGGTCGCCGACGTGGTGAACGCGGCCGACACCGCTCTCCTCCAGACCGGGCGCGAGCTCTCGGGTCGGACTGTCCACGGCGACGTCGAGCGCGATCTCGCGCGTGTGCTCGGCGTAGAGGCGGAGCGGGTGATAGATCGTCTGCAAGAACAGGCCGTCACGCCGGGTGAAGATCGGGGCGATCGCGTTCACGAGCTGGGCCAGATTCGCGATCCGGACCGTGCGGCAGTTGCGGATGAAGCCGTTCAGGTAGGTCGTGATGGCCAGGGCATCGGAGAGGTTGTAGCGCTCCTCGACGCCGCCGATGCGGTCCTCGAGGCTCCGCGTGCGGTACCACACGTTCCACTCGTCGAACGCGATCGCGATTGGATGCTCGATCCGCTGCACGTGCCGAACCCGCTCGATCAACGCGGCGCAGATCCGCACGGCGCGCTCGGCCTGGTGCGACTGGAAGACGGTTGCGTAGTGGTCGCGATGACCCGTGTAGAGGTGAATGCTGTGATAGTCGACGAACTGCGCCAGGCCGTCGAGCACCGTCACGTCCCAGTCGCTGACGCCGTTGTGACCGCAGCCGATGAGTTCGATGGACGGATCGGTTCGCTTCATCACGAACGCGAAGCTCTTCGCCTTCTTCACGTAGTCCTCGGCGCTCAGGCTGCCGATCTGCCAGCCGCCGTACATCTCGTTGCCGAGGCCCCAGTAGCGAACGCGGTGCGGCTCGACGTGACCGTGCTTCCGGCGGAGATTTGCCCAGTGCGTGTTGCCGGTGCCGTTGCAGTACTCGACCCAGGCCTGCGCCTCGTCCATCGTGCCCGAGCCCATGTTCACGCAGATGTAGGGCTCGGTCCCGATCGCGCGGCAGTACTGGATGAACTCGTTGGTGCCGAAGCGATTGGACTCCTCGGCGTGCCAGGCCAGCTCCGATCGCCGCGGCCGGTCGGCGACGGGACCGACGCCGTCCAGCCAGTGGTAGCCGCTCACGAAGTTGCCGCCCGGCCACCGGAGTACCGGGACGCGGAGCGGACGGACCGCGTCGAGCACGTCGCGGCGGAATCCCGCGCCGTCGCTCAGCGGCGAGCCCTCCTCGAAGATACCGCCGTAGATGCACCGGCCGAGGTGCTCGATGAAGTTGCCGAAGATGCGGCGGTCCACGTTACCGATCCGCCTGTTCAGGTCGATGCCGATCCGCGCCATTGAGTCCTCCCGCGACAGTCCAGGGACTTTCTGCCGCCCTGTTATACTCCCGCACGGCCACAGGAGGGCTCGCCATGCCACACCGGAAGCTTTCTTCGAGTCGCCGTCGCTTCCTCGAGGGTGCCGCGCTCGGCGCCACCGCGCTCGCCTTGAGCCCGCGCCGCGCGTCGGCCCAGGCGAAGCCGACCATCACCTACTGGAACGGGCTCACCGGCGCCGACGGCAAGATCATGGACGAGCTCATCGACCACTTCACGCGCGACACCGGCATCCGTATGGAGCAGCAGCGGATCGTCTGGGCGGATCTGTACGCCAAGCTGCAGGTCGCGGTGCCGGCCGACGAGGGCCCGGATCTGGCGCTGATTCACACCGTCGAGATTCCCCACTTCGCGAGCGACGGCATTCTCGAGCCGATGGCCGACTCCGCGACGAGCGCGAAGGGATTCAAGGCAGAGGACTATCTGCCGTCGACGTGGCAGGGGGGCCTGTATCAGGGCAAGCGCTACGCGGTGCCGCTGGACGTGCCTCAGCATCTTCTCTACGTGAACGTCAAGGTGATGCGGGACGCGGGCCTCGCCGGAACGGACGGCAAGCCGAAGATTCCCACGACGCGCGACGAAGTGCTGGCGATGGCCAAGCAGATCACGAAGGGCGACACCTTCGGCTTCGCGATCGGCACCACCAATCCAGGCCGCTACACCTGGGGATTCCACAACCTCCTCTGGCAGAACGGCGCGAACGTCTATGCGGCGGACTTCAAGCGCTCCGGCCTCGGAGAGCCCGCGGCCCTCGAGGTCGCCGAGTTCTGGGGCGCGATCCAGAACCAGCACAAGATCGCGCCGCCGGCGAACGCCAACTGCCGCGACGCCTTCATCGCCGGCAAGCTCGGCCTCTGGATCGCCGGCTCCTGGAACTTCACGGGGCTGCGCGAGGCCAAGGTGGACTTCGTCGCGGCGCCGGTGCCGCGTCTCTTCAAGCAGGCGGTCGTGTGGACGATGCCGCATCAGTACACGTTCCCGAAGAAGAAGGCCGTCGACGCGGCGAAGCGCGACGCCGCGTGGGCGCATGTGCGCTGGATGAGCGACCACGTGGCGGAGTGGACCTTGAAGGCCGGGCAGGTCTCGGCGCTCCGCAAGCCGCACACGGACTCGCGCGTCACCGCCGATCCCGTGCTCCGGACCCTGCTCGGACAGGCCGGGCAATGGCAGTCGGGACAGGCCACGCCGAAGTGGGTCGCGGCCGAGAACATCACGCGCCCGGTGATCGAGAACGTCTACATCGGTCAGAAGCCGGCCGCGGCGGCCATGAGCGACCTGGCGCGCCAGATCAACGCGCTGCCCGACTAGCCCGCGAGCCCGGGGTGAAGCCGCGCCGCGCGCGCCGCCGAGGCGCCTTCACGCCGTACCTGTTCCTGGCGCCCGGCCTGGTCCTGTTCGCGGTCTTTCGCGTTTATCCCTTGCTCGAGGGCCTCTGGCTCTCGTTCACCAACGCGAGACTCGGTCGCGCCCAGCACGCCTTCGTGGGTAGCGCGAACTACGTGCGGCTCCTCGATGACACGCGGTTCCACGTGAGCCTCGTCAACACCGCCTATTACACGATCGCCAGCACCGTACCGATCCTCGCCGTGCCGCTGGTGCTCGCGGTCGCGCTCAACCGCGGCGTTGCGCTCAGGACCTTCCTGCGCGGCGCATTCTTCTTTCCGTTCACGCTGTCGGTCGTCACAGTCGGCCTCACGTGGCTCTGGCTGCTCGATCCGGTGATCGGCCCCTCGACGTATTATCTGCGTGCGGCCGGCGTGCCGGTCCGGTCGTGGCTCGCCGATCCCAGCACCGCAATGTGGGCGATCATCCTGACGACGGTATGGTGGGTGACCGGCTACTACCTGGTCATCTATCTGGCGGGGCTTCAGGACATTCCCCGCGAGCTCTACGAGGCGGCGGCGATCGACGGCGCCGGCGGCTGGCGAAGCTTCTGGTCGATCACTCTGCCGCTGCTCCGGCCGGTGTTCCTGTTCGTGCTGGTCACCCACGTCATCGGCTCGTTCCAGATCTTCGGCCAGGTGTTCGTCCTCACCAACGGCGGCCCGGGCGACGCGACCCGGACCGTGGTCCAGCACCTCTACGAGACCGCCTTCCAGAACTTCTTCCACTTCGGCTCCGCCTCGGCGATGGCGTGGGTGCTGTTCGTGGTGATCCTCGCGTTCTCGCTCCTCCAGTTCCGGCTCCTGCGCGGCCACACGCAGTACTGAGCCGGGCATGAACCGACCGGCCAAGGTCTGGCGCGCTTTGCTCACCACGCTCATGGTGCTGCTCGCGATCCTCTGGCTGCTGCCGGCGGTGTGGGTGCTCGTGACCTCGTTGAAGCTGACCGAGAACATCGTGCGCGTCCCGCCGGAGTGGATCCCGTGGCCGGCGACGATCGAGCACTATGGCGAGGTGCTCTTCAGCAGCTCGCGCACGGCGCGCATCGGCCGGGCGTTCTTCAACAGCATCGTGGTCTCGCTCGGCTCGGTGGCGCTCGTCGTGCTGACGAGCGCGATGGCGGCTTATCCGCTGGCGCGGATGAGCTTCCGCGGGCGCAATCTCGTCTTCGGCCTGATCGTCGGGAGCCTCATGATCCCGAACGCGGTGATCCTGGTGCCGCAGTACGTGCTCGTGCAGCGGCTCGGCTGGCTCAGTACCTATCAGGGCTTGATCGTCCCCGAGGCGGCGATGACGTTCGCGTTCGGCGTGTTCCTGCTCCGCCAGTTCTTCCTGACGATCCCGTCCGAGCTCGAGGACGCCGCGCGCATCGACGGCGCCGATCCGTGGCAGATCTTCACGCGCATCGTGCTGCCGCTCTCTCAGCCCGTTCTTGGAGCGCTCGCGATCTTCGCGTTTCGTTCCGCCTGGAACGACTTCCTGTGGCCCCTGATCGCCGTCAACAAGCCCGACATGTTCCCGCTGCCCGTCGCGCTGGCGCTGCTGCGCGGCGCCTACGCCGCCGAGTCGTACGGGCCCATCATGGCCGGAGCGGTGCTGAGCGCGCTGCCGCTCTTGATCGTGTTCCTGGTGGCCAATCGCCGGATCGTCGAGGGTGTCAGAGTCAGCGCTCTGAAAGGCTAGGTCGGGGTCCACGGTCCCGTTACGGCGATCGCTTCGTTCTCGCCGGGCCAGGGAGGCATCGTGACCCCGAGCACCCGGAGCGCGGCGTCGCCGAGCGCGCGGAACTGAAAGTGAACGCCCTGCGGGATCGTGAGGCACACGCCCGCTTCGAGCGGCACCACTTCCTCGCGCGATCCCTGCCGGCGCCACATCTCGCCGCGGCCCTCGAGCACGTACCAGATCTCCTCGACCGTCCGGTGGGTCACCGCCGCGGCCACCTGACCGGCGGCGAGCTCGAACTCGGCCATGCCGCCGCCGGCGAGACCGAGGAGGACTCGAACGTCAGAGCCGTCGGGCGCGACGGCGGTTCGATCACGGGGACGGCGCGTCGTCGTGAACGGCGTCATGGCGCTGAGTGTAGCCCGCGTCGGCACTACAGACCGCATATGCCGAAGACGCAGAGCCCGAGGGAAAGTGCCCTGATCCAGCGCTGGCGGAATCCCTACGCCGCGCTGGTCCTGGCACTCGCCGCCACGTTGGCCCAGTAGCCCGCCTCCGAGTACACTGCCCTCTCGGGAGGAGCGAATGACCGAGACCGGTAGCGAGATCGTCTGGCGGCCCACCCGCGAATACGCCGAGCGCACGAGGATCGCCCGCTTTATGCGCTCGCTCGGCGTGGGCTCGCTCGAGGAGCTGCAGCGACGGAGCAACGCGGATCCTGACTGGTACTGGGACGCAGTCGTTCGCGATCTCGGCCTGCGCTTCAGCCGACCGTACACTCGCGTGCGTGATGTTTCGCGCGGTGTCCAGTGGCCGCGCTGGTTCGAGGGCGGCCTGATGAACTTCGCCGACAACTGCGTCGACCGGCACGTCGACGCGGGGCGCGGCGAGCAGCCGGCGCTCATCTGGGAAGGGGACGACGGCCGCACGCGCACGCTGACCTACCACGAGCTGGCGCGCGAGGTGAACCAGCTCGCCAACGCGCTGAAGCGGCTTGGAGTCGGCGAAGGCGACCGCGTCGGCGTGTTCCTGCCGATGTCGCCCGAGGCAGCCATCGCGACCCTCGCGATCGTGCGGATCGGCGCGATCTACACGCCGTGTTTCTCCGGCTACGGCGCCCAGGCGGTAGCCTCACGGCTCCAGGACTGCGAGGCCAAGGCGCTCGTCACGGCCGATGGCTTCTACCGTCGCGGCCAGATCGTGAAGATGAAGGAGACGGCCGACGAGGCAGTGGCGGCGTCGCCGTCCGTCCGCAACGTGATCGTCTACAAGCGGCTCGGTCGCGAGATCCCGTGGACTCGCGGCCGCGATGCGTGGTGGCACGAGCTGATCGGTCAGGAGTCGGACGTCTGTCCCGCGCTGCCCGGCGAGTTCGATCGCCCGTGCCTCATCATCTACACGTCGGGAACCACGGGCCGGCCGAAGGGCGCGGTGCTCACGCAGGGCGGGTTCCTGCTCAAGTGCGCCCACGATTTCGGTTACCTGATGGACGTGGGCCCGGGCGACCGGCTCTTCTGGCTGACCGACCTCGGCTGGCTGATGGGGCCGATGCTCATCACGGCCGGTCTCTTCCACGGCGGGACGGCGGTTCTCTTCGAGGGTGTGCCCGACTATCCGAAGCCCAATCGCCTCTGGTCGCTCGTCGAGCGTCATAAGATCTCCGTCATGGGGCTCTCGCCCACCGCGGTGCGCGCGCTGATGCCGCATGGCGCCGAGCACGTCCACGCCCACGAGCTCGGTTCGCTGCGCGTGCTCGGCTCGACGGGCGAGCCCTGGAATCCCGAGCCCTATCGCTGGCTTTTCGAGAACGCGGGCAAGGCGCGCGTGCCGATCATCAACTACACGGGCGGCACCGAGATCTCAGGCGGCATCCTGAGCTCGTTCCCGATCGCGCCGATCAAGCCGTGCTCGTTCTACGGCCCCATTCCCGGCATGGCCGCCGACTGCTTCGGCGACGACGGGCGGCCCGTGCGCGGACAGGTCGGGGAGCTCGTCGTCACGGCGCCATGGCCGGGGATGACGCAGGGCTTCTGGAAGGATGCGCAGCGTTACGAGGAGACGTACTGGTCTCGCTGGCCGAACGTCTGGGTCCACGGCGACTGGGCCTACGTGGACGAGGACGGCTTCTGGTTCATCCAGGGTCGCTCGGACGACACCCTGAAGATCGCCGGCAAGCGGCTAGGGCCCGCCGAGGTCGAGTCGGTGCTGGTCTCGCACGAAGCCGTCGCCGAGGCCGGCGTCGTGGGCGTGCCGCACGAGGTCAAGGGCGAAGCGATCGTGTGCTTCGTCGTCCTGCGTCCAAGCCACCACGCCTCCGAGCCGCTGCGGAATCAGCTCGCCGACCTGGTCGCGCGACAGATGGGCAAGGCGCTCAAGCCCGAGCGCGTGCTGTTCACGAAGGATCTACCGAAGACCCGGAGCGCCAAGATCATGCGACGCGTGATTCGCGCGACCTACATGGGCAAGGAACCAGGCGATCTCTCTTCGCTCGAGAACCCCGCCGCCGTCAAGGCCATCACGGAGGCGTCTTGATGCGTCCGCGAGGGTAAGTCGCTCGACCGCCGGCCGAACTGAAGGCGCCGATCCCCGAGAAGGAGAACCAATGCTGAGCCGGGAAGACAACGAGCTGCTGACGCGCACTGGTCCGGGCACGCCGATGGGCGCGTTCTTGAGACAGTACTGGATCCCCGTCGTGCTCTCGAGCGAGCTTGTTGCCGGGGGCCGGGTGAAGCGCGTGCAGCTTCTGGGCGAGCGGCTCATCGCGTTCCGCGCGAAGAGCGGCCGGCCCGGCCTCGTCGGCGAGTTCTGTCCGCACCGACTCGCCTCGCTCTACTTCGGCCGGGTCGAGGAAGCCGGCATGCGCTGCGTGTACCACGGCTGGAAGTTCGGGATGGACGGCCGTTGTCTGGAGATGCCGAACGAGCCGCCCGGATCCGGCTTCGCGTCGAAGATCCGCCACGTCGGCTATCCATGCGAGGAAGCGGGCGGCATGATCTGGGCGTACATGGGACCGGCGAGCCCTCCGCCGCCGATACCACATCTCGAGTGGACCCTGCTGCCGGACTCGCACAGCTTCGCGTCCAAGCGGGTCCAGGAGTGCAACTGGTTCCAGGCGATGGAGGGCGGCATCGACTCGAGCCACATCTCGTTCCTGCACGCGCCGCTCGACCCCGGCGACGCCGAGGTCACACGCGAGCTCGACCTGGCGAGCTTCGGTGTCGGCTCCGCGGTGCAGACGGCCGACCGTGCCCCGCGCTTCGAGGTCGTCGATACCGACTACGGCGTGCTGATCGGCGCCCAGCGCAGCCGCCCCGACGGCCAGCACCTCTGGCGCGTCACCCAGTTCCTGATGCCGTTCTACACGATGCCGCCGACCGACCTCGACGAGAAGATCACCCAGTCGCACATCTGGGTGCCGATGGACGACGGCAACTGCATCAACTGGATGGTCACCTGGCATCCCGACCGTCCGCTCACGCGTGAAGAAATCGACCTGAACGTCGCGGGCAAGGGCGCTCACGTCTGCGACTACCTGCCGCCGACCTCCGAGCCCTATGGCGACATCCGCACGGCCGCCAATCGCAACAACGACTACGAGATGGACTGGGAAGCGCACCGGACGCGCATGTTCTGCGGCATTCCCGGCTTCGGCGTCCAGGACCAGGCGATCCAGGAGAGCCAGGGCGAGGTCGTCGACCGCGCGCTCGAGCATCTGGGCTCGAGCGACACCGCGATCATCCAGGTGCGCCGGCGCCTGATGAACGCCGCGCGCGCGCTTCGCGACCGCGGGACTCCGGCACCGGGGAGAGATCCCGAGTCGTTTCACGTGCGCTCGGCGTCGGTCGTACTGCCGCCGGGGGCCAGCTGGGTCGAAGGCGCGCTGCCGCGTGTGATGGCCAAGCCCGGCCGCCAGCTCACGCTCGCCTGAGCCGCTCGCGCCGGCTTCACACCGCGGTGGTATACTCCGCCCTGACGTCGTGGGGGGAGGTTTCCTGAGAACCGGGTGCGGCCCGGGACCCCTCGAACCTGCACTGGGTAATTCCAGCGAAGGGAACACGGCGTGAGAGAGAGAGCGGCCGCACCCGTTGAGGGGATGCGGCCGTTTTGTTTATGAAGATCAGCGTCAACGGTAAGGACCTGGAAGTCGCCGACGGCCTGAGCGTGGACGGGCTGTTGACCCACCTCGGCGTCAAGCGCCAGTACACCGCGGTGGCGGTGAACCGCGAGGTGACGCCGAAGAGCGCCTACGAGGCCACCGTGCTGCGCGACGGCGACCGGGTTGAAATCGTCAGACCGATGGGCGGCGGATAGAGCAGGGGAGGTCGAGCCATGAGCGACACGAATCTGGTCATCGGGGGCAAGGAATTCTCGTCGCGACTGATCGTCGGGACGGGAAAGTACGCGTCGATGGACGTCATGAAGCAGGCGCACGAGGCCTCGGGCGCCCAGATCGTCACGGTAGCGCTGCGCCGGGTCAGCCTGCTTTCGGGCGAGTCGATCCTGGACCACCTGGATACGACGCGTTACACGCTCCTGCCGAATACGGCGGGCTGCTACACCGCTGACGAGGCCATTCGCACGTGCTACCTGGCCCGCGAAGCCGGGCTCGGCGAGATGGTCAAGCTCGAGGTGATCGGCGATCCGCGCACGCTCTTCCCGGACGTCTTCGGGCTCCTCGAAGCCACGCGGACGCTCGCGCGTGAGGGCTTCACGGTGATGCCCTACACCAACGACGATC
>Ga0209160_1001971_pt1 | contig 17213 bp, 10 predicted proteins | sample GraSoiAngelo_153_FD_186167 | JGI IMG/M metagenome (GOLD analysis project Ga0209160, IMG submission 186167) | Grasslands soil microbial communities from the Angelo Coastal Reserve, California, USA - 14_1009_12_40cm (SPAdes) (version 2) | ecosystem: Environmental > Terrestrial > Soil > Grasslands ... | reverse complement strand
AGCTCCGTCGCGCGCGCCACCATGAACGGTGTGAGCGGCGACGAGGCTTCAAACAGCGCTTTGGCATGCTGATCCGGAAGTTTGCTGGCATTGCCCGGTAATTCGATCGAGGGCCCGGCCGTCGACGACAGATGGATGTTGAAGAGCAGCACCGAACCGTCCTCGCCGCTGACCGCCGTCAACTTCCGCGCCTCGGCGACGAGATCTCCATCCGTTGCCTCGCCGTCGGTGATGTTGATGACGATCGGCGGAAATCCGTTCGGATGCTCCTGGCACCACGTCTCGACCAGCTTGGTGGCGTCCTTGAGCGCGGCGCACATCGGCGTGCCCCCTTTCCAATAGGGGTCGAACCAGACTGGAAATTTCACAGTTTGGTCCATCACGCCGCCGGCGCCATCGTCCGATTGCTTGGTTCGTTCTTCGATGCGCAACGGCTTGCCGGCCAATTCACTGATCGGGACCAACGAGCGCCCGCTCAGTTCCCCGCCGAGCGCCGGTTTACAACTCTCATCGCTGTAGCCCAGCACACCGACATGGAAGTAGTCGTAAATGGAGTCGGACTTGGCGCAACGGATGCACAGATTATGAAGCAGCTTGTTGAGGATGGTCGCCAGCTCCTCGGCCTTCTTTTTGCCATTGTCTCCGCCGGCAAACGGGTCCTCCATCGACTCGGACTGGTCGACCAGAAACAGGAAACAGCCCGGGTTCTTACGACTGATTTCGGCCTGGTATGCCATGGTTTTTCTCCAGAGCGAGCGCGGGCAGCCAGAAGACGGTACGCGGTGACCGAATCATGAGGCCCCAGAGCTTGTGCGTCCGGGCCAGGGCAGGCTGTGACAGTTGTCACCTCATGATGGGGCACGCGCGCAACGGGAGAGCGGGGCAGCGGTTGAGGACCCTGACTACATCGACTGGTACGGCGTGTAGACCTGCACGTCCGCTCCTTCGAGTGCCTTCCCCAGCTCTGCACTCGGCGTGTTCCACCGTAGTGGTCAGCCGCTCGGTGTCGGCGCGGTGCGATCTGCATGGAACCGAGCGACCAAGCGGGCAGGATTGGATGGGATGCTGATCCACGACATTCGTCGCACCGTGGCGGAACCTCCGGCGCGCCCGATTGTCCGAGGGCGAGATCATGAAACTCTGCGGCTGGAAGACGCGAGCGATGTGCGACCGCTACAACATCATCGACGAAGCCGATCTGGCTGGGGCGGTGGCGAAACGTCGATGGCACAGTTGTGGCACAATCCACCCTTTCTCCCGACCCCGCCACTCGCTCGATCTCCCAACAGGTAGTTCCCAGACGACGTAGCGAAGCAGCAAGATCGCGCCGAGTCGCGAGACTCTGCTCGGATCCGGCGGCGTCTACCCACAAAAATCCCCACAGCGCGGGCTCCGGTGCTGTCCGTACTGGCGCGATTTCATCCCACCTTCACACGCTGACCGGTAAACAGACGGGAAACATTTCGTGCAGTGCTTTGACCCTCACGCCGGAGAGGTGCGGACTGAGACGCGTCGGCACCCAGCCGGACACGCGGTGAGCACTATCACGGACCGGGGCTGGTGCAGTCGGTTAGGTACACGGGACCGAGAGCCGACGCCCTCGTGCGCGCGGATCCAGCCCAAGCGCCGCTCGCGGACCGAATACCGCAGTTGCCGAACCATAGCGCCCAGGAGCATGACGTCGATTGAGGCAACCTGACTCGCCCCGGGCTAGGTGGGACGCTATGGAACGTGTGTGCCGTACCGCGTAGCCCTCTACTCACACGACACGATGGGGCTGGGCCACATGCGCCGCAACCTGTTGTTGGCGCAGGCGCTCCGGCATTCCCGGTTGCAGGCCGTCGTGCTGATGATCGCCGGGGCGCGCGAAGCGAGCCTCCTGACGACGACCGCCGGCGTAGACTGCGTGGCGCTGCCCTCGCTCTGGAAGGACGGCGGCGGGCAGTATCACCCGCGCCACCTTGCGGTTTCTTTGGAAGAGCTCTTGGCCCTGCGGGCGAGAACCGCAGGCGCCGCGCTGGAGGCCTTCGCGCCGGACGTCCTGATCGTTGACAACGTCCCGCGGGGAGCGCTGCGGGAGCTCGACCCGGTCCTGGAATCGCTGCGCGCGCGCGGGCGCACCCGGCTCGTGCTCGGACTGCGGGATGTGCTCGACGAGCCGGCCACGCTGCAGGGTGAGTGGGCCCGCGCCCGGAACCAGGACGCCGTGCGCACCTATTACGACGCCGTGTGGGTCTACGGCGACCCCGCGGTCTATGACCCGGTGCGTGAGTACGCCTTCGCTCCCGACGTGGCGGCGAAGGTGCGCTACACGGGATATCTCGATCAGCGAGCGCGGCTCACGTTCGCGCGACGCGGCGATAAGGAGCCGGTGGCAGCCCTGGGATGGTCGGGCGGCCGGCTCGCGCTCTGTCTGGTGGGCGGCGGACAGGACGGCGCGGAGCTCGCGGAGGCCTTCGTGGCAGCGGACCTCCCGCCGGACACGAACGGCTTGCTCGTCACCGGCCCATGCATGCCGACCGGCGTGCGGCGACGGTTAGTTCGCAGCGTCGCGAGCGATCCCCGCCGGCGCGTGGTCTCCTTCGCGCACGAGCCGACGCGCCTGGTGCGTCGCGCGGACCGCGTCGTCGCAATGGGCGGTTACAACACCGTCTACGAGGTCCTGTCCTTCGACAAGCCCGCGCTCATCGTGCCCCGCGTAAAGCCCCGACGAGAGCAACTGATCCGCGCCCAGCGGCTGCAAGCGCTGGGGCTCGTGGACGTGCTCCATCCGGAAGCCTTGAGCGCCGCGGCCCTGAGCACCTGGCTCGCTCGTGAGCGGGCCCCGGTCCGACCGGCGAGGGAGCGCATCGATTTCAATGGCCTCAGCCGGATCCCGCACCTGCTGGAAGAGCTCCTCGGCATCCGACCGCCGCTGCGGCCGCGCCGCCGAGTCCGCGCCGAGGTCCACCATGCAGCGTGACGCGCCGCTGCGCGTCGGGCAATCGGCAGGTCGGCTTGCGATCGCCTACATCGTCAAAGCCTGGCCCCGGCTTTCCGAGACATTCATTCTCAACGAGATCGTCGGCCTGGAGCGCCGCGGTGTTTCCATCCGCATTTTTTCCGTGAAGGACCCGAATCCCGGTCCGATCCACGACGGGGTTGCCCTGGTGCGCGCGAACGTGACGTACCTGTCGCCGCGGAGCCACTGGAAGTCGGCCTTGCCGGCGAACTTCCGCTCCCTGCGCCGGCGCCCCGGCAGGTACCTTCGGACGTTGTTCATGGCCATGGTGAAGGTCTTGAGCCATCGTCGCCGGCATCCCAACTCATCGCCGCTCGGGCTGCGCGCTCTGGCCGCCCTACGCCATCTTCTGGAAGCCGGCTACTTGGCGGATGTGCTGTTCGGCCAGGCGGCGACGCATCTCCATGCGCATTTCGCTTCGTCACCGGCGCTGGTGGCGCTGCTCACGTCGCGAATCACCGGTGTCCCCTATACCGTCACGGCGCACGCCAAGGATATTTACGTGAGCCATCCCGACGATCTCCGTGCCAAGTTCCGCGAGGCTCGCGCGGTCGTCACCTGCACCGAGTACAACCGGCAACACCTGCTGAGCCGCTATCCGCGGGAATGCGGTGGCAAGGTATTCCGCGTCTATCACGGACTCGACCTTGCGCCGTTCCGCGGCGCCTCATCGCACCCGCCCGAGCCGGCGGAAGCGGTGATACTGTCCGTCGCCAGGTTGGTCGAGAAGAAGGGTTTGGACGACCTGCTTGCGGCGGTCGATATCCTGCGGCTGCGGGGGCGCCGACTGAGGTTGGAGATCATTGGCACGGGGCCGCTGCGGGAGAAGCTCAAGGCCCAGGCGACGCATCTCGGTCTGGACGATCGAGTGAGGCTGCTGGGCGCTCAGCCGTACGAGGCGGTCTGCCGCGCCTACCGGCGAGCCTCCGTGTTTGTGCTCCCCTGCCGGGTCGCTGCGGATGGTGACCGCGACGGGATCCCCAACGTGCTTCTGGAGGCGGTGGCCAGCGGCGTGCCCGTCGTCTCCACCCCGGTGTCAGGGGTTCCCGAGCTGATCGAGTGTGACCGGAGCGGCTTGCTCGTGGAGCCGAACAATCCCGCGATGCTGGCGGACGCGCTCGACAGGATTCTGGAAAGCCCGGAGCTGCGGGCGCGCCTGACCGAAGCCGCCCGCGCCAAGCTCGAGCCGCATTTCTCACTGGACCACTGTTCTGCCCGATTGCTGGCGCTGTTTCAAGCGGTGCATGCCCACGAGGCCGTGGGGTGATGCGGATCGCGTACGTCTGCGCCGACGCCGGCGTCCCGATCTTCGGGCGCAAGGGCTGCTCAGTCCACGTGCAGGAGATGCTCCGGGCCTTGCAAAGGCGGGGCGCCGGCGTGGACGTGTTTGCCGCCCGCGTGGACGAGACGCCGTCGTCCGGACTCGAGTCGCTGCGGATTCACCACGTGACACCCCTAGGCGACGGCGACCCGTCTAGCCACGGAGCCGCGATCGCGGCGCTGAACGACGAGCTCGCCGCCCTGCTCGATCGTGCCGGGCCATATGACCTCGTGTACGAGCGCTACTCGCTCTGGAGTTTCGCCGCGATGGAGCACGCGGCCACCGCCGGTATCCCGGGGCTGCTTGAGGTGAACGCACCGCTGATCGAGGAGCAAGCCACGTACCGCGGGCTGCGCGACGCCGCGGGGGCCGACCGCGTAGCCGCGCGCGCGTTCCGGGTCGCCAGCGTGCTGCTCGCCGTTTCCACCGAGGTCGCCACCTGGCTCGAGCGCCGCGGGGCCGCGCCGGATCGCGTGCACGTGATCCCTAACGGCGTGGACGCGGAGCGGTTCCGGCCGGATGTGCGGCCGGCCACCCCCGGACCGCCCGGAAGCTTTACGGTGGGTTTCGTCGGCTCGATGAAACCGTGGCATGGATTGGACGTCCTGGTCGAGGCGTTCGCGCGCCTGTACGAGCGCGCCCGCGACGCCCGCTTGCTGCTCGTGGGCGACGGGCCGGCGCGGGCCGCCGTGTGCGCCGACCTAGCGGCCCGCGGGCTGGCGGGAGTGGTGCACTGCACCGAGGCGGTGCCCCCGCTCGAGGTGCCAGGGCTCCTGACCTCGGTCGACGCCGCGGTTGCCCCCTACGCTTGCGCGAGCGGCTTCTATTTCTCGCCGCTCAAGGTGTATGAGTACCTGGCGGCGGGTCGAGCGGTCGTGGCGAGCCGCGTGGGGCAGCTGGAGACCGTGATTCAGCATGATGTCAACGGGTTGCTATGCCCGCCGGGGGATGCCGCGGCCTTGGCCGCGGCGCTCGAGCGGCTGCGGTCCGAGCCGGCGGTGGGCGCACGCCTGGGGCGAGCCGCGCGGGCGACGGTGCTCGGCAACCACACGTGGGACGCGGTCGCGGCCCGCGTGCTGGAGCTCGCCGCCGCGGTGGAGGTCTAGGTGGGACAGCCCCTGACGCTGCGCGCGGCGCTGCCCGGCCTGGGGCGGCTGGTGCGGCGGCTCTGGCCGTACGTGCGGCGCGAGCGGCCGCTGATCGTCGTGTCCCTGCTGGCGCTGTATGCCGAGATCGGCCTGCGTCTGCTCGAGCCGTGGCCGCTGAAGGTCGTCCTGGACCACGTCGTGGGCGCGGGCCACCACGGTCGCTGGGTGGACCGTGTCTTGGCCGCCCTCGACCCCGGGATGCTGCTCGCGCTGGCGGCGGTGGCGGTGGTCGCGTTCGCGGGCCTGCGGGCTCTGGCCGCCTACTACAACACCGTCGGCCTCGCGCTCGCTGGCAACCGGGTGCTGACCGCCGTGCGCAACGAGCTGTACGCCCAGCTGCAGCGCCTCTCCCTCTCGTTTCACACTCGGGCCCGCACGGGCGATCTCATCATGCGCGTGACGGGGGACGTGGGGTTCCTGCAGGACGTGGTGGTCACGGCGTTCCTGCCGCTCCTCGCGAGCGGGCTCACCTTCGTTGGCATGGCGGCGGTGATGCTATGGCTCAACGCACCGTTGGCGCTGTTGGCGTTCGCGACGGGGCCGCTGTTCTTGCTGAGCACGGTGCGCCTCAGCCGGCGGATCCGCGACAACGCGCGGCGGCAGCGCCAGCAGCAGGGGGCGATGGCCGCGACGGCGGCCGAGTCGATCGGGGCGGTGAAGGTGATCCACGCCTTGTCGTTGGAGGGGACGTTCGCGCAGGCCTTCACCAAGCAGAGCCGCAAGAATCTTGCGACGGGCGCGGCGGCCACCCGGCTCGAGGCCGCGCTCGAACGCACGGTGGACCTGCTCATCGCCGTCGCCACGGCGCTCGTGCTCTGGAGCGGCGCGCGCTTCGTGCTGCGCGGCGCCATGACGCTGGGCGACCTGGTCATCTTCCTCGCCTACTTGCGCACCGCCTTTCGGCCGGCGAAGGACTTCGCCAAGTACACCGGCCGGCTTGCCAAAGCGTCGGCGGCGGGCGAGCGCGTGGTCGATCTGCTGGACCGCACGCCCGACGTGCGAGATCTGCCGGGCGCTGTGCCGGCCCCCCCCTTGCGCGGGCACGTGCGGTTTGAGGGCGTGGGCTTCGCCTACGACCCGGGCCATGCTGCGCTCGAGGCGATCGATTGCACGGTCGAACCCGGCCAGCATGTCGCCCTGGTGGGCCCCTCGGGGAGTGGGAAGTCCACCTTTGCCAGCTTGATCCTGCGGCTGTACGACCCGACCGCGGGGCGGGTGCTGATCGACGGACGCGACCTTCGCGCGTACACGCTGGCGTCGCTGCGCATGCAGATCAGCGTGGTGTTACAGGACAGCATCCTGTTTGTCGGGACGATCCGCGACAATATCGGTCAGGGCGCGCCGGGCGCGTCGCCCGAAGCGATCGAGGCGGCCGCCCGGCTCGCCAACGCCCACGGGTTCATCATGGCGCAGCCGCAAGGCTACGACACCGTGGTTGGCGAGCGCGGCGTGACCCTGTCCAACGGCCAGCGCCAGCGGATCGCTGTTGCCCGCGCGGCGATTCGGCAGGCACCGCTCCTGATCCTGGACGAGCCTACCACGGGCTTGGACGGCGAAAACGAACGGGCCGTCATCGGAGCGCTGGAGCGGCTGACGGAGGGGCGGACCACGTTCCTCATCACCCACGACCTGCAGCTTGCCGCTCGGGCGAACCTGATCCTCTACCTCGAGGCCGGTCGCGTGCGGGAGTGCGGCACGCACGCCGAGCTGGTGCGAGCGGAGGGGCCGTACGCCAACCTGTACCGCCTCCGGCTGACCGGTGCGGGCCCCGAGCGCTACGACGCTGTCAACGCCTGATGCGGCTCCCACGCGGGACGGGGGAGAGGGGGGGGACACTCGCGGTCGCGATGCTGTTGGCGTTCGCCCTGCCGCGAACCGCCGCGACCCAAGTCGGCACGACCACGGACATCATTACCGGTACGGTGACGGGGCCCGACAGTCAGCCCCTTGCCGGGGCGCTCGTGCAGGCGACGTCCCTCGAGACCCAGGTGTCGCGCCAGCGGACTACCGACGCGCGCGGCCGGTTCACCATCCTCTTTCCCGAGGGCGGTGGGCAATACCAGCTCACCGTACGCTACATCGGCATGGCACCGGCACGGGTGACCATCGCACGCCAGGCGGACGAGGACCGCCTCGTCGCGAACGTCCGGATGGACCTGACCATCGTCGCTCTGGAGCCGGTCGCGGTACAAGCGGCGGCCCCGCTGCGCGGGCTCGAGCGGCTGGGGCCGGGCGCAACCGGACGCGACCTCAGGTCCGAGGCGATGAGCCGCCTCCCGATCGCGGCCTCGGATCTGACGGCGCTCGCGACGCTCGCTCCCAGCGTGGTTGGGATCATCGAGACCGACAGCACGCGCCCGGCCTTTTCGGTCGCGGGACAACGCCCCACCGCCAACCGTATCACGCTGGACGGCCTGTCGTTCGGTGGGGCAATGGTGCCGCAGGACGCCATCCGCTCGACGCGCGTCGTCACGAACACTTACGATGTGGCGCGCGGCCAGTTCTCGGGCGGGCTCGTCGCTTCGACCACACGCAGCGGCACCAACGTCCCGCAGGGGGCCTTCACCTACAACGTGCGCGACCGCGCGCTCGCTTGGGGCGGCGTGACGGCATCGCCGTTCAGCCAGGGGTACACGCAGAACCAGATGGGCGGGGGGATGGGCGGCCCCGTCGTGCGCGACCGGCTCTTCGCGTTCGGCGCGCTGCAGGGGCACTGGAAGGACCAGGCCCTGCCGTCGCTTGCCACCGCGGATGCAGCGACCCTGGAACGGCTAGGCGTGAGCCCCGACTCCGCTGCGCGCTTCCTCGCGCTGGAGGGAGCGACCGGCGTCCCCGTCACTGTGCCCGATGCGCCGGGCGACCGCGGCACCAACAACACCGCCGCCCTGCTCCGGATGGATTGGAACCTGGCGGAGGCGCACACACTGATGTTGCGTTTGGACGGACGGTGGAGTTCTGACGATCCCGCGCGCGTCAGGTCCCTGGCTCTCCCGTCCACAGGCGGGAGGCGCTCGGAGCGGGCCGGCGGTGTGATGGCGTCGTGGACGTCCCACTTCGGCCAACTCATCAACGAAGTGCGTGGCTACGTCTCGGCCGAGCACACCGACGCCGGGGGGTTCCTCGCGCTCCCGGAGGCACGGGTGCACGTCACGTCGGACCTGCCGGACAGCATCCGGGGCATCTCGACCCTCGCGTTCGGGGGGAACCACGCCTTTCCGCAACACACGGACAACACCACGGCCGAGGTGCGCGAGGAGGTATCCTGGCTGACGCAAGACGCAACGCACCGCATCAAGCTCGGCGGCTATCTCAACTCGGGGCGGCTGCACGCCAACCAGACGCCCAACCAGCTTGGCACCTTCGTGTTTCACTCGCTCCAGGCGTTCGAGGCGGGACGGCCGTCGTCGTTCAGCCGAACCCTCTCGCCCCTCGCACAGGCAGGGACGTCGTGGAACGAGGCGCTGTACCTGGGCGACACATGGCGCGCGGGCGCCCGGCTGCAGCTCACCTACGGCGCCCGCCTCGAGGCGGCGCAGTTCCGCGGCACCCCAGCCTACAACCGCACCCTCGATTCCCTGTTCGGCGTCCGCACCGACCGCATTCCCGCTGAGCTGCACGTTTCGCCGCGAATCGGCTTCACGTGGACGTTCGCCGCCGAATCCGGGGAAGCGGGGCGGGCGTTGCCGCGGAGCATCCTGCGCGGTGGCGTGGGGGATTTCCGTAGCCTGCCGCCCACCGCGCTCTACTCGGCCGCGCTTGGCGCGCCCGGGCTCGCGACCGCCGAGACGCAGCTCGAGTGTATCGGGTCGGCGGTGCCGACACCCGATTGGGCGCAGTACGCGCAAGACCCGGCGACCATCCCCTCGCAGTGCGTGGACACGGCGAGCGCCGTGACGATCAGCCCGCGCCCCAACGCCACGGTGTTCGATCCCGGCTACGCCGCGCCGCGCGCCTGGCGTGCCTCCCTCGGCCTGCAGCAGCAGTTACCGGGGGCGTACATGCTCGCCGTTGACGCGAGCTACGCCCGAGGGGAGCGGCAGTACGGGTTCCGCGATCTCAACTTGGTGGCGACGCCGCGGTTCGTGCTCCCTGACGAAGGGAGTCGCCCGGTCTACGTGCCCGCTGATTCGATCGTCCCAACGACCGGCGCGCTCACTTCGCTCGACTCCCGCGTGCATGCGCAGTTCGGCCAGGTGATGGCGATCGGTTCGGATCTCCAGTCGGATGCGAGACAGCTCACGGTCGGCGTGAGCCGCCTGCCGCCGCGCGGTGCGGCCTTGCAGCTGTCGTACACCTTCAACCGGGCGCGCGACCAGTCGTCGTTTTCCTGCTGCGCCGTCAGCCAGGGATTCGCGGCGCCGACCACCGCCGGTGACCCCAACGCGCGCGAGTGGGCGACGAGCGCCTTCGAGCGGCGGCACTCCCTGCTCGCCACCGTCACATATCCAGTGAGTGGAGCGCTCGAGGTGACCGCCCTCGGCCGGCTCACCTCGGGGGTCCCATTCACACCGCTCGTCGGCTCCGACATCAACGGGGACGGCGCGCGCAATGATCGGGCGTTCGTCTTCGACCCGGCGACGGCGTCCGACTCCTCCGTCGCGACCGGGATGCGCGCGCTCCTGGCCACGGCACCGCCGGCCGTGCGGGACTGCTTGGGGCGCCAGCTCGGTCACGTGGCCGGGCGCAATTCCTGCACGGGGCCCTGGCAGCCCGCGTTTGATTTCCAGATCAACTGGCGCCCCGCGTACTTCGGGTCCGCGCGGCGCCTCACGGTGTCCGTGCTCACGGTCAACTTGCTCGGTGGGCTCGACCAGTGGCTGCACGGTGCAGCGAACCTGCGCGGCTGGGGGTTTGCCGCGGCGCCGGATCCCGTCCTGCTCTACGTCCGCGGCTTCGATCCGGTCGCCCAGCGGTTCAGCTACGGCGTGAACGGGCGGTTCGGGGCGACAGCCGGTGCGAACGGCGGGGTGACGGTGCCGTTCCAGATCGCCATTCAGGCCCACCTGATCGTGGGCCCCATTCCCCCGAGCCGCCGCGTCCGCGCGCTGCTCGGCGAGCGCGGAGCCCACGCGGCGGGCGGGGGAGGCGGGGGCGTGCCAGCGGATTTCGCCGCGCGACTCGCGCAGATCCTCCCCAATCCGATACTCGCGATCCTCGGTTACCGAGACTCGCTGCGGCTGTCGGCCGAGCAGGTGGCGCGGTTGCAGGTGATCTCGGACTCACTCGACGCCGGGACCCGGGACGTGTCCGAGTCGCTCAACGCGGAGAGCCGGGGGGCCGGCGGGCGTGCCGATCCCACCGCGTTGTACGACCGGCTGCGCCTCAAGCTGGCCGAGGGGCGGCGGCTCATCCGCCACGCACTGGAAGCGGCGCAGAGAGCACTCACGCCTCACCAGTGGGCCGTGCTACCGGACGCGGTCAAGACGCCCGCGCCCCGGTAACACCAACACGCGCAAGAGCGATCAACGAGTCCTCTACCCATGACCACCTTCTGGCTGAGCGCAGGCGCTGCGGCCGCCGTCATTCTGGCGGTACTTGGCGTTCTCCAATACGCTCGCTCCGGCGCCAACCTGCTGGTATCGGTGCGGCGATACGAGTTCGAGTTACCCGCGACTGCGCAGCAGGCGTTCGCGAGACTCGCCGAGCGCATTTCACCCTGGAGTGATGAGCCACTGGTTGGAATCGACGACGACGTGGCAGGGGGCGTGGAAGCCGTCCTCAAGGTCTTTGGTATACGGGTTGGGCCGAGGCTCGGAATCTTCTGGAAGATCATGCTCAGGAATCGCGGTCGGGCGCGCGCCGAGGCGGTCGAGTTGCACGTGCCTGAGGCTGTTCAAATTGAGGTGCGGCGCGCCAGCATAGGTGACGGCATCGCGAAGGAGTGGGTGGTCCTCCGGGATCGGGCGGTCATAGGAGAGGTGCGACCGGGTGAATCCGTGAGAGTGCTCGCCTGGGGTCCCCGCGTCCCGGAAGAGCCGTCCGTCACTCAATCCAGGGGCAGGGCGGCGGTCCGCGTGCTCAAGATGGTGAGGTCGAGATGGGTGCGGTTAGCGCAGGTTCAACTAGCCCTCCTGGTTGTCATCCTGCTCTACGTCGTGATTCGGCTCACGTGGCTGCACTAGCGGTGCCGGCCGAGAACAATTGCCTGCCGTTACTCACCCGTGGTAGAGCACCGGTCTCCAAAGACGGCGGGTCCCTGGCGGCCCGCCGTTGTTGCGCTCACGCAGGGTCGTCTAGGACCACCAAATACGTCCGGCGGACAGGCAAACCGTGCGGTAAACATTGGACGCCCCCCCCGCGGTCAATGACGCCTCAGTTCGCCGGGCGCCGAGGCCAGCGGAGGCTGGCAACTGGGCGAGCGACATTAAAGCCGGAGAACGTGCCCACCACCGACCACCACGCCGTGGCGACCGACTTTGGGGTCGCGAACGCCCTGAACGAGGCGAGCGGCAAGTCGTCCCTCACATCCGGCGGGCGTGGTGCTGGCCACGCGCGCATACATGGCGGAGCCTCCGCGCCTCGGTCCGCGGCTTTGAAGTGCGCTTGCCTGACGACAAGGGGTGGGTTGAGAAAGTCCAAGTAGATTGCGAGTTTAAGGCTCACGGCGCCGTAGCCAAGTGGTAAGGCAGAGGTCTGCAAAACCTCTATTCGTCGGTTCGATTCCGACCGGCGCCTCTGTGCACAACAACGACTTAGACCCGATCTGATGGGCTCCGTCGGGCCTTCGGGGCACAGATTGGGGCACAACCTCGCCACGAAGGGAAAGGCCCATCTGGACGAGCGCGGAAGCCTCGTTCTTAAGCAGTCACGACCGGCGGCTTCGCCCCCTTGATCACGAGCCACAGCATCATCGCCAGCTCTCCAAAGAGGGCGGGCTGGGAGAAGAGGAACACCTTGTCCTGATAATCCGGAAAGAAGAGCCCCGTGAGGCTCAGGACCAGGTACGCGACGCCGTTGATGATGAGCCAGACGCCGATGAACCGCGGCAGGAACCCCGACTTGTACGTCAGGGCCCCCATCGGGAAGAGCCACAGCCCCCACAAGACCTCGGCGGCAACGATTTGATGGTGGTGCAAGCGGACGAACAGCATGACCAGTGCGTCGCGCTGCGGCTTATCGAAGACGGACAAGAAGTCGGCGCCCCCGCCCCGCGCGACCATGAGGGCGCCGGCATCGCTCACCACGTTGACGAAGTTGATGAGCGCGGGCATGACGCCGCCCACGATCACGAGCAGCACGGCGAGATGCTGGTCCACGCCTTTGAACAGCCGGTAAAACGCCAGCACGAGGAAGATCAGGACCACGGCGCCGAGCAGATCGCTCAGCATGCCGAACCGGAAGAGCCACTCGTGCGCGGCGATGTTCGTGGCCGTCGCGGCCGCGTCGCCCGGCACGAACAGTTTGTTGGGGATGTAGATGAGGCGCAGCGGGCCGAGCAGGACAAGCAGCAGATACCAGAGTCCAGTCACTCTCCCTGGATTGCGGACCGAGCTCATGTGCCCTCCGTCGTTGACGGGCGTGGTGTACGGGTTATGGGGAGATACGGCTGGTGGCGCAAGGCACTGGAGTCGGGGGCTGAGGCCTGCAGCAGCACCGCGAGCAGCATGGACGGCCTCCGAGGGGGCCTTTCTCATTGGATGCCGGGATCGGTGTCCGGAGTCGCGGGCCCGAGCCGCAGCTTGTCCTACCGGCTCCGGACGTCAGGCCGGACACCCGCTAGGTATGGCGCGCTTCGGTCCTCCTCGCTAGCGGCTTCACTCACCTCGCACCGGTTTCGCACAAAGAACGGGCTGTGCCGGTAAGCGGCGGCGCCGCCTCACCGGACCGTTCGCTCCCTCCGCAGTCCCCGTTCCTCGAGCAGCGGCCCCACGTTCGGATCGCGGCCGCGGAACGCGCGATACAGCGCGCCCATGTCGCCCGTGCCTCCCCGCGACAGGATCAAATCGCGGAAGCGCCGGCCGTTGGCCCGCGTCATACCCCCGTGCTCGGTGAACCAGGCGTAGGCGTCGTCGTCCAGCACCTCGCTCCACAGGTACGCGTAGTAGCCGGCGTAGTACCCGCCGTTCCAGATGTGCGCGAAGTAGTTGGTGCGATAGCGCGGTGGCACCTCGGGCACGTCGACGCCGAACCGCTTGAGCGCCTGGGCCTCGAAGGCGTCGATATCCCGCTGTTCCGGCCCCACCGGCAAGGTGTGCCACGCCATGTCGAGCAGCGCGGCGGCGACGTACTCGGTGGTGGCGAATCCCTGATCGAAGGTACGGGCCCGTTTGATCTTGTCGACCAGCGCCCGCGGCATCGGCTGCCCGGTCTGGTAATGCTTCGCGTAGTGTGCCAGGACAGTGGGCTCGAGCGCCCAGTGCTCGTTGAACTGCGAGGGGAACTCCACGAAATCCGTCGGCACGTTGGTGCCGGCGAGCCGCGGGTACTCGACGCGCGTGAGCATGGCGTGCAGCGCGTGCCCGAACTCGTGGAACATCGTCTTCACGTCGTCGTACCGCAGCAGGGCCGGCTGACCCGGGGCGGGCTTGGTGAAGTTTGCGACGTTAAAGACGACGGGCTTGGTACCGAGCACTCCGGCGCCGTCCACGAACGAGTCTTCCCACGCGCCGCCGCTCTTGTTGTCGCGCTTGAAGTAGTCGCAGTACCAGAGGGCGAGTGACGTGCCGTCGGCGTCGAACACCTCGAACACCCGGACTTCGGGACGGTACACCGGAAGGTCCGTGCGCGGCTTGAAGGTCAGGCCGTACAGCCGGTTCGCGGCGAAGAAGACGCCGTCCCGCAGCACGCGATCGAGCTCGAAGTAGGGCGCGAGCTGCGACTCGTCCAGCGCGTAGTCCGCCTTGCGCACCTGCTCGGCGTAGTACTGCCAGTCCCAGGGGGCGAGCTTGAAGCCGCCGTGCTGGGCGTCGATCATGGCCTGCAGCTTCGTCGCTTCGCGGTGGGCCTGCGCCGTCGCCGCCGGCACCAGATCGGTGAGCAGCGTCATCGCTGCGTCAGGTGTCTTCGCCATCTGGTCGTCGAGGACGTAGGCGGCGAGGCTCGGGAAGCCGAGCAACTGGGCGCGCTCGGCACGGAGCTGGGCCAGCCGCTTGACGATCTCCCGCGTGTCGTTCGAGTCGCCGCGCTCGGCGCGGGTCGTGGACGCGACGAACAGCCGTTGCCGCAGCGCCCGGTTGCGGAGCGAGGCCTGGGCGGGTTGCTGGGTCGTGTTTTGCAGCGGCAGCACCCACTTGCCCTCGAGCTTCCGCTGGCGGGCCGCCTCGGCGGCGGCGGCGATCGCGGCGTCGCTCAGGCCATCGAGCGCGCCCTTGTCGCTCACGACGATGGCCCCGGCCTTCGTGGCCGCGAGCAGCCGGTTCTGAAAATCGGTCGCGAGCCTCGACTCTTCTTGGTTCAGGGCGCGCAGCCGCGCCTTGGCCGACTCCGCGAGCAGCGCGCCGGCCCGGACGAAGTCGCGGTAATAGCGCTCCACCAGAAAGTGCTGCACCGAATCGAGACCGAGATCGGCGCGCCGCTCGTACACGCCCTGCACGCGGTGGAACAGCGTGTCGTTCAGGTGAATCGCGTCGAGATGCGCCGCGAGCCGCGGTGCCTCTTGGGCCTGCACCCGCTGCAGCGTGTCGTCGGTGTTCGCCTGCGTCATCGCGTTGAACACCTTGAACGCGCGCGTGAGCAGGGCACCGGAGCGCTCCAACGCGACGATGGTGTTGTCGAAGCTGGGTACCGCGGTGTCGGCGTCGATGGCCGCGACCTCGGCCAACTGTCGGCGCATCCCTTCCTCCAGCGCAGGCTGATAGTCGCCGTCATGAATCCGGTCGAACGGTGGCGCCTGGTACCGCAGCGTGCTGGCGCTCGCGAACGGGTTCGCGCTCGTGAACGCGGCGAGGCCGGCCGCGGCCGGCGTGGAGGCTCGGTTACACCCAAGCAGGCTGAGGATCAGGGCGAGCGAGAGGCGACGGCTAGACGGCCGCATCGGCGTGCCCAGATGCTGCGCCATGTTACCGCAATCCGTAGACGACGACATGGTTCGAGAACGTCGGCAGGTACACGTGTCCGTTGGCGATCGTCGGAGATGAAAATTTCGCGTAATTGCCCGCTCCGTCGCGCGAAATATTCTGCCGATTGTTCCACAGCTCTTTGGTGATGTCATTCGCGTCAAACGCCCGCAAAATGCCGGGGCTCACGGTATGCTCGGCGTCACCGCTGAACGCATACGACGCCCACAGAATCCCCGTCCCGTCCTTGGAGCCGTTCGACGAAACCGACAAGACCGCCCCGCTTTGGCCGGTCGGTCCCAATCCGCTGGAAACAGCCTGGCCCTGTGTATCCAACAGGTTGCTGGCGCGGTTGAACGGGATGGCGCGCAACTGATCGTTTTCGGACCAAACGTAGATGAATGCCTGCGAGCTGCTCTGGTAGTACGCCGTCTGACAATGCATGTTGGCGTCGATGCGCAACTGGACGACTTGCTGCACCTGGTCGGTGGACGGCGAGTACCCGCCCATGGCATCCTTATTCAACAGATACAGCTTCCCGTCTTTGGCCCCGGTCAGGTAATAGCCTGAATTGGGAATCAAGAACCCACCCATGCTGCCGTAATCCAGGTCATTGGCATTGAGATACTGGTAATCGTAGGGAGTGAAGTAGCTCGCCACGCGCAGGGTCGACCCAGCCGGGGTGAGTTTCAGGGCGCTTTCGCCGCGATTCGTCGGGCTCGTCGGATCGGTGGTATCCCCTACCGTTCCGTTGCCCGTCACCACATACAGGTTGCCCGCCGCATCAGCCGCCATGCCGGTTCCGCTTTCCCACATGCCTCCGGCGTATCCGTTGGGCGTGGCATTGTAGACAACCTGTTGCTGCAACGTCGCGGCGTCGTATCCCAGTATCCATCCATGATACGGCCCCCAATCGCAGTGGGATGAAAACGTCACGTATACGAAGCCGTTGAGCAGCGTCAATCCCTGACGCTGGTTCTGCCGCTGGGCATCAAATGCAATCACGCCGTTGACGCTGCCGTCTCCATTCCCGCTGTAGGTGGCGGTGATTGGCGTCGGGCCGGCCATTTCGCTCCCGTCGACGATGTTCACGGCGTGCAGGTACTGCACGAACGTGCTGCCCGTGGTGCTGCGCGCCACGAAATACAGCGTCCCCCTCGCGGCATCGATCACCGGGGTGCCTACGATCCCGATATTGCCGCTGAAATCCTGGTACGAGCCACCACAGGCCCCCGTCATGTCGCTGTGTGTCGGCGGCCGCATGCCCGGCGCAGTGAAGCTTGCTTGCCAGTAGAGCTGGCCGTTGTCTCCGTCATAGGCATACAGCGTGTTGTTGACCGTGGCGACGTACACGACGTTATGGTAGCCGCCGCCGACGGCGACATGGCCAACGACCAACGGCTGAGCATACACCTGGTCGTCCACGGGCAGCGTGAACACGGCGCCAAACTGTTGCACGTTGACATTGCTGGTGGTCAACGCGGTTTCGTTGTCGTTCCAGCCGGACCGGGTGTTGTCGTTGTGCTGCGTAAGCACAGCCACAGACTGGGGATTCGTCGCGCCATTCTGCGTCGGGTTTTCCGTGCAGGTGGCGAGCAACAGAAGCGCAAGCGGCAGAGGCAGTTTGCGTTTTGTCATGCACCACCCGCAGCAGGTTTCGTCAACGGATGCGAGAGGAATGTCCGCCATCACACGTGCAGTATCAGAATTGACACCATATCCAAACGGCGAGCAAGTACGCGAGCGTC
>Ga0209160_1001968_pt1 | contig 17224 bp, 10 predicted proteins | sample GraSoiAngelo_153_FD_186167 | JGI IMG/M metagenome (GOLD analysis project Ga0209160, IMG submission 186167) | Grasslands soil microbial communities from the Angelo Coastal Reserve, California, USA - 14_1009_12_40cm (SPAdes) (version 2) | ecosystem: Environmental > Terrestrial > Soil > Grasslands ... | reverse complement strand
GACTTGAAGATCTACGTGATCGGCGAGCGGCTCTTCGGCGTCCGGAAGGTGTTCCCGGCCCGAACAGAAGCGGAGAAGTATGGCGAGCCGTTCATCCCCACGGCCGAGCAAGCCGATATCGCGCTGCGCTGTGGCCGCGCGTTTGGCATCGACCTGTACGGCGTCGACTTGATCGAGAGCGAGGGAAAGACATACGTCGTGGATATGTCCAGCATCCCCGGCTTCAAGGGCGTGCCGGACGCGCCGTCGCATTTGGCGTCTTACTTCTACGCGGCCGCGGAGCGCGCCGCCAGCGGGCGACCGGTATTCCAGGCGGCGGTCGAGGTCGGTCTATGAAGTGGCTCATCATCAACGGGGACGACTTCGGGGCGAGCCACGGGATCAACCGCGGCATCATCCAAGCGCACCGCGACGGGATCCTAACGAGCACGAGCCTCCTCGTCGACCGGCCGGCGAGCGTCGACGCGGCCGCGCGCGCGTGCCAACACCCCCATCTGAGCGTCGGCCTCCACTTGGAGCTGGACGCGGGCGACTCGGAGGCAGAGGGGGTCGCCGCCCAATGCGAGCGCCAGCTGGCGCGGTTCCGGGAGCTGACCGGGACGCTCCCGACCCACGTGGACTCGCACCACGATGTGCACCGCGACCCGCGCATGCTGCCGCACGTGCTCGCGCTCGCCCAGCGAGTCGGCGCGCCCGTGCGGGGTCGCTCGGGGGCCCGCCACGTCGGGAAGTTCTACGGGCACTGGGGCGGTGCCACGCATCCCGAGCACATCGGGGTCGAGGGCTTGCTGCGCCTGTTGGACGCCGAGGTTCGAGAGGGCGTGACTGAGCTATCGTGCCACCCCGGCTACGTCGAACCTGGTTTCCGCTCCAGCTATCTCATGGAGCGCGAGCTCGAGCTGCGGACGCTGTGCGACGCCCGGGTGCGGCAGGCGGTCCGCCACCGGCGAATCCAGCTGATCGGGTTCCACGATCTGCCGGCGCGCGCGACCGCGGCCACCGTGCCGGCGGAGGCGACATGACCACGGCCGTCATCTCGGTCTACAAGGTCGCCAGCTTCCCCGACGGCGGTGGTCACTTCTGGGTGTACCTGCAGTACGCCCTGGGGCTCCGCCGCCTGGGGTGCGACGTCTACTGGCTCGAGCAGCTGCGCCCTGCCCGCGATCCCGAGCGGCAGCCCTACGTGATCTCGACCTTCCTGGAGCGGATGCAGCAGCTCGGATTCGAGGGCCGGACGCTGCTCTACACCCTGGACGGCGATCCACGCTTCATCGGCTGCACCCGGGGCGAGGCCGAGGCCGTGCTGCGGCGGGCGGACGTGGTGCTGAACTTCCACTACGCCATCGATCCGCGGCTACTCGCCTGCGCCCGGCGCACGGCGCTCGTGGACATCGACCCGGGGCTGCTGCAATTCTGGATGAGCTCGGGGCAGCTCAAAGTGCCCCCGCATGACAGCTACCTGACGACGGGCGAGACTGTGGGCACGCCCGCTGCTCGCTTCTCCGACTGCGGCTTGCGGTGGACCCACATCCGTCCCCCGGTCTGCCTCGACCTCTGGCCGGTGACCTATGATGCCCGATCCGAAGCCTTCACAACTGTCTCCAGCTGGTCCTCGGCCAGCTGGTTGAAGGTGGACCGAAACGGGGAGACCGTGCTCCTCGATAACACAAAGCGCGTGTCCTTCCTCGACTTCGTCGATCTGCCACGCCACACGAGCCAGCCGCTCGAGCTCGCGTTGTACCTCCTCGACCGCGATCCGGAGGGCGAGAGGCGCCTCAAGCAGGCCGAGAAGGACGCAGCGGACCGGGCCCACCTCGAGAGCCACGGGTGGCGGGTGCGAGACTCGCGCGAGGTTGCCGGCAGCCCCGAGGCGTACCGCGCTTACGTTCAGCAGTCGCGCGGCGAGTTCAGCTGTGCCAAGCCGTCGTGCATGGAATTCCAGAACGCGTGGGTCAGCGATCGCACGCTGTGCTACCTGGCGAGCGGGAAGCCGGTCGTGGTGCAGCACACCGGCCCAAGCTCGTACCTGCCCCACGGCGAGGGAATGTTTCGCTTCACCTCTCTCCCCGAGGCGGTCGAGGCGCTGGAGAGCATCGCCAGCGACTACGCACGCCATTGCCGCGCGGCCCGTGACATTGCCGAAACGCATTTCGACGCGCGGCGCGTGTTGGAGACGGCGCTGAACGCCGCGCTGAGCACACAGCCGGCGGCACTGCAGCAGGCGGGCGCATGAGCCTCACCGTCTGCCTCGCGCCGGCCAATACCGTGGCGTACCCCAACGGCGGAGGTCACCTCTGGGTCTACCTCCACTGGGCGCTGGCGCTCAAGGCGCTCGGCTGCCGAGTGATCTGGCTCGAGGGCATCGATGTCGACGACAGCGACACGTCGCCGGCGGGCCGCCGCCGCAGGCGCGGTGGCCGTGCAGTCGACTGCGTCGCGACCCTCAAGACGCGCCTGGAGCCCTACGGCCTGGCCGACACGCTGGCGCTCTACGCGATGAACGGAGCCGCGGTCCCGGAGGACGTCGCCCAAGGCTCGCTGGACCTCGACGCCGCCGCTGGCGCCGATCTGCTCCTCAATCTGTGGCACTCGGCGCCCGCCCGGGTCGTGCAGCGGTTCCGCCGCTCGGCGTTCATCGATACCGATCCGGGGTTGCTCCAGATCTGGATGACGACGGGCGCCGTCGATCTCGCGCCGCACGACCTCTACTTCACGATCGGCGAGACGGTGGGTCAGCCGGGCGCGCCCTTCCCCGACGGCGGCCGGGCCTGGCTGTACACGCCCCCTCCCATCTTCCTGCCGGAGTGGCCCGCCCTGCCACCCAACGGGCCCGGCCCGTACACCACGGTGGCGCATTGGTGGGGCGGGACCTTCGAGTACAACGGCACCACCTTCTCCAACGAGAAGCGCGCGTCGTTCCTCGAGTATCAGGACCTGCCGCAGCGGACGCCTGTCCCGCTCGAGCTGGCGGTCTGCCTCGCCGAATTCCACGAGGAGTACCGGCGGATGCTCGAGCCAAAGGGATGGCGGCTGCGGGAGGCATGGGACGTGACCGCGACCCCGGACGCGTACCGGACATACGTGCAGCGCTCGCGCGGCGAGTTCAGCTGCGCCAAGCCGGCGTACGTCTCGCTCGACACCGCCTGGGTGAGTGATCGCACGCTGTGCTACCTCGCGAGCGGCAAGCCCGCGGTGGTGCAGCACACGGGCGCCAGCCGAATCCTGCCCGACGCGGAGGGGCTACTCCGCTTTCGCAGTATCGATGAGGCCGCAAAGGCGCTCGCGGCCGCCGAGGCCGACTACGAGCGACACGGTCGGGCGGCTCGGGCGCTGGTCGAGGAGCACTTCGATGCCCGGCAGGTCGTCGCGAGCGTGCTGGAGCGGGCGCTCGAACCCCGCGTGGCTCCGGTGCCGAAAAGGCAGGGAGTCGATCTGCCGCGAAAGCTCCTCGCGGACTTGCTGGATGGCTCAGGGCGCGTGGCCGATATCCGGCGACTCAAGGAGCGCGTGTACCGGCTCGAGATGACGAACGGGCCGCATCGCAGCGTCGTGGTCAAGCGACTGGAACCCGCGGTCGCTGAGCGGACGCGACTCGTGGCCGAGCGCTGGCTGCCGGCCCTCGGGCTGGGCGACCGCTGTCCGCGCCTGCTCGCCACCGCCCCCGATGGAGCCAGCGCGAGCATCTGGCACGCGTTCGAGGATCTCGGTGATGCGACGCTGGCGAGCGACCCGACTCCCGACCGCGTCGCGGCGACGGTCGATCTTATTGCGCAGCTGCACACCCGCGGCGCCCGCCACCCGGTGCTCCCCGACGCGCGCCGCTACACCGGCCCCCCCCTCGGGTTCGGCTATTTCACGGCCAACGTGCAAGACGCCATCGCCGCGCTGGAGGCGCTTGCCGCGGCGGACATCGAGCCCCCGCCCGAGCAGGCCGGGCTCACGGAGCGGTTGCTCGAGCGTCTGCTCGGCCTTCGCGCCGACGCCGCGCGACGGGCGCAGGTGTTCGAGGAGGCGGGGGGGCCTGATACGTTGCTCCACGGTGACGTCTGGACGATTAACGCCTTCGTGGAGCAGACGGCGGCAGGACCGCGGGCACGGCTCGTCGATTGGGATCGCGTGGGAGTCGGACCCTTCAGCTACGACCTGTCCACCTTCCTTTTCCGGTTCCCGCCGGAGCAGCGGCCGCGGATCCTCGAGTGCTACCGCCAAGCGGTGGCGGCGGCCGGGTGGCGGCTCGCGTCGGGATCCGAGCTCGAGGTGTTGTTCGACACGGCTGAGCAGGCGCGGTACGCCAACCGGGTCATCTGGCCGGCCCTGGCGCTCGTGCAGGACCACGCCGCGTGGGGATTTCCCGAGCTCGCCGAGGTGGAGCGCTGGTTCGAGGCGCTCGACGCGGCTGGGGCGATACAGGAGGTGACTCGATGACACGCGGTGGCTCTGCGTTTCGGAGTACCGCTGCGACGGCGGCCATGGGGCTCGTCGCTTTCGCAGCGTGGCGGGGAGGGGGCCGCACCGATGCCGGCCCGCCGTCACCGCGCTTCGGCCACGTTTTTATCCTGGTGGAGGAGAACCACGATTACGCCGACGTGATCGGCAATCCCGCGATGCCGTATCTCAACCGCCTCGCGGAGGAATACGGCCTGGCCACCCAGTACTACGCCAACACGCACCCGTCCATCGGCAACTACTTCATGCTGACCGTCGGCGACACGGTCACGAATAAGGATGACTTCTCGGGGCTCGTGACGGATGACAACATCGTGCGCCAGCTCCTGGCCGCCGGGAAGACGTGGAAGTCCTACGCCGAAGATCTGCCGTCGATTGGCTACACGGGGGACGGCCCCGGCCGCTACGCCCGCCGGCACAACCCCCTGTCCTACCTGTCCGACGTGGTGAACGACTCGGTGCAGCGGCAGCGGCTCGTGCCGTTCTCGCAGCTCGCCGTTGATGTGGCCAGCCGGACGCTGCCCAACTTCGGGTTCATCGTGCCGAACCTGTGCCACGACGCCCACAGCTGCGCGGCCGACTCAGCGGACCAGTGGCTCCAGACGACCATCCCTCCCCTGATAGCGAGCCCGGACTTTCAAGGGGATGGCCTGCTGATCATCGTCTTCGATGAAGCCAAGGATGCCGCGACCGGCGGCGGGGGACGGGTTGTGTGGGTGGCCGTGAGCCCCAAGTCGAAGCGGGGGTACGAGTCCGCGACGCGCTATCAACACGAGAGCACGCTGCGCCTGGCGGCGGAAGGGCTTGGCCTGACCCGGTTCCCGGGGGCGGCGGCCGCCGCCCCCAACATGGCGGAGTTTTTCGAGAGCCAGAGGAAGACACCGTGAAAGGTGCCCCTGTCGTGACCGCACGCCTTGTGGCGCTCACCCTCTTGACTGCCGCGGTCGCTTGGCGCTCGGCGGCCGCCCAAGTCGGCGCCACGACCGATATCATCACCGGCAAGGTCACGGGACCGGACAGCCAGCCGCTCGCCGGCGCCGTCGTCGTCGCGACGTCGGTGGAAACCCGCGTTTCGCATCAGCGGACGTCCGACGCGAATGGCCGCTTCACCATCGTCTTCCCGGACGGAGGCGGGCGCTACGAGCTGACGGCGCGCTTCATCGGCATGGCGGCGGTCCAGGTCAATGTCGCCCGCCAAGCGGACGAGGACCGGATCGTGGCCCATATTCGCATGGGGCTGGCCGCGGTGCCGCTCGAGCCCGTCACCGTCAGCGCGCGCTCCGGCGCGCGGAGCGACCGCACGGGGCCGGGCGGGAACGACCGGAATTACAATCCCGAGCAGCTGACGCGGCTGCCGATCGACGTCTCCGACGTGAACACCGTCGCGACGCTCCAGCCCGGCGTGCTGGGGATCCGCGGCAGCGACTCGACGGCGACCGCCTTCTCGGTCGCCGGGCAGCGGCCCACCGCGAACAACATCACCATGGACGGCATGTCGTTCGGCTCGGGGAGCGTACCCCAGGACGCCGTCCGCTCGCTCCGGGTCATCACGAACTCCTACGATGTGGCCCGCGGTCAGTTCTCGGGCGGCCTCGTCGCGTCGGCGACGCGCGGCGGCACCAACGTTCCGCAAGGCTCGTTCACCTACGCGCTGCGCGACCGCTCGCTCGAGTGGGGCGAGGTCACCTCGTCGCCGTTCGGCCAGGGCATGACGCAGAACCAGCTGGGCGGGGGCATGGGCGGCCCCATTGTGCCCAACAAGCTGTTCGTGTTCGCGGCGCTGCAGGGCCGTTGGCGCGGCCAGCTCTTGCCCTCGCTCGTGAGCGCCGATCCTGGCACGCTCGTGTGGCTCGGGGTCAACCCGGATTCTGCGGCGCGCTTCGTCACCCTGGCCAGTGCCACCGGAGCCCCCGTGACGGTTGCCGGCCTCTCTGGCGACCGCGCCACGAACAACACGCTCGGCCTGCTACGGCTCGATTGGCAGGCGAGCGACGTCCACACCCTCACCCTCCGGCTCGACGGCAACTGGGAGTCCCAGGAGCCGACACGCGTCGGCAGCCTCGCCCTGCCCGCGACCGGGGGCACGCGCACGACGCGCGGCGGCGGCGTCATGGCTTCGCTGACCTCGTTCTTCGGCGGACGCTTCATCAACGAGCTCCGCGGGTACGTGGCGCGCCAGCGGCGGGATGCGACGGCATATCTCACGCTGCCGTCCGGGTTCGTGGACGTCGCGTCGGTGCTGCCGACCGGCGGTCAGACGGTGGTGGCGCTGGCGTTCGGCGGCAACAGCGGGCTGCCCCAGCACACCAACACCGGCAGCCTCGAGCTCTCCGACGAGTTCTCGTGGTTACCGGGCGCCACGGCCCATCGCCTGAAGGTCGGCGTCGATGTGATCGGGACACGGCTGGAGGAGAACCACACGGGGAACCAGTTCGGGACGTTCATCTACCCGTCGCTCGCGGCACTCGCCGCGGACAGCCCCGCGATGTTCACGCGGACCGTCGTGCCGCAGGTCCATCCGGGGACGGCGTGGAACAGCGCCGTGTACGCGGGGGATACCTGGCGCGTGGGCCGGGGGGGGGCCTTGCGGCTGACGTACGGCGCGCGGCTCGAGGCCGCCCGGTTCAGCGGCGCCCCGCTGTACAATCGTGCCGTCGATTCGGTGTTCGGGGTGCGCACCGACCGGATCCCGAGCGAGGTGCACGTGTCGCCCCGCCTCGGCTTCACCTGGGCCTGGGGAGACGGATCCGATGGCCCGCAGACGACGTTCCTGCGCGGGGGCGTGGGCGACTTCCGCAGCCTGACGCCGACCGCGCTGTACGCCGCCGCGCTCAGCGCCCCGGGGCTCTCGAGCGCGCAAACCCAGCTGATCTGCGTCGGCTCGGCCGTGCCGACGCCCGATTGGTCGCTGTACGCCCAAGACCCATCCACGATTCCGACGCAGTGCACGGACACCGTCACCGCGGTGGCCCTGACTCCCACTCCGAGCGTGACGGCCTTCGCCCCCGACTTCGCCGCGCCGCGCGCCCGGCGCGCGTCCCTCGCGCTGCTGCACCGGTTCGGCAGCAGTAACTACTGGGTGACGCTCGAGGGAAACTACGCGCGCGGAGTGAGCCAGTACGGCTTCCGCGACTTGAACCTCGCGGCGACGCCGCGCTTCACGCTTCCGGACGAAGCCGGCCGCCCCGTCTATGTGCCAGTCGATTCGATCGTCCCGACCACGGGCGCCGTGAGCTCCGCCGGGTCACGCATCCATCCCGAGTTCGGCAACGTGCTGCTCGTGGGCTCCGATCTTCAGTCGGACACGAAGCAGCTCATCCTCACCGTCACGGGCGTGACGCGGTGGGGCGCTTCGTTCCGGCTGGGGTACACGCTCACACGCGCGCGCGACCAGTCGTCCTACTCGTGCTGTTCGGCGTCGGCCGGGTTCGCGGCGCCGACGACGGCCGCGGACCCGAACGTGCGCGAGTGGGGCACGAGCGGCCTGGAGCGGCGTCATGCGCTCGTGGGCACCGTCACGCTCCCGGTGACGCGGGGGCTCGAGGTCAGCGCGATCGGCAACTTCATGTCGGGAGCCCCGTTCACGCCGATCGTCGGGTCCGACATCAACGGCGACGGCGAAAAGAACGACCGCGCCTTCATCTTCAATCCCGCGTTGACGGCGGACACCGCGATCGCGAACGGCATGCGCGCGCTGCTGTCGGCGGCACCGTCCCCCGTCCGCAGCTGTCTTCGCGGCCAGCTCGGCGGGATCGCCGCACGCAACTCGTGCACCGGTCCCTGGCAGGCCTCGCTCGATTTGCAGGTCAACTGGCGACCCGAGTGGTTCGGGCTCGACCGGCGGCTCACAATGTCGCTCCTGACGGTGAACCTGCTGGGGGGCCTGGACGAGTGGCTCCACGGCCGCGCGCAACTGCGTGGCTGGGGCTACGCCCCCGCCCCCGACCCCGTGTTGCTGTCTGCGCGCGGCTTCGACCCGACGACGAACCAGTTCCGCTACGCCGTGAACGGGCGATTCGGCGGCATTGCCAGCGCCAGCGGCGGCGTCACCGTCCCCTTCCAGGTTGCGGTGCAGGCCCACCTTGCGGTCGGCCCGGGTCCGATCCGGCGGAGCGCAACCCGGCAACGGGCGCTGGACCTGCCGGCCCCCGCCACCCCTCCGCCCGCCAACCCGATCACCCCGATCCTCGGATTGCGCGATTCGCTCGGCTGCACCCCCGACCAGGTCGCCCAGTTACAGGCGATCGCCGACTCGCTCGACGCGCGGAACCGGTTGCTTCCGGAATCGCTCGACGCCGCCGTGCGGGCATCCGCAGCGCGGGACAACGCCGCGTGGGCGCTCGAGCGTGCTCGGGCCGCTCTCATGCCCGAGCAATGGAGCAAGGTCCCCGATGCGCTCAAGTCTCTCCCACTGGTGTTGAACGATTAACGGAGGCCTCGTCACTCATATGGCACGAACGCTGACTGCGAAGAGAGCCCGCACGATCCTCTGGGGTAAGCTCGACTGGCACCCGGCCGTGAACGCCTGGATCGCATTCGCGGACGGCGCAGGCATGCCGGACACGATCGAAGTGCTGAGCGATGGGAAGCAGTCTGCCACGTATCGACTCGTCGGCGCGGGACCCAACGGCGAGTCGGTCATCGCCCAGCGCGTGCAGGCAGCGTGGGCGGTCGGGCGGACGTTGTATGAACGTGTCCTGCGCCACCTGCCGCTCACGACGCCGCGCTACTACGGGTCCCGGCAGGAGAGCCGCGAGTGCGTCTGGCTGTTCTTCCAAGACGCCTACTCGCGCCGGCACCAGGCGAAGGCGTAGAGCATAGGCTCAAGCGAGCCGCGTCACATCATCGGGTCGAGCCAGGTGCACGTGCGCCACGCGCCGACCCCGCGCCAGCAGCGCCCGAATGTCGCCACGCGCCTGGGCGCGCTTCAAGCGGCCGAACGTCGTGCCCATTTCCGGGATGTCGGCATCCTCCGCATCGTCCGCGGTCACGACCAGGAACAACCCCGTGTTCGGCCCGCCCTTGTGCAGCTGACCGGTGGAGTGCAGGTAGCGCGGGCCGAAGCCGAGCGTCGTTGCGCAACCGAGGTCCCGGGCCCAGGTCGCGCGCACGGCTTGCAGCCGCGCGGCGTTGTCGGTCGTAGGCGGCAGGTAGGCGAGGATGGCGAAATAGTCTCCCGGTCGTGCGGCCTGGCGCAGGGCTTCCAGGGTGAGCGTGGGTAGGGGCGCAGCATGCTGCGCCCCTACGGACCCCCCGCTTCGACCCGCCAGCTCCGCGCGCGCCAATGCTTTCGCCTCCTCCACGTCGGGCTGATCGAACGCGTTCACACCCAGTCCGGTGCACAGCTCCCAAGTGGTGTACTCCCATGCCAGGAACTCCGCCCCGAGGGCGAGCGGATCCGCGGAAAAGTCGCGCACGATCTGGCTGTCGGGACGCGGCCCCATGATCGGGTCGTCCACCACGGGGACGACGCCCCGCCCGTCCTTCCCGGTGCTCTCCGCCACGAGCTGCTCGATCCAGCCGGCCAGGCGCGCCACCGGCGCCGGCGGCCGGAGCACCAGCTTGTCCCTCCCCGCGAGCGTCGCCTCGGCGAAGCGCGCGCCGCGCGCACGCGCGGCGTCCGTGTCGACGGCGAGCGCCCGCTCGAGCAGATCCCGCCCGTTCACGCCCAGCAGCGCGGCCGGAAGCATCCCGACCACGGTGAGAGCAGCGTACCGACCGCCCACATCCGGCGGATGGCGGAACACCCCCCGGAACCCACGGCTGTGCGCCAGCGCCTCGAGCGGGCTCCCGGGATCGGTGATCGCCACGAAGCGCGCCGCGTCGGCGCGCGCGGCAAGGTAGTGATAGAAGGCGAGCGTCTCGACGGTAGTCCCCGACTTACTGCACACCACGAACAGCGTTCGGTCGAAATCCGCCGCGCGCGTCACGGCGAGCACGGCGCTCGGATCTGTGCTGTCGAGCACCGACAGGGACGCATTCGCGAAGCTCGATGCGAGCACCTCGGGCGCGAGGCTCGACCCGCCCATCCCGCACACGAGCGTGCGGCTCAGGCCGTCGTGCCGCGCCGCATCCGCGAAGCGCACGAGCTCGTCCCATTGCGCAACCGAGGTGCGCGGCGCGGTCCTCCATGCCAGACGGTCCATACGGCCGCGAAACTTAATGCCCTCGCGGCCGGTCGCGCGTGCCGTTAGGTTAGCGCCAAGGTCGCTCGTGCCTTCCCTCCCCCGGCAGACTCGCGCGCTGGTGGCGATCGCCGCCGGATCCTTCCTCACGATCGTGTTGGCCTATCTGCTCGTCCCCGCGGACCGCCGGGCGCTCGTAGCCGACGTGTCGTGGACGTGGGCGGCGGCGTACGCCGTCGCGTGTTGCACCCTCGCCGCCCGCCGTCACCCCTCACCGGATCAGCGACGCGCGTGGCTGTGGATCGGCGCGGGCTGCGTGCTGTTCCTGGGGGGCCAGCTCGTCTGGAACTACTACGAGCTGATCCGTCGGGTGACGCCGCCGTACCCGTCGCTCGCAGACGCGGGCTACCTGGGCGTGTACGTCTGTTTCCTGATCGCCGTGACGAAGCTGGTCGGATCCGAGCCGCGCCGGCGATTCGACCCCGAGCTGCTGATCGACACCGTGCTCGTCACGCTCACCGCGGGCGTGCTCGCCTACGAGTTCCTCCTCAAGCCGCTGTTCGACCTGGCCGGCAGCGTGCCCTCGATGCTCACGAGCATCGCCTGGTCGATCGGCGGCGTCGCCGTGCTCTGGCTGATCCTGGTCGAGCTGCTGCGCCATACCCGGGTTCCCTTGGCCGCGGCGGGCGTCGTGACGGCGCTGGGCGTCCTGTGCGTCACGAATGTGGTGTACGCCGCGGCGGCCCTGCGGGGGACGTTTCGCTCGGGCGGTGCGCTCGATCTCGGGTGGGACGCCGGCTTGCTGCTGCTGGCCTCGGCGGCGGCCGTGGCCCCTGCCGCCCGGCTGAGTGCGGAGGTCGGGGCGCGCGCCATCTCGGGTAACGCCGCGCGCATCACGGCCCTCGTGATCGGGCTCGGCGGCATCGGCGCGGTCGCGATCAGAAACGCGCTGTCCCGCGAGCCCGACACGGGCAGCGCCGTGCTCATCGCGCTGGCCGTGGTGATCATCGGGCTGCGCCTGATCTACTCCACCCGCGCCGACCGGCGCTACGCCGCGCTGCTCGAGAACGAGGTCGCGAGCCAGACCCGGTCGCTGATGGACTCGCTCGCGGCGACCGCCTCCGCGGAGCGCAATCTGCGCCTCCTCATGGACGCCGTGCCCGATGCGATCGTGGTCGTCGACCGCGAGGGGCGGATCGTCGAATCGAACGGGCCCACCTACGTCATGGGCGCGCTCGTGGGGCCGGCGGAAAACCGCAACATCTTCGAGTTCCTGGCGCCCGACGCGGCGCCCGTGGTCCGGGAGAAGCTGGCGGCCGCGTTCCGCGGGGAGATTCAACGGTTCGAGATTCCGTTCTCGCGCGACGACGACACCCACGGAGTCGGCGCCCTCCTGTACGCCCCGATCCGCGAAGGCAGCGGGATCACGCGGGTGCTGATCCTGGCGCGCGACATTACCGAGCAGAAGCGGCACGAGTCCCAATTCCAGCAGGCCGAAAAGCTCTCTGCCATGGGACAGCTCGTGAGCGGCGTGGCCCACGAAATCAACAACCCGGCGGCGATCATCTCAGGATTCGCGCAGACCTTGTTGCTGGACGACCTGAAGCCCGAGCACCGCGAAATGCTGCAGATGATGTACGACGAGGCGACGCGCATCGGCCGGATCACCTCCAATCTGCTGGCGTTCGCGCGCGCCGGCAGCAAACAGCGCGCCCTCGTGGACATGAACGACATCGCGCGCCGCACGTTCGCCCTGCGCTCCTACCACCTCTCGACGCTGAACATCGCGGTCTCGCTCGACCTCGATCCGAGCGAGCCCAAGATCTGGGCCGATGCGTCCGAGCTCCAGCAAATGATCCTCAACCTGCTGATCAACGCAGAGCAGGCGCTCGTGACCATCGACCGACCGCGCACGATCGTCGTTCGCACGCGCGCCGACGAGGGCGAGGCCCGCCTCGAGATCGCCGACTCGGGCCCTGGTATCCCGGCTGAGATTCGCAGTAAGATCTTCGACCCGTTCTTCACCACCAAACCCGAGGGCGTCGGCACCGGCCTCGGGCTCTCCATCTGCTACGGGATCGCCCGCGAGCACGGCGGCCGGATCTGGGTGGAGTCGGAGCCCGGGCACGGGGCCCGCTTCGCGGTCACGCTGCCGCGCGACGCACGCGAGGAATCCCGGCCCCGGCCCAAGGCGCCGCCACTCACCGCTGCGGGTGCCGGCGAGCTCACCGTCCTCGTCGTGGACGACGAGACCGCGCTGCGCGACGCGCTGCTGCGGTTTCTCGACCGCCGCGGGATCCGCGGCGAAGGAGTCTCGGACGGGAGAGAAGCGCTGCGCGTGCTGCAACAACGTCGGTTCGACGTGATCATCTCCGACGTGCGCATGCCCGGGATGAGCGGACGGGAGTTTCTCGAGCGGCTCCAGCGGGATCGGCCGGACCTCGTGCCGCGGGTCGTGTTCAGCACCGGCGACACGTTCGCGCCGGACACGGCCGCACTCCTCAAGGAGTCAGGTGTCCCGACGGTGACCAAACCGTTCGATTTCGCGATCCTGGAGCGAGTGATCCGCGAGGTCGTCGCCCGGGCGACGGCGGGGGGGCCTACGGCGTCGGCGTGATCCCGAGCTTTTCCCGCAGCGGGGTCGGGATGATGGCCACCGCGTGCGTCGTGGAATCGATCAGCTTCAGGTAAGGCGCGGCGCGACTCCCTTGGCGCGTCGGTCAGGGACGAGCCGGCGGGGCGCCAAAGAGCGCCGCACCGCCCGGCGGCGCTCGCCGCCGCCACGACGCTCGCCGGCTGCGCGGCGCTCGGTCGGTACAGGCGTGTTCACCGTTCGCCGATCGGTCGGCTCCCGCCGATCGACGCCGGAGCGACGGTCGTCGAGCTGGCGTCGATCGCCTCTGGTACGGCGGTCGGGGAGTGGTTCGTAACCCATGGCGCCCTCTCGCAGGCCGCGGGTGGGGGGCAAACTTATCGGCCCGGGAGTGCCCCGGCTAGGGTGATGCTAGCTTTGAGCACGTCATGGACAACCTGGCCCATACCCTGGTTGGCGCCGCGCTGGGTCGCGCCGTCGCCGGTCGCGAGCTGCCGGCAGCGGGATGGGTCGGCGCGATCGCCGGGAACGCCCCGGACTGGGCCGAACTGTTGCTGAAGCCGACCTCGTGGGCGCCCCGCGCCGGGGGCGAGTACCTGGTCTACCATCGCGGGATCACGCACTCGTTCGTGGGTGCAGCCGTCGAGATCGTGGCCCTGACCGGTCTGGTTGGCCTCCTCATGCGTCTCTGGGCCCGCCGCGCGGGACCGACCCCGCCACCGTGGCGCTGGGTCGCCGCGTGCGTCACTGCCAGCGTCGCGAGTCACCTCTACTTGGACTGGCAGGGATCCTACGGTTTGCGACCGTTCCTCCCCTGGAGCGCGCAGTGGTACTACGCCGATTGGATCGCGATCGTCGACCCGTTCTTCTGGACGGTGCCGCTCGTGGCGCTCGCGTGGGGTGCGCACCGCCACTGGGCACCGGCGCTCGTGTACCTCGTCGCGCTGGTCGGGGTCACCACGCTGGTGTTGTGGCGGGGCCACGATCTCGTCGTGTGGTGGGTACGGCTGGGGATGGTCGGATGCAGCGCCGTGGGCGTGGTCGGTTGGATGCGGCACTGGTTCGGGGTGGCGGGCCGGCGCCGCGCCGCAGCGTACGGGCTGCTCCTGCTGGGCGCTTACGCCGCCACGAGCGCCGGGGTGAGCCTGGCGGCCAAGGCGGACGCGCGGGCCGCCGCGACACGGCGGTTCGGACCGGACGCCCGCTGGGCGGCGCTCACCATCGTCGGGCGTCCCTTCCGCTGGGAGGCCCTCTCCGCTTCGGCGGACAGCGTCGCGGGCGACGGGTGGAGCGTCGCGCGACAGCTCGATCGTCCCGCGGTGCGCGCAGCGCTGACGACCCCCCAGGGTCACGCGATCGCGCAGTTCGCCCGGTTTCTCGCGGCGGCGGTCGATTCGAGCGGCGGCGGCGTGGCCGTATCGCTGTGGGATGTGCGCTACCATGCGCCTGGGTCGGGAGCCCGAGGCTGGGCCGGGGTGCAGGTCAGGCTGCGTTGACGCGGTTAGATTGGGCGGCGCCATGAGCCACACGATCCCCCCTGCCGACCTTCTGGAGGACGTCGTCCGGGCGCTCGCGCCGGCGTTCCGTCTGGACGAGCGGGTAGCCGCCGCCGCCGAGCGCACCGTGTACCATGCATGGGACCGGCTGCTCAAGCGCTCCGTCGCCTTGCACGTGCACCTGGCGCCCGACTCTCCGGGGCGCGCGTGGTTCCTGCGCGAGACCGAGACGCTCGCAGCCCTCGACCATCCGGCGATTCGCCATGTCTACGCGGCCGGCCTGGTGGGCAGCTTCGCCTACCGCACCGCCAACTGGGTCGAGGGAGAGAGCCTGGCCGAGGCGCTGCGCCGCGGACCGCGCGCGATCCCCATGGCGCACGCCCTGGTGCGCGACCTGCTCGGCGCGGCCGAGCACGCCCACGCGCGCGGCGTCATTCTGCGACGCATCGTCCCGCTGACGCTCATGCTCGACCTCACCGGGCGCGCGGTGATCACCGACCTCCGCTACTCCAACTGGTGTCTCCCGAACGTGCCGCCGGACGAGCAGGGGGCAGGCGGTGCGTTCGTCGCGCCGGAAGTGCGTACCGGGGGGCCCGGCGAGCCCGCCAGCGATGTGTACGGCGTGGCCGCCCTCGTGTACTACGTCCTGACGGGCCAGGAGCCGGATCCCGATCCCGCCCGGATCACGCCACCGCGCCAGCTGCGACCGGCGGTACCGGCCGCGCTGGAGCGGGTGTTGCTGCGCGCCCTGCAGGCGGCGCCGGGCGAGCGTTACTACACGGCAACGGAGATGCTCGAGGACTTCGTGAGCGACGCGGGCGTGTTTCAGGAGCCAGCGGCCGCGCCGCAGGTCGCGGAGGCGGGGTTCGAGCGCCGGCTGCGCCGCGCCCTCGGCGACGACTACGAGCTGCTCGAAGAGATCGGCACGGGCGGGTTCGGCCGGGTGTACCGCGCGCGCGACCTGGGACTCGAGCGCGACGTGGCGATGAAGGTCCTCCACCCCTCGTTGACGACGGACCCGTCGGTGATGGAGCGGTTCCGGCGCGAGGCGCAGCTTGCCGCCCGACTCCGGCATCCGAGCATCGTGAGCATCTACGACATCCGGAGCCGCGCCGGACTGCAGTGGTACACGATGGAGCTCGTGCCGGGGACGAACCTGGCGCAGCTCGTCCACAGGCAGGGACCGCTCTCTCTCGATCAGACCGTGCGCGTGATCGACCAGGGCTTGTCGGCGCTGGAGCACGCGCACCCGCTCGGCCTGGTGCACCGGGACCTGAAGCCCGAAAACATGCTGATCGAACCCGACGGCCGGCTGCGCATCACCGACTTCGGCCTGGCGCTCGCGCTGCGCGGCGACGCCCGGTGGGGAGGCGCCACCTCGCGGAGCGGCACGCCGCTGTTCGCCGCGCCGGAGCAGCTGCTCGGCGAGCGGGTGGACCAGCGCACCGACCTGTATTCGCTTGCCGCCACGGCGTACTTCGCCCTGTTGGGCCGCCCGCCTTTCGAGGGACCCACCCCCGAAGCGATTCTGGCGCGTCAAACCACGGAGGACCCGCCGTCGCTTCACGAGTCCCGCAAGGATGTACGGCGGGAACTGGAGGGCGTGCTGCGTAAGGCGCTGGCGAGCGAGCCGGCCGCGCGCTATCCGACCGCCGCCGCCTTCCGCGACGCGCTGCGCCGGTCGCGGGGCTGGCGGTCCCGGCTGGGGGCCCTGTTGCGGGGTGGGTGAGGCCCGGAATTTGACAAAACTCTGCTCGCGCTACAGCATACCGCAAGCGGCGTCCACTGGGGGACTCATGCACATGCGGAGTGGGGGATTCGCGCTTGTGTTCGTTGCGGCCTGCGGCGGCTCAAGCCCGATGGGCGGCGGCGGCACCCCCGTCGAGAACGTGATCATGAACGACAATGCCGGCGCCGCGCCCTACGCCTTCTCGCCCGCCAGGGTGACGGTCAAGGTCGGCACGACCGTGAAATGGACCAACAACGGCGGCACGGCGCACACAGCAACCAGCGACGCGACGCCGCAGCCGATCTGGGACAGCGGTACGGTGCTCCCCGCCGGAAGCACGAGTTGTCCCCCGACCGACCCCTACTGCCAGCCGAGTGGCACCCCGCCCGGGACGTATCGAGTGACGTTCAACACCGCGGGCACATACCAGTACCACTGCGGGTTTCACCAGGCTCAGGGGATGACGGGCACCGTCACGGTGACGCCCTAGCCTAGCGCCAGCGGAAGATCTGCAGCGCCACCACGAAGCTCACGAACCCCCACGCGGTCACGATGCCGAGCGGAGCACCGAGGTCACCCAGGCGGCTGCCGTCGATCATCACGGCGCGAAGGGCGTCGTTCAGCGCCGTGAGCGGGAGCGCTTTCACCAAGGGCTGCATCGCGTCGGGGAAGCGGGCGTAGGAAAAAAACGTGCCCGACAGGATCCACATCGGCAGCATCACGAGGTTCATGAGCCCGGAGACCGCCTCGATCGTGCGGGCGCGGCTCGCCACCAGCATGCCGAGCCCCGCGAACGAGAAGGCGCCGAGTACCGTGATGAACGCGACCGCGCCGA
>Ga0209160_1001967_pt1 | contig 17228 bp, 15 predicted proteins | sample GraSoiAngelo_153_FD_186167 | JGI IMG/M metagenome (GOLD analysis project Ga0209160, IMG submission 186167) | Grasslands soil microbial communities from the Angelo Coastal Reserve, California, USA - 14_1009_12_40cm (SPAdes) (version 2) | ecosystem: Environmental > Terrestrial > Soil > Grasslands ... | reverse complement strand
TACGAGATCCCCGAGGCGATGTTCGGCCGCGAGTTCCTGCTCGTGGCCGACCAGCGCGGCACGATCCGCGGCGTGCGCTACGCGGGAGAAGAGATCAGCAACCGCATCGTCGTGTGGGAACGGATGGGGAATAAGGTCTTTCTCCGCATCGTGTCGTACGCGATGCGCGCCGATAGCACGCAGCCCGTCGCTCGCGCGGTGCGGCTGTCCAACATCGCCCCGATCATCATGAGCTTCGACGTCGCCTCCTGGCACCAGCCCGACAGCAACGCCGTCATCGAGGTGACCAAGCTCTTCACCACCGACGTCGCCGAGCTGAACCTGCGGCAATCGGGCGTGCGCGTGCGCCGCATGGATCCAGCGCGTTCCGTGATCGATCGCGCCCGCGCGTTCCCGCGCAACGTCGAGGTGAGCGCCCTGCAGACGTTCGAGGTGGACTCGGTGCCGGGTCCCGCCGGCAACCCGCCGAACCGCTCGCTCAATTCGATCACCATGCTGATGAACTACTCGATGGTCCTGCTGCCCGACAAGCCGATGATGGCCAGGCTGTGCGACGATCGGGTGGGCTATTTCAGCCTGTCCTTTGAGGATTACGACGAGGATCGGGTGCCCGGTCCACGCCGCTGTTTCATCCAGCGCTACCGGTTGGAGCCGAAGGATCCCACCGCGGCCGTCTCGGATCCGATCAAGCCGATCGTCTGGTACATCGACCCCGCCACGCCCGCGAAATGGGTGCCGTGGTTGATCAAGGGCGTGGAGATGTGGGAGCCGGTGTTCCGAGCCGCCGGGTTCAGTAACGCGATTACGGCACGGTTGCCCGCAGCCAGCGATTCCGATTTCGATCTCGACGATGCGCGCCTCTCGACCATCCGGTGGTTGCCCTCCACGATCGAGAACGCCTACGGGCCCCGTCTCAGCGACCCGCGCTCCGGCGAAATCCTAAACGCCAACATCGGCTTCTATCACAACGTCGCGAGCCTCGTGGAGGCGTGGTACTGGACCCAGGCGGGCGCCGCCGATCCGCGCGCCCGGCAGCTGCCGTTCCCCGATTCGCTGATGGGCCTGATGCTGGCCTACGTCGCGACGCACGAGGTCGGGCACAGCCTGGGCCTGCGGCACAACATGGTCGCCTCGACCTACTATCCGGTCGACTCGCTCCGCAGCCGGTCCTTCACCTGCCGGATGAAAGGCACGAGCCCGTCGATCATGGATTACGCGCGCTACAACTATGTGGCGCAGCCGGGCGACAGCGCATGTCTGATGCAGGGCATCGGACCGTACGACGACTTTGCGATCAACTGGGGCTACCGCCGCATCGCCGCGGCTCCCTCACCGGACGCCGAGCGCCCCGTCCTCGACTCGCTCGCGCGGCTGCAGGATGCGAACCCGTACTTCCGGTGGATCGGCGACGGCGAGCCGGTCGATCCACGGATCATCACGGAGGCGCTGGGCGACGATCCGGTGAAGGCGAGCGGCTACGGCGTCCGCAACATCAAGCGTCTCGTCCCGATGCTGATTCCCGCCACGACCACGGTCAGGCTCGACAACTACGACCGGCTCGACGACATGTACGGCGAGCTCATCAACCAGTGGGCACGCGAGATGAACCACGTCGCCGTGGTCGTGGGCGGCGTGTATCAGTTCACGAAATACGCCGGCCAGTCTGGCACGGTGTATCAGCCCGTCCCGCGGGCCAAACAGGCCGAGGCGGTACAGTTCCTGAACGACAATGTCTTTACGACGCCGTCCTTCTTCTTCGATCCGGAGATCCTGCGGCGCATCGAGCCGACCGGGTTCGTGGAGCGGGTGCGCACACGCCAGACCGCTGTTCTGAATCTCCTGTTCCAGGACGCGCGCCTGTCGCGTCTGGCCGAGCAACAAACGACGCAACCCAACGCGTACACGATCCCCGACCTGTTCGGGGACGTGCGGCGTGGGGGGTTCGCGGAGTTCGCGGGTGGAGGAGGGGCGGTGCGAGTCGACGGGTACCGCCGCAATCTGCAGCGTGCGTTCGTCGATCAGATGGAACGACTGATCAATACGCCGCTGGTGACGCCACCACCCCCCGGATTCACTCCGTTCCCCGGCTTCACACCGCCGCCGCCACGCCCGGCCGATGCGCGTGCGCAGGCGCGACTCGAGTTGGTGGACCTGCAGGGAACGCTGCGCACCACCTTGCCACGCGCTGGGGACCGCGCCACACGGGCGCATATCGTCGATCTCCAGGCCCGGATCGGGCAGATCTTGAACCCGCGCTCATGAGCTACGTTACCGTGCAGGTGGGGCGCGGCTCTTTTACGGAAGCTGTTGATTGGGAGAAACCTGTGAGCACCACGAAATGGCGGATGAGCGGTTGGGCGGTTGGGCGGTTGGCAATCGCCATCGTGCTGGTGCTAACCGCCGAACCGCCGAACCGCTTAACCGCCCAGACGGCCCAGTCATTCGAGCAACGTCTCATCGCCATCCCCGATACCGCCAGCGTGCGCCAGATGTCGCGCGACCTCTCGGCCGTGCCTCATATGGCGGGCACACCGGCGCAGGCGACGACCCGCGACTACGTGCTGGACAAGATGAAGTCGTGGGGGATCGACGCGTGGAGCAAGGAATACACCGTTTTCATCCCGCAACCCGATACCGTGGCCGCGTGGATCATCACTGGTCCGCGTGCGAGGCCCGTGCGGCTGGACCTGACCGAGCCCGTCACGGCGGGGGCCGCGGGGGGACCGCCGATCCCGCCGTTCAATGGCTACACGGGCGATGGTGACGTCACGGCCGACGTCGTCTACGTCAATTACGGCCTGATCGAAGACTACAAGACGCTCGATTCGCTCGGGGTCAGCGTGAGCGGCAAGATCGCCATCGCGCGGTACGGCCGTTCCTTCCGCGGCATCAAGGCGCGCGAGGCGCAGAAGCGCGGTGCCGTGGGTCTGATCGTCTACTCCGATCCGCAGGAGGACGGCTACTTCCGGGGCGACGTCTATCCCAAAGGGCCGATGCGCAACGCCGACGGCATCCAGCGCGGCAGCATGATGAACGGCAACGGCGATCCCACGACGCCGAGCTGGTCGTCCGTCGAGGGCGCGCGTCGCCTGCCTGAGGATTCCCTCGATATCCCGAAGATTCCGATCATCCCGATGAGCTACGGCAACGCGCGGCGCTTCCTCGAGCCCCTGGCGGGCAAGTCAGTACCGCAGAGCTGGCAGGGCGCGTTGCCATTCCGTTATCACGTCGGCCCAGGCCCCGCGCGCGCACGATTGCACGTGAAGACCGAGCGCGGCGCGCGCGGCTTTCACAAGATCTGGAACACGATCGGCATGATCCGCGGGGCGCGCTGGCCGGATGAGTGGGTCGTCGTCGGCGGCCATCGCGACGCGTGGGGACCCGGCGCGCGCGACAATGTGAGTGGCAGCGTCTGCGTTCTCGAGACCGCGCGCTCCTTCGCGACGCTCGCGCGCGACGGGCTGCGGCCGGCGCGCACCGTCGTCTTCGCCACCTGGGACGCGGAAGAGTGGGGCCTCATCGGCTCGACGGAGTGGGTGGAAGAGCTGGAAGACACGCTCCGCGCCCACGTCGTCGCGTACATCAACGAAGACGGGACGTTCTCGGGACCAAACTTCGGCGGCGGCGGGTCGCCGTCGCTCAAACCGCTCCTCCGCGCGGCGGCACAGGCCGTGTCTGACCCCGTCGGCCCAGGGACGGTGTACGACGTCTGGCTCAAGTCCAAGAATGGCGACACGACGGCGCTGACGTTCGGCAATCTGGGCGGCGGCTCTGATTTCTCGGGCTTTTATCATCACCTCGGCATTCCAGCTGGTGGCATCGGATTCGACGGGCCCGACGGCATCTACCACTCGATGTACGACTCCTTCGACTGGATGACGCGCTTTGGGGATCCGGGATACAAGGCGCACCGCTCCGGCGCGCAGCTTGTCGCCGTGATCATGGGCCGGCTCGCGAACAGCGATGTCGTCCCGCTTGATTACGCCGCCTTCGGGACGGAGATGACGGGGCTGGTCGCGCAGCTCGATTCCGGGATCACGAAGAAGCAGTGGAAGGGAGCGGTCACCACCCAGGCGCTCAAGGACGCGCTCGACCGGTTCACCGCGGTCGCACGCGCGTTCAATGCGTCACGCGACAGCGCCACGGCGCGGGCCGGCGGTGTGGATTCGGCGCGCGCCCGCCGCGTGAACGAAGCCCTCATGCAGGTCGAGCGCCGGTGGACGCGCCCCGACGGCCTGGTGAGCCGGCCGTGGTTTCGCAGCCTGCAGTTCGCGGCCGATCTCGACAACGGCTATGCGACGATGGCGTTTCCGAGCGTCAACGAGGCGATTCGGTACGCGGACGCTGCGACGGCCAACAAGGAGTTGACCGATCTCGTGAACCGCATAGATCAGGCGCGTGCCGCGCTCGTGGAAGCGGCCGTGGCTCTGCGCTAGATTGGTGTAGGGGGGGAGGCACGATGGAATCCAGTGACCGTTCGCGCATCGTTATCTACTATGCGATCTGGGCGACGATCTGCGCCGCGGTCGCCGGATTGGCTATCGCCCTCATTCATACCTGGTTCTTCAGTTACCATCCCGGGCGGTCCGCGGTCATCGAGACCCTGTTCAGTGGCAGTGCGATAGCCGTCGCGATCGCGGCGGGCCAAGGCGCGGTCGCCCTGGTCACGGGCAGAGTGCTCGCGCAGCTCGGGCGCACATTGAACTACACCCTGCTCCTGGGACTGCTGATCGGCCTGTTTGACTTCGTGATGGACTTCCTGCAGATGACGGTGCCTGTCACCGAGTTCGGTTGGATCCCCGATCTCATCATCATCGTCGTCGTGACGGTGGCGATCACCGTGGCCGGATCGCGCCGGTCCCCCGCCGTCGTGTGACCGGCTAGAGTTTGGGTAGCGTGATCCCTCGTTGGGCCTGGTACTTCCCCTTCTTGTCCTTGTAAGAAACTTCACATTCATCGCCTTCATCGGCGGTGAAGAAGAGGACCTGGGCGATCCCCTCGTTTGCGTAGATCCGCGCCGGCAGGGGAGTCGTATTACTAATCTCCAACGTGACAAAGCCTTCCCACTCCGGCTCAAACGGCGTCACGTTGACGATGATCCCGCACCGTGCGTAGGTGCTCTTGCCGACGCAAATCGTCAGACAGTTGCGCGGAATGCGGAAATACTCGATCGAGCTCGCGAGCGCGAAGGAATTCGGCGGGACGATGCAGACGTCGCCCGTGAACTCGACGAATGATTTCGGATCGAAGCGTTTCGGATCGACCACGGCCGACAGCGCGTTCGTGAAAATCCTGAACTCGGGCGCGACGCGCATGTCATAGCCGTAGGACGACACGCCGTAGGAGATGACGCCTGCGCGCACCTGTCGATCGGCGAACGGCTCGATCATCCCGCGTTCTGTCGACATCTTTGTGATCCAGCGATCCGACTTGATTGACATGGGGGCGCAATGTAACGGCGGCAACTTGACTTACGCCACACCGCCAATAGCTTCCATGCACCACTAGTGAATTTTTTCACGAGCGCCATGCAGCCGTACATCCAGTTCCTGATGCTACTCGGTATGGCCGTCATCGCCGGTACGACGATGATCGTGGCATCGCATTTCCTCGGCCCGCGGCGCCCCACCGAGGTGAAGGAACGGCCGTACGAGAGCGGCATGCCGCCGCTCGGTAGCGCGCACGAGCGGTTTTCGGTGAAGTTCTACCTGGTCGCCGTCCTCTTCATCCTGTTCGACATCGAGACTGTCTTTCTCATCCCGTGGGCGGTGATCTTTATGGGCACTGGCACGTTGACCACGGGATTCCTCTTGGTCGAAATGCTCGTCTTCATGCTGATTCTGTTCGTCGGCTACGTCTACGTATGGAAGCGCGGAGCGTTCCAGTGGGATTGATGCCATGAAACGCGTCGGGGAAGTGCACAGCTCGAATTACCTGCTCGCCAAGTTCGAGAATCTCGTCGACTGGGCGGTCAACTCGTCGCGTGCCAATTCGCTCTGGCCGATGCCGTTCGGGACCGCGTGCTGCGCGATCGAGTTCATGGCCACGGCGGCGAGCCGATTCGACTTCGCGCGCTTCGGCATGGAGCGCCAGGCCTTCTCGCCGCGCCAGGCGGACGTCCTCATCTGCGCCGGGCGCCTCCCGTTCAAGCTGGCGCCCGTGATCCGGCGCATCTACGACCAGATGCCGCAGCCCAAGTGGGTCATCTCAATGGGTGCGTGCGCGTCCACCGGCGGCGTGTTCGACAACTATGCGATGGTTCAGGGTATCGACACGATCGTCCCGGTGGACGTATACGTGCCGGGCTGCCCGCCGCGCCCGGAAGGCCTGCTGTACGGGATCCTGCTGCTGCACAAGAAGATCAGGGGCGAGTCGCTGTTCGACGCGGTAAAGCGTCGCGACGAGCAGCCGCTCGATGACAAGGGCCTGCGCCTGCCGCCCGAGACGATCGACGAGATCTCCGAGCCGTTCGGCAACTCCGTCCACCAGTTCCGATCGTCGTGATTCCCGGCGCATTGCGCGAAGCCGTGGCGCGCGACGGCGAGCAAATCGTCTACGTCGCGCGTGAGGGGCTGCTCGAGACAATGCAGTGGCTGAAGGACACGCCGGGTCAGGAGTTCGATTACCTGGTCGACGTGACCGCCGTCGAATTCCGCGATCGGGAGCGGCCCATCGAGGTCGTCTATTTCCTCCGCTCGCTCACGCGTCGCGCCGATATCCGCATCAAGGTCGAGCTGCAGCCGTCCGAGGAGCTCTCCGTCGATTCGGTCTGGACCCTGTGGCACGGTGCCGACTGGTTGGAGCGGGAAGTCTTCGACATGTTCGGCATCAGCTTCAAGGGACACCCCGATCTCCGCCGGATCCTCATGTGGGAGACGTATGCCGAAGGCTATCCGCTGCGAAAGAGCTTCCCGCTGCGCGGCCGCTTCTCGCGCGCCGAGCAGGTCCGCCAGGCGCTGAACGCGAATCCGGAAGCGCACTACTCGCTGGAAGAGCTCGCGATTGCCGAGGCGGGCGGAGATCTGCCCGACGACATGCGTGACCGGCTGCGGCGCGGCGAGCGCGGCGTTATTCCGGAGCCGCCGAACCCATGACCAAGCGGACGCTCGAGCTCGAGCTCGCCACCCCCGGGGTCGATGCGCAGGGCCACGCTACCCGCGTTCCGCTGACGGCGAGCGAGGAGCCGGACCTCAGCGGCGAGCATCTGCTCGTCAACATCGGGCCCCAGCATCCCGCAACCCACGGCGTCTTGCGTCTGGTGGTGGAGCTCGACGGTGAGACGGTCGTCCGCTGCATCCCGCACCTCGGCTACCTGCATTCGGGGTTCGAGAAACTCGGCGAGTACCGCCATTACAACCAGATCATTCCGCTGACCGACCGCACCGACTATCTGTCGCCGATGGCGAACAACGTGGGGTTCGCGCTCGCGGCGGAGAAGCTGATGGGCATCGAGATCACGCCGCGGTGCACCGTGCTGCGGGTGATCGCCTGCGAAATGAGCCGCATCATCTCGCACATGGTGTGGCTGGGCACGACCTCGATCGATCTCGGCGCGTTCACGCCCTTCCTCTGGGCCTTCCAGGAGCGCGAGCGGATCTACGATCTCCAGGAGATGTGGACCGGCGCCCGCCTGACGACGAGCCTCACGCGCGTCGGTGGTCTAATGGCCGACATTCCGGACCGCTTCGTCGAGAAGCTGCGCGAATTCACGCGCACGTTCCCGAAGACGCTGGCCGAGATCGATCGAGTTCTCACGCGCAACGCGGTGTGGGCGGGCCGGACACAGGGGGTGGGAGCGCTGACGGCCGCGGAGGCGATCAATCACTCGCTTTCGGGTCCCATGCTGCGCGCCAGCGGCGTGCCCTATGACCTGCGCAAAGACAAACCCTACCTCGGCTACGAGACCTACGATTTCGACGTCGTCGTCGGGGAGCATGGCGACGTCTACGATCGCTACCTGGTCCGCCTCGAGGAGTGCCAGCAGTCGAACCGCATTCTCGAGCAGGCGGTCGATCGCTTGCCCGACGGACCCATCAACGTCGACGATCCGCGCGTCATCCTGCCGTCGAAGACGCGCGCCATGAGCGATATGGAAGCGATGATCTTCCATTTCAAGCAGGTGATGGAAGGCGTGAAGGCGCCGGTCGGCGAGGCCTACGTGGGGATCGAAAACCCGAAAGGCGAGCTCGGCACCTATCTCGTGTCCGACGGCACAGCGAAGCCCGTGCGCTGGCGCATCCGGCCGCCGTCGTTCATCAATCTGTCCGCCTTGCCAAAGATGGCCGAGGGCCACCTGCTCTCCGATCTCATCGCGATCAATGCGTCCGTCGATATCGTCATGGGCGAGGTCGATCGATGACTCAAAGCGTGAGCCACGGTGAAGATTATCAGCCCGTGTTCGACGGCAAGATCATGGATGAGCTGCAGACCGTGCTCCAGCGGTATCCCACGAAGCAGGCGGCGCTCTTACCGACGCTTTGGATCGCGCAGCGCGAGCACGGCTGGATCTCGGACCGGATCATGGCGGAGGTCGCCGAGGTGCTGGGTCTGACGCCGGCGTATGTGAAGGGCGTCGTCACGTTCTACACGATGTACCATCAGCATCCGGTGGGGAAAAACTTCGTCCAGGTGTGCACGACCTCGCCGTGCAACATCTGCGGCGCCGAAGCGGTGATGAAGGCACTCCTCGAACAGACCGGTGCGCAGGACGCCGGGGCCACGAGCGCCGACGGCAAGTGGACGATCGTCGAAGTGGAGTGTCTCGGGGCGTGTGGATTCGCGACACCCGTGCTGGTTAACGATGACTTCCTCGAAAGCGTCACGCCGGAGAAGGTTCCGGAGATTGTGAAGAAGTACCGGTGATGGGTGGAATGTTGGACGGTTGGAATGTTGGAGGGACCACCTTCCAACCTTCCAACATTCAAACGGGCTGGGATCCCTAGATGGGCTATCCACACAAACCGCATCCAAAGGAAACCGTTGTGCTCTCCCAGCACTTCGGCGACGTCGAGGCGCGCACTCATAAGGGATGGGTGAAGCGCGGCGGGTATGAAGCGCTGGCGCAGGCGCTGAAGCTGGAGCCGGCGGCGGTCACGGACGTGGTGAAAGAGTCGGGACTGCGGGGCAGGGGTGGCGCCGGGTTTCCGACCGGACTCAAGTGGTCGTTCATGCCGAAGGAGAAAAAGCGTCCGCACTATCTGTGTGTAAATGCAGATGAATCAGAACCGGGGACATTCAAGGACCGGGAGATCATGCGGTGGACGCCGCACGCGCTGCTCGAGGGCACGGCGATCGCCGCACACGCGATCCGCGCCGAAGTCGCCTACATCTACATCCGCGGCGAGTTCACCGAGCCGTGGACGATCATCGAACGGGCGCTCGCCGAAGCCAATGCGGCCGGCGTGTTCGGCACCATCAAGGTCTATCTCCATCGCGGCGCCGGCGCGTACATTTGCGGCGAGGAGACCGCGCTGATGAATTCGATCGAAGGCAAGCGCGGCAACCCGCGGATCAAACCGCCGTTCCCGGCGGCCGCCGGGTTGTTCGGCATGCCGACGACGATCAACAACGTCGAGACGCTCGCCGCCGTGCCGCACATCCTCACGCGCGGCGCCGCTTGGTACAAAGGGCTGTGTCTGTCGAATCCGAAGAGCACGGGCACCAAGCTCTTTTCGGTCTGCGGCAACGTCCAGCGTCCCGGCAACTACGAAGTCACGATGGGCTTCCCGCTCAAGGACCTGCTCTACGACATGTGCGGTGGACCGCCCGCCGGGCGCACGCTCAAGGCCTGCATCCCCGGCGGCTCCTCCGTGCCGATCCTGACCCGTGAAGAAACTGAGGCCTGCCTGCTCGATTACGAGGGCGTGGTCGAGAAGGGCTCGATGCTCGGCTCAGGCGGCGTGATCGTATTCGACGACTCGGCCGACATGGTCTATCAGATCATGCGCCTCGCGCGCTTCTACGCGCACGAGTCGTGCGCGCAATGTACGCAGTGCCGCGAGGGCACGGCGTGGACGACCAAGATCATGGAGCGGATCCTGGCAGGGCAGGGCAAGACCAAAGACCTCGATTTACTCCTCGACCTCTCCGAGAATATGACCGGCAAGACGATTTGCGTGCTGTCGGACTCGTGCGCGGCGCCCGTGGTCAGCGGGATCAAGAAGTTCCGGGGCGAGTTCGAGGCATATCTGGCGGGCAAGCGTCCGGTACCGGTGATGGTGAGCTGATGGCTGACGGCATGATCAATCTCACGATAGACGGCGCACCGGTGTCCGTCCCACCGGGCACGCTCGTGATCGAGGCGGCAAAGCAGGCGGGCGTCCTGGTGCCGCACTACTGCTATCACCCGGGACTCCCCGTCGCCGGCGTATGCCGCATGTGTCTCGTGGAAGTCGAGAAGGCGCCGAAACTCCAGATCGCGTGCGCGACGACCGTGACCGAGGGCATGGTCGTCAAGACGCAGACGGCGCAGGCGAAAGACGCGCGCCAGAGTGTGCTGGAGTTCCTGCTCATCAATCACCCGCTCGACTGCCCGATCTGCGATCAGGCAGGCGAGTGCGAGCTGCAGGACTTCGTCTTCCAGGAAGGCCAGGCCCGCACCCGCTACGCGGAGTTCGCCAAACGGTTCAATCCCGTCGAGGACTTCGGTCCCGACGTGCTGTACGTCCCGAATCGCTGCATCCTGTGCACGCGCTGCGTGCGCTTCATGGAGGATGTGGCGAAAGAGCCGGTGTTGAATGTGTCCGAGCGCGGCGATCGGGCGTTCATCGGCATTCACCCCGAGGCGCGGCTGGATCATCCGTGGGCCGGCAACGTCGTCGACCTCTGTCCCGTCGGTTCGTTGCTCTCCAAGGACTTCCTGCATAAAGCCCGGGCCTGGGAGCTCGACAAGACGGCGTCGATCTGCACGGGCTGCTCGCAGGGCTGCAACATCACGCTCGATACGCGAGATGAAGTCGTGGTGCGGGTGCGGCCGCGGCCCAATCTCGAGGTGAACCGCTACTTCATCTGTGATCACGGACGGATGCACTACAAGTGGATGAACCGCGGCGACCGCATCGAGGCGCCACTGGTGCGGGCCGGTGCCGAGTTGAAAGCAACCGACTGGGATGAGGCGCTCGACCGCGTCGCGGCAATTCTCCGCGGGGCGGAGGGTCGGACGGCGGTCGCCCTCGTCTCGCCCGGGGCGTCTTCCGAGGCACTCGCCCTCGCCAAGCGGGTGTTCACCGGATTCGCCTGGACCGGGGCGTTCCAGGTGGTCATGGGCGAAGAAGCGCCCCTCACCGGCGTGCCGGATCTGGCGCTGCGCGCCGAGCGCGCGCCGAACGCCAAGGGCGCGGAAACCCTCGGCTACACGCGCGACTACGCGCAGGCGCTCGCGGCGGCAAAGTCAGCCGCTGTCGTGCTCGTGCTGGACGATCCCGACTGTGCCGTCGAGACGAACGGAACGTTGATCTATCTCGGGACGGTCCTCGGCGTCGATGCGCCCTGCCGGCGGGCCGACGTGATTCTGCCGATCGCCAACGTGGCGGAAGAAGAGGGCACCTTCACGAACCGCGACGGACGGACGCAGCGCTATTACCAGGCCAAGCCGGCGCCGGGGATGGCGCAGCCCGCCGCCTGGGTGCTGGGGCAACTCGTTGCCGCGATGGGCCTGGCGGAGGCTCAGCGATGACGTTTTTCCTCGTGTCCTCCGCAATCAAGGTCTTCGTGGTCTTCAATCTGATCATGGTGGGCGTGGCGCTCCTGACACTCCTCGAGCGCCGTGTCTGTGCCTGGATGCAGGACCGGCTGGGGCCGAATCGCGTGGGCCCGCAAGGGATTCTGCAGCCGGCTGCCGACGGGCTGAAGAACTTCCTCAAGGAAGAGACGTCGCCGGCCATGGCGGACAAGACGCTCTTCACCCTCGCGCCGATCGTGTCGTTCGTGCCCGCGCTGCTGACGTTCGGCGTGATTCCGTTCGCGGCGCCGCTGCCCACGCGCTGGGGCGTCGTGCCGATGGTGGTCGCCGATCTCCCGGTCGGATTTCTCTACATCCTCGCCATCAGCTCGCTCGGCGTGTACGGCATCGTCCTGGCCGGCTGGTCGTCCAACAACAAGTACGCCCTCCTGGGCGGCTTGCGCGCGTCGGCGCAGATGATCTCGTACGAAATCGCGCTCGGCATGAGCACGGTCGCCGTCATCCTGCTCGCGGGCAACGTCACGCTGTCGCAGGTGATCGCGCAGCAGCAGCAGGCGCTGTGGTTTGTGATTCCGTTGACGGTCGCGTTCCTCATTTTCTTCATCAGCGCCCTCGCCGAGACGAACCGCTTGCCGTTCGACTTGCCCGAAGCCGAGGGCGAGCTGATCGCCGGCTACCACACCGAGTACAGCTCGATGAAGTTCTCGATGTTCTACATCGCCGAGTACTCGAACATGGTCACCGCGTCGGCGCTGATGGCGACGCTCTTCTTTGGCGGCTGGGACATCCCCTTTACCAGCTGGGATTCGACCGGCGATCCGAGTCTCGTGAAGACGCTGGCCACGCTGGCCGTCTTTGGCCTCAAGACCTTCGTCTTCCTCTTCACCTACATCTGGGTGCGCTGGACGCTGCCGAGATTCCGCTACGATCAGCTGATGGCGCTCGGCTGGAAGGTGCTGCTCCCCCTGGTTCTGCTGTACATCACGCTGTTGGCGGTGGCGATCTGGTTCGTCCGGATCCGGCTCGGCTGGGACTATGGTCCCGGCATGGCTTGGGTCCTCGGGGGCCTCAATCTCGTGCTGCTGATCGTGCTCGCCTGGTGGCTCGACCGCGGCCGCATCGTCTCCGGATCCGTGCCGCAGGAGGCCGCGTAATGCCCATCGGCGTGAAAGTGATGAAGCGGCCCATCAAGCAAACGTCGTATCTGCGGGCCACCCTCAAGGGCATGGCGCTGACGTTCAGCCATCTCCTGCGCCCCAAAGTCACGATGCAGTACCCCGAGGAAAAGTCCTCGAAAGACTGGACGCTCTCCTCGCGCTGGCGCGGCACGCATCGCATGCTCACGGACGAGCAGGGGCGTGCCAAATGCGTCGCGTGCGGGCTCTGCCCGCAGATCTGCCCGGCGAATTGCATCAAGCTCGTGCCCGGTGAAGACGAAGAGGGGAATCGCTATCCGCTGATTTACGAGATCGACGAGTTCCGCTGCATCTTCTGCGGCTACTGTCAGGAGGTGTGCCCCGAAGAAGCGATTCATGTCGGCGTGCACTACGAGAACTCCGAGTACTCGCGGGACCGGTTCGTGTACGATCTCGAGCGACTCACCGCGCAGACGCACCCCGTTTCCACGCTCTGGGATCCGTCGGACCCGAAAGGGGAATAGGGCGCCTCTTTGACGCTCACCGTCTTCTGGATCTTCGGGGTTATCGCCATGGGGAGTGGACTCCTGTGCATTACCCGCAAGAATCCCATCGCGAGCGCGTTGTGGCTGGTCGTGACGCTGTTCGCGCTCGCCGCGCTGTTCGTGCTGCTCGACGCGCAGTTCATCGCGGTGCTGCAGGTGCTGGTCTACGCGGGCGCGATCATGGTGCTGTTTCTGTTTGTCATCATGCTCCTCAACCTGGGCCGCCCGGGACCGACCGACATCAAGGGTCCGCTGGGCTTGCTCGGGGCGACGGTCCTGGCGGGCGCGCTCTTGCTGCTGCTGCGCCCGCTCGGCCAGGCGCCCCTCCCGGCCGAGATCCAGCTGCCCCCGGGGACCGTCGCCGCCCTCCAGCAGCAGCGCGGGATGGTGGGCGCCGTCGCGACGCCGCTGTTTGACACCTACCTCGTACCGTTCGAGATCGCGAGCGTCTTGTTGCTCACCGCCATCGTGGGCGCCGTCGTGCTGGCCAAGCGCAAGCTCTGATGCTCCTCAGCCCCGCCCTCGCGATTTCGGCGGTCCTCTTCACGCTCGGCGTCGCCGGCGTGCTGCTGCGCCGCAACGCGATCGTGATCTTCATGTGCGTCGAGCTCATGCTCAACGCCGTGAACCTCACGTTCGTGGCGCTGGCGCAGAGCCTGGGGCTGGGCGGGCAAGTGTTCGTGTTCTTCGTCATGGCCGTGGCGGCCGCTGAAGCGGCGGTGGGCCTGGCCATCATTCTCGCCGTCTACCGCCACAAGCAGTCGGTCAGCCTGCAGAACATGAATCTCCTCAAAGACGGATGACCGGCACCACCGTCGACCTGATCTGGCTCGCGCCGGCGCTGCCGCTGCTCGGCTTCGTGCTGAACGGCACGCTGGCGCTGGCTCGGCCGACGGCCAAGACGCTCGTGTCGATCATCGGGGCCGGCGTGTTGCTCGCGGCGTTCGGCGTCGCGATTGCGGTGTTCAGCGCCTTCACGGGGCTGCACGCCGAGGCACCAGTCGTCTTCCGGTACTGGTCGTGGATTCCCGTCGGCACGCTGCAGGTGGACTTCGCGCTCCAAGTGGATCAGCTGTCGCTGGTCATGCTCCTCGTCGTCACAGGCGTCGGCTCGCTGATCCATCTGTTCAGCATCGGCTACATGAAGGACGATCCGGGGTACGCGCGCTACTTCGCGTATCTCAACCTGTTCGTCTTCTTCATGCTGGTCCTCGTGCTCGGCGCGAGCTTCCCCGTGATGTTCGTCGGGTGGGAAGGCGTGGGGCTGTGCAGCTACCTGCTCATCGGGTTCTGGTTCAGCGAAGAGGCGAACGCGAACGCGGGCCGCAAGGCCTTCATCATGAACCGCATCGGAGACTTCGGGTTCATGGTGGCGATGTTCATGATCTTCTGGTCCACGGGTTCGCTGGACTTCGATACCGTATTCGCGCACGCGCCGACGGCCTTGACCGCCGGCGGCACGGCGATCACGGCGATCACGCTGTTTCTTTTCCTAGGCTGCACGGGCAAATCGGCGCAAATCCCCTTGTACACGTGGTTGCCGGACGCCATGGCCGGTCCGACGCCCGTCTCGGCGCTCATCCACGCGGCGACCATGGTGACCGCCGGCGTGTATCTCGTGGCGCGCTGCAACCTGCTGTTCGCGCTGGCGCCGGTCTCGAGCGCCGTAGTCGCGGGCGTCGGCGCGCTCACCGCGCTGTTCGCCGCGACGATCGCGCTCAAGCAGTGGGACATCAAGAAGGTCCTCGCGTATTCCACGATCTCGCAGCTCGGCTACATGTTCCTCGCCGTCGGCACCGGTGCCATGACCGCCGGCATGTTCCACCTCGTCACCCATGCGTTCTTCAAGGCGCTGCTGTTCCTCGGCTCGGGCAGCGTCATCTTCGCGCTGCATCGCGCCTACCATCACACCCACTCCCATGAAGACGCGCAGGACATGCGCAACATGGGCGGCCTCGCGCGCTACATGCCGTGGACGGCGGCGTTGATGTGGATCGCGACGCTCGCGATCGCGGGGATTCCACCCTTCTCGGGATTCCTCTCCAAGGACGAGATCCTCACCGCTGCGTTCGCGCGTGGCTCGGTGGAGCCGATCTGGCTCGTGTTCTGGGGGCTGAGCCTTGTGGCGGCGTTGCTGACCGCGTTCTACATGACCCGGCTGATGATCTACACCTTCCACGGGCCGAACCGCACCGGAGAACAAGAGCAGACGCATCTGCACGAGGCGCCGTGGATTCTCACGGGCCCGCTGGTCGTCCTCGGTGTGCTGTCCGCCGCCGGCGGCCTGCTGAACGTGCCTGAGCTCTATCATGGCGGCGAATGGCTGCACCACTGGCTCGAGCCGGTCACGCACCCAGGCGCGGCACTGCGCCCCGAACCGCCGCTCGTCAGCGGGACGGAGTGGATGCTCGTGGGAGTCGCGGTCGCTGCCGCCGTCATCGGAATCGTGGGCGCGTGGCAGTTGCTCAAGCCGGAACGGCTCGTGCCGGCGCGCACCGCGTCCGCGGAGCGGGGCTTCGCTCGCATACTGCGCAACAAGTGGTACGTCGACGAGATCTATGACGCGCTGATCGTGCGGCCCCTGGTCTGGCTGTCGCGCGAGGTTCTGTGGAAGCAAATCGACCAGCGCGTGATCGATGGCGCCGCGGTCAACGGCGCCGCGCGCGGCACGCGCGCGCTCGGCTGGGCGAACCGCTGGCTCCAGACCGGGCAGGTGGGGACGTATGTCGCCGTGTTCGTGGTCGGCGTGTTGCTGGTCCTCTGGCGGGCAATGAGCTGATGTACGCGCGCTGGGTCCTCACCGCGCTGCTCGCGTGGCCGCTCATCGCCGGCGTCGTCGTGTTGCTCCTTCCCGCCCGGCTCGCCAAGTACGTCGCGCTCGCGGCGAGCGTGATCGAGTTCGCGATCTCGGTGCCGTTGTGGTGGACATTCGTACCCGACGGCGGCATGCAGTTCACCATGGATCGCGCCTGGATCGCGGCGTGGGGCATTCACTACACGGTCGGCGTGGACGGGATCTCGCTGTTCCTCGTGCTGCTCACCACGTTCCTCATGCCGCTGTCGATTCTCGGGAGCTGGAGCTACATCACCAAGCGCGAGGGCGGGTTCTACGCGCTGCTGCTCGTGCTGACCACGGGCATGATCGGCGTCTTCGTCTCACTCGACCTCTTCCTCTTCTATGTGATGTGGGAACTGATGCTCATTCCGATGTACTTCATCATCGGGGTCTGGGGCGGAGACAACCGCCTGTACGCGGCGATCAAGTTCTTCATCTACACGTTCTTGGGATCGCTCCTCATGCTCGTGGCGATCATCGTCCTGTACGTGCACGCGGGACGCGCCACCGGCGTCTATTCGTTCGCATACGCGCACCTCCTGAGCAACGCGAAGGATCTGGGACCCGTCGCGTGGTGGCTGTTCGGCGCCTTCTTCCTCGCGTTCGCGATCAAGGTCCCGCTGTTCCCGCTGCATACCTGGCTGCCCGACGCGCACGTCGAGGCGCCCACCGCGGGCTCCGTCATCCTGGCGGGCATCCTGCTGAAGATGGGGACCTACGGCTTCCTGCGATTCGCGTTGCCGTTCTTCCCGGCGGTCTCCCTCAGCCAGACGGTGCAGCTCGTCATCGTGATCCTGTCGCTGATCGGCATCATTTACGGCGGCCTCGTGGCGATGGTGCAGCCCGACTTCAAAAAGCTGATCGCCTATTCGTCGGTCGCGCATCTCGGGTTCGTGATGCTCGGGATCTGGGCGCTGACGCTGCAGAGCATCCAGGGGGCGCTGCTGGTCATGATCAATCACGGGATCTCGACCGGCGCGCTGTTCTTCCTGGTCGGCATGATCTACGAGCGGCGTCACAGCCGTCTGATC
>Ga0209160_1001959_pt1 | contig 17288 bp, 18 predicted proteins | sample GraSoiAngelo_153_FD_186167 | JGI IMG/M metagenome (GOLD analysis project Ga0209160, IMG submission 186167) | Grasslands soil microbial communities from the Angelo Coastal Reserve, California, USA - 14_1009_12_40cm (SPAdes) (version 2) | ecosystem: Environmental > Terrestrial > Soil > Grasslands ... | reverse complement strand
CGCGGAACCCCCTCCGTTGCAAACGATGTTTGACGGCGTTTGGAAGCTCAGATGCAGGGAACGGCCGGAGTAAATCCGGCCTATAGCCCCACTTCGTCTACTGCGAACTAAGGCGCGGGGGAAGCAGGCCTCCCCCGCGGAACCCCCTCCGTTGCAAACGATGTTTGACGGCGTTTGGAAGCTCAGATGCAGGGGACGGCCGGAGTAAATCCGGCCTACAGCCCCACTTCGTCTACTGCGAACTAGGTTTTCGGCGGAGCGCCAGCGCTTTCTTGCAGTAGTCGTCGACCGTGACGATGAACTCGGCGTGCGACCACGTCAGCGGCGAAACCGACAGCGGCGCTCCGGTGTTCGGATCCAGCTGCTCGGAAAGCAATCCGCCCGGCATCTGGTGCCCGACCACCCAGTCGATGATGTCGCGCGCCGGCTGCAGGTCGGCCGCTGTCTTCGCGGTGGCGATGTACCACTGCGCAAGCCACATCGTGCACATGAACCACGGGTTGCCAGGCACCTTCCTGCTGTCGGACTCGACCCTGAAGTAGTAGTCGTCGGTGTATCGCGCGATGCCGCCGCATTCCGCTCCGTTCCTGAGCTGGGTCCCGATCGCCTTCATCGTGTCAGTGATCCGGCTGTCGTCAGGCGGGTACATGCCGAATCGCCACAGGCCGTAGATCGCGCTGTCCAACACAGTGTCGACCGTGACCGACTCATCGTCTTCGATCGTGATCCGGCGCGGAAACCGCCCGAGCTCGGCGCTGTAGAGGTGGGTGTCCGAGGCTTCGCGCAGCCTCTCCGCGGCGTCGCGGTACCGCACATAGGCTCCGACGTCGCCGAACAGGTCGGCAAAGCTCCGTGCCGCGTCAAGGCCTCCCCACACCGATCCGACCGTGAATGCGTGCACGCCCCAGCGCTCCTCCCAGAGATCCCACGAGGGCATGGGCAGGCCGTTGCGCTCGTCGACGTAGGAGACCATCCAGTCGGCCGCGGGCACGATCAGATTTGAGTAGAGCCCGACGACGAAGTCGAGGTTTTGATGGATGCGGTAGTGCTGCCAGAGCGACCAGAGCACAAGGCCGGTCTCGTCTTCCTGGATCGGAAGCGTCCGCACACCATGGGAGTCGATCCAGGGCAGCCAGGAGCTGCCCGGCTGGCCGTACGGCGTGTACTTGTGCAGGAAGAATCCTTCTTCGACGAGCGACTGCTGAGAAAAAGTGAAGAACGCTCGCGTGACGTCCTCGTGTCCGGCCCGGTCGAGCGCGTTCGCGACCAGCGCACCGTCACGGGGCCATGCGTATGCATACGTGTCGCGGGCGAACTTCGTGATGTCGAAATCGGTCGAGGCGATGACGGCCCCGTGGTTGTCGACGTGCGTGCGTGCGGTCAGGACGCTCCGGCGGTACAGGTCCGTGGCTGCCTGGCCGAGGTCTTCGTCGATGTGGCGATGATCCTTCTCCGACCAAACCTGCCAGTAGGTCAAAGTCCTGCCGCGATACGTGTCGGGTCCTTTGCCGACGATCAGGTCCTGCCCGAAAACCGTCACCTCGCTTAGGCGAGAGCCCATGCACAGCCAGTGCGTCATGCGGCGCGGCTGGCCGGCGACGACCGAGCCGAGGTCGAACCCGACCGTGCAGTCCACCGAGCCTTGCTCGATCGGGTTCTTGCCGAGGACGCCATCCTCCGCGTCGACCCAGGTGCCCTCCGCGCCATTTCCCTTCTTTCCGTTCGCCCATGAGCTGATGCCGTAGTCGGCATCGACCTGGCCGCCGATCAAGAAGTAGCGGTTGGCCTTGTACGCGATCACGCTGCGGTGCTTGGGCTCGTAGAGGACCGTGTTGCCGATATCGGAGCCTTCGATGAACCAGTCGTAGTGAAAGAAGGCGCGCCCGACCCCAAAGCCCGACGGCGAGGTGACCTCGAGGTTTCGGATGAACCAGTTGCGAGCGAGATCCACGAAATCCTCGAACCTGACCGTGATTCCAAGTCCTGGGTGGGTCAGTGTCACGTCGCTGACAAGTGAATCCTCGACGTAGCCGAATTTTCTCTGCCACGCGGGGTCATCGAGCCAGGCGAACTTGCCGTCGATGAAGAAACCTGTTCGGCAGACGTTGCCCATCGTGTGGTTGGCATCGCCGACACGCGGATAGAAGATGTCGCGCACCGAATAGTTGGCATCGAAGCCCACTAGCGAGTTGCCGTTTCCGAGGACGAGGCTTCTGGGCACGGGTGTTGCGCGGCAAATCCTACAATTCGGCCGCAGATGCCGCCGGTCCGCATCATCACGTCCCGCAAACGGCGCCGCACCGTCGCCGCGCGCCTGCGGTCAGGTGTCCTCGAGCTTTTGGTTCCCGCGACGATGCCTCACTCGGAGAGAGAGCATTGGGCCGAGGTCATGAGCCGCCGGCTCGAGCGGCGAGCCGAGCGGTCACGGCCTTCTGATGAGAGGCTGCAGAAGCGCGCGGCGAAGCTCAACCTGCGGCACTTCGATGGTGCGCTCAGCTGGACGGCGATCGGATTCGGCGACATGGAAAGGCTGTGGGGCAGCTGCACCTTCACGGACGGCGCGATCCGCATCGCCCGACGCGCCGCGTCGCTGCCGGACTGGGTCCTCGACTACCTGCTCGTGCACGAGCTCGCTCACCTCGTGCACAGCGATCACGGAGCCGAGTTCCACGAGCTGGAGAACCGCTACCCACTGACCGAACGGGCGAAGGGATACCTGCTGGCGATCGACTCTTTCCGGTAAGACGAGGTGGGGCCCTAGGCCGGATTTATTCCGGCCGTCACCCAGCGTCTATTTCCTATACACACCAGACACCGCAGTGCACGGAGGGGGTTCCGCGGGGGAGGCCTGCCTCACCCGCGCGTTCTATGGGGTCAGGACGATCTTCGTCGCCTCGCGGGCATCGAACATCCGGTAGGCCTCTTCGGCGTCGTCGAGCTTCATGCGGTGGCTGATGATCCTGTCCGGCGCCAGCCGGCCGGCCGCAATCAGGTCCAGCAGCGGCCGCATGTACAGCTGGACGTTGCACCAGCCGGCGCGAAAGGTCAGCGACTTGAGCCACATGCGCATGTAGGGAAACTCGCCTAGCACCGCACTCGGCACGCCCACCATCGAGACCGTACCCCCGCCGCGCACGACGTGAATCGCGGTGTCCACAGCCGGCAGGAGGCCGACGCACTCGATGCTGGAGTCGGCCCCGATCCCACCTGTGGCGTGCTCGATCGCCTGCACCGGATGGACCTCTCTCGAATTGATCGGGATGCCGCCGAGCTCCTGGGCCACCTCGAGGCGGGAGTCGACCATGTCGATCACAAAAGTTCGCGCCGGCCCGAACAGCTGCGCGCACATCGTCGCCATCAGGCCCACCGGCCCGGCCCCGATGACGGCCGTCACGTCGCCGGGCTTGATCTCCGCCCGCTCGGCGCCAAAAAAACCGGTGGCCAGGATGTCCCCCACGAAGATGGCCTGCTCGTCGGTCATCCCGGCGGGAATTTCCTCCATCGTGTGGTCGGCGTTGGGCACCACGACGTACTCGGCCTGTCCGCCGCCGAGACCGCCGAAGTACTCACCGTGGCCGAACGTGCCCTTGTCGACGCACTGGTTGAACCAACCTTTGCGGCAAAGCGCGCAGTGGCCGCACGAAGTGAAGAAGCTCGAGACCACGCGGTCGCCGGCCTTGAAGCGTTTGACCTCGCCGCCCACCGCTTCGACCACGCCCACGAACTCGTGGCCCAGCACAGCGCCTTGATTCATCGGTGTATGGCCGTGGAGGATGTGAAGGTCCGAGCCGCAGACAGCCCCAAGCGTCACTTTGACCAGCGCGTCGCCTGAGCCCTTGATGCCGGGTTTGGGAACGTCTTCGACCTTGACGTCGCCCTCGCCCCGAAAAGTCAGCGCCTTCATCTGAAGGCGATGATAGGTCGATGCGTCTGAAGGGAGCGGTCGTCGTCATCACAGGCGCGTCGAGCGGCATCGGTGAAGCGACCGCCGTCGCCTTTGCGAAACGTGGCGCGCGCCTCGAGCTCGGCGCGCGGCGGCTCGACAAGCTGAACGCCGTCGCGCAGAGATGCCGCCAGGCGGGTTCGCCCGATGTGAACGTGAGGCTGCTCGACGTGGGCCTGCGCGGCTCGGCCCGGGCCTTCATCGCCGCCACGCTTCGCGACCACGAAAGGCTGGACATCCTGGTCAACAACGCCGGGACCGGATGGGTCGGCCGCGTCCACCAGATGCCTGAGGAAAAGGTCGACGAGCTCATTACGACCAACCTCAAGGGCGTGATCAACACGACCCAGGCGACGCTGCCCTGGATGCTCGAGCGCCGTCGTGGCGTGATCATCAACGTCGCGTCCGTGGCCGGTTTCCGACCCTCGCCGTACTCCGCGGTCTACGGCGCCACCAAGCACGCGGTGGTCGGCTTTTCGCACGCCTTGCGCGGCGAGCTGTCCGGATCCGGCATCAAGGTTTGCGTTGTGTATCCAGGCGTGACGTCGGGAACAGAGTTCTTCCAAGAGAAGGAGCCACCCATCGGGGTCCTTCAGTATCCGGCGACCTGGGTCGCCAACCTGATCGTCCGGACCGCCCGTTTCCCGCGGCGGGACGCCATGGTCGCGCCGCTGCGCCTCCTGCACGTGGCCGAGCCGGTGCTTGGCGGGTTGGGGGATCACCTCCTCGGAGAGGCCAGACGCCGCGCGCTGAAGGACTGACTACTTGTGCCACGCCTCCAGCAACCGCTCCAGCTGCTGGGCGTTCTTCACCGAGTAGTTCGAATAGTTGTTGTTCATCAAGGCGTGGACCCGCCCCGCCGAGCGCTCCATCTCCTTGATCCGCGGCACCCATTCGGACAGCTCCTGCTCGGTGTACTCATAGCGAAACCGGACGTTCGGGGGCACGCCCCTGAGGTCCCACGTTTCGTGGTTGCGGCCATGGAACCGCACGACCGCGAGCTTGGCCGATGTCACCTCGAAGACGGCCGGCATGCTCGTCCGGTGCCCTTCGGGCACGTCGACCGCGACGTACGGAATGTCGCGGGAGCGGAGGAACGCGAGCGTGCCGTCGCGGTGGCGAGCGTCTAGCCATTCGGGTCGGCGAAACTCGACCGCGACCTGGAATCCGAACATGCGCTCCTGGCACTGCTCGACGTACGCCAGCGACCTGGACGAAGGCAGGAACCAGGGAGGGAACTGGAAGAAGACCGCCCCCAGCTTTCCCGCGGCCTGCAGCGGCTCCAGCGCCGCCCGAAATCGGTCCCACGCCTCGTCCAGCAGCTCATCCGGCATCTGCTCGACGTAGATGTTCTTTGCGCGGAGGTTGGGAGGCAGCTGCTCCCGTAGGTCCGGCGGGAGGGACAGAGGCTTGGTGGGGTGGTTCGTGAAGAGCGAGAACGACTTCACGTCGAAGGTGAAGTCCGCCGGCGTCTCTGCCACCCACGCGGTGGCGCTCTCGGGTTTCGGGATGCCGTAGTAGGTCGAGTCGACTTCCACAAGCGGAAACTGCGAGGCGTAGAAGCGCAGCCGGTCGGCGGACGCCTTCACATGGAGCGGGTAGAACAGCTTCGAGTCGATCAGGGACTTGTCGACCCATCCCGCGATGCCGCACTGGACTCCCACGCGGATATGATCCGTCGCACTTGGGCCGCTACGTCCGGTACTGGTACACCTACCGCACCGCTGTGGCGGTCGTGATCGCGCTCGTCCTCTCGGTCCTGATGTACGCGCTCTACACCCAGCAGGTGGCTTGCGACTCTCATCTAAACACCTGCTACGTCAACATCGCGGTCCATCCGGAGGATCGGTTGTTCAGCACCTCCAGCCCCAACCCGGGCATCGTCGTCGTCGGCATCGACGACGCCAGCGTCAACAAGATCCACACGTTTCCGGTGCCGCGAAACGTCTACGCCCTGGCCTTGCGCAACCTCGAGGCCGCGGGCGCTTCGGTCGTCGGCTTCGACGTCAGCTTTCCCGACCCCCGCGACAGCGGCACGGATGGCGACTTCGCGAAAGCTCTGAGAGACAGCAAGATCCCGGTGCTTCTCTCCTATCCCGGAGAACAGAACCTGTCCCGGAGCGGCTACGTCCAGCAGGTCTCGCCGAAGACGAATCCGGCGGGACTCGACCAGGTCCCGCTGAAGGAGTTCTGGTGCGCGGACGCCAACACGAACTCCGACCTTCCCTGTCAGACCCCGGACAAGAACGTGATCCTGGCCTCGACCGATGTGATCACCGACTCCGATGGAGTTGTCCGTCGCATCCCGATGTTCGTGCAGCCGGCGTGCTTCAGCGCGGGCACATGCACTGACGCGACTCTCAATCCGATCGGCTTTGGCGCGTATCGCGCCCAGCAGCTAGGCGCCGACTTTGCGACCACCAACCTGCAGGAGTCCGACGGCAAGGCGACCTTCGGCACCGCCTGGCTCAACCCGCTCCAGGTCGATGGCACCGGGGCCGCTCTCATCAATTACGTAGTCGGGCCGGGCGGCTTCAAGGGCACCGGCCAGTACCTCTCCCTGGGAGACGTCTGGGACGGATCCTTCTCCAGCGACAAGGTGAAAGACAAGGTTGTGCTGATCGGCGCGTACGGCCTCACTGGGGTACACGACGAGTTCCTCACTCCCGCCGGCAACGGGACCCCGATGCCCGGCGTCGAGCTCCACGCCAACGTGCTGAACATGTTTCTGCCTCCGCCGGCTCAGCCCAGGTTTCTGGTCTCGGAGGCTCCGGCACTGTTGTTCGTGATCATGCTGCTCCTCGCGCTCGCGGCCGCGGTCGGGGTTGCCAGGGTCACCGTCCTTTGGGGCTTTGCAGGTTCTGTCGGCGCGCTCGTCCTCTTCACAGTCGCCATGTCTGCGCTGGCGGTATTCAACGGGTGGGTGCCGGACCTCTTCCATCCCTGGCTCGCCATCGCCCTGACTTATTCAGGGGTTACCGCGTACCGCTTCCTTTACGAGGACCGCGAGAAGCGCAAGGTCACCGCGCTCTTCGGTCACTATCTGAAGCCCGAGATCGTGGCCGAGCTCGCCAAGACTCGCGGCGGCGTGGATGACATCCTGCGGGGCGGCGAGCGGCGCGACGTCACGTTGATGTTCGTCGACATCCGAGGCTTCACGTCGATGTCGGAGTCGATGGCGGCGGGCGATGTGACCGAGGTCGTGCAGATGTACCTCGACCACCTGAGCGGGATCATCTTCACGTGGGACGGCACCGTCGACAAGTACGTCGGCGACGAGATCATGGCCTTCTGGAACGCTCCCCGGCTGCAGGAAAACCATGCGCTGCTCGCCGTTCGCTGCGCCTACGACCTGGTCAATCGCGCGCATGAGCTCCAGGAGCGTTTGCTCGCCAAGGGCCTGCCGCCGATCCGCTGGGGCATAGGCATCAACAGCGGACCCGCCGTCGTCGGCAACATGGGATCGCGCAGCCGGCTGCAGTACACAGCACTCGGCGACACGGTCAACACGGCGGCGCGCTTCTGCTCGCACGCGCCCGCGTTCCAGGTCCTGATCGGCCAGCAGACCTACGAGATGTGCCGGGACTACATCGCGGTCGACCTGGTCCCGGGCGTGCAGCTGAAGGGAAAGTCGGCCGAGACCTTCCGCATCTACGAGGTCACCGCGGTGCGACAGGCGCCCGATTCACCGTGGGTGCAGTTTCCGACCCAGCTGGCCACCCAGTCGCACCACACCTACACCGCCCAGTACACGCAGCAGACGGTCATCGCCGCGGGAGAGTCCGGCTCGAGCGACATCCTGATCGGCGACGATGCGCGCGAAGCGCTCGCCCGCCAGGCGCAATCGCCGAACTAAGGCTCGTCTGAGCCCTAGCGAATCAGGTTTGCCGCCAGGACCCCCAGCGCGGCGGTCGCCAGAACGAGCAGACCGATCACGCTCAGGCAGCTCATCGACTTCTTGGCCACGGGCTTGACCGGCGGCGTCGGGTTGTAGACGACGTGGGAATGCGGCATCGCAGCCCCCTGCCGAGCGATTGCGATGCCGATAGGGGTCGACGGGATGGGCGTCGCCGGCGTCGCGACGGGCACCATCCGGGACAGGTCCGCGCCCGGCTCGAGGCTGCGCTGCCACCCGGGTGACATCTGGTCCGCGACCCGTGACATCGCCTCGTCGAACTCCTGTCCCGTCTGGAAGCGGTCTTCCGGCCGCTTGGACAGCGACTTCAGGATGACCTGCTCGAGCTCGGGGTTGAGGCCGGGCCGGAAGACCGAGGGCGGCTTGGGGGGCGCCTGGACATGCTTGGCCATCAGCGTGAACGGGCCGTCGGCATCGGAAGCGGTGAACGGCGGCTGGCCCACGACCAGCTCGTAGAACATGATGCCGGCCGAGTACAGGTCGCTTCGCCCGTCGACCTTGCTGGATGCGACCTGCTCGGGTGACATGTACTGCGGTGTGCCGACTGTCGTCCCGGTCTTGGTCGCCGTCCCGCCGACTCCTGTGTCATCGGTCAGGCGCGCGATGCCGAAGTCCGCGACCTTCACCATGCCCTCATCCGAGATGAGCACGTTCTCCGGCTTCATGTCGCGGTGGACGATGGCGTGACGGTGCGCGTAGTCGAGGGCTTGCAGCACCCCGTGCATCACGGCGAACACCTGCGGTGGAGGCAGCTGGCTCGCCATCATCCAGTCGCGCAGGGAACGACCGCGGACAAATTCGAGGACGAGGTAGTTGATGTTGCCCATCAGCTCCATGTCGTGAACCTGGACCAGGTTGGGGTGGCTCGTCCGAGCCATCACCTGCGCCTCCTGCAGGAAGCGCTTCAGGGCGACCGGGTCGGCCGACTGGATCAGCTCCTTGATGGCGACCTCGCGGCCAAGGCCAGGCTGCTCGGCAAGGTAGACCGTGCCCATGCCGCCACGGCCAAGCTCGCCCTTGACGCGGTATTTACCGATGTAGCGCTCGCCAGGGACCTGGGGCGGAGTGGTTATGGAGTTGATCGACGGTGGAGGCGTCGCCGGAGGCGGGACAGGTATCAGGCGCATCGTCGCCGCAACGTCGGCGGCGAATGGCGACTCGGCCGAGGGGGATTTCGGCTTGGCCGGGTCGGGCGGATCGGTCTGGTCCGGGGTTGGCGCCCATGAAGGAACGTCGTGCTGTGGCGAGGGTTTTGGCGGTTGACCGGGGTCGGTCATCTCGTGGGCGAGCCTAGCAGACAACGTTCGCAGTCGATGCCGCCTTCGAACTCGCGTGCGCTATAGCCTTTTGCGGGGAATCCACCGATAATCTGGCCCGCAACAGCCAGCCACCAGGAGGAGATTGAATGTCGCAGATGCCACCGCCGCCCCCCGGCCAGCCGGCGCCCATGCCGGGCCCGATGCCCGGGGCGAGCAACCCGGTTGGAACAAACAAGAAGACCTATTCCGTGCTTGCGTATCTGGTCGGTTGGCTCACCGGCATCATTTTCTTGTTCGTTGGCAAGGACGACCCCGACGTCAAGTGGAACGCTGCCAACTCGATCGTGATCTTCGGCGGGCTCTCGATCATCATGTTCATCTTTTCGTTCATTCCCTTCATCCACTTCCTCGTCTATCCGTTGTGGCTGATCGGATTTGTCTACTGGCTTGTGTTTCTGGTGCAGGGTCTGCAGGGAACCGGCCAGAGGCTGCCGGCCCCGGTCATCGGGACGTACATCAATACGTACGTGGACCAGCTGGCGAACTCGGTCAAGTAAAAGAACCCCAAGCCAAGGCCTCGCTCACGGGCGGGGCCTTTTTTCTTCAGCCCTCGGCGGTCAGCTTCTCCAGAGCTCGCTCAATGCCGGCGCGCAGCTCGTCTCGATCCTCACGCATCCGGTTCACCTCGGCGCGCGCCGAGGCCAGCTGATAGCGCAGCCGCTCGATCTCTTCTTGCAGCTCACGAAGGCGGGGATCAGGTCCGCCGGAGTTGGACCGCGTGTCGGCCAGGTCGAGCTTGAGCCGCTCGACCGCCACCTTCAGCTCGCGGCGCTCGGCGAGCAGTTGCTGGACGAGCGACTCAGACGGCTTGGTCTGCTCTTTCGACATAACGGCAAAGTCCGGGCTGGAATTCGCGCAAGCGAAGGTGTTCCATCTCGCCGCGCAGGTAGCGGGCTTTGATCGCCAGGCTCCTGATGCCCCTGCTGCTTTCGAAGGGGAAGCGATACAGCTTGCCCGAATCGACCAGAAGGCACACCGCGAGTCTGGGGCCCTCTTTCTCGATGACGTGCTTGTAGCAGGGGACGGTGCGGCGTGCGATCTCCATCTTCTTGAAGCCGCCCACCCTTCCGGCAAGGACGTCGATGGGGCTTCTCATATGTGCGAAATGCTAGTTGAGGAGGGTGAGCTGCTCCGGCTCGGGCGGCGGTTTGAGGATGACGCGACGGTGGTCGGAGACGCGGTGATGGGCGCGAAGGCGCGCGACTTCCTGCATCGTTTTCTCGCCAAAGGAAGACGGTAGGTAGGCGCGATCCCGGTATGCCTGCTCGTAGCGCGGCACGAGGTCGGGCCAATGCTTGGCGAGGACCGACATGAAGTGTTCGCGAGTCCCGTCCTTCAAGTGCAGCATCCCGGCCCAAAGACCGGTCGCCCCGGCGGCCCGAGCGGCCTTGACGACCCGCTCGAGCTGCTCGGGTCGGTCGGACAGTCCAGGCAGGATCGGCGCCATGCCGACGCCCACGTCGATCCCCGCCGCGGCGAGCTTTTCGATCGCCCGGAGGCGCTGCCTGGGGTGCGCTGTGCCGGGCTCGGTCTTGCGCCAGATCTCGTCGTCGACGGTGGGGATGCTGAAGGTGATGTGCAGCTCGGCGCGGGTCGCCAGCTCGCTCAGCACGTCGAGGTCACGCACGATCATCGGGCCGCGCGTGATCATGGCTGTCGGGTTCGCGAATTCGCGCAGGACCTGCAGACACTGGCGGGTCAGGCGGTACCGGCCCTCCGCGGGCTGGTAGGGGTCGGTCGCCGCTCCGATGACGATGGTCTCCCTGCGCCACGAGCGACGCGAAAGCTCGCTCCGCAGGACTCCCGCGACGTTGACCTTGACCCGGATGGTGCGGCCGTAGCGGTCATCGGAAGGCCGGTCGGCCCGGAGCTCAAAGGCTCGGACGTAGCAGAAGGCACAGCGGTGCTCACATCCGGTATAGGGGTTCAGGGACCACGCAAAGCCCATGTTCTTGACCGGGTTCAGCGCCGACTTGCACTCGACCTCGAGGTAGTCGACGTCGGCGAGCCGAGGCTCGGGGGCGGCCACGTCTCCGATGCTAGAACAAACGTTCGCCTGTTACAAGATCCTCAGGCGAGCTTGATGTCCGAGTTCGGCGCTTCGCCAATCGGCCTGCCCCGGCGCATCCTGCGGTTTGGCCTCGTCAGCGAGGAGGGGCAAAAATCGTTCAGCGCACACTCCTCGCACCGCGGGCGACGGGCGTCGCACACTCGTCTTCCGTGGAGGATCAGGCGCAACGAAAGTGCGGTCCACTCCTCTTCCGGCACCATCGAGCAGACCTGGTATTCGATCTTGACCGGGTCCCTGGTTTTCACCAGCCCCAGCCGGTTGGTCAGCCTGATCACGTGCGTGTCGACGGCAAACCCGGGTACGCCGAAACCCGCGCCCAGGATCACGTTGGCCGTCTTGCGCCCGATCCCGGGCACCTTGATCAGGTCCTCCATCGTCTTCGGCACCTCGCCGCCGAACAGCTCCACCAGCTTGCGGCTCGCGGCGATGATCCTCTGGGTCTTGGCCCGAAAGAACCCCGTCGGCTTGATCAGCCTTTCGACCTCGGCCGGGTCGGCGGCCGCGAGCTCTTCCGCGGTGGGGTAGCGCCGGAACAGCTCCGGTGTGACGAGATTCACCGAGCGGTCAGTGGTCTGCGCAGACAGGATGGTCGCGATCAGGAGCTGGAACGGGTTCTCGTGCACCAGCTCCGTGACCGCGGGATAGAGCTTGGCGAGGCGTTCCACCGTGAGCTTCGCGCGCGTCCTCGCGCCCCGCGGGGGCGCCGGCGTCATCCACGATTTCTTTGGCCTAGGAGCCAAGCAGCCTGCGCGCTACACCCGCGATCTGTGTGCCGTCGGCCCTGCCGGCGAGGCGGGCGGTAGCCGCCTTCATCACCTGTCCGAATCCCTTCGGACCGTCAGGTTTGACCTCAGCGATGACGGCTCGCACCTCGGCCTCGATCTCCTGCTCGCTCATCGCAGCGGGCAGGTACCGGCGCAGCACCTCCATCTCCGATTCCTCGCGACGGGCTGCATCCTCACGGCCTGCCTTGCGGTAGACCGCGATCGCCTCCTCCCTCCGCTTCACTTCCTTGCGCACAACCCGAATCACAAGGTCGTCGTCGATGCTTCCGGAGGCGCCTCCGTCCTTGCTCGCGCGTACAAGCTCGCTCTTCAGCAGGGACAGCGTGTCGAGCCCGACTTCGTCGCGCTGCAGGCGAGCGTGGACGGTTTCCGACTGAATGCGATCGTAAAGAGCCACCATTCGCGATTGTCACACATGGACCGATCCCGGATAATCGGCGCCTATGGCGTACCTGGTGGCGGGGCCCCTCGTAGCCCTTGTCGGCATCATGGCGATCTTTTTCGTGTTGCGGCGCAAGTCGGTGGACAAGCGCTCCATGTACTCGGCGCGCCGATCTCAGATCGAGCACAAGGTGCGAGCCGCGCGCCAGCGGACCCTGACCCCTCACGGCCGGGGCGAGAAGCCCGCCGAACAGCCCGCCGAAGCAGCCTCGCCGTTCGCCCAGACCCAGGTGCAGCCCACCATCACCTACCAGGCGTCCGCCTTCGAAGCGCCGCCGGCAGCTCCGCCCGCTGCGCCGCCCTCCCGGCCGCACCAGGCGCCTGAGGCGCCGCCGTGGGAGCAGAGCCCCATCCCGCCGTCGGCGCCCGCGCCCAGCTTCGACTACCCCGTCGCTCAGCCCGAGCCGTTTACCCCGGCGCCCTCGGAGCCCTTCCGGCCGGCGCCTGCACCCAGCCCAAGGCCTTCACCGAGCGAACCGTCGTGGACACCGGCGCCGAAGCCCGCAGAACCGCTTCCCCCCGCTGAGCCGGTGGCCCCCGTCGCTCACGCCGCCTCGAGCACCGCCGCCGGCGGATGGTCCGTTGTCAGCTCGGCCAAAGACGATTCCGTCAGCCCCGACGGGAAATCGAAGAAGAAGAAAGACAAGGGTGGCGACGCGACCGGGTCGTGGGAGCTCGCGTCCGGCGACTCGCCGGGGATGGAATCGGACGAGCCTGAGGGAAAACGCTCGAGCGGGACCGTGATGGCGGTCGCTCAGTACGCGGTGCTGGTCGTCGGCCTCGTGATGGTCCTCATCGGCGTCCTTGTGATGGTGGCCAACTCACACGTGACCTAGGACGGCCAGGGCAAGAGCAACGCCTCCGTCGCGCATCACCGTGTCACATACGAGCGTCCTGTAACCGAGTTTTTCAATCGCGCCCGTCAGCTCTCGGTCCCTATGGTCGAGGACAAAGGTACCGGCCACATCGCGATACAGACGCGCGACCTCGACGGGGTTCGGTGCGGGTCCTAGCGCTCGCATCATCTCCACCGTCGGGCCCTTCAACGCCACCCCCCTGACAATCGGAGTGACGGCAACGGTGCGCTCGCGAACGAGCACATCTCGTGTGAGGCCAAGGATGGGAGCGATCGATATCAGCGGGTTGGATGGACCGATGATCACGACGTCGGCCTCTCGCAGCACGGCCGAAGCCTCCGAAGAACGCCGGGCGGACGCCATGCCGGCGAAATCAATGCCGAGGAGCCGTGGCTTCAGGCGTTCTCGCACGAAGTATTCCTGGAAGGACAGCTCGCCGCCCTCCGTGGCAAAACGCGTCCGCACACAGTCGTCGGTCATCGGAAGCACACGAGTCGTGACTTGGAACCGCTTGCAAAGCTCGTGTGTGGCTTCGGTCAGCGTTCCACCCCGACGCAGTACCTCTGCCCGCAGCAGGTGCGTGGCGAAATCCCGGTCGCCGATGCGAAACCAAACGTCCTCGCCCACCTCGGACAGCCCCTCGAGGACGTGGAACGTGTCGCCCTTGACGCCGTATCCGGCGTCCGTGTTGAAGACGCCCGCCAGCCGGTAGATCACCGCGTCGATGTCCGGGCACACGAGAAGTCCCCAGAACTCGTCGTCGTCGGCGGTGTTCGCGACCACCGTCAGCTCGACATCCGGCATCGCGGTGTGAATTCCCGCAGCCAGCGCGGCGCCGCCGGTGCCTCCCGCAAGGACGGCGACTTTCAGCGGAAGAGGTCCTCATCTGCCGGTCGGATCAGGTCCCGCCCGGAGCCGGCGCCTTGCAGAGCGAGTCCGCGCACGACCACGGCGGGCGTCCGCGCTGTTTTGCCCATCGCAAGTCCGGCGCTCGCCGCGATGTCGTCCGCGATCGCAAGGACGGTGGCATGCAGCGGCAGGCCCGCGTCGTCATTGGTGCCCCGCAGGTCGAGCAGCGCAGGCAGCCCTGCGAGGCCCAACGCCACGTTGACGATGCCCAACCGCCAGGGCCGGCCGAAGGTATCCGAGACGATTACACCCACCTCAGCTCCGGTCAGCTCCCGCAGGCCCGACCGCAGTCGCTCGGCGCTTGCGTCGGGATCGAGCGGCAGCAACGTCACGAGGTCCGCGCCTCCGACATTGGAGTGGTCAACCCCCGAGTTCGCGCACACATAGCCATGCCGGGTCTCGGTGATCAGCACGCGATCCGATCGCAGCACCCTCACGCTCTCGTCGAGCACGACCTGCACCATGCGCGGATCGGGTTTGGCGATCAACCGGGCGGAGATTCGCACGGCCTCGTCACCTGCTTTGACGTGGGAGAGCTCGACGAGGCGGCCTTCCGCCTTGGAGACGACCTTCTGCGCCACGACGACCACGTCGCCGGCCTGAAGCGCGGCGTGTTCGGAGATCATGCGGCTGAGGTCGTCTCCAGGTCGAACCTCGGGCAGGCCCTCGACGGCGATGAGCTCGAGGCGGCTCACACCGCGGCGCTGAGACGAGCCAGGTCGGACGGTTCGTCGAGGTCGAGCGCGATCGCGTCCGAGTGAAAGACAACGAACTTCACTCCTAGCTCCTCGGCGTCCTCCTGGAACCGCGCCAGGGAGTCATCCCCAAAGTGCAAGCCGATCGCGCTGGGCGGGCGCAGGTAAAGCGCGTTCGTCCCGCCGCGGCCGATCGCCGGCACCGCGACGGCGACCGGCGACGCATGCTGGACCGCAGCACGCACCAGCCGGCTCACCGCATCAGGAGTCACCAGCGGGAGATCGCTGGAAAGCAGAAGCACAGCGTCCGCTCCCCGCGCCTGCGCACGCTCGATCCCGCGCTGCGCAGCCGGGTTCTGGCCGTCCTCGCGCGGCTCGACCAGAACGTCGGCGCCCCATGCCGCGGCCATCTCCGCCACCTCATCGCTCCCGGTCACCACGAGCACGTGCCCGCCGGCGGCCGCGGCGCTCACCGCGAGGTGGGCGTTCCGCCGCGCCAGTGCGCGCCGCGACTTCGTCCCCAGCGCCGGCGTCAGCCGCTGCTTGGCCGAGTCGAAGTCCTTGACCAGGACGACGACCCATGTGTTTATCCCCACTGCTTGCGAATCCTCGGGAGGATCTGAGCTCCGTACAGCTCGAGGAAGCGTCCCTGGCCGTCCCCCGGCGAATGGAAGACCAGGTGATTGAAACCAAGCTCCAGATACGGTCGCAACTGCTCGATGTGCTCATCAGGATCGCTGGAGACGAGCCACCGGCGGTGTGCCACGTCTTCCACGGTCGTGGCAAGACGCTCCATCTCTCGAGGATCGTCGATGCCCGCCTTAGCCTCAGCCGGGAGCGCGAGGGCGGCCCAGATCTTGGTCTCCTCCATGGCCCGGTTTCGATCTGTGTCGAACGAGACCTTGACCTCGATCATCTTGTCCAGCTCAACCGCATCGCGGCCCGATTCCTTCGCTCCATCGCTGAATGACGGGAGCAACTGCTCGGAGTACAGCTCCATTCCTTTGCCTGAGGTGCAGATGAGTCCGTCCCCGGCGCGCCCGGCGTACTTCGCAACCTGGGGTCCCCCGGCACCGACGTAGATGGGCACGGGCTCGTTGGGACGGTCATAGATCGTTGCTTTCCGCGTGTGGTAATACTCCCCGTCGAAAGTCACCGACTGGTCGGTCCAGAGAAGGCGGATCAGCTTGACCGCCTCGCGGAGGCGAGCAAAACGCTCGCGGTTGTCCGGCCACTGCACGCCGAGCGCGCCCTCGTTGAGGTGCTCGCCGGTGCCGACCCCGAGGATCATCCGTCCTGGAAAGAGCACCCCCAAGGTGCCAAAGGCCTGCGCGACTATCGCAGGGTGGTAGCGAAATGTCGGCGTTACGACCGACGTGCCGAGCGCGACGCGCGCAGTGCGCTCGCCCGCGGCTGCGAGCCACGCCAACGCGAAAGGCGCATGGCCGTCGGAGTGGCGCCACGGCTGGAAATGGTCGCTCACGAAAACCGAATCAAATCCATTGGCTTCGGCCGCGATTGCGAAATCCAACAGCTCGCGAGGTCCGAACTGCTCGGCGGAGGCCTTGTAACCGAGCCTGAGATTCAACGCCACGCTAGGGACGCTTGTAGTAGCGCTTCCAGCTGAATGCCACGCCGCTGATGGCGGCGGCTGCCACCACGACTCCAAGCGCGATCAGGCTGTGGCTGTCGAAGCTCGAGATTCCGGCAGCCGTGAGCAGGACGATCACGCCCGCGGCCAGCACCATCATCACCACGAGCGCGATGGCGCGGTGGAGTTTCATCGTCTCGGTTAGCTTACCGATCGTGGGTAAAGCGGAAGTTTTGCGCCTGGAGTCGGTCACTTCGACGCAGGACGTGGCGCGCGACCTGCCGCTCGGCTCGATCGTGATCGCGGAACATCAAACCGCGGGACGGGGACGCCTCGAGCGGCGTTGGGAGGCTCCGGCGGGCTCCGCCCTGCTGGTGTCGTTCGTGCTCGAGCCCAACCCACTGCTCAGCCTCGCCGCGGGCGTTGCCGCGGCGGAAGCGTGCGGTCCTCAAGTCACGCTCAAATGGCCCAACGACCTACTTGTCGGCGAACGCAAGCTGGGCGGAATCCTGGTCGAGACCACGCCGAACAGGGCGATCTGCGGCGTCGGCATCAACCTGAGCTGGGCGCCGGATGGCGCGGCGCGGCTGGATCAGCCGCGCGATGAGGTGCTCGAGAGGTTGCGCGAAAAGATGGCTGTTTGGACTTCCGCTCCGCCGGCGCGTGTCCTGGCCCGCTGGCGAGAGCTGTCAGCCTCGCTCGGCCGGCGCGTCCGCGTTGAGATTTCCGGGCGCGCCACCGAAGGCCTCGCCGAAGACATC
>Ga0209160_1001956_pt1 | contig 17325 bp, 17 predicted proteins | sample GraSoiAngelo_153_FD_186167 | JGI IMG/M metagenome (GOLD analysis project Ga0209160, IMG submission 186167) | Grasslands soil microbial communities from the Angelo Coastal Reserve, California, USA - 14_1009_12_40cm (SPAdes) (version 2) | ecosystem: Environmental > Terrestrial > Soil > Grasslands ... | reverse complement strand
CGGCGACCGCGTGGAGATGACCTTTCGGCGGCTCCTGACCGCCGGCTCCGTGCACAATTACTTCTGGAAGGCCCGGCCGATCCGGTGACCCTGGCTTCAAGCTCGGCGATCGCGCCTTCCGCCGCGAGCTCCGAGCTCATCTAAGGCGCGAACTCCTGGGCCGGCCTGAGGACGCTCCGATCGTGAGCGATCTCAAGGGCGTCGACTCCACGGCTCGGGGTGATACGTGTGATGCTGGCGGGGTCGGCCGAGGGCGGGTTCACGGGCGGAGACCGGCCCACCCGTGCGCGGGTCGGCGCCGCCGCAATTTCTTCGGCCCGTCCCTGAACGCCGTCTGGGTGAGGTGGGGCAGCCTCGCTCCAACTCATTCCGGTATGGGGCCGAAGGTGAAGAAGCTCCCCACATCAGCCTGTGTCCCATCGGGGTTGAAGGCTACTTCGCCATTCACCTGGATCGGGGTATGTGGGACAGGAGGGCGGCGGGATGAGGTCGTAGCTGCCCGTGAAAGGGAGAACCGGGGGGGGAGTTGGATGTGAGCTTGGCAGCGCCGACCGCGCGGTAGGTGCAGCCCGTGGCGCCGGTCCCCGTGACATCGAGGAGATTGGCGTGCATCGTGACCAAGCCGGTCGGCCCGGGCTCGACCTGGGTCATCATGTGGATCACGCCGGTGAGGGTCACGACGTCGCTCGGGCCGGGGAAGCAACTACAGGGGTTAGGCGGAGTCTAGATGTGCCCGCCGGTAATCGGATACATGCGGCTCGTGGTGACTGGGTGCTGCGCGTGGACCAGCAACGGGTAACTACATGCACATGCCTGTCGCAGGATCGCAGCCCGCCGGACAAACCTTTCCGATAAAGGGCGTGCACATACCGGCCTGGCAGTTGTCGAATGTGCACAGGTTGCCGTCGTTGCAGGCGGTGCCGTCCGGTGCCGGTGGATTGGAGCACTGGCCCGTGGCGAGATCGCATGTGGCACTGATCCGATGCCGTGCACACCACTGGAGTGAAGACGCAGAGGCCGGTGGTGGCGTCACAGGCGGCCACCGTGCATTTGTCCGGCGCCTTGCACTTCGTCGGATTCGAGACGCACGAACCCGACTTCGCGTTGTCGTCAACGAAGAAAACGTGGCCTTGGGTCGCCTTCATGCAGACTTTGCAGTCCATATTTCGGTCTGGGGTCACACCGCACGGCCATGGAGTGGACACAAAGTGATCCGGGCATTGATCAGGGGCCGAAATGTCAGGTGGCACGTTGTCGAGCGCAATGGTCGTCCAGACGCCGGTTATTGAGTCGACCGTATTGAACTCGCAGGTCAGCCCGTCGCCGTTGATGTCCGCTTCCGCGACGCCGCCGTGGGTGAGGGCAAAGCCAAGGTCGCAGGAACTCTGAGCACCGGCCGAGGGCGGGAACACGGTAGAAGCTACGAGAAGGGCGAGTCCTAGGCGCCTGAGGGGCAGTGTGCGGTTGCGCATCTTTTACTCTCTTCGCGAGGGTTAGCCCCTTTTAGTTTCCCCTGGAGGGCCAGGAGAATCGGGTGAATCCCGCAAAGAATCCGGGTGATCTACCGGATAACAGCGTCCGATCTTTCACTGAGCGCGAGAGCCGGGGGCCTGCGTGATGGGATTGTCGGTTCCAACTCTGGTTCCTGCCGTGGTTCACTCTGGTTCTTGAATCGCTAAGTCCGTGCTGCTCGGCGCTGGACCTGGTGGTTGGCGGCGGCTCCGATGTCGCCGGTCGGGGAAGGCGCCCAGGCAACACGCTGAGCCGCGTCCGATGGGAATCGCGACTATGCGATACTTCAAGAACAGGGCTCTTACTTCTGGAAGGCCCGGCCGATCGTGAGGCCGGCGTGCAAGGGAGATCGCGTATGGCGAGCAACGGGATCCGGGACCGCGTCGCGATCGTCGGCATGGGATGCACGCCATTCGGCGAGCACTGGGACAAGGGCGTCAGCGACCTGCTCGTCGACGCGACGAAGGAAGCGCTCGGCTCGGCCGGGATCGAGCTCCCGCACGTGGACGCCTTCTGGGTCGGCACCCTCTACTCGGGCCAGTCGGGCCTCACGCTCTCCCGCCCGCTCAAGATCGACTACAAGCCGGTGACTCGGCTCGAGAACTACTGTGCGACCGGCTCCGAGGCGTTCCGCAACGCCTGCTACGCGGTCGCCTCGGGCGCCTACGACGTCGCCATGGCGATCGGTGTCGAGAAGCTGAAGGACTCGGGCTTCTCGGGACTCCCCGGCAGCGGCTCGGTCGGCGACGGCACGCGGGCGCCGCTGACGGCGCCGGCGACGTTCAGCCTGCTGGCGCCCGCCTACGGCAAGAAGTACGGCGTGGACGACCCGACGCTCAAGGAGGCCATGACGCGGATCGCCTGGAAGAACCACAAGAACGGCGCGCTGAACCCGCGCGCGCAGTTCCGGAAGGAAGTGCCGAAGGAGACGATCGCCTGCTCGCCGCTCGTCGCCGGCCCCCTCGGGATCTTCGACTGCTCGGGCGTGTCGGACGGCTCGGCCGCCGCGATCATCGTCCGCGCCGAGGAGGCGCGTCGCTACACGGACAAGCCCCTCTACGTGAAGGCCCTCTCGTTCGTCGCGGGCCCCGCCGCCGGGCCGATGGATCCGGACTACGACTACACGACGTTCCCGGAGGTCGTCGCCTCGGCGATGGACGCCTACGCCCAGGCGGGCGTGAAGGACCCGCGGGCCGAGCTCGCGATGGCGGAGGTCCACGACTGCTTCACGCCGACCGAGCTCGTCCTGATGGAGGACCTCGGCTTCGCTGCGCGTGGTACGGCGTGGAAGGAAGTGCTCGCCGGCACCTTCGACCTCGACGGCGAGCTCGCCGTGAACCCGGACGGTGGGCTCAAATCCTTCGGCCACCCGATCGGCGCCTCCGGGCTCCGGATGCTCTTCGAGGCGTGGCTCCAGCTCCGCGACGAGGCGGGCAAGCGTCAGATCGCGTCGGTCGCCCGCGGGCGCACGCTCGCCCTGACGCACAACCTCGGCGGCGCGCCGGGCGAGTGCGTGTCCTTCGTCGGCATCGTCGGCTCCGAGCCGAGCGCGTAGCGGCTACGGCCCGAAGCGCACCTCGAGGCGCACAGTCGGGAACCCGACCGAGCGCTCCCTGTCCCTGACCTCCATCAGCGTCATGAAGTCGTCGGCGAGGTAGAACGCCTCGCCCTCGTCGTCACTCCTCTCGACCCAGCCCTCCTGGTCGATCCGGAAGGGTAGCCGGAACGTGCCCGTGAAGGGCAGGAGGACGGGCGTCACGGGAATCAGAGTGCCGCTGGCATCCGCCATCTGCGTGATCGTGAAGGTGCCGGTGATCGAGCCGAGCGGCACCTGGGACAGGATTGCGAGCGAGAGATCGATGGTCCCGTCAAAGGTCCCGGTGATCACGGGCAGATTGGGGACGTGGACGGAGCTATTGCCCGGCGCGGCGATGACGACATCGAACATCCCCGAGACGGGCCCTATGCCCGTGACCGTGGAGAGATCGCTCGTGCCGGTCGCGCTGACCGTGCAGCGCTGCGTTCGTGGCGCTGTGATCAGGAGCGCGGACGGACACAAGGGTGTGCCAAGGTCGGCAAATCCGAGGAGCGGTGAGGTCGCGTTCCGGAAGATAACGACGCTGTCCTCCAGTTTCTTGGGACTGAACGTGACCCGCTCACTGATTTCGTACAGCGTGACGCCCGCTCCGGCGTCACTGGCGCCCGGGAGCGCCAGCAGCGACAGCGCGAGTCCTGCGAAGATCAGGACGCGTTTCGTCATGTCTCGCTCCTCTGGGTCGTACTGTTCATACGTTGCGTTCATGAGTGGAGGAGTAGGGACTGACGGGGTCGAGCACAATGGGGGAAAACCAGGATAGGAAGGCGTGGAAATCCCGCATCTGAGGTCGTAGGGCTTCGGGGCTTGGGGGAACGCGGGCCCGAGGGTGATCGGCGCGAGGACCGAGCCCGGGTTTACTTCGTCAATCTTCCCTGGAGGGAGAGGACTCTCTGGATCGGACGGAGGGGTAATCCCGGGATTTCACCAAGATCGTGGGGGCACCCGTCACCTGAACAAGTGGGGCACGGATACCTTGAGTTATCGGGTGTCGCACTGCCGTCCTGACGAGCCTCGCGGCGCTGGGGACGGTCAGATCGCCCGATGCGGAGCTCGCCTCCTCCTCCGCCTCCTCCTGAATTCGTGCCGTCTCGCTTGCCGGTGGCTCCGCGGGAGCCGAGAAGGAGGATGACGGCACCCGACCAGGCTGGTATCGGGCCAAGACCAGGCGGACATACTCCCGAGTTTCGCGGTAGGGCGGAATGCCCCCGTGTGTGATGACCGCACTCGCGCCGGCGTTGTAGGCAGCCAGGGCCCGGGGAAGATCTCCTCTGAACAGGTGGAGCAGGTCGCGGAGGTGGCGAGTGCCTGCGATCAGATTCTCCCGTGGATCGAAGGCGTTGGAAACCCCTAAGAGGCGGGCTGTCTGCGGCATGAGCTGCATCAGCCCCATGGCTCCCTTGTGCGACACGGCCCGCGGGCTGAACGCTGACTCCACGGCAACAACCGCCTCTACCAGAGCGGGATCCACGCCTTCTCCCATCGCGGCAGCCGTGATCATCGCGCGAAAAGGGTAGTGAGCCACGACGCGTGCGGAATCCGCCGAGGGACGCCATTCGGCTGAGAGCGGGGGGACCCGCGAGAAGAGGAGTCCGATCAGGACCGCCCAAAAGACCAGAAACCATGAACGGAACGCGCGAAGTCGGCTTCCGGAATTTGAGCCCTGCATGACAGGACTCTAGGGCAAATCTGATACCGAAGATGAATTCCAGGAATATCAATCACTTCCGAGACATGTCCGGGAGCCGACCTGGTGAATCTCTGGCCGGGCAGCTCATTCTCGAGCCGTTCCAGCCTAGGATTCACGCCAGGAGAGAAGGGCCACGGACCGGGATGGTCCCGCCGCACGCCGGACAACGCCCTCGACAGCCCGACGGATCTTTCCATCGCGCACCGTCCCTTGCGCGTGAATCCTGAAAACGCTGGAGGCGACCTTCAAGCGATTCTGGGTGATCACGTTGCTGAGCTGAGCGGCCTCCAGTGGCGTCAGGGTCTCGAACGCGTTGAGCTCTTGTCCCGCGCTCGCGAGAGTCGTGAAGCTCTGGTCGTCCCGCGTCCCACGGATACCGTCGGGCCCCCATCGAAAGCGTAGGACTTTGCTCACCAGGCCTTCGCTCATGCCCAAGGCTGCCATCACTTCTCGCGGCGCGGTATTCAGATTGACCTTGCCATCCGAGTAGACGGTGACGAACGGTTCGAGCGCCTGAAAGACCTCAGGGGTCATCCCGTCCACCAGCCAGAGCTCCTCCAGGACCTTAAAGGGCTTATCCTCGATCACCACCAAACTCTTGTGCCTGGCCCTCCACTCGAGCAGGGCGTCGACGACTTCCTCGGTCATGCCGGGGAGTCTGGCGAGGATCGCCTTTGGAGCCGTATTGATGTTGATCTTTCGGTCCTCATCGACAATCCCGTAAACGACTCCGGCTGGCGGATCCTGCCCTGGCAACGCATAGCTGACCGTGAAGCTGCCAGGCCCGAGCGGAGTCTGCCGAAAGGCGTCCGGGTTGTTCGCCCACGAGTCCAGATACGAATCGGTCTGTGGAATGGGCCCCCGCTCCAGCTCCACCAGCGCTCGCACGTAACCAGCCTTGGCCAGATAGAGGGCCGTCAACCGATCCCTCTGGTAGCTGACGAGCCTCTGGTCCAGTGCGGTCGTGTAGCCGAGGGCCAGGCCTAACAGGACAAGGATCGCCAGAGTCCAGAGGACCTGGATGAGGACCGATCCTTCACTGGCCCTGAGGCTTGGTCGCTTTCTCTTGGAGCCCATGGGGGATGAACACCAGTTTTGTGAAGCGGGTCTCGCCGACCACCAGGGTGATCTTGACCCCGAGGGGGAGCGCATCGCTCACTCGCCAGGCGTCTTTCCAGGCGACGATCTGCCTGTTGTCATCCTTATAGGTATAGAGGAACTCCAACCTCGAAATCGGGCTCACGACCAGTTCCGTCTCGTCCTCCCCGGACCCCGCGACGGGAGACGCCTCTACACGCGCGAGGGAGTACGTCGCGGAGGCTCGGTCTCGCCGTACCTCATAGGTCACCCGCGTGATTTTTGGATCGACCGGACGGCCTTGCGCGTGAGGACGCTGACGCACGGTGAGAAACGAGAGCCCCTGCTTTTCACCGATAAAGTCGGTGCCCGAGAGGGTGACGGCATTCTTGAGCTCGTGCGCCATATCGTCCAAGACGAGGCGCGCCGTCTGATAGGTCGAGCTGAATTCCTGGGCTCTCCGCCAGGCGCCGACGCCACCGGCAAACGCCGAATAGACGGCGACCGCGATGATGGAGAATATGGTCAGGCTCACCAGGAGCTCGATGAGGGTGAAGCCGTGCCGCCCTTCTCCCGCTCGCGTCATCTCACTCCCGTTTCAAGTACGTCACGACGGAGATGGCTCGCGGCCGTCCCCGCTGAGCCCATGAAACCGTGACCTGCGTTTCGCACAGCCCCAGGTCCCCGAGCTCGGATGCCTTGACCTCCCATCGGAAGTCTCGATCCTCCTCCGCGAACTGACCCGTCGAGGTGCCCGGGGCGACAGAGCCTTTCGCCTCCAATTCCCAGAGCCTCGCCTCGACGAGCGCCAATCCCCGTGTGTACTCGGCGGAGTTCTTGAGCGCGTCGAGTGAGCTCCCGAAGGAGCGGAGTACGAGGGTCAAGCCCACCGCCAGGATGAGGACGGCAAGGAGGGTTTCCACCAACGAAAACCCTTCGTCGCCACGCGAGGTGCGCCGTCGGGAGGTTCTACCGACGATCGCTCCCATGACTCTCCAGGAGCTTGACGCGGCCCGTCCGGACGTCCGTCACCAATCGGTAGCCGGCTCGGCTGTCGTCGGAGATCAACATCTCGAACCGGTCGGCGCGCCCGTCGGGGTAGAACGTGACCTCGCGGGCGCTCGACGAAATGGAAATTGACCCGGGCACGGACGCGACGCGCCCGAACTTGCCTGAGACCCTTTCGAATTTCTCCCCGGGTGACGCCTCCTGCGCCCGGGCCAGCCAGTATCGTCGGCCGTCGACGTCAAACTGAATACGCAGCACTTCGCCCGTGGCCACGGCGCGCCGGTTGGCATACGTGAGCAACTTCGCCACATCGGAGGCGAAGACCTGGAGCTGGAGATGCCTGAAGGTGCGTCGGAACTGAGGAACGGAGACCCCCACCAGGACCATCAGGATGAGCGTGACGACGAGCAACTCGAGGAGGGTGAATCCGGCTTGACGCCCGTCCCGCCGCGGATCACTTCCAGTTGGTGATATCATCCGCGGTGCCCTCGACACCGTCCGGCCCAGCCGAGGAGAGGTCGTAGTCGTCGTGGTTGTGCTCCCCGGGAGACCGGTAGACGTAGGCCTTCCCCCACGGATCGAACGGCACTGGCCGCTTGAGGTACGGTCCCTTCCAGCCAGAGGCGCCCGGGGGTGCGGTCCGCAGCGCTGCCAGTCCCTCTCCCGTGGTCGGATAACGACCGTTGTGCATCTCGAACAGATCGAGCGCAGCGCTCAGATGCGCATTGATGTCGGCGTGCGCCGCAGCTTCCTTCGCCTGTTGGCTCCTCCCCGCCAGGCGCGGAGCGACCATGGCCACCAAGACGCCGATGATGATGATCGCCAGCATCAGTTCGATCAGGGTGAACCCGCGGGCGTCTCTCAGGATTTTGGACGGCATTTTCACAGGCGCTTCCCTCACACCAACACTCAGCGCGCCAAGAGATCGATCGAGAAGATCGGTAACATCATCGAGATCACGATGAACCCGACCACGGCGCCCACGATCAGGATCATCACCGGCTCGACCAGCGATGTCATCGACTTGATCACACGATCCGCGTCGCGCTCATACGTCTCTGCGATCTTGAACAGCGAGCGCTCCAGGGCGCCGGACTCTTCGCCGACCGCGACCATATGGGTCACAGACGTCGGGAAGAGGCGTCCCCGACGCATGCCTTGAGAGAGTGTGGTTCCACCTCGGAGCTGCTCACCGATTTGTTGGAGCTCTCCCCGAAGCAGCGCGTTCCCCGTCGCCTGAACGACCACCTGCATGGCGGGCAAGATCGGGACACCGTGACTCAAGAGCGTGGCCAGGGTCCGAGCAAATCTCGCGATTTCGACTTTCTTGATCAGGGTCCCCCAGAGCGGAAAGTGCAACTTGGTGTGATCGATGGCCAACCGGGCCCGCGGCGAGCGCGTCCCCCGTCTGACGACGAAGGCTCCACCCGCGGCGCCCAACACGACCAGCCACCAATAGCTCCCGAGCCACCGGCTCAGCTCGATCAAGATCCGAGTGGGCAGGGGGAGGGTCTGTCCCACCTCTTGGAAGAGGGAAACGAGCTTCGGGATGACGAAGATCAAGAGGACGGCGACGGTCCCCAGGCCCACGAGGAGAATGAGCACTGGATAGGCCAGGGCGGATCGCACCTTGACGTGCACGTCGTCTTCCTTCTCCGAGATGTCTGCCAGCCTGGCGAGGACTCCTCCGAGCATCCCGCCCACCTCCCCGGATCTCACCATGCTGATGTAGAGGGGTGAGAAGACCCTCGGATAGATTGCGAGGGACTCTGAAAAACTTCTGCCGTCTCGGACGCGAGAGGCAACCTCGGCCAGGACCTCCCGCACACGCGGGCGTTCCGTCTGTTCGCGTAAAACATCCAGGGCTCGCATGAGCGTCAGGCCCGATTCCAGCAGATCGGCCAACTGCCGCGTCACGAGGGTGACGTCCCGACGCCGAATCGTCGTGAGGAGCCCGAAGGAGTGCGGAGGCGCCTGCGGCTGTGCCTGTGCACCTGGTTCCTCTCTTGCGATCGAGAGCGGAAAGTAGCCCATCTCGCCCAACCTCGCCAGCGCCGCCTGCTCAGTCTCTGCCGCGAGACTGCCTTCCACCATCCGCCTGCCACGGTCGCGTGCCTTGTAGAGAAATTTTTGCATCGCCGCTACTGGATCACACTCTTGGTGACCAACAGAGACACCTTGACCTGGGGGCCTCGGCCTCCCTTGAGGTCTAGCCGCAATTGGTTCACCCTCAGGAGAGACTTCGAGCCGTGGAGCCCATGGAGAAACCTGATCAACGGGCTCATTTCGGTTTCCAGTTCGACTTCCACGGGATATTGCTTGCCGAGATCTGTCTTGGTCGCGGGCTTGGGCCGCACATTGAGCAGAGCAAGCCCCGACTTCCGCGCCAGCTCTTCGATCTCCTTGAGGAGACCTCCGATCGTCTCTTCGTCAGAGGCCACCGTGGACGCGTAGGCCGTATACGGCGAATACGCGGCGAGAACCCCCTCCCGCGCGGCGAGGCTCTTCAAATTCCGCCGTAGCTGGGTCTCCTTCACGACAAGCTCCTGGTCGAGGTCGTCAAATCGACCTCCGACGGGAGCGTAGACAAACCGCTCCAACAGGGCCAGGCCGACAATCCCCACCGTGACGTAGAGCAACGTGCGCTGTTGGGCGGACAGCCTGGACACGAAGTGGTTAAGCTTCATGTTTCCTGGCGAGGGGACAGGTGATTTCGAACTCGATCTCCTCACTTCCGTCCTTGCTCCCCGAGCGGGTCGCGTGCTTGGCTTTGACTTGATGGAAATTCGGGAGTTTCTCGAGCGTCGACACGAACTCGAACACCGTCGACATCTTCTGAGTGACGCCTTTGAGGACGACGTGGGAGTCCTCGTCAAACGCGATGGACTTGAGCGAGATCTCCGGGGGGGTGCTCCGGTGAAGGACGGAAAGGATCTCCAAGGAGGAGTTCTCGCGCCGTTCGGCCTCTCGGATGATCTTCAGCCGCTTCTTCAATGCCTCCACGTCGCTCGCCGCCTGCTGGGTCCGAGCGATCTCCCCGTCCAACTGCTCGAGATACTGCTTCTTGAAATAGACGTGCTGGGAGACGAGCGCCGTGAGGGCCGCCAGGATCGAGACGCTGAGGATCCCCGTGACCATAATGGCTCGTCCCTTGTGCTCGAGGGCCTCCCGGATGCGGACCTCCTGCGGGGTCAAATCGATCCCGGCGCTCTCTGCGTCCCACGCCAGGCCGAGCACGGCGGTCAACGAGACGGATTCCCGTTGGGCCTCGGGAACGTCCAGCACCTCCCGTGCTCCAGGGAGCCGCTCGACGAGAGAAACTCGCTGAACCGGAAGACGAAGCGTTTCCCCGAGGCGCGGAACCAAGCGCGCGCGGACCTCAGCCCCGGTAATCACAAGGGTCGCGATGCCCTGGCCGATCCTCTCACCCTCGTAGATATCGATCGCCCGCTGAATCTCCTGCGTCAGCTTCTCGATCTCGTTCGCCTCCCCCGAGGAGAGCTTCGCGGACCCGATGGAGAGGGCCTTCGTAAACGTCACCGTGCCACTCCGAATCACGAGGAAGTCGGAAAAATTGGAATCGATATCCAACACGGCGGTCGGCCCACGCCCCGCGTCCTTCGTGGCGCCGCACAGCAGCTGCCAGCCGCTGCGAACGCCGTGCGAGCTCAGCCGAATCCCGGCGGCTTTGAGACGGCAGTCGTCCAGGATCTTGAGGCATCGGTTCGAGACGCTCCGATGCGTGGTGATCAGCACGACATCCGTGAAGCCCTCCGGGCTGCGCCGGACGACTTGAAAATCCGAAATGATCTCCTCTTTCGAATACGGCGTCTGCTTGGCCGTCTGCAAACCGATCATCTCGTTGAGCTCACGCGGATCGGTGGTGGGAAGCTGGAGGTTACGAACGGTCACCAGATTCCGAGGAATCGAGATGAGGATGGAGTCCGCGGCCCCCACGCCCTCCTTGACCAGGTCCACGAAGGTCTTTGGGATCTCCTCCGGGAGGACCACCGGCCTGGCGACGAGCCTGCGAAGCCGCCGCTTGCCTTTGGCGCTCACCTCGACGCGAGCCAGCTTCAGCCACTCACCGCTGAATTCCAACGCGGTGATCGTCCGTTGACGCCTCGACTGGAACGGTCGAGGCATGAGGTGCGCGAGACGGTGGCGGACCGTGGCCAGGGGGCTGCCCATCGCGACCTATCCGTCCGCCTGCGTGGTCATCAGCACCTCTTCCGACGTCGTCAGCCCTGCCGCGACCTTTTTCAACCCATCCTGGTACAGGGTCTTCATGCCGACGCGGATCGCCTCTTTCTTGAGGATGTCAGAGGAGGCGCGTTCCATGATCAGCTCTTTGATGCGGTCGTTGACCGTGAGAATCTCGTAGATACCGGTCCTGCCGTGGTATCCGGTGAAGCGGCACGCCTCGCACCCTTTCCCTCGATAGGCGGGAATCGGTTCCCCACCCACAAGGATGCGCGTCGTCGTCGGGTCAGACACCTCGTGCCGGCACTCCGTACAGATGAGGCGAACGAGCCGTTGTGCGATGAAGGCCGTGGCCGCCGAGGTGATGAGATACGGTGGGATTCCCATGTGGATCAGGCGGGCGACCCCACCCGCCGCGTCGTTGGTGTGCAGGGTGCTGAAGACCAGATGGCCCGTCAAGGCCGCCTGGACGGCCACCTCGGCGGTTTCGAGGTCTCTGATCTCGCCCACCATCATGATATCCGGATCATGACGCAACATGCTCCGCAAGGCGTTGGCAAAGGTCACATTGATCTTGGGATTCACGTGGATCTGGGTGATGCCCCTGAGCTCGTATTCGATGGGGTCCTCGACCGTGATGATCTTTCGCTGCCGAGTGTTCAACGTGCTCAGGGAGGCATAGAGCGTGGTCGTCTTCCCACTACCCGTGGGCCCGGTCACCAAAATCATTCCGTGAGGCTCCCGAATGATTCGCTGGAGGATGTCCAGATCTTCAGGGAGGAGCCCCAACTGCTCCAGACTGAAGAGCATGTCGGTCGGGAGGATGCGGATGACCACGTGCTCCCCGTACACGGAAGGAAGAATGGAAACGCGCAGGTCCAGCTCTCGCTGGCCGACCCTGATCTTGATCCGCCCGTCCTGCGGCACCCGCCGCTCTGCGATATCCAGGCGGGCCATGATCTTGATGCGGGAGACGATCGCGGAGTAGAGGTATTTGATGTCGGGCGACACCCGTGTGTCATAGAGGATCCCGTCGACCCGGTAGCGGACCGCCAGCTCGTCGCGATCGGGCTCGATATGGATATCGGTCGCCCGCTGCTGGATCGCCTCTTGGAGGATCTGATCCACCAGCTTGATGACCGACGCATCTTCCGCGCGTCGCTCAATGTCCTCAGCCTTCTCCTCCAGCCCGACGGAAGGCTCCACCAAGGCGCCGGCGCCCTGCTTCTGGGCCAGAATCGTCTCGATGGTCTCGGCACCCACCCCGTAGTACTTCCTGATCGCCTCACTGACCTGGTCCCGGCACGCCAGCACGGCTCGGACTTCGCACCCGAGATGCAATCCGATATCCTCCAGCGCCCACGTGTAGCGATGGAGGTTGGAGAGCGCGATCGTCAGAACGTCGCGTTCCCATCGTATGGGCATGACCTTGTAGTGTTCGACCAATCGCGCCGGCACCCGTTGGATCACGGCCCGGTCGATCGTCAGATGCTTGAGGTTCGTGAACGGGATGTTCAACTGTTCCGAGAGGGACTGGAGGAGCTGCTCTTCCGAGATACAGCCCATCCTGATGAGGGCGGACCCCAGGAATTCGCCGGTCTTTTCCTGCTCGGCGAGAGCCCGCTGGAGCTCCTCCTCGGTCACCAGCTTTTTCTCGACTAGAATGTCGCCGATCTGTTTGGCCATGCCCCTCGTCTCGTCGTTTCGCGCCTAGGGCTCCGTCGGAGGGCGATCCAGCTGCTCCGAGAGGGCGCGCAGGAGCTTTTTCTCACTGATGTATTCCAGCTTGACGAGCGTCGAACCGAGCGGCTCGCCGGTCTCTCGCTGCCGGCGAAGCGCTTTCTCCAGCTGCTCGCGGGTGATCAGGTTCTTCTTCACCAGGAGTTCTCCGAGCTGCGGCTGCGTCGAGGCCGAGGGCCTCTGGAACGGCTCGAGGGCCCCGATCAGGTACAGGGCATCCTCGGAACGGTCGTCGAGGTCGCCGGCGAGGATTCGTTCGCACCCCTCGAGCGTCCGCGCGATCGGGACGTACTCGCCCTTCTTCCCCGTGTAGGCCTCGGCCGTGAAGAAGGGCTGGGTCAGGAAGTTCTGTAATTTCCGGGCGCGCTCGAACGTCAAGCGGTCGGCCTTCGACAGCTCCTCGACGCCGATGACCGTCACGATGCGCTTGAGCTCCTCGTATTTGTGGAGGACCTTCAGGACCTCCCCAGCAATCGCGAAGTGCCGCGCGCCGACGACGTCGGGATCCAGATGGACGCTCGACGAGCTCAGGGGGTCGATGGCCGGATAGAGACCGGCTTGGACCCGCTCGCGCGAGAGCACCATGATGGAGTCCAGGTAGCTGAAGATGCAGACCACCGCCGGATCGGTCGGATCGTCTCCGGGCATGAACGCCGCCTCGATGGCCGTGATGGAACCGTCCGGGCGGGACCGGATGCGCTCTTGAAACTCGCCCATCTCGGAGAAGAGCGTCGGTTGATAGCCCGTCTCCGAGGGAATCCGCCCCAGCAGGGTCGACAGCTCCGCCCCGGCCTGGGCAAACCGGTAGACGTTATCCACGAAAAAGAGGACGTCGAGTTTCTGTGCCTGGAGATGCTCAGCCAGCGTGATGCCGGTCAGCACGACCTCAAACCGCGCGCCGGGTGGCTCGTTCATCTGGCCGAAGACCAGGCTCACCTTGTCCAGGAGCCCGGTCTGCTCCAGTTCGTGGTAGAGCTCGTTCCCCTCACGAATCCGCTCGCCAACCCCGGTGAAGATGCAAGCCCCCTGATGTCGTTCGACGACATTGTGGATGAGCTCCAAGGTGAGGAGGCTCTTTCCCAATGCGGCGCCGCCGAGGATGCCCGACTTGCTGCCCTTGACCAGCGGATACAAGAGGTCGATGATCTTGATGCCAGTCTCCAGAATCTCGTAGCCGGTCCGGTGCATGTCGTCGGGGTTGAGATGGAGCGGGGCCACCCGCTGCCGGATGGGCAGCTTCAGCGTGGCCTGAATCTCGCCCTTCCGATCGATGGGTTCTCCCGTCACATTGACGACACGGCCGAACATTTCCTTTCCGACCGGCACCTCGATCGGGCACCCCAGCGCGGCGGCCCGAGCATTCCGGGGGACATTGATGGTGGAGGCGAGGGCCACGCACTTGGCCACGTGGTTCGCCATGTGCTCCTCGACCTCGAGGACGACCCGCTGCCCGTCGTAGGTGTGGGTTTCGACGATCTCGTGGATGGCGGGAAGTCCATGCGAAGCGTCGAACTTCACCTCCACAATGGGCCCCTGAATGGACACGACCTTGCCGACCTGGCTCACCGGTGAGGCTCCGCGGCTTCTCTTCTTCGAGCGACGACACCGGCGTACGTTTCCCGAATGCTGGTGTCGGTGACCTCATGCAACCCCCGGAAGTATTGCAGGGTCTGTTTCTTCTTGTGTTGGGCCAGCTCCAGGAAGCTCGCCTCCAGGTGCATCGCCCGAGCCCCGAGTTCCGCGAGCCGGCTCTGCCAGAAGACCTCGTGAAGCTGTCGGCTGAGCCAGAGCTTGATCAGATACTCGATGATCGAATGGGCGGAGGGCTCCAGAATCGTCTCCGTGGGTTCCGCGGGGCCGACGCCCGAGCCCCGTGGGGGCCGCTCATACGGGAGGAGCTGCACGGCGTGCACCTCCTGCTGCGTGAAGGAGAGGGGCCGTGGGTAGACGACGAGCACCCTGGCGAGCTTCCGACGCAGGAACTGCGCCACGATGTGGTCCCGCAACGCTTCCACGCGCTCGGACACGATGTGCTCTCCGATTCCGGGAAACTGCGTGAACGGCTGCTCGATGTCCGTGAAGTAGTTTTTCCCCCGCCCACCGAGCACCATGAGCTCGGCGGGCTGGCCCTCACGGGCGGCCAGCGCGCGTTGGATGACCGCCGAGTTCAGCCCCCCGAGAAAGCCCTCATCCGAGGTGACGATGACGACGCCCAGGGGCGGGGCCGGCCGGGAGAGAAAGGGATGCCGACATCGCTCGGGCGGGATCAGCCGGAAGAACTGCTCCAAGACGACGCTCAGTGACAGGGCCGGGCCTTTGACGTCGCGGCGGGCCAGGGTCGTCGGCCCATCGGACACCAGGAGAGACGGGTCACCGATGAGAGCGTTGCCGGCGGTGGGGGTCTCGGACCTTCGCCAACCCAGACGCTGCCGCGTGCTATCGAGCGTGTGAAACTGCGAGAGGGCCACCCGCTTGAGAACGTCGACCAACTCCATGAGGTCGGTCGTCGTTCGCAGCTCGCTCTTGAAGCGGCTGACGAGGCTCTTGCTCACGACTCGTCCTCGTCGGCACGGGGAGACTTGAGGAATTCCGCCAGGCCCTCCTCGAGCCGCTCTTTGACGCGAGGGGTGAGCCGTAGCTCGGCGCCGATCTCGCGGATCAGCGCCGATCGCGTGTCGAGCAAGAAGGGAAAGATCCTCGTCTTTACCATCTTCCATCCGCGTGCATCCAGGCTGGCGAGGGCCGGACTCGTGAGCGCATAGAGGAGGACGATCTGTTCCTCGACCGAGACCGGACGGTTCTTCTCTTGGGTCAGGATGTGCGTCATCGCCTCGCCGCGTTTCAGGCGGGCCTCCGCCTCCGCCGAGAGGGTCGACCGCACATTGGTCAAGCGCTGGAGGGCCTTGTACTGGACGTACTCGAGTCTCAGTTTCCGGCTGAGCTCTTTCATGGCCTCACACTGAATCTTGTTCCCGATTCGGGACACCGAGAGGCCGAAATCGATGGCGGGTCTGAAGCCCTCAGTAAAGAGGCTTGCGCTCATGTAGATCTGGCCGTCGGTGATGGAGATGAGGTTGCTCGGGATGTGGCCGGTGACGTCCCCTTGCTGGGTTTCCACGATGGGGAGAAACGTCATGGTCCCACCCCCGATCTCGGGCCGGAGCCTTCCCGCCCGCTCCAGGAGCTGGGAATGGATGTAGAAGACGTCCCCGGGATAGGCCTCGCGTCCCGGAGACCGCTCCAGGAGCAGGGAGATCTGACGATGGACCCAGGCGTGTTTCGTCAAGTCGTCAAACACCACCAGCACGTCGCGCCCGTGGCCCATGAAATACTCGCCGAGCGTACAGGCGGTGTAGGGGATCAGGAACTGCTCCCCCGGGGGACGTGCGGCCGTCGCCGCCGCCACGATGGTGTACTCCATCGCCCCGCGTTCCTTCAGGAGCTGGACGATCTTTGCCAGCGAGGTTTCGCTGCGTCCCACACAGCAGTAGATACAGATGACGTCCTTCCCCCGCTGATTCAGGATGGCGTCGACGGCCAGGACCGTCTTGCCGGTCATCCGGTCTCCCACGATCAGCTCCCGCTGGCCCTTGGCGATGGGAATGATCGCGTCGATGATCTTGGTCCCCGTGTAGAGCTGGTCCGAAAGGCGGACCCGCTCCATCACCCCCGGAGCGACGCGAAACACCGGGTACACGTCCTCCGCCTCGACCTTGCCCCGGCCATCGCACGCGTTCCCCAAGCTATCGACGACCCGGCCCACGAACCGCTCACCGACCGGAACCTGAAAAGGCTCGGCCCTGCCGATGACCTCGTCGCCGGACTTGAGCTGGGTCTCGTCGCCCAGCACCAGGGCCATCACCTTCTCCTCGTTGAAGCCGACAACCATGCCCGCCAGATCGTTGGGGAAATGGACCATTTGTCCGTAGAGGCAGAACGGGAGCCCCGTGATGCTGGCGATGGCCTTCTTGACCCCGATGACCGTGCCGATCTCTCGGGTCTCGAAGGTCTGGGAGCGGAACTTATCGAGAGAGACTCTCTCGAACATAGGCCAGCATCCCCTTCACCTTGGTTTTGAGACTCCCGTCCAGAACCACGTTCCCCAACCGGACCACCATGCCGGCCACGATCTCCCCGTCGATGATCTCCTTGACGTCGACCGACCGAGCCATGTTCGAAGAGAAGATCGTGTTCAGCCGTTCGCGCTGCGTCTGGGTGAGCGGAAACGGAACGGCGACTTCGACCGTCTCGGTCTCGAGCTCCGGTCGTGGCCCGTCGGACTTCCCGATCTCCTCGATGAGCTCGTCGATCAGATGCGCGTGGATGGACTGAGCCACCGGGGCCGTGAAGACGCGCCCGAGGATGTCCGACGCCAGGCCCACGGCCTTTTCTTCCATTTCCGCGACGAGGCTTACCCGCATCCGCTCCCGCTTGGCTTCGGCGTCGGCCACGATCCGGCGCCCCTCCTCCTTGGCCTGCGCGAGGAGCTCTTCCTGCATCT
>Ga0209160_1001953_pt1 | contig 17342 bp, 13 predicted proteins | sample GraSoiAngelo_153_FD_186167 | JGI IMG/M metagenome (GOLD analysis project Ga0209160, IMG submission 186167) | Grasslands soil microbial communities from the Angelo Coastal Reserve, California, USA - 14_1009_12_40cm (SPAdes) (version 2) | ecosystem: Environmental > Terrestrial > Soil > Grasslands ... | reverse complement strand
ACCAGAATTCAGCAGACGGCCTCACAAAAGCCCGAATTTCGTGCATAGGTTAGGTGGTACAGGTGTGATGGCAAAGTTAAGATAGAAAAAGATTCCTTTGGAAATCCCTAGTGCGCGGTGAGTCGGGGATCTGCCCCAGAACAGGTAGCAGATAGGGTCATTTTTCTTCCTTCGATATGCAGCGCCAAACAACGTAGCTTGATAATAGATGCAGATGCGACGTGCGACTCAAACCTCTATTATAGCAATCTCTGCAATGGGATGCTGTCTATTCGTATTAGTCCAGGTCGCAGCTGCTGGGCCATCAAACGATGCATGCGATCTTCCGAACGAACTTGCAGCACAAAGTTGCAAGTAAGTATCCGGGGAAGAAGGTCGTCACCTTGGCCGACCTCCAGGATGACGACAAATTCAAAAAGATCACAACAACAGCTGCCCCGGTCTGGTCAAGGTTGAATTTTACGGCGATGGGAAGCCGACTCTGGCCTTGGTTTTGATCGGGAACGGCGAAGGAAAAGACAGCTCGGTACTTGTTGTGGCCCGCCAGGTTAAAGCAGACTGGAATATCAGCACCTTGGCCACTGGCGGGCCAACGGTACCGGTCGGATAACCGGAGAAGTCAAACCACTTGTACGATTTTCGCGTTATCAGGCGAGTGGGTTGCCTGCGAAGCGTTGGGTTTTTTGGTCAATCACTGGCAAGGTCGCAGGAGGACGTAAACAAATCCAATACCGTTATGGAGAATTGGCCCAGGTGCGAGAGTCGTCGAAAATGGCTTTGGTGTACCAGATGTCCAAATCCATAGTTACGATTGCAGAGAAGGCTTCGTGTGCAGAAGGTTGGTCCTTGAATGTGGTGGCGATGAAGGCGAAGCGATTGGCGGTGAGATTCGAGGTGCCGTACAGTCGAGTGAGATTGGTATAGCCCTCCCGGACCTTTGGGTAGGACACGTGAGGTAGGTCTTCCCTGGCTTGTTGGCAATAGCAAGCGAGCGAGCTAACGATCTGGAAATAGAGAATCGAGCTGTCGGGTTCCGGAAGGCTCGCAGCACTTTCCTCCGCAAAAGCCTGGATATCGCCGGGTTTTCCATACCACTGAGGCTGGAGGTATAGCGCATACTGACGATAGTAGTGATAGTAACCAGGCTCAAAGGTGGTTGCCTGGTCGAGTAGCTCGCGCTCCTGGGTTCTATCCCAGCCTTCGTAAAAAGCGACCGCCTGCATTGCCTGGTACCAATAAGGATCTCTCTCCTTGAGGCTGGCCGCTTCGAGAAGAACTTCTTTAGCCTGGGCGGTTCGTGCGTGGAAAATCTTCCATTGAGAATTCGTGACTGAATTGGAAAAGCCCGAGCCCCGAGCAAAATAACCATAATTGGAGTAGAGCTCCGAGAGAGAGATTCTGGCGGCAGCGGACTCCGGAAAGGCAGCGATCCATTTTTTTATCCTGTCTCTCTGAAGTTCGTAATCGGAGTCCGTTAGAATGCCGGTTGAGAGTGGATAGCCTGTCGCACGGAAGAACTCGCTGTTTTTCCAATAGCCGCCGAGGAGACGGCCCTTGTCTGCACGGTTCTGTTGCGCAATTTTTTCGAGGCGGGCAAAATCTTCCTGAATCAACAGGTTATTGATGCGGGCGCAATACACTTTGTCATTCTCGTCAGGTTTTGCGGAGCTCGCGGGGGAGAGCAGCCCATCGTGGCCCCGGCCGTAATCATGAATAGTTTTCATGACGACGTTTATTGAGACTTCAGGTGGGGATGCTGCGGTGTGCCCACAGGAGCTTGCGATGAGGGCCAGACCAAGTAGTCCAAAGGAACACACGATTCTCAAAGAGTTGATAGCCTGTTTATCGAACATAGGCAAATGATAAAGAGGCCGGAAGCGCCGCGATACTGTACGAAGGGCCAGTGCGGCAAAGTAGCAATCTACTCCCGTCCAGTACCTCAAGTTTCCGATTAGCGCGCCAGGCACTTGCGAACTAGCTGGTCATAAGCGGCGGTATCGGCAGGTATTCGAATGGTCGAAACTTTGATTTGTAGCCGTGGTTTTGAAACCCAAACTATTCGCCTAACTCTTACACACGTCGGTTTAGGCAGGGTTCAGGTCAGAGACTTAATCGACCCTCTTTTCGAATCGAAAGTTCCGAATGCGGCCGGCGTTGACGACCAAACCGGAGATGCGCTGCCTCGAATCACACGTGAAGCGCACGGTGCCGACGTCCCCGGTAAAAACGTCGCGCACAGCTGGCCGAAGAGTCTCTGCTTTCTTCTTCAGCCTCGTCAGACTCAAATTCCCATCCTGCAGCACAATGCGGTAAACCGGGTCGATTTCTTCGCTGACGTAAGCGCCAACGTAAGTGTGGGGCACTGAATCCCGACGATGCGAGTTATTGCCACAAGTGTGGAAGCTCGCTCTATAGGGAGGCAGCAAGACATTCAGACCAATCGACGAGGGACGCCGCGAAGTTCCGCGTCAAGTTGAGACGCATCAAAACGAAGCCCAACGTCGCCTAATTGACGAACTACTTCCTATAGACCAAAGGCCGCACGAATGCCACGCGTGTGGAAGGAGAGACAATCTGCACAGTTGGGATTTCGGCTTGGGTAAGAAAATTTCAACCGGCAGGGCTTGGGGTGGAACGGCATTGTCTATCGCAATTTCTGCGGTCACAATACCCCTTATCGGCGCTGGCGGGGTACAGTTGCCCGGCAAGAATACCCGCTACCAAGTGTTGCGGCTCCGGCTCATCCTCTGCGGCTCCTGCTGGAAAGGTGGGGCCAAATATAGTCTTTAGTCTTCATCCTTAGTGGCAAAGGCAACACAGCTAGGCTATACGGCATTCTTCGAGGCTGAAGGACTCAAGAAATTGGAACCGGCAGGATGACTCGGGTTGCAGCTGCCAGAGGTTCTTGGAGCAACTTTGGAGCAGGCCAAGGATGGCCCGGAACTCGTAAGCGCAACCGGAGCAACGACTTGGATTGAATTTGCGGCTGGTTCGTAGCCAGACGCTCTATCCAACTGAGCTACGGGCGCGCTCCGTAAGTCCCTCTACTATACCGAGATGCGACGCTAAGCTGCAACTATGCTCTCCTGATTTTGTAGCGCACGTCGCGCAATTAGGCCCGGCTCCGAAATGTCAGCCATGGGAATCTCGAAGCCGAGTCCCAGTGGCCCATCTTCGAGCGCGAGAATGGTGGTGCGATCATGTATTTCATGATTCATGCCGGGGACCATCCGGAGGCTCCCAAGTTTATGAGCCGTGCGTACCGCCGCGCAGTCCTGCCGTTGGAGCCGATTGAGCAGCTCAACCTTGATCTGTTCAAGGAATCGGACGAGACTGCTGACCAATTGTAAAGATTTATTCCCCGACGATCCGGCGCACATCTTTGAGCAGGACGAAGAGATGCATAGGATCTGTAGGGGAGGGGACAAAATCAAAATGTTCGTAGAAGCGCCGGGCCTTTTCATTTTTTGCATGCACGGCCAGAGCGCGTATCCCCGCGATCTCGGCCGCCTGCAGCGTACGCTGCATCGCATCCCTTAGTAGAGCCTTGCCGACGCCCTTGCCTTGCCATCGGTGATCGGTTGCGAGCCGTGCGAGCAGCATCACGGGCACCGGATGCTTCGCCAGTCCCTTTATCAAGCGCTCAGGTGCATGTTCTAATGTCACGCTTGCCACCGCCAGGGTGTGATACCCCACGATGACTTCTCCAACGATACCTACGTAAGTTTGCGCGGCACCGGCCTGCTGGTTTTGCCAGGCATAGCGCAGCAAATAACGATTTAATTCCTCGCGGCCGCAATCGAAGGTTTCGACCGGGTGATCGCGTCGGAGTTTTTCGACGCGCCGGACATCGCTCACTGGCGAGTGCCCGTGTCAAAGAACCCAGGCTCTTTCAGAAGACGGTCGAGGCGCGGCAGGGGACGAGGAGGCGCATCGAGCGCTGCCATGAATTCTTTCCACTGGGCTGCGTTCAGCCCGAAGCTGCGGCGATCCGCCAGCGCCTCATCGGCACGCGCCAATGCACTCTCCAGGACGAACTCACTGACGGAACGATTGGAAGCTGCAGCCGCCGTCTGCAACGCCGTTTTGGCGTCGGGCGTAAGTCGCAAGTCAAGCTTTTCACTTCGTGTGGTTCGGGAAGACATATTGCTCCTATCCCTCAGAGGATAGTCCCTATGCCCGACAATGTCAAGACATTGGAGCTGAGCGCTCTCCGCGCGCCCCTAATGCCCGTCCAGGGACATTTTGTATCGCAAATCGTAGCGCACCTAGTGAGAGGGTTGTACAGGGGAACCTGAGCCAATTCAACAGCTTAGATTTGGCACTGCCATGGTTCGTAGCCAGACGCTCTATCCAACGGAGCTACGGGCGCGCGGATACACTGTTTACTTTCAGCAGGTTAGCGCAGTTTCTTGCACGATTTCAACCTCGCGTGTCACCGCATTCGCATGCCATTAATTCAAGATGGATTAGCAAGAACTGTCTTCACGTTCGAGCTTCTAGCGCCGCGGCCAGAGATGCAGGCGCGTCATTAGTATCCAACTCACTTCTAAAGAGATCACAGCAACTCTCATTCTTCAACTTCAGCTGCGATTTTCCGTACGTTCGGTACAACGGAGGGCGTTTGAACCGGGCATGATTTCACGCGCCTTGCGATTGATGAAAGATTTGAGCGTTGCGGAGGTTTGGCAACGTGCAGGCCGATCCGAATTCCGGCGCGCGCGAAAACGAATTCTACCGGCTCGCCTCCGCATGTGCGCAGCGCAACGGGGCATAGTGAAATTCTTTCGAATTGGTACTTAGGGAAGCCTCCTTCACGCGACTCACAGGCTAGGAACCCCACAACGCGAAAGCCCTACCTGCCACTAGGCCTTACCTTCTCGCCGGCCAGTCCGCGGAACCTTTTCCGCTATCCGCAGTATTCACTCTTGTAAGGGCAACTACGGCCGTTTAGGACCATAATTCGGCGATGACTTTGGCCCCCGACGAGGAACTGATGCTCCAAGTGCGCGATGGCGCAGGCGAAACGCTAGGCGTGTTGTTTCACCGCTATCAAACCCCGCTCTTCAATTTCTATTCGAAGTTGACGGGCGACCGGGCGCTGAGCGAAGACCTTGTCCAGGAGGTGTTCCTCCGTATCTTGAAATACCGCCAGAGCTACTGCCCCGGCACCCCTTTCCGCGCTTGGGTCTACCAGATTGCGCGCAACGCGCGCATCGATCACTTTAGAAAGTTTCCTCCGCAAACCGCTCTCGAGCCGGAAATGCTGCCCCCCGTTCTTCCCACGGATCCCGCGCAGCAGCAGCAGGAAGTCGAACTGTTGCACCGCGCGCTCCAGCAGTTGCCGTAGGAAAAACGAGAAATCCTGCTTCTTTGCCGCTTTCAAGAACTGAAGTATGAGGAAATTGCCGCTCTTCTCGGCTGCGAACTCAACACTGTCAGAACGCGCATCCACCGTGCCTTGCAGGATTTGCGCAAGGCTTTTCATCAACTTGCGCGTGGCACGATGCTGAAGAAAGCCGAAGCGGCAGCCGCGGAGAACATTCCTCCTCGGGGAGGTCGCCATGAAGTGTGAACACATCGCGGAACTCTTGCCGGACTACTTGCAAGGGAACCTGGGCCCCGATGAGCACCAAAACGTCGAAGCACATCTCGAACAGTGCGCGGACTGCTCCGAGGAAGTGGTCATTTGGAGAAAGCTTTCGCTTCTGCCAGTGGACCAGCCAGGTCCCACGTCTCGCGCGCGTTTTGAAGCCATGCTGCAAGCGTACCAAGCGGGTCGTTCGAATCAGCCTGCCTACGACTCGGATTGGAGAAAACGCGCTTCCGCCTGGAACTGGAACGTGTTCCATTGGCTTCGTTCACCCCTGGGAGCGATGGCGTGGAGCGCCGCGCTGCTCGCCATCGGCGTTTTCGCCGGACTTCGCCTGGCTGGCCCTAAGCTTCCTTCCCCAGACTTTGTTGCCATGCAATCTGAACTCGCGAGCATGAAGCAATTGGTCGTGCTTTCGATGCTGCAGCAACAATCGGCCAGCGCGCGGCTCGAGGGCGTAAGTTGGAGCACGCGCGACCAGCAACTTGATCCGCAGGTGCTTTCCGCTCTCCTTCACACGCTGCGCTACGACGCGAGCGTGGATGTGCGCTTGGCGGCTCTCGATGCTCTCAGCCGCCACGGGCGGCAGCCCCAGGTTCACAAGGCAATTTTAGATTCTCTCCAGCAGCAATCGCCCCTGGTGCAGGTAGCCCTGATCGATCTTTTGCTCGAATGGAGGGACCCCGATGCTGCGCAGCGGCTCCAGGCCCTTCAGCAAGCCCCGGATCTGAATCCCACGGTGCGACAACGCGTCGAGTGGGCAAAAAGCAAACTGAATTGAGGAGGAGACCATGCGAAACACGCGCTTTTTCACGGTGTTGACAGTCGGCTGCCTGTTTCCCTTTTCCTTGTCCGCCCAGTCCGTGACCATAAAAGTCCCGCAGCCGGCAATAAAAGTCGCCGCTCGTCCCTTGGAGTTTCATCTTCCGTCCGCATTCCCAATGACTCTCGACGACTCCGATCGCGACCTGCCAGTGCAGGAGGAAGAGACCATCCAGAAATCTTTCTCGATGGCGGGTGTCCAGCATAGGTCCCTGGAAATTGACAACGTCTGGGGTTCCATCGAGGTTGTGGGCACAAATTCCGACCAGGCGCAACTCATGGTCAAAAAGTCTGTCCGCGCGGAATCCAAGGAAAAGCTCGAACGAGCTCGCAAGGAAGTCACCCTCGACATCACCGAGCAAGCAGGCTCTTTGAAGCTCTATGTGAACGGGCCTTTCCGCTGCAATTGCGACGACGGATGCGGCCGGCGCGAATTCGAGGGCTACATCGTCAAGATGGATTTTCAACTCCGTGTTCCCCGCGACATCGACATCAAAGTCAAGACTGTGAATGAAGGCCGCGTTTTGGTGGGCGACACCAATGGGAGTTTTCTTGTGCGCAATGTCAATGGCGACGTCGAAATGGACAAAATTTCCGGTTCTGGGACCGCGCGTACAGTGAATGGTCCTGTCAAGGTTTCCTTTCGCCAGAACCCTCGCGAAAATTCCGATTTCCGCACGATAAACGGCGACGTGGAGTTGCGTTTCGCGCAAGGCTTGGCCGCGGATTTTCGCTTCAAGACCTTCAACGGCACCATCTACAGCGATTTTCCCGTTACCGCTTTGCCAGTGCGCGCCATTCAGGAAGAGCATCATGGCGCGAAGGTAGTTTTTCACGCGGACCGCTATACCGGTGTGCGGGTGAATTCGGGCGGGCCGGAGATCAAGGTGGAAAATCTAAATGGAGAGATTCGTATTCTTGAAAATCATGAATAACCAAGCTCAGCGTTTCCCATCCCTCATTGTGGCAGTTTCCATTTTGTGTGCCGCTCTTGTCGTGACGCCAGCGCGCGGACAGGCGCAAGGGCCATCCGGCGCGGATCACGTTTCAGTTGCTCTCAGCGATCCCGCGCGGCCCGCGTTGGTGAAGGCGAGCCTGGTCAATGGCGGGATTGCCGTCAAGGGCTATGACGGCAAGGAAGTTGTTGTCGAGGCTCGCGCGCGCAGCAGCGAATCAGGGCGCTCGGATTCCAACATGAAGCGCATCGTTATTTCCTCCACAGGCCTATCCGTGGAAGAAGAAAACAACGAAGTCCGCATCTCCTCCGATTCGGTCATGCGTGCCATCGACCTCACCATTTCCGTTCCCGTTCACACCTCGCTCAAACTGAGCGCCGTGAATAGTGGAGACATCGTGGTCACCGGCGTGGACGGCGAATTGGATGTCAACGATGTGAATGGCTCAGTCACCCTGAACAACGTCTCTGGCAGCGCCATCGCGCATGCCTTGAACGGGCGCCTTTTGGCTACTTTCTCGCGAGTGAATCCCCAGAAGCCCATGGCCTTCAGTTCTTTGAACGGCGACATTGACGTTACATTTCCCGCCGATTTGAAAGCCAACCTCAGCCTTAAGTCCGATCGCGGAGAGATTTTCAGTGATTTCGACGTCCAGGTTCAGGCTTCCTCGCCGCAGCAAATCGTCGAGGATGGGCGAGGCCACGGCGGCAAATACCTCGTCAAGATCGACAAGGCCGTCCACGCCACAATCAACGGCGGCGGCCCCGAATTGCAGTTTACAAACTTCAATGGCGGCATCTACATCCGCAAAGCCGGTGCCGCGCGGTGATGCCACGCAGCCTCTCTGCCAACAAGCCTCTTCGCCGACCTGACCACGAACAGAAGCCAGAGGTAAAGGCAGGTTACCGTCGCATGCCTGACGCGCAAACCGTCTATGTGGATTTTCAAGTTTCCGATTATCCGAACTAATCACGCATCTCTCCGACACGGAGACGGGCCGGATCATCGGTTTGTCTTAGTCCGCGTCCGTTCGTAACGTAACGCGATCGATCCATCCGAGTAGGACTTGCATTCTGTCAGCCTGAAGTCGCGCTGCGGGAACTTGCCCGGGAAGCCGGGGATGCCATCTCCTAACAGTACGGGACCAACGCCGATGAAGAGTTCATCTATCAAATCCTCTTGCAGGAAACTGCGGCACAATTCGCCCCCACCGCCTAGGTAGATGTCCTTCCCTGGGCAGCGTTTTAGCTTTTTCACGAAGGCTGTCAGGGATCCGGTGACCACTTCGAATCCGTCGTGCTTGCCCGGCTTCCATCGTCGCGAGACTACGTAGTTGGAGATGCCCGGCATCTCGGGGATTTCTCCACGCTTGCGCAATTTCAGTGTGGCAGCCGCAGTCTTGCGACCCATGATGGTGGTGTCGATCCTGGCGAAGAAGTCCGCCATCACCGCTTCACCTTCTTTGTTCAAGACCAGAAAATCCATGGCCCCATTCCGCCGCGCAATATAACCGTCGATGCTGACGCCGAATCCCAGGATGACTTTTCGCGACATGCCGCGACTGTAAGAAAACATCTACTTACCGTCAAGAGAAAACGAATAGGATTACGAGTCACGAAATCGTACCTCTGCCCTACTCTTCGAAGGGATTTCGACCCATCAAATTTGTTTGCGATGAGCTTCCGATACCAACCCAGAATCGTTTCGGGCTTGGCCGTGGCCGCCACGTCGACCCAGGCGGTGAGCGATCTCCGCCAGTGTTACATTTTCTCCTTCCGAAAGCAGCAGCCGATCCGTGATCTGCCCTCTCAGGATCCGGTTCTCCGCCGCCAGATATTCGTTTCGCAACAGGAGTTCTTGATCGACTGTTCCGCTGACATAGGCGAGCGGGCGCGCCCAAAGTATTTCAGAGCCTCCCTAAACTTGACCTTCGAGCCCGGATTGAACATGCTCTTGAGGTTTCAGAGGGAAAATTGCGAGATCGGAAACCAAGCCTTTTCAATGCGTTTGAGATTTTTGACCACAGGGGATTCTCGGTGGCGTGATTTGGTGTACGGGAGCCGTCTTGAACTTTGTTGCTTCCCACGCCCAAATTATAGGCCCCGCAATTTCGTACGCCATTGGACAAGGGGCAACTATGGTTTCAGCGATCTGGGGAGTATTTATCTGGAAGGAATTCGCCAGCGCACCCGCTAACGCCCGAAAACTCATTCCCCTCATGTTTGGCTTTTTCCTGGTTGGTTTGGCAGCTGTAGCTCTCGCCCCGGTAATTTCCAGATGACAAAGGGGCATTTTCAGGAATGAACTCTGATCTTTCTAGTTCGAATGGTTCGTAAACCAGGAAAGCAGATTGCTTCCAACTGCATCGATTGCCACATGCCTGTGCAACCCTCTAACCTGCTGCTCTTGGACGCCGACGATACTCGATTAAAAGCCATTGTGCGCAACCACTGGATTCGCGTTTGCCAGAGGACTTCCCATCCATAATCATTGCGGACACCAGCCTAAGCAGCCGGACTCGCATCCTCTGGCTCCCGTGCGCCAGATCCGCGACATTGTTAAAGGCGCATCCGGATTTAGGACTCCGAAGAGTACGTCGGTAGCGGTGACCTCTGCACCGGATTGCATTTCCTTGCCAAGAAAAAACTCATCGCGCATCTTGCACGACACGAAAACCGACGGCGCCCGAACGATCCATGCTGGGAGACATCATCAGCAGTTTGCCGTGCTCGATGAGCTTGTACGCCTGGGGAAAATACCAGATCGACCCCTGCGGCTGGTAGTAACTCCCACCGCGGAGGATGCCACTCCGTGTATGTTCGTCAGTGAACTCTTCCGTCCATTGCCAGACGTTGCCGACCAGGTCCATCACACCAAATGCACTAGCACCTTTCGGATGTGCGTCTACCGGATCGGGACCCCGCATCGTGCGGTTTTTATCCGGTTCAGGCACCGCGGTTGGGTCCCATTGGTTGCCCCAGGGATAGATGCGGCCATCGGCGCCCTGTGCGGCATATTGCCACTCCCATTCGTGAGGCAAGCGCTTCCCTGCCCAATCGGCGTACGTGCGCGCATCCTCGATGGACACCCACGTCACTGGCCGATTGTCCCAGCCTGATGGAAAGGCACCGTCTTTCCAGTCGAGCAGAAAATTCAGATCGTCTTTGGGATGGTAGTGCGCAGTGTCCAGAAATCTCTTGAACTCAGCGTTTGTGACAGGATACTTATCGATGTAGAACGATTTGATGTGCATGGGATGCTCGTGAAAACGGCTCGGTGCGACTTCCCAGGGATATCGCACGTCCACGCCGATGTCGTTCGATCCTTCGATTTCTATACCGCCCACTTTGAAGAGAAAGTCCGCTTCAGGAATCAGGATCATGCCCGAGGGAGCGGTGCTACCCAAACTTGTAGCAGGGATCGGCACGATCTCCTGTTTCAGGACCTCACGTTCGTTCGAAAAACTGACGAGCGGCTTCGCGGTCAATCTCTTCATGTCAGACATTAGCTTCTGGATCTTCGGGTCGGGTTCCGAATTCGTTGCGAAGATGGCGCCGAAACCATTGATTTCCATCGAAAAACTCAAAACGGATCTACCGGTCGGGTCTTTTTGCACCTGCAACTCGGTGCCACCGTATAGATCGAAGTAGCGCATACCCGCCGTGGCAGGAACCTCCATTTGCGGACCGTCCACGTCATATTCGTTGCGATTTACGATAGTCCAAACGGTGCGGCCGTTGAGCGGCCAGCGGCTGGCGAAGACTCCGTAGCGCAGCATCGGATACATCGGTTCCCAATCGCGGCTCACGAGGTATTCGGCTATGGCGCGCTCGAGACTTGCGACGCGGCGCGTGGCTTCCCCATCGCGGGGCGTGATTCCATTCCAGATGCCCCAGATATTTTCCCAACTCTCCCAACCAATTCCGTTGAAAAACGCGAACTGCAGATTGTTGGTCTTGTTGCGATTCCAGCGATCTGAAATGTTGACCATATGGCGCGGCTCGAGCCATTTGTAGCGGTCGACGAGCGGTGTAAAAGGATACTGATACTGCCCCCAGGTCATTACATTCCAGGCGAGCGCCTCGTCGGAGGGGCCGCCTTCAGGTTCGAAGGCCAGCGGATGGCCAGTTTTGTCCGCAGCGAGAGAAAAAGCGAGCGGCACGCCATCCTGTGTATCACCGTTGATGCCATCGGCGCCGAGTTCTTTCATTAGCTCTGCGATTTCTTCGGTCCACGGCTTCGCCGCCTGGCGCGTGCCCTGATCCCACATCATCATCGGGAAAAGTACGCGAACGCCGCGCTTGTGGAAGTCGGCAATCACCTGACGCAGGCCAGCGACACCGCCAGGCATGCAGCGAATCATGTCATGTTGGTTGCGGTTGTCTATGCCCATGTTGGGATAAGTCGGCCAGATAAGTACCGCATCTATGCCGCCGTAGCGCTTCTGCAGATCATCGAGGTAGTGGTCAACGGTGTACTTGCCCGCGACGCGGTCATAGAAAAAGCGGTCCTGCACCATCATTTGCGGTTGCATGAAGCTGGACTGCGTCCACGCCAGTTCCGGCATTTCGTAGCGTGATCCGTTGTAGCCAATGCGGATGCGGCGCTCATCGCGCCAGTGAGTAATGTCTTTCAGCCAGAGCTGTTGATCTTCGGCAGTACACGGCTTGTAACCGCTGTCCAAGAGACCTTTTATGCTCAAGCAGTCTGGAACAGGAATCTGTTGGTTGTTCGGGCGAAATTTGGAATCCTGGGCGAGGGCGAGGAATGCGAAGAAGGAACAAGATATCAAAGAAAGAAGAAGGCGGATTTTCACATGCGCTCCTTGAACCGGGGAGTAGAGTGCCCAAAATCGGTGCGAGCATAAGACGTTTCAAAATAATCGTCTAGTCCGCAAGCGCAAAGACGGAGGGATCAGTACATCTTCAGTACATTTTCAGTTCAACCTCGATACGATCCAAAGGAGTAGAAACAAGAGGTTGCGGCCGTAAGCGACCCCAGAGAAAAGGCTTATAGTTTTTGCTTAGATGGTTCGTAGCCAGACGCTCTATCCAACCGTGCTACAGGCGCATCATCGTAACCAATTCACTTCCAAATAGATTACACCAATTTCATCCTTCAACTTCAGCTGCGATTTTCGGTACATTCGGTACAACCGAACCCCGTATTAGGCACACGGGAAATCTAACTAGTCAGCGGAACTGGGAGGTGAAGCTCGCTTCGAATCGCCTCGAAACGTGCATCTCCTCTCAACGCCAGGAAAATTGGTTCAGTGTTGATTTCCAGCAAGGTACAGCTGTGTTGCGCGCTGCAGCACACTCTCGCCACACCTCAACACCGTTCCTTCCCACAATTGAATTTGCATAAGGCCCGTCCGCCGCAACCCAGGCGCTCCGCTCAACGGTTTTATCGAACGCGCTCCTGAGCATCTTGCCCACGCGCACTTCCCTATCAACTGCGCGCCTCCGATAAAACACTATCGTTTCTGGATAGCAATCCGGTTGGCCACCCGGAAGTTGGGCAGATCACTCAATACAAGAGCGTATCGATACTAACCCGACGGGCGAGCTGATAACTTCCGGGTTGCCCGTCCGATAGGAATTCCGCAACGATCCCCCAGATGGTTGTGCAAGGTTCGAAGAAGAGTTGCGCGTCATCTACGAAGGATTTATTCGTACCGCAGCGCGACCATGGGATCCACACTGGTGGCGCGACGCGCGGGAATGTAGCAGGCCAGCAACGCGGCAAGCGCCAGTACAAGGGCGATGCCGATATAGGTGAGTGGATCGCCGGGACGTATGCCGAACAGCAATGTGGTCATCGCGCGGGCAGCGAGAAACGCGGCCACACTGCCGAGCAGCAGGCCGATGGCGGCGTGGCGCATGCCGTGGCCGACTACCAGGCGCAGCACGTCGCGGCGCTGCGCTCCGAGCGCCATGCGCACACCGATTTCGTGCACGCGTTCGGTGACGGCGTAGCTCATCACGCCGTAGATTCCGACTGAGGCGAGCACAAAGGCGAGCGCGGCAAAGGCGCCGACAAGCCACAGCGTGAGGCGGCGCGAGGCCATCGTTTCGGCCACAACCTGCTCCATCGGGCGCATGTCGTGCACGGGAAGCTCGGGATCGATTTGCTCGACGAGGCTGCGCACGGCTCCGTACACGGCACCGGGATCGCCGTGCGTGCGCACGGCAAGCCCGACGTAGGACCAGGGATTTTGCGGAAACGCCAGGTAGCTTTCGAGCGAGACGGATTCTCCGAGGCCGTTATGAAGAACGTTGCCGACTACGCCGACCACTTCGGATTGCTTGTCGCCCATCAGATGGAAGTGCTTTCCGAGCGCGTCCTGGGCAGGCCAGAGAGTTTCTGCCAGTTTCTGATTGATGATCACGACAGGAGTGGAATTGGCGTTGTCGCTTGCGGAAAATTCGCGGCCGCGAAGCTGCGGGATGCCCATGGACCGAAAATATCCAGGATTGACGGCGTGCACGCCGACGAGCGGCTGCTGGCCACGCGGAAATGGGGCGCGCCCTTCGACATCGCTTAGACCGGTCGTGGTGTCGTCGCCTTCGAGTGGAAGGTCATTTGAAATGGCCACGCCTTCGACGCCGGGAAGCGCGGCAGCGCGGGGAATAAGCTGCTCGAGAAATTGCGTGGGGCGGCCCTTGGGCGCGTAGTTCGCGCTCGTAAAATTCATCCACATCGTGACCATGTGATCGGGTCGGAAGCCGGGATTGACTTCAAGCATCCGGACAAAGCTGCGGCCAAGCAGCCCGGCGCAAACAAGAAGAACCAACGAGAAAGCCACTTCCGTAACGACGAGAACGCCGCGCAGGCGATTGTGGGCGAGGCCCTCGGCGCCGCCACGCCCGGCTTCCTTCAGGAAATGGCCCAGGCTGTGACGAGTGGCAGCGAGTGCGGGCGCGAGCCCGAAGAGCAGTCCTGTCAGGAGGGAAACGCCGAGCGTGAAGAGCAGGACACGCAAGTCCAGAGCGATTTCCTGTACCCGTGGCAGCTGCTCAGGGCTGGCGGCAACGAGCAAGCGCACCAGTCCCCAGGCCAGAGCCAGACCGAGCACTCCGCCTACGAGTGAGAGCAGCATGCTCTCGGTGAGAAGCTGCCGCACGATGCGCAGGCGGCCAGCGCCCAGCGCCGTGCGGATGGCGATCTCGCGGCGCCGCGTGACAGCGCGCGAAAGCAGAAGGTTGGCGACGTTGGCGCAGGCAATCAGGAGGACGAGGCCGACGACGCCGAGTAGTATGACGAGGGTTTGGCGCACTGGGCCGGCGGAGAGTTCGCGCAGCGGAATCAAGCGCACATTGTGACCGGTGGTGACGGGATATTGTTGGTGCAGGCGCGCAACGATGGTGTTGATATCGCTTTGGGCTTGCGAGAGTGCCACGCCTGGTTTGAGGCGGCCGACGATGGAGAGATAGTGGGTTTCGCGGTTGTTGCGGATATTTCTCTCCCAGTCGGGAAAGGTGCTGAAGACTTCGGGAACGACGTTGACTGGATTGACCCACAGCAAGACGTCGGTTCCGCCGTAGCGGAAGTTGGCTGGGAGAACGCCAATGATTTGTACCGGCTGGTTATCGAGAGTGAGGCTACGGCCAACCACGGCGCGGTCACCGGCAAAGTGGCTTTGCCAGAGACCGAAGGTGAGAAGCGCGCGACGCGGCGCGCCGAATGCGCCCTCCTCGGGTAGAAAGTCGCGGCCTAGTATGGGATGAACGCCGAGAAGAGAAAAAACGTTAGGTGTTGCGACCATCCCGGGAATGCGCTCGGCGGCGCCCTGTCCGGTGAGATTGAAGCTGAGGCGGCGGATCGTGGCGACTTGCTGAAACGACTGGTTCTGCGCTTGGTAATCGAGGAAGTCGGCGGCGGAAAAGGGTGCCTGCTCCAGATTGGGTTGGGACTCCCAGAACCAGACGAGTTGGTCAGGCTGGGGATAGGGCAATGCGCGCAGGAGGACGGTGTTGACGACGCTGAAGATGGCCGTGTTCGCGCCGATACCGAGGGCTAGAGCGAAAATGGCGATCGCAGCAAGGCCACGGCTTTTGAGCAGCATGCGGAAGCCGAACTGAATGTCCTGGAGGAAGTTCGTCATGGCGCACTCCTAGTTCCCGGATTAGACGAGGAGAAGGCGCAAAAGACAGGTGAGCCCGATGGGAAGAGATTGCGAACTGATTAGCCCGCCTCTGCGCTACCGGTGGTCAAAGCACTGACATACACTGACGAGATGCGCGTTATCAGGAATTGGCCTTCATTTCTTGCAGAGTTTAATCAGTTCTTGCATTAGCTGGATGCCGCTACGCATCGGATCACTGGCTGATTCGCTTGGAGGAGAGGACATTGGAGTTTATGAACCAAAATCTCCGATCTAGCGGACCTTACAACTGCGGGCTTCCCATCTGAACGACCTTCAAGTATGGTTTGTGAACCGACGTAGGAATGGGAGTTTCTTAGGATTCGTCAGGGCGTGTCTGTTCTCACTCTGAGGGCTTGCCATCAATCTCAAATCCTCCCTCGAAGAGGTAGTCTTTTCGGCGCTGACCCGAACAGCTATTGTTTGCGAAAGGTCTTTCGCGTGAGTGAAGCTGCATTGGACTTCGGGAGCACCTTGCTTTTGCGTTTGCACTAGGAGCCACATGCCTTCCTCTCCAGGCTCGCGCATCATCACTGTCAACCAATACCGATGTCCAGCCTCTAATCTCGGGAATATATGTTGGACCTGAATTCTATTGATCGCACCGGCTCCGGTCTCCTAATCGGTCTTGAGATTGTTGCTTGCATGGCTTCGATAACCGGCCCGAGCCCACGATTGGAGTCCCTGGTACAGCCCCAGCTCAACTCCTCGAGCAGCGTCCGAATTCATCGTCCGCAGCGAGTATCTTCCCTCGTGTGAAGAACACCTATTGAGGAAGCGCCGATTTTCTCACGGAGTCGTGGCCACATCGCACTACAAGTCAACCATCGAGCACTATCCAAGCGGGAGCGTGGTCGCTCGCGTTCTCCTCACCGCGAACCCATCGGTCTACCGCCCCGTGCACGAGTCGATCGCACACTGTTGGAGAGAGAAGGAAATGATCCAGCCGCATCCCCTTGTCTAAAGGCCAACGATTACGCTCGTAGTCCCAGAACGTCCAGAGCGGCCCCTCGGGTTGCAGTTTGCGCAGAGCGTCCGTCCAGCCCTGGGCTAGCAGCCGAGCATACGCCTGGCGACTCTGAGGTTGAATCAATGCGTTGTCATCGAGGGATCGCGTTGGATAGATGTCCTGCACAGTCGGTACGACGTTGTAATCGCCGGCAAAGACGACAGGCACCCCGGCCTTCATGAGTTCCGCGCCGTGCTCGATTAAACGTTCGAACCAGGCCAATTTGTAATCGAACTTCGGACCGGGTTGAGGATTCCCGTTCGGCAGGTAGATGGAAGTGATCAGCACACCATTTACCGCCGCCTCTATATAGCGTGCCTGGCGATCCTGAGGATTCCCAGGCAAGCTGGATCGCGTTAGCACCGGATCGCACTCCCGCGCCAGGATTGCTACGCCGTTCCAGGAACGTTCGCCTAGCCAGACTCCCCGATAGCCGAGGTCACGAAGGGCACTTGCCGGAAATGCTCGCTGCTCTACCTTGAGCTCCTGGAGGCAAACGACGTCGGGCTGCGCCCTTGCGAGCCACGCTGTGAGATTATGCAGACGCTTGTTGATGTTGTTGATGTTGAACGTGGCGATCTTCAATGATCCAGCCTCACGCGAAAAGAGCATTCTGTCCTGACCCGAGTGTCACACTGCAAGTACTTCGTTTGCGAAGGACGCGTTTTGAGGAAGAAGTAGGCATCGCCGAAGAATGTAGTTTGATCGAACCTCAACCCGCTCACCGGCCCGATGGGATCAGTACCGGAGAACGCCCATAGCAGCTGGGATGCCGAACAAAACGAGACCGAGCCACTTCCACGACATCAAAGTGGA
>Ga0209160_1001949_pt1 | contig 17365 bp, 12 predicted proteins | sample GraSoiAngelo_153_FD_186167 | JGI IMG/M metagenome (GOLD analysis project Ga0209160, IMG submission 186167) | Grasslands soil microbial communities from the Angelo Coastal Reserve, California, USA - 14_1009_12_40cm (SPAdes) (version 2) | ecosystem: Environmental > Terrestrial > Soil > Grasslands ... | reverse complement strand
CGCCGTGAGCTACAGCATGGAGAAACCGTACAAGGTGTGCGGCGGTCTCCAGGACAACGGCTCGTGGTGCGGACCCTCGCGCGCCAGAAATCGCGTCGGCATCACCAACAACGACTGGTACAACGTCGGCGGCGGCGACGGGTTTTACAGCGACGTCGATCCGGACGATCCCAACACCATCTACAGCGAGTCTCAGGGCGGGAACGCTTCACGCCTGAACGTCGGGCAGAACACGCGCGCGGTGATAATGCGCGGCGGTGGACGAGACCGGACGAGCATCTTCGAGGACTCGGTGATCATCGCCCGTGGCGATACCACCAGGCCGGCGACGCCGCAGATCACACAGTCGCTGGCGGCGATTCGCGCCCGCGCCGCCGCGGATTCAGCGCGCGGTTATCGCTTCAACTGGTCAACGCCGTTTTTCCTGTCGCCGCATTCCGGCACCACTGTCTACATGGGCGGCAACCGGCTGCTCAAGTCGACGGATCGCGGCGATCACTTTTATCCGATCTCGCCCGACCTGTCCACCCGCGATTCGACGCGCATCATCATGAGCACCAGGCTCACTGGCGGCATTACACGCGATAACTCGGGTGCGGAGACCCACGGCACGATAACCACCGTAGCCGAGTCCCCCATCAGACCCGGAATTCTTTGGGTGGGAACCGACGACGGCAACGTCTGGCTCACGACGAACGACGGCGGGAACTGGACGGACATCACGACGCATTTCCCTGGCGTGCCCAAGAAAACGTGGGTCAGTCGTGTCGAACCGTCGCACTTCGATACGGCGACGGTTTATGTGACGTTCGACAATCATCGCGAAAATGATTTCCGGCCGTATGTGTACGTGTCGAATGATTTCGGGAAAACATTCCGCTCGCTTGCCAATAATCTGCCGACGGGGGGCGCGGACTTCGTACATGTCATTCGTGAAGATCCCGCCAACAGAGATCTGCTGTTCGCTGGAACCGATGTGGCGGCCTACGTCTCGACAGATCGCGGCGCGAGTTGGCAACGCTTCATGACGGGGCTGCCGACCGTGCCCGTGCACGATTTAAAGATTCATCCGCGAGATCGAGAGCTTATCGCCGCCACCCACGGCCGCTCGATCTGGATTGTCGACATCGCGCCGCTCGAGGAGATGAATAACGGTGTAATGGCACGCGGCACCAACTTCTTCACCCCGAAGACAGCGTACGAGTACTCGCAGGCGAATACGCAGAACTTCACGGGCCAGAAAACTTTCCTCGCCCCCAATCCGCCCTATGGCGCCGAGCTGGTTTACAGGTCGGCATCCGGCGCGCCACGCGACTCGGCGAGAATTCTCGTCACCAATATTCGCGGCGACACGGTGAGGGCGTTCACTGGCCCGGGCGGCACCGGATTGCACCGCGCCTACTGGGATTTGCGCACCCGGCCGCGACCGCTTGGACCAGCGGCCCTGCGCGACAGCATCAACAACGCGCGAGTGCGGCGCCAGCGTGAGGACTCAGTGCGGACGGCTCGTGGCGCTGACACCACCGCGGGTCAGGGTCGTGGTCGCCGCGGTGGATTTGGTGGCGGCGGAGCCGGCGAGCTCAATCTCCGTCCCGCCGAAGCGACGACGCTCGGCCCAGCGGTGCCGGGCGGCGGCGGCGAAGGTGGTGGCGGATTCTTCGGTGGTGGAAGGATAGGGAATCTCGTCGAGCCCGGCGACTACGTGGTGACAATCAACGTCGGTGGGCAAGTGATGCGACAGTACCTGCACGTCGAGCGAGTGAGCGACATCGTCAACGTCGACTTCGGGCCCGATGAAGATGAGGAGGACGGTGGGGAAGAAGGCCCATAGGATTATCGTCCCTGGGCTTCGACGAGGGGGAACAGCCAGGCGAGAGTGTCAGTACGGTAACGATTGCTTGGCGGTTCAACAGAGATTGATTGCGCATGACAGGTTTGATGTCAAGAAGTGCGCGAACACGCATCATCGAACGCAGTTTATGCGTCGAACGAGTGAGTCTACCGCGTTGCGCGCAATTCGCTATTGCTAAATCCGATTTGATCATTAGTGTGGATGTGGCGAAAACTCATTTGTTTCCGGCCGTCCATGGTGCGATCGAGGCGTAAGATCACAGGTGACAGACCCCATTCCCAGAAGATCGGAAAGCGATCGCTTCGCGGATTCCGTCGAGCTGTCGCGTGATCGCGATGTCGTGCATTACGACCGAACCCGCAAGCAAGCGCTCACAGATGGTCACGAGCATTTACTCCACGCCTACGAAGAGCTGAGCGTAGCGGAGGAAGAACTCCGCGCGCAGCACGAGTCGATCGTCGAAACACAGCGGCTGCTCGAGATCCAGCGAAATCGTTACCGCACGCTGTTCGATCTCGCCCCCGATCCTTATCTCGTCACTGACGAAGCAGGAACGATCGAGGAAGCCAATACAGCCGCTGCGGAGCTCTTTGGAACGCCGGCTGCACTTCTCATCGGGAAATCTTTCGTCACCTTCGTCGAGTTGCATGCGCGCGCCGAGTTCCGAGCGGACCTGCATGGCTTGTTGGCTGCGGACCGCTTCGATAAGTGGATTATCGAAGCACGAGTCCGTGAGGGGCGCGTGATAACCGTCGAAGCGACCGTGTCCACTCTGGAGAACCGGTCCGCTGACAAGAAATCTCTTTGCTGGCTGCTACGCGATATGAGTGCTCGCCGCGAGAGCGAGGAAAGCATGCACGCGCTCAATCGGTCGTTGAATGCGCGGGTGGCTCAGCGCACGCGTGAGTTGGAGGTCGCACTCGCGGGCGAGCAATCGGCTCGTAAGGAGGCGGAGGCAGCCAATCGAATCAAGTCGGAGCTGTTCGCTCGCTTGAGCCATGAATTCAGAACTCCGCTGCACGCCGTCTCAGGCTACCTCGAGATCCTTCAACAGAATATTCACGGCAGTCTCAACGAAGAGCAGAGGAAAGACGTCGACCGCATTCACCAGGCGCAGGAGCATTTGCTGGCGCTGGTCAACATGATCCTTGATTTCGCCAAACTCGAAGGCGGCCCGATCGAGCTCTCGATGGCTGAAATTCCGATCGAGGAAACACTGCGCGTCGCCGAGTCACTGGTCGCGCCGCAGTTTGCGAAAAAAGGCGTGACGTACTCTCATCGACCCGGCGATCCAACGCTCAGCGTATTTGCCGATCGCGAAAAGGTTCAACAGATCATCGTGAATCTGCTGGCGAACGCGGTGAAATTCACGGCCCCGGGAGGTACCGTCGATCTCGAGTGGAGGGTGGAAGACGAAACTCTGGTCGTGAGGGTGCGCGACACCGGTGCGGGCATTCCTGACGACAAAGTCGAGCAGATATTTGAGCCGTTCGTGCAGCTGCGCGCAGCCGGCTCGCTTCCCGGCGGCGGCACCGGTCTTGGCCTTCCTATCAGTCGCGACCTTGCACGCGCCATGGGCGGGGACGTTACAGCGACGAGTGCGCTCGGCGTCGGCTCGGTGTTCACCGTCACGTTGCCGCTGCGCAAGCACGCCGCCGGCCCGAAGCTTTCAGCCCCCATAACCGCCAGTTAGCTTTGAGGGTGCGTTCCATCGCATCCAGGAGCTGATTTTGCGGCAATCGACAGCGGCCCTCTACGATCTCGTAGAAGACACCTCGGTCTTCATCAAGCAGGACTGGAAGTCCTACACCGCCGACGACCACGAGGTGTGGGGGCTGCTTTACGAGCGGCGCATGAAAGAGCTGCGCAAGAACGGCAGCAAGATCTTTCTCAAGGGCGCCGACACCATCGGGCTGAAGAAGGAGACAGTTCCCGACCTGGCCGAAGTGAACCGACGACTTGCGCCGCCGACGGGATGGGAAGCGGTTCCCGTCAACGGCTACATCCCGGCGAAAGCGTTCTTCCAGTGCCTCTCGTTGCGCAAATTCCCGACGACTGTCACGATCAGAAAGCGGCAGCAGCTCGACTACCTGCCCGAGCCCGACATCTTCCACGACGTCTTCGGTCACGTCCCGCTACATGCCGATCCGGTGTTCGCCGATTTTCTGCAGCACTACGGTCAGGTTGCGGCGGCGGCGGAAAATGAAGAAGACACGACGCGGATGGCGCGCCTCTTCTGGTTCACCGTGGAGTTCGGACTGATCCGCGAAGGCGGCCAGATCAAAGTCTACGGATCAGGATTAATCTCGTCGCACGGCGACGCCGCCAATGCGCTTGGCCCCAAGTGCGACCGCCGGCCATTCACGCTCGACGCTGTTTTCAACCAGCCATTCGAGATCGACCACTTCCAGGACGTGTTGTTCGTGACGGAGTCCTTCGATCAGCTATACGAAGCAGTCGAAGAAGCGGGGCGACGAATCGGCGCCATCCGGTAACCCGATCGCGAGGGTTCGGAGGCGTCAAGAGTGTCCTCTAGTAGTTCGACGCGCGGACGCGATCAAGAAGGTTGATCAGTGAATCCAGATCGGAGGGAGGCAGAACAGCGACCGCCTGAACATCCCAGCGGTTGACTGGATCGTCTAACTCCTTGAGCAGGTCGAGGCCTTTCGTGGTGATCTTGCAAAAAACCCGGCGGCGATCTTTTGGACATGGATTGCGGGCAACTAGTCCCTTTCGCTCGAGTCGATCGACGAGGCGAGTGACGCCCGGAGTCTGCTCGATCATGCGCTCACCGATGGTGAGCGTCGGCAAGCCCTCGCCACCGGCACCGCGCAGAATTCGCAGCACATTGTATTGCTGTGGAGTGATGCCGTGCGGCTCGATCACTTGAGCGAGACTTCGCTTCATGGCGTCCGCGGTACGCAGCAGTCCGAGAGTTGCTTCTTGCTCTCGCGAGCGGAAGACCTCAGGGGGCTTCTGACGGGTGGCCATGGTGTCAGACTATTTATCTCTAAAACCTTGGACAGGCAAATAGTAACACCCGCGCCCAAATGCCTGCTAGCGGCATGATTTGGCTGCTTTCACGAGGCCCTGTGGCCTTAGATTTGTCAGACCTAACCCAGGCCCTTTCTGGTGCCTGGCGGGTATTAATCCGGAATTTCATCCCATCCCCCTTTTCCCCACGAACACGGTGAGGAGCTTCGCGTGCTCAAGAGATTTGCCCCGTTAGCGTTGATATTTGCGGCTGCCTGTGGCGGTGGTGGTGATGGCACTGGCGTCACCGCGCCGCCAAGTGATATCAGCACCATGGCGGTCGGCGATGTAAGACTTCTCAACCCGAGTGACATTCCCAACGGGATCGATCTCCCCGCTGGAAGCGGTGCCCGAGACTACATCATCGTGGTCGCGAATACGAGCGCCAGCCACGACGTCGTGGCGAACTATGTGGTGAAGGCGGACCGCTCACCCACCGGCGTATTCGGCCTGGAAGCGGCAGCGGACATGGCAGCGTCGCGATACAGCCTGCAGCTTGGCGACGTTCCCTTTGCCAGAACTCCACAGCAAGCGATCGACAACAAAGTTCGCGCTTTCGAGCGGTCAGGGCTGACGCTGAAATCGCGCTTGGCTCCGTTCAGCGATTCCCGCTTTTCAATTCGTCGGAACGCCCAGGTTTCTGCTGCATCCGTCCCGGCTGTCGGAGACACGCTCTCGCTGCACATACCGAGTGCCTCGACAAACGATCTCTGCGCCAACTTTATCGCGACCAAGGCAGTCGTTGCGTCAGTAAGCGCGAAGGCAATCATCGCCATCGACACACTTGATGGGAACTATCAAACGGTTTTCCCTCCAGCAGTTCTCGACTCGATTGCCCAGGAGTTCGACAACATTACCTACCCTACCGATGCGTCCTACTACAACACCCCGACGGACGTCGATGGGAACGGGCACATCATCATGCTGTTTACCGGTCAGATCAACAAACTGACCCCGCCTAACACCTCAGGGGGATTCGTTGGCGGATTCTTTTTTGCGGGCGATTTTTTCCCGCCTGCCGACCAGGGCGGCGGCGCGGGCTCTTTCTGCGCCGAGAGCAACCAAGCCGAGATTTTCTACCTGCTTTCGCCAGATCCAACCGGTACGAAATTCGGCAACGTCCGGAGTGCGAGCTCTGTTCGTCAGGGCACTCGTGGCACCATAGCCCACGAATTTCAGCACATGATCAACGCCGGAAATCGTTACCAGAATCCCGCCGTCAGCCACTTCGAGGCGACCTGGCTCGACGAGGCGCTGGCTCACTTCGCCGAGGACGCAGTCGGTCGCGTCCAACGCGGCTTCGGTGATCTGCAGGCCCTCACGTTCAACGATGTACTGCCGTGCAATTCGCCGTGCTCCGAAGCCAACGACTTCAATGCGTTCTTCTTCCAGAATCTCGCACGTCTGACATACTGGATGGACAAGCCGGATCAATTTGCTCCGTTCAGCAAAATGGCCGACACCAGTCTGGCGGTGCGGGGTGCGGCGTGGGCCATCGTGCGCTTTGCGGCGGACAATTACTCAAACGGGCTTCCCCGAGCGCTTACCCGAGCGCTGGCCGCGGGTCCGGATACCGGAGTCAAGAACTTCGCGGCCGCCGCCAAGGTGCCAATCGATACCTTGGTGAAGGGCTGGCTTGTCTCGATGTACGCGGACCATCTCGGCGTCACCAACCTCGCTGCGCAATACCAGTATCGCTCGTACAACTTCCGCAGCGTGATGCCGCCTGTGGCGAGATCGGTTCTCAGCCAGTCGACAGCGACATATCCGTTGCGCGTCCAATCAATCGGCAGCGGGAGTGACAACATCTCCGCGCAGAACAAATCCGGCAGCGGGACGTTTTATCGGTTAACTGTTTCGTCTGGAGCCGGCGCCAAGAACGTCAAGATTGTCGACGGGCAGGGGAACAACGCCAGCTACCTTGGCGAGCATGTGTACGTGCTTAGAGTTCAGTAGGGACTTCAGATACTCATAGGTCAAACGGCTGCGATCATCGTCGCAGCCGTTTTCTCTTAACTGGCTCTCTCTTCACCCATAAGTAACGGGTTGCGGGGTATCGGTAGCACCGTTGCCTGTTCCCGGTGACTACCGCAAGACCGTCCTACTGGCGCGATGGTAAGGGCAACTGCGCAGTTGCATGTACCGTAGACTGCGGGCCGACAAGTTCGCACCGTAGTTCACCGGCAACCGGCAACGATGCTACTCGCTCCCCGCAACGCGTTACGGTCGAATGCGAGTAGGATATGAACTAATCCGAGCGTCTAGACGTCCCGCAACGCGGTGATGGGCGTCTCCTTGAACACGTCCCTCCCTGCCAGCAGCCCGATCAACAGTGTGAGTCCAACGACGGCGGCTGCGATTCCGGTAACCGGCGCGAACGGTGGAGCGAACGGCACCTTGAAGATGTAGCGCACCACCGCCCAGCCGCCCGCAATGGACAAAACCATTCCGGTCAAACCGCCGAGTAGCCCGAGGAGTGAGTACTCGGCGAGGAGAATTTTGGCGATCTGGCCGCGGGTTGCTCCAAGGGTTTTGAGAAGCACTCCTTCCCGAACTCGCGCGCGCCTCGTCGCCGCTACGGCACTGAAAAGCACCGGAATGGCAACGGCAAGGCTGAACAGAGCGATGAACCGAATTGCAAGTGAGACGCGACTGACTATCCGATCGACGGTCCGCTTGATGGCGGTGAGATCGAGGCTCGACACGTTAGGGAATCGATTCACCACTGCACGCTGGAGTAACGCGACCGCCGACGGGTCTTTCACCTGCGCCAGCATGACGTACTGGTTCGGCGCACCACGCAACACGGGAGGCGCGAAGACGACAAAGAAATTTGGCTCGAATCGCGTCCAGGTGACTTTGCGCAAGCTGGTGATGCGCGTGGGAATGTCGACGCCCTGCACGTTCCAGGTGATGACGTCGCCCAGCTTCACCAGCAGCTCTTTGGCGATTCCATCCTCGAGGGAGATCTCGCCTGTGTCGCGCGGCATCCTGAGTGAGCTGTCACTAAACCACTTTCCCTCCACGATTGTCTCGCTCGACGCGGGTTTGTCGCGGTAAGTGGAGCGAAATTCGCGGCGGAGCGCCCAGGGTGCGCGTCGCGGGCGCGCTTGCCGCGGCTGACTGTCCGTGGCGGGGTTCAGCTCGGTTACGCTTTTGCCGTTGATCGATGAGATGCGCATGGTGACGACCGGCGCCACCTGGACGACCTGGTGTCCGCCGCTCCTGACTATCGAGTCGAGTCCCTGCTCCTGATCCTGCTGAATGTCGAAGAACACAACGTTGCCTCGTGATTCGGTGGCGGCGACGGTGAAGCGGCGCAGGATGTTGTGCTGCACCAGGTAAAGCGTGCTAACGAGAAATGCGCCAAAGCCCAGCGCGAGGGTGACCGCCCGCGTCTGATTTCCCGGGCGATAGAGATTCGCCACGCCCTGTCGCACCACGTACGGCCAGCGCGTGCGCAGCCCTTTTCGCGCTGCCCACGATAGAAGCGCGGCGCTCGCAGCCAGAGCGAGAATCGCGACTCCCGTTGCCGCGCTCATACCGAATGCCTGCTTTGTCGTGTGCGCGCGCGTCAGTGCGATTCCGACGACGCTCAGGATCAACGCCGCATTCACCAGAAGTCTTGGCGCATCAGTCCATCTCATTCGAAGGACGTTGGCGTCGGTATCGCGACGAAGCGTTTGCAACGGTGAGACGTTGCGCAAAGCAAGCAACGGTCGCAGCGCAAAGATGAGCGCAATCCATCCGCCCACAGCGAGCCCCGTAAGCACGGCCGACGGTACGAGCGAGACGTGCACATCGATCGGCAGAAAATCCGTCAGCACGCGGGGCAGGATGAATTGCACCGCGACGCCGAGTGCTGCACCAGCCGCAGCACCGGCGATTCCCATTGCCGCCGCCTGCGCAACGTAGATTGCCAACACCTGGCCGCTCGAAGCGCCGAGGCAGCGCAGCACGGCAACCGTGTCGATTTTTCGCTCGACAAATGCGCGCACCCCGCTGGCGACACCGATTCCTCCGAGCAGCAGCGCGACCAATCCGACGATGCCGATGAAGTTGGACAGGTTCTCGATCGCGTCCGTCGTGCTCATCTCGGTTTGCGTGACCGTGCGCAGACGAACCTGCTGATCCTCCATGCGCTTCTTGAACGGCTTGACGAATTTGTCGGGGTCGGTGCCGGGGGGAAGCTTGGCCAGGACGGTGCGGCTTGCCGTGCTGCCGAATACCACCAGCTGTGTCTCGGCGATGTATTTCGCGGGAATGAAGATCCGCGGCCCGAGCATCTCGGCGATCCCGGCGGCGCCCGGCACGTCCTTGATCGATGCTATGATCGTGAAGGTGCCGAAGCCAAGCTTGAGTGTGTCGGCAACTCGCGCATTAAGTGATGTGAGGAGCGATGGATCTACGATGGCGTTCGCCCCTTGGCGTAGCGAAGCCCATCGTCCGGCTGGCTCGGTTACGATGTTGCCGTAGAACGGATAGTTGTCGGTGACGCCACGCACCTGCGCGAAGCGCGTTCCAGCGGTGCGGGGAACTACTGCCATCGATGGGAACGTCGTCACGCGCGCCAGCGCTATCCCGTGGTGGGAGAGCGAATCGAACAGCGAATCGGCCGCCGCTGGAAAAGGCTTGGACGAATCGAACGAGAGATCGCCACCCATGAGCGCCCGCGACTGGTCCTTCACCGACTGGATGATGTTCGCCGAGAAGGAGTCGATGGCGACGAGGGCGGCGACCCCGAGGGAAATCGACGACATGTAGAGCAGCAGTCGGCGACGCGCTGTGCGGCTCTCGCGCCAGGCCAGGCTCCAGACGCTGCGTGGGAAACCGATCACGCGGACTTTGCGCTGGGCGAGCCGCTGTCTTCGACAACCGCGCCGTCGAGCAGTCTGATAATGCGAGACGCGCGCGAGGCCAACGAGATGTCGTGGGTGACGAGTACGATCGTCGACCCTCCCTCGCTATTCAGCGACTGGAGCAGCTCGAAGATTCGGTGGCCGGTGGCGTTATCGAGATTGCCGGTTGGCTCGTCGGCGAAGAGAATTTTGGGAGAGTTCGCGAACGCGCGGGCAATCGCAACCCGCTGCTGCTCTCCGCCCGAGAGCTGAGTCGGGAAGTGGTGCCCGCGTCCGGTGAGCCCGACGCGATCGATGAGCTCGTGCGCGCGTTCGGTGGCACCGGCGGTTCCGCGCAGCTCCAGTGGCACCTGGACGTTTTCCTGGGCCGTGAGCGTAGGAATCAGCTGAAAACTCTGGAAAACAAAGCCGACTTTTTCACCGCGTAGCCGCGCCCGGTCGTTTTCGGAAAGCTTGGTGAGATCCGAATCATCGAGGACCACTGTGCCCCGTGTCGGTGTATCCAGTCCGGCAAGCAGGCCGAGCAACGTCGTCTTGCCGCTGCCGGAAGGTCCGACGATTGCGACGAAGTCTCCCTGCTCGATGGTGAACGACACATCGCGCAGGACGGCGATGTTCTGCTCGCCACTCTTGTATTCTTTCGTTACGTCACGGGCAATCAGCATGGGCGAGAGGATGATTTTTGCGTTGGCAACTTACCGAATGATGGGTATCGCCGCGTGGGCGGGTATCGTCGCGTGCGCGAACGGGAATGTGGACAGTGCACGTGATTCGAGAGAGACGAAGGATAACATGAGCATCGCCAAGAGCGCTGAGTCGTCGACAGTTGCGAGCAGGTCATTAACGGAAATACGTACTCCGGTGGTTCTTTTCTTCGGAACCAGTCTGACGGCAGGTCTTGGGTTGGATCCGGAGCAGGCGTTTCCATCGCTGATCGAGAAGAGGGCAAGGGACGAAGGAATGCCGATCAAGGCCATCAACGCTGGTCTTTCCGGCGAGACCTCGGCGGGTGCGGTGAGAAGAATCGATTGGGTGCTACGGACTCCCGCAGATCTGGTAGTGATCGAGGTCGGCGCAAACGACGCCTTGCGCGGACTATCACCCGATGCGGCGAGAGCGAATCTCGAGCGAGTCGTATCAGCAGTGAGAGCGAAGCAACCGCGGGCGAAGGTGGCCCTCATTCAGATGGAAGCGCCTCCGAACTATGGCGTTGTGTACACGAGAAGCTTCCGTTCGATCTACAGCGATGTCGCGCGCAAGGAGAACATTCCACTGCTGCCCTTTCTGTTGAACGGTGTGGCGGGGATTTCGCGCCTCAACCAGCCCGATGGTCTGCATCCAAACCTGAATGGCGAGCGCATCGTTGCCGACAACTTGTGGAAGGCGCTCAAGCCATTGGTCGCTCAGCTTGACCGAGGTGCAAGCGGCAGCTAAGTTTAAAGGCTGTCTACGTTTACGCTACACCTTGATCGACGCAGCACGTCACATTCGGCGCGTCGATCTTGAGTTTTAGACCTTCAGTATTGGACCGACGATATGGCAATGCCTGCCACCCAGATCAGGCGCGGAATGGTGCTCGTATTCGAGGGCGATCCGTGCCGCGTAGTAGAGTTCCGTCACCACACGCCGGGCAATCTCCGCGCGATGGTGCAGGCGAAGCTCAAGAATCTCCGCACCGGCAACAACTTCGAGCATCGGTTCCGCGCGGCTGATACCATCGAGAAGGCGTCGATGGAGACGCACGATCTCGAGTTCATGTATCAGGGCGGCGATACGTACCACTTCATGAACACCGAGAATTACGATCAGCTGGAGATCGACTCGGAAGTACTTGGCGACAACGCGCAGTGGATGCAGCCGGGCATGAAGATCCAGGCCGAGTACTACAATGGGCGTGTGATCGGCATCGATCTGCCCAACTCGCTCGTCCTGGAGATCGTCGATACGGCGCCGGTGATGAGGACGGCGACGAAAACGGCGTCGACGAAGCCGGCGAAGCTCGAGAACGGCGTGACGGTCAACGTTCCTGAGTTCGTGAGCACGGGCGAGAAGGTGCGCGTAAATCCAAATACCGGCGAGTACATGGACCGCGCGAAGTAAGTTGATTCGATAGTTGGTCGCGGTTATGATGCAGGGCGGTCGGCGGTTCAATGGTGGCTGTAGCTCAATTGGTTAGAGCACCGGACTGTGGCTCCGGGGGTTGCGGGTTCAATTCCCGTCAGCCACCCTCGCGCGAAAGCTGACGGCGAGCGAGGCGTTCGGCGTTAGGTCCGTAGCTCAATTGGTAGAGCACCGGTCTCCAAAACCGGCGGTTGGGGGTTCGATTCCCTCCGGGCCTGTTAAAACGAGTGCAAATCGCTCGCAGTTCGAAATCAGTTCGCAGCGGGTGATGGTTCCTGTTAGAGTGGGATAAGGCGCTATCGTCTAGGGGACTAGGACGGGGCCCTCTCAAGGCCCAAACACGGGTTCGAATCCCGTTAGCGCTATGATGACGAGGGATGCGAAAGCCTCCGATCGGCCCCATCGTCTATCGGTTAGGACGGCACCCTTTCACGGTGCAGAGAGGGGTTCGATTCCCCTTGGGGCTATTTCGTTTGATGTGAGGGCTGACTGACAACCAGTCCGGTGTGGAAGGTCGTAGTGAGGAAGGGGTTTTCGAGCCTGACTCCAGAGTTGGGGCCGTAGCTCAGTTTGGTTAGAGCACTCGACTGTCACTCGAGAGGTCGCGGGTTCGAGCCCCGTCGGCCCCGTTGTTTGAAAAGAAATTGCTCGCGATTCGGAAACTGCGACTGCGAACTTTTGCCGGTCGCAAGTGCTCCGAGTTGCGAACAGGGTAAGCCCTGGTGGTGAAATTGGTAGACACGCCATCTTAGGGGGTGGTGCCGTAAGGCATAGCGGTTCGAGTCCGCTCCAGGGCATTCAAAGCCTCTAAGCTTGCTGACGGCGAGGAGCCATCACCGCCACGCAGCTTGGGATACGGCAGATCTCAAAACTTGCCACAGTAGCTCAGGGGTAGAGCACCCGATTCGTAATCGGGCGGTCGTCGGTTCAATTCCGACCTGTGGCTCTCGCATCACCACGAGCTGACCAACGGCTTTCCGGCTAGCAGGTCCTCTCGAACTTTGCCATTGGTCCTCATGAGACGCATCGGTTCACGCCTCGTTGTCGCGGCGCTCGCCCTCGGCCCACTCGCCCTCGTGACCACGCGCGCTTTCTCGCAACAGCGCCGGGCTTCACTGCCGCCGATCCGTCACGTGTTCGTAATCGTCCTCGAGAATCAGGGATTCGACACGACGTTCAACGGAAACCCGCGCGCGCCGTATCTCGCCGACACATTGCGCCGAGCCGGGGCGTTTCTGCGTCAGTACTATGGGATCGGGCACTACAGTCTACCGAACTATCTGGCAATGATTGCCGGTGTAGCGCCCACACCGAAAACGCAAGTGGACTGTCCACACTACGACCATTTCGTCGAGACGGGAATCGCGCGTGACGGGCAGCCGATCGGCGATGGCTGTGTTTATCCGGCGCACGTATCCACCGTCGCCAACCAGCTCGAGACGAAGCGTCTGACGTGGGGCGGCTTCATGGAAGACATGGGCAACGACCCGACGCGCGAGTCGGCGACCTGCGGTCATCCCGAGATCGGGACTACCGATGCCACAGAGATCGCGACGCCAACCGATCAGTACGCGACCAAGCACAATCCCTTCGTCTATTTTCACGCGATCATCGATTCGGCAACGTGCAAAAGAAACGTTGTGCCGCTCACGAAACTCGAGGACGCGCTGCGGTCCGTTGATCGGACGCCAAACCTCACGTTCATCGTGCCCAATCTCTGCCACGATGGACACGATCGGCCGTGCGTGAACGGCGAGTCGGGGAGCCTCGAGTCGGCGCAGGTTTTCCTGCAGCACTGGATTCCGCGCATCATGAGCTCGCCCGCGTACAAGAAGGACGGGCTCATCATCATCAACTTCGATGAGGCCCTGAGTATCAATGCCGAGGCATGCTGCAATCAGCCAGCAGGCCCGAACACACCGAGGCCTGGCGTGAACGGTCCAGGTGGGGGCCGAACCGGCGCAGTGCTGCTGTCGCGCTTCATTAGACCGGGGACGGTGTCGAACGTCCCTTACAACCATTACTCGCTGCTGCGAAGCGTCGAGGATCTGTTCGGGCTTCCGCACCTCGGCTACGCGCGACGGTCAGGACTCGCCGGTTTCGGCAGGGATGTGTTCACCCGCTGAGGCCTTCTCACCAACTTGAGCGAACAGTAAGTTGTGTTTTGCCGCGGGCGTAATTCAGTTGGTAGAATGCCAGCTTCCCAAGCTGGACGTCGCCGGTTCGAGTCCGGTCGCCCGCTTTCGACTGATGAGGATTTGACAATGACAGTTTCAACGGAACGTGCCGTCCTCGCCGGCGGCTGCTTTTGGGGAATGCAGGATCTGATTCGCAAGTACCCTGGGGTGATCTCCACTCGAGTCGGGTACACCGGTGGCGACGTTCTCAACGCCACCTATCGCCATCACGGCACCCACGCCGAAGCGATCGAGATCGTTTTCGATCCGCAAAAGATCAGTTATCGCCAGCTACTGGAGTTCTTCTTTCAGATTCACGATCCGACGACGCGAAATCGTCAGGGCAATGACATCGGAGCCAGCTACCGTTCGGCGATTTTCTATACCACCGAGGACCAGAAGAACATCGCTTACGACACGATTGCCGATGTCGACGCCTCAGGTCTATGGCCGGGCAAAGTAGTGACCGAGGTCGTGCCTGCCGGACCGTTCTGGGAGGCGGAGCCAGAGCATCAGGACTATCTCGAGCACTACCCGAACGGATACACGTGCCACTTCGTTCGTCCCGGCTGGGTGTTGCCGAAGCGGGAAGTGGTCGGTTCGCGCTAAAGCCGGACTTCGCGCGATGAGCGCGCGCTGAATATCCCGGATAACGGCGAAGCTATATTACCCCCACCCCACCCTTCCTTAGAACCTCTACACCGAGGAGGGTCCGTTAAGATGCCCAGAATACTCATGACGTCGCTCGTCGCCGTCGCGCTCGCATGCGCCTCGAAGCCAACGCCGGTCACGATCAGCGGTGACCCGAGCGACCGCGCATCGCTGGCCGGCAAATGGAGCGGGGAATATCAGAGTCCCAGTACGGGAAGAACCGGAAGCATCGTGTTCAACCTTTCAGCGTCGGGTGACGCAGCAAATGGCGATGTGGTGATGATCCCTCGCGGCTACGGAAAGGCGTTGCTGCCGTTCAATCAGGCCACCGCGGCCGGCGGCGCGATGCAAAACACCAACAACTCCCAGGTTCTCACCATCAAGTTGGTGAGAGTGAGTGGGGACACAGTGAGCGGTGTACTCGATGCTTATCGTGACCCGCAATGTGACTGCCCAGTGGAGACGACGTTCACTGGTCGTCTCGGCGGCGACACGATCGAGGGCACCTTCACCACGCGCGGGACGCAAGCGAACGCGCCGCAGACGGGCACCTGGCGAGTAAAGCGCACCAGATAACCCGCATCGGGCTTTCGATCGCGCTGCTGATTGCAGCCGTTGCCTGCGGGAAGGGCAACGGCGGGCAGCAGTCGGTTGCGATCACTCACGTGTCGGTGATCGACGTCGTCACTGGCGCGACGCATCGGGATTATACCGTCACCCTCGGCGGCAGCCGAATCACCAACGTCGGACCGGCTGCGTCGGCGGCGCTGCCGAGAAACGCGCGCGTCATCGATGGTCGCGGAAAATTCCTCATCCCCGGTCTGTGGGACATGCACGTCCACGCGTTCGTGTACGTGTTCTCGGATTTCGCCGGCCCCCTGATGATTGCCAACGGCGTGACCGGCGCCCGCGACATGGGCTACTACATCGACACGACTTTGCGGTGGAAGGCGGACATCGCCGCCGGTCGGGAGGTTGGACCGCGACTGGTAGTCGGAGTAAGGGTCGACGGCCCAGCAAATCACGCACGCTTCGTCGCGCACGTCGCGACGGAAGAAGACGGCGTGCGGGCAGTCGACACTCTCGCCCACCGGAAAGACGGCTCGCCGCGCGCCGATTTCATCAAGACGTACTCCTGGGTACCGCGCGCTGCGTACTACGGAATCGTGCGCGAGTCGAAGAAACTCAACATCCCATTCGAGGGGCACGTTCCGTATTCGGTGAGCGTCGTCGAAGCATCCGATTCGGGACAGCGCAGCATCGAGCACGAAGACGATCTCAGCCGCGCGTGTTCATCGCAGGACAGTTTGCTGCGGGCGCGCTCGTTCGACACGGCGAGTTTTGCGCATCAGGTGAAGGAGATCAGAGACCAGGCGGCGATCATGCGCAGATCGTACGATCCGGAGAAATGCCGGTCAGTAATTACTTCTCTCGCGCGAAACCACACCTGGGTCACGCCGACGCTCGTCGTTTATCAGCCTTACGCCCACGCTTTCGACAGTGCGAGCACCCACCCGGAGTGGGCGAAGTACGTCCCCGGAATAGTGCAGGCGGGCTGGCTTCGTCGCGCGCGCGATCTCACGCCGGCAGATTCTATCGTAGTGCGGAGCTATTTCAGCTTCGAGCGCACCAACGATCTCAACAAGGCGGGAGTCAAACTCCTCGCAGGAACCGATGCGGCGCAGGCATTCGTGTTTCCGGGTTTCAGCCTGCACCAGGAGCTCGACCTACTGGTGCGTTCTGGTCTCACGCCCCTCGAAGCGCTCCGCACCGCCACCTATAACCCAGCTGATTTCTTTGGCGCGCTCGATTCATTGGGCACGGTCAGTCAGGGGAAGGTGGCCGATCTCGTGCTGCTTGATGCAAATCCACTCACCGACATCCGCAACACGCGCCGCATCGCAGCCGTGATTGCGAATGGACGAGTGTTCGACCGTCCCGCGCTCGACGCGCTATTGAATCACGTCGCGGCGGCGCTGAAGCGCTAGCTCGACGATCAGGCAGCCGCGTCTACAGCTGGTCTCGGCGCGGCTCGGGGCTTCGGGATTCTCGCGCGCGACTTGAGTCGGCTCCTGCTTGCCTGACGCAAAGAGACGAAGCACAGGCCCCAACTCCAGACCAGCCACGAAATTCGTTCCGGCGGATCCATCGTCCGCAACATCACGACTCCCACCGCGATGCCCCCGACAGCCATTCCAATGGGGGTCGCCGGCGGCGCGGCGGTTCGGCGCGCCGCGACTTCGATGGCGCGAGGTCCCTCACTGATGATGGTGTGACGAATCGCGACGTCGAGCTGGGCTGGACTCATTTCACGCCAGCCAGGAATTCGCATCACGCTCCAGGCGGGCGCCGTGCGCCCCCACCCGTGATTATCCGATGCTGACACGAGCGCCAGATGCAGCTTGTCCGCCAGCGCAAGGATTGCTTCCTGGTCGCGCGCCGATTGCGCGATGCCACGCGGCGATCCGTCGGATAACTCGATACCAGCGATCCGGACAGGTCCAGTCGTTTCGTCGAGCGGAATGCGCAGGATGTCGCCCGGCATCGAGAGCAGCAGAATCGGCGGCGCTGGCCCTCCATCCGCCGCCACAGCGGCTTCCTTCCAGTCGGGAGAAGTGATTCGCATCCGCTTCGGATCGACGCCGATCAGAATCGGATGCTCGTCACCATCC
>Ga0209160_1001941_pt1 | contig 17400 bp, 14 predicted proteins | sample GraSoiAngelo_153_FD_186167 | JGI IMG/M metagenome (GOLD analysis project Ga0209160, IMG submission 186167) | Grasslands soil microbial communities from the Angelo Coastal Reserve, California, USA - 14_1009_12_40cm (SPAdes) (version 2) | ecosystem: Environmental > Terrestrial > Soil > Grasslands ... | reverse complement strand
CTTACGAGGTCTCTCATCGCTTACGAGGTCGACAACCCCTGTATGGACGCATGCGGCGTCGAAATTTGGCAAGAACGCACAAGTTCGCGTCAAGAGGATTGCCCAGCCACAGTCATGTCTTGAACATTCACGGTGAGAGCTATCGTCTGCGAGAAAAGAAGCAGGCTGGGCTCTTCGGCGTCAGCTCAGCTCGGTCCCGTTCCAGGGAGCGCCTGAGGACGCCACTAGACCGAACCGCCAAGGGGTGGGTCAATCACCACTGAAATCCCTCGGCACCTCAGAGGCTCCTCGCGATCGTAAGCTGCGAGGCGCGTGACCCAGAAAACCCCGAAATCACCCCGAATCACCCACGAAATGGCGACAGAACTAGCAACGATCGGGCGCGCATGCGCAACGAGATGGTGAGTGGAGTCGGGTGATTCGCCTCTAACCCCTCTCAGCTAGTTCTGGGGTCGTTGTCGGGCTTCCAGATGGACGATGGCGTGGGAGTTTCGAGCGATGGGGGCTTATGTACGACTAGTGCCCCCGCCCGTTCGTGCATTTCTCGGTGTCCCACACCTGAAAGCAATCGCCGTGGAAGCGAAGTGTTCGCCACTCGTCCGCGCTTATCCGAACGGTCATCCTCTGGCTCTTCGCAATGATCGATCCGCAAGCGTCGCAGGCTTGTCCGATGCCCTGCCCATGCCCGAGTTCGATGAGAGGAGTTCGTGGCAGTCGGCCGTCCAGAATCCGCTGTCGGATTACATCGCGGAGAAGAGTTGAATCCATGCGTTGGAAAAGCTTCACATAATCGGATTCCCCGAGGGAATAGTGTCTTTCCTGTAGGCCGCATCGGGCAATCACCTGACACCGATGCTTCCGGAAATTCAACGACGCTGATTTTGTCCAACGCGCGCGAGGCTCTAACGACGAGGCGCGAAGAGGGACCGGTTTTAGCGCGCGGTACGGATCGGGAGTGTCGCTCGGCTCCACATAGCGATGCGCGATCTTGATCCGGTAGCGCGACCTTCCGAGGCGGGGTACGCTGACACCGCCGTCCGTGAGACTGGAGCCCGACAATGCCTGACGAACCGATCCTTCGCGAAAAGGCCCGAGACGCGATCCGCAGCGGGAGGCTGCCGTCGCGACGGTCTGACCGCATGTGGGGCGGACCCGGGATGAGTGCGCCCTGCGCGGTGTGCGGTGAACCCGTGAGCCGCGACCAGACGGGATTTGAGCTTCAGTTCGAGGGCGACAACGCCGAATCCCCTATGGACAGGCATAACCTGCATGTGCGGTGTTTTGCGGCGTGGGAGTTCGAACGCATCAGTGTCAGTAGCGCCCAGTTGACCCGCCGGCCGACCGGCTACCCAGCGTCCTGAGCCCGCGCGCGCCGGGCATACGGCCCGAGCCGGGTGGTGAACCGCCCGAAAGTTGAACAGGGGACTGACCACCCCGCCCTGGTCGAGCAGCGGAGGCCGGTCCTGGCTCGCCCTCCGCGATCCGTCCTTCCGGAATCCGGAGCCCGGCCGCGGTTGTCGCCCTCGGTCACAAGTCAGCCTTGTCGAGTGGTCCTCGCTTTCATAGGGTTGCCGTTTTATTTCATAGATTGAATGACTTTCGGAACGAGGGCGGGTCCCGGACGGCCTCGAAGGCGCATCCGTCCGGGATGCTCCGAGGGCTGCCCAAGCACATTTCGTCATCGACAGATATGCGTCGAGAGCATAGGTTCAGTGCATTTTCTCGGCGGCTAAATCGCTGTCCCTTGGGTGCCCGGCTCATCTGGCCTGGGATCTGCCCTCCGAGACGCGTCGGGTCGGCGTAGACGGCGAAGCGGTCTCCTGCGCGTCGACCTGCCAGATGAGGCCGACGCTGCCCGTGAAATTGGGCAGGGGCTGCGGCAGCGCCGAGCGCCACAATACGCGGGTTGTGCCCCACTTGCCGACTTCGAGGGGCCATCTGAGGCGCGGTGCCGGTTCGAGGTCGAGCTCGGTCCGCCCTTCGAGGACGATCTTGGTGATACCCAGGTCTTTACTGAGGTGGAACTCCTTGCCGCCGCCGGCCGAGAAGACGTACGCATCCTTGTCGATCCGCACGAGCACGTAGATGCCGTCGGTACGGACCCACTTGTCGCCCACCTTGTAGACGGGACGCTCGGCCCGCGGCTTGTCGGCGGCGGAGACCGCGGCGACGAGCCGCAGAGCAGAAGCGGTCGTGATGCAGAGCGCGAGCACGGCGAGCCCGATCAGGCGCACGACCACCGACGGGCGTGAGAAGGTCACGCGCGTCGCGCTCTAGGCGTACTTGACCGTGCAGCCGTACGCGCGGGTGACCGGCGTCTGCACCGCGCGACCCGCCGCCACGTCCGCGAGCGCGGCGCGCACGTAGTTGTGCGCGCCCTGGACGTCGGCGCGGCGGGTCGTCGGCCGATCGTCGATCGCGCCGGCGTAGACGAGCAGACCGTTCTTGTCGATGACGTACATGTGGGGCGTGTTGGTCGCGCCGTACGCCTTGCCGACGACCCCGGTCGGGTCGAGCAGCACCGAGGTCGGGCTCGCCTTCCGAGTGGCCGTGAGCTCGTCGGCCTGCGTCGGCGTCACGTAGCCCTGTGTCCCCGGCGACGACGAGATCAGCGTGAGCCAGATCACGCCCTGCGCCGTCGTCTCCTTCTGGAGCGCCTGCATATTGCCGGTCTCGTAGTGCTTGCGTACGTAAGGACAATCGTGATTCGTCCACTCGAGGATGACGAGCTTGCCGCGCTGATCGGCGAGGCTCACGCTCTTGCCGGTCGTGGCGGCGAGGGTGAAGCCCGGCGCGCCATCGCCGACCTTGGCGACGGCGACCGCCCACGCGGGCGGCGCGGCGAGGAGGTTGCGCGCAGCGACGGTGGCCAGCCCTGCGAGCGTCGTGCCCGCGAGAAACGTGCGACGGGTGAAGCGGTGCGTAGACATGAGCTCTCCTTCGGATTCAGCGCGCCTCGGCCGGCGGGGCCCCGGCCCCGCGGCGACCTGCAGCGCGCACGACGGGTTGCCGACGATCATATCTTGTCGATCGCGTCGATGACCGCACCTTCGGTCAGGATCTGTGGGAGCAAGGTCGGCGTTCCGATCGCCGCTCCGGGCGGATACAGCGCATAAAGCGGCACGCCGTTCCGCCCGAGCGAGCTGAGCATCTGAGTGATTACCGGATCCCGGGTGGTCCAGTCGGCTTTGAGCGCGACGACGCCCTTCTTCGCGAACACCTCGGCGACGGCCGATGAGCGCAGAGCGACGCGCTCGTTGACCAGGCAAGTGACGCACCATGCGGCGGTGAAGTTCACGAAGACGGGCTTGCCGGACGCACGCAGCTCGGCCAGGCGCTCTGGGCTGAACGGCTCCCAGCCGACCCCGCCCGCTGCGCCGGCTTCGGGCGCGGGCGAACGCGCGCCGGCGCCGAGCGGGGCCAGCGCGACGATGCCGACGATCAGCGCCGGAAGCAGCGCGACGACGGCCAAGGTCGCCGTCCGCCGCCAGAGCGCGCGGACGGCGCCCAGCGATTGATGAAGCCACGACGCGAACGCGATCAGCACGATCCCGGCGAGGGCCGCGCCGACGCCGCGCGGCCCGGCCTGCTGGCTCACGACCCATACGAGCCAGGCAGCCGAGGCGTAAAGCGGAAACGCCAGGAACTGCTGCAGACGCGCCATCCAGGGGCCGGGCTTGGGCAAGAAGCGGCTCCACGCGGGCACGAGCGTCAGGAGGAGGTAGGGCAGGGCCAGCCCGAGGCCGAGCGCCTCGAAGACGAACAGCGCGGTCGGCCACGGCTGCGTGATGGCGAAGCCGACGGCCGTACCCATGAAAGGCGCCGTGCACGGTGTGGCCGCCACGGTGGCCAGGGCGCCCGTGGCGAACGATCCCGCGTAACCGGAGTGCCCCGCAAGCCTGTGGCCGGCGCCCGCCAGCCGCCCGCTGACCACGATCACGCCGGAAAAGCTCAGCGCCAGCATGAAGAAGAGCCAGGCGAGGAGCGTGACGAAGGCCGGCGATTGGAGCTGGAAGCCCCAGCCCAGCTGCTCGCCGCCCGCGCGCAGCCCGATCAGCGCTCCCGCGACGACCGCGAACGACGCGAGCACGCCGGCGGTGTACGCGAGGCCGTGAGCGCGAAGCGGCCAGAGCCGCCCGCTCGAATGCTGGACGAGCCCGAGCGCCTTGACCGAGAGAACGGGCAGCACGCAGGGCATCAGGTTCAGCACGAGCCCACCAGCGACGGCCAATCCCAGCGCTCGGAGCAACGAGATGAGCGCTGTCTGACCGGCTTCGCCGACCAATCTCGGTGACGCCTTTATCATGAAAGCGTGGCGCGCGATCCCGCCGTCCAGGCGCTCGGCCACGACCAGAACGCCCTCGATCGGCGCGGCGGCTGCCTCGCGCAGAGACCCCCGCGCGACTTCGACCTCGATGCCGGCGGCATCGACGCGAGCTCGCTGCGGAGCCGCGAGGTCGATCGCTCCCCATCGTGCGGGATAGAGCCAGACGTCGGTGATGCGCTCGGCCATCAACCCCGGGGCGTCGACCGTCAACCTGACGTCCTCGGTCGTGGCGACGAACGATGCCGGCCATGGGCTCGGCGTCGGAATGGTCCGTCGGGCGGCCGCGATGAGATTCGCCCCTCGCGGGTCTGGCGCCGGCGCGCCGCGCACGACCGGCAACGTCAACGCGATCGGAGCCTCTTCCGGGATGCAGATCTTCTCGCAGACGAGCCAGCTCGCCTGGCCCCGCAAGGTTACCCGGTCGCCTGGCCTGAGCCCGGCTGGCGGCGTCACTGGAATCGGAAGCACGACCTCCCCGGAGTAGCCGTACGTCATCGCTGCGCCCACCGGGATGCGTTGCGGAAGTGGCCAGGCGATCTCGCCCACCGTGAAGCCCGACGGCAGGGCCCACTCGACCCGGGGCGGCTCGCCCGAGTCGCCCGGGTTCACCCAGTACGTGTGCCAGCCGGGCGAGATGCGCTGATACAGGGCGACCCAGAAGGGCTGCCCGGGGGCGATTCCCCCGACCTCGCTCACGAGCTCCACCCTGACCCGGGGGCTGTCGGGTTCGGAGGCAGCCGTCGAGGCCGCAGGGCTGCCGACAAGGAGGAGGGAGCAGGCGAGGACCGCGAGGGTGCAGCGGGGACTCATTGCAGGGCCGATTATCCCACTCGGGCGGCTGAGGTCCCAGGGACTCCCGGGGCTACTCCCAGGCCTACTTGACGCGCGTTCCCAACTGTGATGATAGTCTCTACGTTGCCAGGAGGGCACAGTAGTGACAAGAGAAGCCCAGACGGGTCCTGCGGCGATTCCAAACGGCCAGCGCGGTGAGCAGTTCCCGAGCGGGCTGCGCGTGCGGGGTCGCTACCGCGTCGTCAGCGAGATCGGCGCGGGCGCGTTCGGAACAGTCTGCGTCGGTGAGGACGAGTCAACCGGCCATCGAGTCGCGATCCGTTTTCTCCCGCGCAGCTTCGCGAACACGCCGCAGGCTGCGCAGGCCGTGCTGAGGATGGGCCGCTCGATCATCAGTGCCTCGACCTCTCATCCCGCGATGGCTCGAGTCCTCGAGTTCGGCGAGCTCGACATGGGCCGGCTCTTCACCATCACGGAGTTCGTCGAGGGCCGCCGACTCAATGAGCTGATGTCCGGCGGAACGCCGCTCGGGGTCAACGCGGCGTTGCGACTGGCCCTCGAGCTCGGCGGAGCCGTCGAGACCCTGCACAACATGGGATTCATCCACGGCGCCATCTGTCCTCGCAACGTGATGGTGCTCGAGGATGGCCACGTCAAGCTGCTGGACGTCGAGCTGGCGGGTATCCGCGACGCTCGCGAGATCCAGGGCCTCGTCAACGCAGACCCGCAGGCTGAGTATCTGTCGCCCGAACAAATCCAAAAGGGCCCGGTCACCGAGAAGACCGATATCTACGCGTACGGGCTCGTCCTGTACGAGCTGCTGAGCGGGACTCCGCCCTTCCAGGGCTCGACGCGCGACGCGATCTTCACGAAGCACCTGAAGGACGCGCCGATCCCGATCCACCGCCGCCGAGACGGCGTGCCGGCCTCGGTGTCGCGAGCCGTCACACTCGCCCTCTACAAGCAACCCGAGGCGCGTCCACTGATGGGCGACGTTCTCAACCTTCTGTGGACCGGTGCCCATGGCCCAGCGCCCCGGCGGACTCGAGCCGCGGTGATCGTCGCAGGCGCCGCGCTCGCGACCCTCGCCATCGTGGCCGTCATCTGGGGCGTGCTGGCCTTGCTGCCACAGGGTTCGTCCTCGTCGGCGCAGCCGACCCTGCGTTTGTCGATTCCCGCAAGTCGGCCTCCGTCAGCGGTGGGGCCCCGGAAGCCGGGGACGCCGTTGACCGCCAATCCAAACGACACGGGACGAGAGCCTGTCGGCGAGTCTTCGACCCCGGGCGTCCGGGCCCCCGAGATGAGCGTCGCACCGCCGATCAGGAGTGCGCCCACGGTGTCAACGCCGCTGGTGGAGCGTGCGCCGCTGCCCACGCGCCCTCCTGCGGCCGTTGCGCCGCCCGCGGCTCCCCCGGCCGAAAGCCGCCCTAGCCCCGTGGTTCGGCAGGTCACGCCGCCACAGACACCGGCTGTTTCGTCACCCGCGCCGCCCGCCGCGCCGCCCGCTCCGGCTGTCGCACCGCCCGCGCGGCCAGCTCCGACGCCCCCCGCCCAGACAGCGACGACGGCGCCCAGGAGCGAGCGTCGAGAGCCGACGCCCGTACAGACGCCGGTACAGACTCCCCCTGCGGCGACCGCACCGCAGCGGCCAGCTCCGTCGACCGATTCAGAAGATTCGCGCGCCGTGATCGACTGGCTGCTCAAACCGCGCAGCCAGTAGCCGCAGGGGAAACTCGCCGCTTACTTCTTGGGGGGGAGCTCGGCCGGGCTGGAGAGAACCGGGTCGACGCGTTCGATGAGAGCGAGGGTCGTCTCGTGGGGCACGGCCAGCCGAAGGGAAGTCATCACGAGCTCCGGATTGGTGCCCAGACGCAGCCGGCTCGCCTGCTCCTGCAACACAAGCTTCGTTCGCGCCAGCGTATGCTCGAGCTTCGAGATGTTTTTGATCTCAGCTTCGATGGCCGCCAATAAACGCTCTCCTGGGACTGACACGCTGCCCTCCTGAGTATAGGACTTTGCGGCGCCAACCGAGACTTGTCAAGTGATCGCGCGTGCGCCACGACGGTCTCGATCGCGTCACTGAAAGTCAGCGAAAACACACGAGCAACGGGTCTCTAGATCGTCGCGCCGCCGGCGCTCATCGCTCGCCCTCCCTGCGTTACTGAGCGGTCCAGCCTCCGTCGATGACGAGCTCGCTGCCGGTCATGAACGCGGACTCGTCAGAAGCCAGATACAGGACGCCGTAGGCGACCTCATCGGGTTCGCCGTACCGGCCGAGTGGAATGCGCGAGACCATCAGCTGGCGTTGTGCGGGATCGGCCCGGCGCCGCTCCGTCATCGCAGTCACGATCGGCCCAGGGTGGACGGAGTTGGCGCGGATACCCTCGCGCGCGTACTGGACCGCCGTGGCCTTGGTCAACAGCCGCACCGCTCCTTTCGAGGCCTGGTACTGCGGACTGCTGTTGTCCGTTCCGACGAGGCCGAGCTGGGACGAGATGTTGATGATCGATCCGCCGCCGGCCCGGCGCATGGCCGGGATCACGCTCTTGGTCCCGAGAAACACGCCCTTGGCGTTGATGTCCATCATGCGGTCCCAGTCCTCGACCGTGGTGTCCTCGATTCGGCCTCCACCGCCAATGCCGGCGTTGTTGACGAGGACGTTCAGCTTGCCGAAGCGGCTCTGGGCCACCCCGACCGCCTCCTGCCAGTCGGACTCGCTGGTGACGTCGAGGCGTGTGAAGACGGCCTCGCCGCCCTTCGCCTTGATGTCGGCTTCGACGCCGCGGCCTTCGGCTTCGAGGACGTCGCCGATGACGACCTGCGCGCCTTCCCGTGCGAACATCAACGCTTCGGCGGCGCCCATCCCGCGTGCCGCCCCGCTGATCAATGCGACCTTGCCGGCCAGTCTCATGGCGAATCAGCTTAGCGCAGATCGGTCCACCGCGCTCCGCGCGTGAATGCGAGACCCGGCGACGAGCGTGGAGCAATCGGAATAGTCAGCTGCCGAAGCGGCGCTCGCGCTGCTGGTAGGCTCGAACGGCGCGGAGGAAGTCGACCTTACGGAACGCGGGCCAGTGAGCGTCGCAGAAGTAGAACTCGCTGTAGGCGCTCTGCCACAGCAGGAAGCCCGACAGTCGGATCTCGCCGCTCGTGCGGATGATGAGATCCGGGTCGGGCAGGTCGGGCGCATAGAGGTACTGGCCGATCGTCTCTTCCGTCACGCCGTCGATGATGGCTTGAAGATCTTCGCCCTGCTTGTTCTTCTCGCGGAGCATGGCCTGCACCGCGTCGATGATCTCCTGGCGGCCGCCATACGCGAGCGCGAACGTCAGGTCAATCGCGCGATTGCCCGCGGTGGCCTCCTCGGCCGCTCGGATCGCCGCGATCGTCGAGTCCGGCAAGAGATCGAGCTTGCCGACGGCGCGCACGCGGAGCCCCAGGCGATGGGAGCTCGGATGCTGCGCGAGCCGGATGAGCTTGGACTCGACCGCCGACAGAATTCCCGACACTTCTGTCGCCGGCCGGTGGAAATTGTCGGTCGAGAAGACCCAGAGGCTTACCGCCCGGATCCCGATCTCAGCGCACCACTCCAGGACCTCGTCGAGCTTCTCGGCGCCCAGCGCGTACGCCTCGCGGAGGTCGGGTACGCCGCGCTCGAGCGCGTAGCGGCGGTTGCCGTCGAGGATGATTCCCAGATGCCGCGGGACGTCCCGCAAGCGCACCTGCCGTAAGAGACGCCGGCCGTAGAGGTAGTAGAGGAGGCTACGCATCGCTAGAATTTCACGCTAACGCCCCCCGGCCGAGCGAGTCAAGAAAACCGAGATCCCTTCCCGGCGTACCCCCGGCCTACCGTTTCCGGCTTAAGGCAGAGCGCTGACAGCGTTGCGTAGCTCTTGTACGTGCGCGGCCTTGGGCTTAGTGTGGCCGGCCACGAGCGTCGGGTCCGTGTACGTCGGCAGCGCTCTCCCCAGCCTCGTGTAGACCGCGTTCAGCGCAGTTCGCAGCTCGGTGATGTGAACCGCCTTGAGCGTGGTGGACCCGGCCGTGAGCGTCGCGTCGGTCCAGGTAGACGCCGCGAGTCCGTTCCGCCTCCGGGCAGCGTTGATAGCCTTCCGCAGCTCGGTGATGTGCACTGCCTTCACGACGGTACTCTGGGTGACCAACGGACGGTAGGTGAAGCTGCCGCTGCTGCTGCTGCTGATGGCGAAGGTGGCCATGACGGCCCGCGCCGCGCTCATCGTGACGCTGCAGGTTCCAGTGCCGGTGCAGCTGCCACTCCAGCCTGTGAAGGTGGCGCCGGCCGCGGGCGCGGGGGTCAGGGTGACCACGGTGCCGGTCGTGAGGGCGGTGGAGCAGGTCGCCCCGCAGGAGATCCCGGCGGACGAACTCGTGACGGTGCCGCTGCCGGTACCCGACTTGGTCACCGTCAGGGGGAAGGAGGACGACGACTGCACGAATGCGGCTGTGACGGAAGTCGCCGCGTTCATCGTGACGCTGCAGGTGCCAGTGCCGGTGCAGCCGCCGCCACTCCAGCCGGTGAAGGTGGCGCCGGCCGCGGGCGTGGCGGTCAGGTTGACCACGGTGCCCGTCGTGAAGGCGGTCGAACAGGTCGCGCCGCAGGAGATCCCGGCGGGCGCGCTGGTGACGGTGCCGACGCCGGCACCCGACTTGGTCACGCTGAGCGCGAAGGACGACTGCATGAAAGTGGCGGTGACAGAGGTGGCCGCGTTCATCGTGACGCTGCAGGTGCCAGTGCCGGTGCAGCCGCCGCTCCAGCCGGTGAAGGTGGAGCCGGCCGCCGGCGCGGCGGTCAAGGTGACCACGGTGCCGGTCGTGAAGGCGGTCGAGCACGTCGCGCCGCAGGAGATCCCGGCAGGACTGCTCGTCACCGTCCCACTGCCCGCGCCAGCCTTGGAAACTGTCAGAGCGGGACCCGTCGTCCCGCCGGTGCCGGTCACCAACCGCGTCAGCGTGTCACCGTCCGCGCTGAAGCTGACGTTCGTGCTCGACAGCACGGCGCTGATCGGTGTGAAGCGCACGGTCACGGTCGCAGTCGCGCCGGTGCCGACGAGGGTGAACGGACTACCGGAGACGATGGTGAACGGAGCCGGTACGGAGGCCGTGCCCGTGATGGTGCCGGAGCGCGTGCTCTGAACGGTAAAGGTCTGGGTGGCGAAGCTCCCGATGTTGATGTTGCCAAAACTCGTGGTGCCGGCAGGGGTGACGGCGATATCGACCTGTGCGACGGCGCTGGCGACGGAAGAGCACGCGCTCTCGTTGCCGCTGGTGTCCACCGCCGTGACCGAAACGTTATAGGTCGAGCCAGTCGTCAGGCCCGTGAGCCGGAAGTTGACCGTTTGATTCGCCGGCGGAGTCGCGGTCGAGGAGGCGACCGTAAAGAAGGTCACTCCAGGACATGGCGTGGCCGAGGTCGAGTAGTAGACGCGATAGGACCCGAGGTCCGTGAGGGTGCTCCCATCGCTTTTCGTCGCGGGAGCGGTCCACGAAGCGTCAAGCACTCCGGCGCTCGCCGGATTCGTTGCACCGAAAACTGCAGCCAGGGCCAGACCAAGACCCACGAACCACCGCCATTCGAACATGAGTGTGATCTCCCTCGAGGAAGACCACCGTGTCCCGGGGGGTGGTCGCCACCTTCCTTCGGCAGCTCGGCTATCAGACTCGCGGTCTGACCCGTGGCTTTGCGTCCCCGTCTCGCGACGGGTTTGCCCTTATCGAGAAGGGGTCTTCCCTGTGTGCAAAATTTTTTTGCACGGGCGGTGCCAAACGACCCGATTCGACTCAGAGCGATGCAAATGACTGTCAATCGTGCGGAAGTCGAGCCGCGTCGCCTACCGCGACGCGCGGACGCGCGCGACTCAGCGTCAACAGCTTGTCGCTTCGTCAACGCGCGTGGCGATCTTGACAATTTCAAATTTGAGAAACGTAACGCTCTCATCGCTTTACGCATTTCCAACAATTCTCAGATGTGATTCTCGGTATTGCTTCGGTCTTCTTCGGAATTTTGGTTCGCGTTGGAGGAGCGCAGGAGAGACCGATCGAGTGCCGCGCTAGCGATTCGAGTAGAGCCAGCGCGAGCCGTAGCGTCCGATTCTCGGGTACTCGCGCGGCTGGGAGCGCCGCCACCACGTTCTGGCCGCGCGGGCGACGCACCACGAGGAACAGGCGCTGCGGCCCATCCCGGAGACGAAGCAGGTCCCGGTGCTCATGAAGAGCCTAGCGCGCCTCCGGTAGCGACGCGGCGACCGAGAAGTAGGGGCTCGTCGCGACGCTCGTCTGGCTCGCGGATGCGATCGCCTTTGATCGCACCAACCTGCCGCTCAAGAACTGGGGCGGCTTCTCGGAATATCGTGACGCGACCTACGACGATCTGGAGCGCCTGGTCCCGCCGTGCTCGCCGTTCGAGACTGACCAGTTGTTGGCGTGGCTCGGAGAAGTCTTGGGAGATTAAGGGTTTCGGATTTCCCTCAGCACGGCGAGCATGTCGTCGTGGATCCGGCCGTTGCTCGCGACCACCGCGGGCGCGTCGAGATCCACGGCATCGCCCACCAGATTCGTGATCCGTCCGCCGGCCTCCTCGACGAAGAGGCCGGCGGCGGCGACGTCCCACGCGCCGAGGCGGAGCGCCCACAAGCCGTCGAGTCGACCGGCGGCGACCCACGCGAGATCGAGGACGGCGGAGCCGAATCGACGCACGCCGCGGCAGCGAAGCGCGAAGGCCGCGGACTCGTCCAGATTCGTGTCGTCTGTCTCGCGGATGTTGTACGGGAAGCCCGTCGCGAGCAGGCTCGCCTCCAGACTCGTCGTCGACGAGACGGCGAGCCGCTCGTCGTTCACGGTCGCGCCGCGTCCGCGCTCGGCGACGTAGAGCTCGTCGACGCTCGGGTCGTACGCGACACCGAGCGCGATGCGTCGATCGACTTCCAGCGCGATCGACACCGAGAAGACCGCCAGCCCGTGCGCGTAGTTCGTCGTGCCATCCAGCGGATCGACGATCCAGCGGCGCCCCGAGCGACCGGGCGCGGCACCCCGCTCCTCCGCGAGAATCGTGTCGTCAGGGAACGCCGAGGCGAGCCGGCCGACGATCAGCTCCTCGGCGCGCTCGTCCATTTCCGTCACGAGGTTGGTCGTCTGGCCCTTGAACGCGACGCGATGTGCCGCGCGAAACTCCGCGTGAAGGAGCCGGCCGGCGGCGCGCGCCGCGTCGATCGCCACGCGGCGTTCGAGCGACGGCGCCATCAGAGCCGCCGGAGCCTGGGTACGAGCAGCGCCGTGGCCACGCCCACCGCCATGAGCGCGAGACCGTTCACGCCGAGCGCGGCGCTGACCCCGAACAGCGACGCGAGCGCCCCCACCTGGAACTGGCCCAGCGGCGCCATCCCGATCGACACCACCCACGCGCCGCCCGCGCGCCCCCGCAGCCCGCTCGGCACCGCGAGCTGGATCAAAGTCTGTGCGAGCACGTCCGTCACGGAGCCGAGCGCGTTGGCGCCGACGAGGATCAGCAGGACCACGGTGAAGCTCGGCGCGAATCCGAGTGCCACCAGCGAGGCGCCGAAGGCGACCAGGACCGTGAGAAACAGCGGACCGTAGCCGTGTGCGCCACCGAGCCCCGAGGTGAGCGAGATGCCCGCGAGCCCGCCGACCTGACGCGCGGCCGTCATCACGCCGAGGCCTTCCGGGCCGACCCGGAGCACGTCTCGGGCAAGGCTGGGCAGGAGGGCCTGATGCGAGAAGCCGAGCACCTCGGCGATCGCGGTGAGGCTCATCAGGTGCAGGAGCACTCGGTCGCGCCGGATCGTACCGAGAAAGCCAAACACGTCCGCGCGGACCGAGCCTCCGCTCGCATCGCTCACGTGCGGACTCGATCGCGCCGGGAGCATGGCGATGGCGCTGATGAGATAGCCGGCTGCGACAACCAGGTAGGCGGCGGCGGACCCGAGACGCGCGATCAAGAATCCCGTCATGAGCGAGCCGACGAGCCCGCCGAGCCGCGAGGTGAGGGCCACGAGCGCGAGCCCGTGGACCAGCCCGGCACCGCCGGCGATGTCATGCGCGTAACCCTGACGCGCGGTCTGATGGAGCGCGCGTGCGCATCCGGTGACGAACGTCAGGATCAGCGCCGGCCCCACGCCGCCGAGTCCGACCGCCACCAGGACGCCGAGCAGCGCGGCGCCGACCGCCATCGTGAGGCCGGAGATCTTCAGCAGTCGGACGCGATCGTCGCGATCGGCCACGACGCCGGCCGGAATGCCGGCCAACAGCAGCGGCAGGTTCCGCACGCCGAGCGCCAGGCCCACCATGAATGCCGAGTCCGTGAGCTCGAGGACGTACCAGCCCAGCACGACCTGCTCGCCGACCATGCCGATCGAGTGAAAGAAGACGCAGAGCCCCAGGCAACGGAAGCCGTGATGTCGCGCGAGCTGGACCAGCGGCCGGGACGCGAGGCGCACTCCGCACATCCTATCGCGTCTGCGTCGCCGGGCGTGTGGCGGAGGTGGTGGGTGGGGGTACCGCGACCACGCGGCACGCGCTCGCACACCGTGTGCGGCTGGGCTCCATCCGGGCGCGGCAGCGTCCGTTGCCCCTTGGAGGGAACGAGTCGCGGTACCCCCACCCACCACCTCCGCCACACGCCCCGCGGTTCAGCGGTCAGGATGCGCGAGACCACTGCGCCCGAGCCTAGCGAGAGCTTCGGTCAGACTTCTCGGTCATGGTGCTGTCCTATGCTCGCGGTTCACGCGTCATGCCGGCGCCAACGTTCCGGCGGGAGGGCTGCGGGGGTGGCGGTAGGGGTTGCGCGACCCGTTCCCTCCAGGCGATGGCGGAAGTGGCGCGCCCGGATGGAGCCCAGCCGCCCCGGAGCAGCGGACGCGTGCCGCGTGGTCGCGCGACCCCTACCGCCACCCCCGCAGCCCTCCCGCCGGAATTACGGCAACCGGTTGACGCTGGAAAGACGCGGCTGCTAGGCTTCGCGAGCGGAGGGACGACATGATCAGCAAGTTCTCGACCGTGTATGCCGGGCACGTGGATCTGGGGGACATGGGTCAGATGGCCACGCCCGCGAACGAGCGACGCTACTCGAACGAGCATCTGACGTCGGTGTTCGACAAGACCGAGGCCATTGCGCGGTGCATGGACGAGCACGGCTACAGCATCCTGTGGCTGGCCGAGCACCACTTCCAGCACGAGGGCTACGAGTGCATTCCGAACATCCTGATGGCGGCCGTCCATCTGGCTCATCTCACGACGCGGCTTCGCATCGGCTGCGGATTCAACATCACGCCGATGTGGCATCCGCTCCGGCTGGCCGAGGATTTCGCGACCGCCGACATCCTCACCCGGGGGCGCGTGGTCTTCGGCGTCGGCCGCGGGTATCACAGCCGCGAGGTGGAGACGTTCGGCAGCCCGATGCTCGACGCCGAGGCGAATCGCGAGCTGTTCGAGGAGCAGGTCGACGTCCTCATGAAGGCGTTCCACTCGGAGAAGTTCTCGCACCAGGGCAAGCACTACACGTTGCCGCCGGCCGTGCCGTACCGGGGCTACGAGCTGCGCGAGCTGACCCTCGTACCGCGGCCGCTACGGCAGCCGGTCGAGTGCTGGCAACCGGTGGTGAGCGCCAGCGCCCGCGGGCTCGACTTCATGATGAAGCACCGCATCAAGGGGCTGATCGGCGGCGGCGCGGCGACGATGGCCGAGAAGTCGATTCACGCCTACCAGGAAGCCGCGGAGCGCGCGGGTCTCGCCTACAAGCTCGGTGAGGGCCTGAGCCTCGGGATCTTCTTCCACCTGGCGGAGTCGCGCGAGCGGGCCGTGCGCGAGATCACGCCCTGGTACGAGGAGCACGTGAAGATGTTCGGGCCGCTCGGGTTCGTGCCCGGTCTCACGCCGGAGCAGGACGCCGCCGCGATGGGACGCGGCGGCTGGGGCGCCGCCGGCGTCCCGACCGTCGAGCACTACATGAAGGTCGGCGCGTGGTTCGCGGGGACGCCCGAGGAGTTCGTGGCGCACCTCAGATCACTCGAGCAGAAGTATCCGGGCCTCGAGTACGTGCACGTCAGCAACAGCATGGGCACGCCCCAGAGCATCATGCTGGAGCAGCTCGCCTGGTTCGCGAAGGAGGTCAAGCCTCACTTCGCGAACCGGAGCTAACGCGCGTTCCCGAGCGTCAGCCTGGGAACGAGGCGAAACACTTGCTCGAGTTGAAGATGTAGGTCTCGATGAACCTCGCCGCGTCCGGCCGCCGGTCGAGCTCCGCCATCGCGCCGGCCAGGCACATCCAGTTCAGCATCTCCTGCTGGCCACTCTCTTCCATGCGCGCCAGCGGCGTCGTCCTCCACGCCTCGTAGTCGCCGACGCGCAGCTTCTCGTAGAGCGCGCGGTCGGCGTCGACGTCGGGATAGAGCAGGTGGTTCTTCGGCGTCAGGAACGCGTGCGACCAGCTCGACGAGGCGACCAGGGCCACGCGCCACGGGCTCTTGGCCATCACGCGCGCGGTGGCCCGGCCCAGATCAAAGCAGCGCCAGGGCGCCGGCGAGGGCGGATCGAGCTGCGCCTCGGACGGCAGGTCGGCGAAGCTCGAGGCGCCGCCCTGTTGCGAGATGACCTTCCGCCCGTAGCAGTTGATCGAGAACGGAATCACCGGGTACGGGAAGCCCTGCCGGTCGTAGTCGAGGTACATCAGCGTGTTCATGAACGCGTGGCCGATCGGATGGTGGAGCGGTCGATACGCGTAGGACACGTCGAGGCCCGCGTCGAGCAACCCCGTCACGAGCCCCTTGGCGGCCGCGCGATGGCCCTTGTAGACGAAGGTCGCATCGCTCGCTTCGTCCCACGCGTTCTTCGCCTTCTGCCAGCGACCGTCCGCCCACGGCCGGTGCTCGATCGACTCATAGGCGAGCACGCAGAAGGGCGGAATGATGTCTTCCTTGAAGTTCTCGTACTGGTCGTCGCCCCAGATCAGGACGACGTCCGGTGCGAACGCGTCGAGCCGCCGCCGCGCGTCGCGGAAGCCGGCGACCAGCGCCTCACGATGTCGCTTCGCCGCGGCCAACCCTTCGTCCGAGCCGTACTCCTGTCGCATCGGCGCCGGCCAGCCTTCCGGCCGCCGGTAGCGCTCCGGGAGGTCGGGGTCCTGCATGACGCGCTTGAGGATGCGCGCCATGTGTTCGTCCTGTCCGGCGAGCGGTGGATAGTGCGTGACTCCGAGACCCAGGATCGCGCCCATGGCCGTCTCCTTTCACGACTCCATACAGCCGATAGAGCCCGTCACGACTCGGCGAGCCGATGGTACCATCACGCCGGGTAAAGGAGAGCCGCCATGACCAGCCCCGGTCTTCCCCCCCTGATCTCCAGCGACGGTCACCTGGAAGTCCGGCCCGAGCGATGGACGCCGCGCATGCCCGCGAAGCATCGCGAGCACGCGCCGCGGACGATCAAGCTGCCCGACGGCGGGGACGCCCTCCTCGTCGAGGGCCAGCCTCCCTATCCGGCTCCGTTCCTCGACCTGAGGGCCGGACGGACGAACGAGACCTGGGAGCCGTTCGGCGTGACGGTCGACGACACGGCCGGTGTGGGGCCACCGGAGCAGCGCCTCAAGGAACAAGATATGGACGCGCTGCACGCCGAGGTCCTCTTCCCGAACATGCAGGTGGGGCCGCGGCTCTGGCGTGCGATCGCCGACGAGGACGTGTACCGCGCGACGGTTCGCGCCTACAACGACTGGCTCGGCGAGGAGTACTGCGCCGTGTCGCGCGATCGCCTCATCGGCCTCGGCGTCATCCCGTGGACCAACGTCACCGACGCGATCGCCGAGCTCGAGCACTGCATGAAGCTCGGGCTCAAGGGCGTCAACCTGGGCGTCTTCCCGAGCGGCAAAGCCTATCCGACGGCCGAGGACGATCGCTTCTGGGCGGCCGCGGTCGACGCGAAGATGCCCCTGACCGTGCACGTCGGTTTCGACCGCCTGGGCCCGCGAGCGTCTCAGCCCACGTTCGAGTATCCGGGGGTCGATCCGGCGATCCTGGCGAAGCTCGGGCCGCGAAAGCTGGTGGAGTGGGTGGCGCTGCCGTTCCTGGGGACGGCGCCGTCCATGAGCTTCGCCCAGCTCATCCTGTCCGGCGTGTTCGACCGCTTTCCGGAGCTGAAGATCTTTTTCGCCGAGACCCGCCTGGGCTGGGTGCCGTTCTGGATGGAGGAGGCCGACTACTGGTACGAGCGGCACCGCCACTGGGCCGCGCGGCTCCTCAACTTCAAGCCGCTCA